>SXGQ01429128.1_pt1 | contig 14870 bp, 14 predicted proteins | sample 3178371 | NCBI WGS metagenome assembly SXGQ01 (sample SAMN11356859, study PRJNA531348) | freshwater metagenome | isolation source: freshwater sample F1-20 | place: China: Fuxian Lake, Yuxi | collected 2017-12-25
CCAAACTGGGGCGCAAGATGGGCCACTTGACGATCAGCGCTGCCACGGTGGTCGAGGTCAAGGCCAGGGCCCTGTTGGCCTGCCGCTTGCTCAGGATTGAGCCGCTGGCTGACTGGCTGGCGCCGTGATCCTGGCCGGCCCGCAAGCCGAGTCAATCGCCGCTGCTGCCGACACCCTGCGGGCTGGCGGACTGCTGGGCCTGCCTACAGAAACCGTGTACGGGCTGGCTGCGGATGCCCAAAACCCGGCTGCAGTAGCAGGTATTTTTTCCGCCAAGGGCCGGCCAGCCGAGCACCCGCTCATCGTGCATGTGCTTGATGCAGCAGCAGCAGCGCACTTTGCCAGCGCGATACCGGCCTTTGCTCAGGCCTTGATGCAGGCCTTCTGGCCGGGACCACTGACCCTTATCTTGCCGCGCCGCGCCGGGGTGGCCGGGGCGGCGGCAGGCGGGCAGGACTCGATTGGCCTGCGTTGTCCAGCCCACCCGGTGGCGCTCGGTGTGTTGGCAGCCTGCGCCGGCCTGGCGCCTCCCATGCCCGGCCTCGCCGTGCCCAGTGCCAACCGGTTTGGTCGGGTCAGTCCGACCACGGCTGCCCATGTGCAGGATGAATTTGGCCCGGCCCTGCTGATTCTCGATGGCGGGCCCTGCGCGGTGGGCATCGAGTCGACCATTGTCGATTGCACGCGCGGCCAGCCCGTGCTGCTGCGCCCGGGCGCCATCACGCCGGCCGAGCTGGCGGCGGCCTGCGGCCAGGACGTGATGCAGCCGCAAGATCTGGCGGATTCGACTCAAGCTGCGCCACGCGCCTCTGGCACGCTGGCATCGCATTACGCACCCAGGGCGCGGGTACGCTTGATGACGGCTGATGCGCTGCGGGCGGCACTGGCCGATCTTGTGACAAAACGGGCCAATCCGGGGCCTGCCAAGGCAGACATCGCCGTCTACAGCCGCAGCTTGGCTGTGCCGGGCGAATTGCATGCGCCGGGTGTGGCATGGCGCCAGATGGCGCAGACCGCCGCCGAAACGTCGCGACAGCTGTTTGCCGTGATGCGCGAGCTCGACAGCACAGGGGTTGCTGAAATCTGGGTGGAGACGCCGCCCGACTGGCCCGACTGGGCCGGGGTACGGGACCGGTTGGAGCGGGCGGCCGCTTGAATGGCTACCAGGCGCATCAACGCCAAAAAAATTCTTTACATCAGGACAGGGTTTACCCGCTGGAAAACGGCGACAAACAGTCGTACGCTCGCGCTTCACAAATTTTTCTCAAAGGGACTCTGATGGTTAAGATAAAGCGCAAGCTTGCAATGTTTGCCGCACTCGTATTGAGCGCGGTTTTGGTGGGCTGTGGTGGTGTAGATAACAGTGTGGCTTTGTCATTACTGGTGTCATCTGGCTACCCTATCTTGGGTAGCACTGTCAGCATCAAAGGATCCAATGGAGTAGCTGTCACCGCCAAGGGCAGCGACACAACAGGCATTGCTACATTCACGGTGTCGCAAGTCGGCGGCCTTGGCAGCCCCCCTTACTTGGTCAAAAGCACTGGCGGTACGGCAAATGGGGTTGCGGTACCGGCCTCCAGCGACTATTACTCGATTGCTACTGCCAGCGCGGGCCGCGTGAATGTCACGCCGATCACGCATATGTTGGCCGTGCAGGCCACTGGCGCGACCGATTTGGCCAGTATGGCAAATCTGTTCAATGGCGGGTTCACCCCGGGCAAAGCCGCAAGCCTGACATCGACAGCCGTAGCCGCCGCGCTGACGGCGGTCAAAGACACGCTCAAGTCCGCCAACCCGCTGATCGATTTGGGAACAGACAATCCGCTCACAGTCGTTTTTTCATTTGGTGATGCACACGATGGCTTGTTGGACCAGCTCAAACTAACCGTCAAAAACGGACCATCGGGTACCACGCTCGACACCTTACAAGCCTTTGTTAAGACCAAGGCCGAGGGCGGTGCCCCAGTCACTGCAGGGTTTAAACCGTTTACGCGCTTGGTGGTGTTTGGCGACAGCTTGAGTGACGGTGGCGCTTATGCCGCTTGGGCATCATTCGCGGCCAGCGGCGCCGATCGCTTTGTCGGCACACCTGGCCTGACGGCATTGGCGGCGGCTGTGCCTTATGGCGGCAAGTTCACCACCAACGGCGGCAAGGTCTGGGTGGAGAACCTCGCAGCAAGCCTCGACTACGACCTTAAACCTGCCAATCTGATGGGTGGCGGGATAACGTCAATGAATCTCTCCTTGATGGGTTGCACAACCTGCACCAATTACGCTCAAGGTGGCTCGCGCGTCACCCTGCAGCCTGGCATCGGCAATGTGGGTACGACGGCTAACCCGGCAAACCCTGCAGTGGCTCCTGCTGGGTTTGCTGGTAACTCGATTGGCGGTCGGGTTGATGCCAATGCAGTACTGCTTGGCGTAGCCACCGCTGATTACAGCGTGGCCAATGCCTTCCAGGGGGCATCGACCCTGCCAGTGGTGCAGCAAATTGACCAGCATCTGAGCAGCAGCTATGTCACGGCTGGCAGATTTGCCGCGACAGACCTTGTCGTCGTGTTGGCTGGCGCCAATGACGTCTTTACCCAGGCCGGGCTGGCAGGGGGCGGTGCTATCTCGGCCACTGCGGCTGGAACAGCTGTTGCCACCGCGGCGGGTCAGTTGGCTGCGCAAGTCGCCAGAATCAAGGCAGCTGGCGCCAAGCATGTGATGGTGTTTGGCTTGCCTGACATGGGCTATACGCCTTATGGCGTTTCAGCGGGGCCGACAACAGCCGGGGGTCTGACTTCAATGTCCCAAAGCGTGTTTAACCCGACCTTGAAAGCAGCTGTGGAGAACATAGCAGGCGTGGCTTATGTTGACCCCGTTTCCATGTTCGCTAAGGTGGTGGCCAGCCCCGCAACTTATGGTTTCACCAAGACCATCGATGCGACCTCGGCGGCGACTGCCATCGGCAGCACGGCGTGCGGCCCCAATGCGATTGCCCAGGCAGCAGTTGGTGATAGTGCAGCCTCGCCAAGTTCCTTGTACTGCTCGGTGCCCAGCGCCAGCCCGGTCATTGCCGGCACACTCAGGGCCGTTAATGCCGACCAAACCTATATGTTTGCCGATGGCGTGCACCCAAGCGCCGGTATGCACAAGGTATTTGCCCAGCTGATCAAGGACAAGATGGGCCTGCTCTTGGCGGCAGCCCTGGGGTCCTGACCCTCACCGAAACCGCAACTTCATCACCAGGATGCTGATCGCCAGCGTCAGGGTGATGGCGTTGGCGAGGATGAGGGGCCAGGCACCCAGCAGCAGGCCGTAGACCAGCCAGCAGCTCACCCCCACCGTGAACACGCTGTACATGCCCAGTGAGATACCGCTGACACTGCGGGTTTTGAAGGTGTGCCAGACCTGGGGCACAAAGCTCAGCGTGGAGATGGTGGCGGCGAGGTAGCCGAAAGCGTCAATCAGGGACATGGGTTTGGCGCACAGCGCAGTCGCAAGGAGCGCTGATTGTCGGCCAACGGCCTCTGCTACCGCCCAAGGCGCAGATGCCACCCGGGGCCGGGCCGCCGCACGATTCGCCCGAGCTTGGAGTGCCCACGGGCTTGGGCCCACAATTGCCCTAGTGCCCTATTGCTCTATTTCCCCATTCCCCCGCTGCCTTATTCCCGCAGGGGCCACACTTTAGCGACCGATCCGATGACCCCAAGCACTGCCAACACAGCAAACACCGGCAACTCCGATCTGCCAGACCAGGCAAACCCGGCACCGCGCGGGCCCGATGGCACCCGCTACCGTGTGCTGGGTGCGCTCAGTTTTTCGCACTTTCTCAACGACATGATGCAGTCGCTGATTTTGGCAATCTACCCGCAGCTCAAGGGGGATTTCAGCCTGAATTACGCGCAGATCGGCGTGATCACACTGATGTTTCAGCTCACGGCCTCGCTGCTGCAACCCTTGATCGGCTCCTATACCGACAAGCACCCGCAGCCGCGTGCGCTGTCCATCGGCATGGGTTTCACCCTGGTGGGTTTGCTGGTTCTGGCGGTGGCGCCCAACTACGCCATGGTCTTGGTGGCGGCGGCCTTGGTGGGTACCGGCTCGGCGATTTTCCACCCTGAATCTTCCCGTATGGCGCGGCTGGCCTCGGGCGGGCGCCATGGCTTTGCTCAGTCGATCTTCCAGGTGGGCGGCAGTGCTGGCCAGGCCATGGGGCCGCTGGCGGCGGCCTGGGTCATCATTCCGTTCGGGCGGCCCAGTGTGGCGGCGTTTTCAGCCGCAGCGCTGATGGCGATGGCGGTGCTTTGGCAGGTGGGCAACTGGTATTTAGCGCACCGGGTGGCGAGCGCCGGCCGGCCGGCTGCGGTGGTCAAGCCCTCGCCATTGCCGCCGCGGGCCGTGGTGTTTGCGGTCAGCATCCTGATGCTGCTGGTGCTGTCCAAGAGCTTCTACATCACCAGCATCAACAGCTACTACACCTTCTACCTGATCGACAAGTTTGGCGTCACGGTCTCCGGGGCGCAGATGTACCTGTTTCTTTTCCTGGTCTCGGTGTCAGTGGGGACGCTGTTGGGCGGCCTGGTGACCGACCGGCTGGGCGTGAGGCCGGTGATCTGGCTGTCCATTCTGGGCGCCGCACCGTTCACCTTGATGCTGCCCTATGCCAGCCTGGGCTGGACGGCGGTGCTGACGGTGCTGATCGGCCTGATCACCGCGGCCTCTTTTTCCGCCATCATTGTGTTTGCCCAAGAGCTGATGCCCGGTCGGGTGGGCTTGGTGGCCGGGCTGTTTTTTGGGTTGGCTTTTGGCATCGGTGGCCTGGGTGCCGCGCTGCTGGGCTGGATCGCTGACCAGACCAGCATCCCCACGGTCTACCAGCTGTGCTCGTTTATCCCGTTGATCGGGCTGCTGACCGCCTTGTTGCCGAAGCTGCCGGGTAACAAGCCGAAATAACCGGGCCGCCAGGTGTTCAGGGTCCGACCCAAACACTCGCCGCCTTGAAGGAGGACAGCAAATCATGCCGGGCCGCAAAGCCCAGCTCGGCCTGGGCGCAAGCCACATCAAAGGGCTGGGTACGCTGGTGGGCAAAGCCGGCAAAGCCGGTGGTGGGCAAGGCCACCGCGTCAAACACCAATGCGGGGCGAACCTCGCCGGCGGCCGCGATAAAGTCGCCAAAGCTCGCCAACTGGCCGCTGCCAATGGTGTAGACCCGCGACGGCGAGACAGTTGCATCGAGCGCGGCCACATTGGCGGCGGCCGCGTCGCGTGCATCGATGAAGTCATCAACACCAGACCACAGCAACAGCGGGTCGGTCACCGTCACCCGGGCATTGACCGCGCCCTGGCCCAGCAGCGTGGCCAGCAGCCGGCCAGGCACTGAGTTGTTGGGCCCGGCCCACAGGCCCAGCACCGCCGAATAGCGCAGGATGGCCACCGACAGGCCGAACTGGTCGGCGTAATGCTGGGTGAAGTACTCGGCGGCCAGTTTGCTGGCGGCGTACAGGCTGCCCGGGCGTTCACTGACCGCGTGAAAGGCAAAGTCCTCGCTGATCGGGCCAGCCTGTGGCCGGCAAAAGCTGGGGTAGTACAGCGTGGTGGACGAGGCCAGCACAAAGCGGCGTACGCCGCAGGCGCGGGCGGCCTCCAGCAGATTGACCGAGCCGCCCAGGTTGACGTCGGCGGCCAGCGTGGGCGTTTGGCGGATCGCCATGCTTAAAGCGGCGGCGGTGTGCACCACCGCCGTGATGCGGTGTTGTTGCAGCAGGGCCAGCATGGCAGCTCGGTCGCACACATTGCCGCTGACGACCGTGACTTGCTCAAGGGGCAACACAGAGGCGATCAACGCGGGCATCGGCTGCAAGTCCAGCAGCACCACCGGCTCGCCGCGTGCGGCCATCAGCGCCGCAGTATGGCAGCCAATCAGCCCGGCGCCGGTGATCAGGGTGGTCATGGGGCCTTCAGTCTTCGCTGAAAACCTGGTGGTAGACCCGGCCCTGGAACAGGCCCATCACGGCACCAATCTGTTGCCGCACAGCCTGGCGCGTGGGGCTGGCCAGCGCCGTGTTCATGGCCTCCAGACTGTCAAAGTACAAATCAAACGCCATGTAGACCGGCGGCGCGCCTTCGTCGGCCTGCACCAAGCGGCGCAGCTTGACTTGGCGGATGCCGGGGTAGGTGCCAATGGCAGCCAGTACCGGGCCGGCCATCTGCGCATCAAATTGCTCGCGGTCGGCGGCCGGGATGCTGCCCTCCAGAATGGCGGTGCGGATGATCATGGCTTGGTCTCCAGGCCTGATGGGGGCGCCATCAGGCGGGCGGTCGCATCGTTGGTGGCTACCAGGTGCTGCGTCATCAGTGCCACGGCCTGGGCGGCGTCGCGGCGCAGCACGGCGTCCATCACGGCCTGGTGTTCGGCATTGACATCGCGCACCTGGGCCTGGCTCTCCAGGTGGTGCAGGATGCGGATTTTGCGGTAGCGCTCCGACTGATCTACCAACTGGCCGTGCAGTCGCAACAGCCAGGGCGAGCCGCAGCCCGCCACCAGCGTGTGGTGAAAGCGGCGGTGCCGCAGCTCCCACAGGCTAGCGTCGGCCATGGCCGACGGATCGTTCGGCAGGGGGGTTCGCGACAGGCGGTGAAAGGCCGCCACGATGTCACCCTCCCAGTCGGCACCGCCCAGTTGCATGGCCATCGGCAGCATGGTGGATTCAAGCGCAGTGCGAGCCACGGTCAAGTCGCGCAGTTCGGCCACCGACACCGGGGCCACGGCAAAGCCACGTTGGGCGTCGTTTACCACGATGCCCTCTGCCGATAGTCGCTGCAGCGATTCGCGCAGCGGGCTCAGGCCCAGGCCGTAGCGAGCCTGCAGGTCCTTGGTGCGCAGGCGCTGCCCGGGCGCTAGCGTGCCGCTCAAGATGTCCCGCCGCAGCAGGTCGTGCGCTTGGCTGGCCAGGGTTGGGGCGTTGGCGGCTTCGTCTCTGGCGGTGCTGAGGGTGCTGCTATCCATGCGCGTTTGGTGAAGTGAATAAGGGTTTATACCAAAATAAAAGACAATTTATTTTATTCAAAAATAAATAATTTATGTTGACATAGATTATTTATGCTGAATAGAATGCGTTGCAGGCCCGTCGACCAGTCCTTCGGGTCACCCCCTCATGCCATGGAGTCCCGCCACATGTTTGCACTTGCCACCGTCGAATACCAGGGCCAGACCTTGGGATGTCTGGAGATGGATGGCCGCTATTTCCCCTTGTCGGCACTGGCCCAACGGGCCGGTTTGGCCGACCTGCCCAGCAGCGTGATCGGTCTGTTCGATGATTGGGCAACGCTCGGCGCGCAATTGCCCGCGCTGCTGCCCCACTGCGAGCCCGCCATGGGCTTGGCGGCGGACCAGGTGCGGGTGCTTGCGCCACTGCTGTACCCCGGCAAAATTTTGTGTGCTGGTGCCAATTACTTTGATCACCTGGCGGAAATGGGCATGCCCGGGGCCAAAAAAGAAGAACAACGCCTGTTCTTTTTCATGAAGCCACCGCGCAACGCCGTGGTGGGCCCCGGTGACACCGTGCACATGCCCCTGCGCACCAAAGCGTTTGATTGGGAGATCGAACTCGCTGCCGTGATTGGCAAAACCGCGCGCAATGTGTCCGTGGCTGACGCCCTGTCGCACGTGGCCTTCTACACGGTGGCGATTGACTTTTCAGCGCGCGACCACAACCGCGCGCCCGAAACCTTTTACAAGCTCGACTGGGTGGCCGGTAAGGCCAACGACACCTGTTGCCCGCTTGGGCCGCGCCTGATTCCGGCCAGTGCCGTGGCCGACCCTCAAAACATGGGCCTCAAGCTGTGGGTGAATGGCGAGCTCAAACAAAACGGCCGATCCAGCGACATGATTTTTTCAGTGGCTGAGCAGATCGCCACTGCTTCCCGCATCATGACGCTGGACCCGGGCGATGTGCTGCTGACCGGCACGCCAGCCGGCGTGGGCTCGCCCAAGCAGACCTTTCTCAGTGTGGGCGACCGGGTCGATGCCGAGATCGAGGGCATTGGCCGCCTGTCTGTCAAGGTACAGGCGCCGCGTTGAGCACACATAGTTTCTAAAGGCGATAGACCCTGCCTCTATTGGGTCACCGTAAATTTTCTAGGAGTCAGACCATGAGACGAACCCTACTTGCTGCAGCGGTGGCTTTGGCCGCACTCAACGTGCTGCCGATGGCGCAGGCCCAGACCGAGATCCGCGTGTCCACGGCCGCGCCAGACAACGCCCCGCTGTCGGATGCCTTCCGCATGATCAAGGCCCGCATGGAGGCCAAGTTTCCCGGCGCCATCAAGGTCACGGTGCACACCGCCAGCGCACTGTTCCGCCAGGGCACCGAGCTGCCGGCCATGCAACGCGGTAACCTGGAGATGGCCAGCCCGGTGACGTTTGAGATCGAGGCCCAGTTGCCCGAATACGGCGTCTTCAGCGCGGCCTACCTGTTCCGCGATGCCGATCACCTGATCAAGACCTTCCGCAGCGACATCGGCAAGGAATATTACGACGAGGTGGCGGCCAAGGTCGGGCTGGTCATTCTGGACACCGCATACCTGGGCACGCGCACCGTCAACCTGACCAACGACAAGAAGATCGAAAAGCCCTCTGACCTGGCCGGCACCAAGATGCGCATGCCGCCCGGTGCGTCGTTTCAGGTGCTGGCCAAGGCGCTGGGCACCACGCCCGTGTCCATGCCCATCACCGAGGTCTACCTGGCCTTGAAGACCGGCGCCATCGATGCCCAGGACAACCCGACCAACATGACGCGTGACTGGAAGTTTCATGAGGTGACCAAACAGGTGGTGTTGACCAAGCACCTGGTGCAGCCGGTGTTTCTCGCCATCGCCAAGCCGTTTTTTGACAAGCTGACGCCAGCGCAGCAGGCCGAATTGCGGGCAGCGGCACGGGAAGCGGCGGACATGCAGATTGCCAAGACCCTGCTGGATGAGAAGTCTGCCGTTGACACATTCCGCGCTGCCAACATCCGCATCAGCGAGCCTGATGCCGCCGCCTTCCGCACCGTGGTGCTCAAGGAATACGACAGCTCGGGCATGACAGCCAAATGGAAGCCGGGCCTGCTGGCCCGGATTCAGGCAGTCAAATAGGCTATTGAACCTGAGCGCATACCACCATGCTAACCCCCAACTTACCCTGGTACAAGCGGCTGGCCGAAGCCGTGTCAACCCTGAGTATGGGGGTGGTCTTTGTCCTGTTCATCTACGGGGTGGGCATGCGCTATCTGCTGAACCGGCCAGTCAGCTGGACCGATGAGGCGGTGACCGTGCTGATGGTGTGGTCGGTGCTCTGGACCGGCGCCTTTGTGCTGCGCTGGTCCGAGCACATTTCTTTTGACATTGTGTTTGTTAACCTAGCGCCCGAGCGACAGCGCCAGATGTTGTTGGTAGGCAATTTGGCCTTCGTCATCTTGATGTTCGCCGCTTTGCCCGGCATGGTGGACTACACCCTGTTCCTTTGGCGTGAAAAGACCGACATGCTGGAGATGCGGCTGGACTTTGTTTACGCGATTTTCCCGATCTATTTCATCGCCATCGTAGTTCGACAGGTGTTGAGCCTGTGGCGCCTGATGTCGCCGCGCTGGCGCGTTGAGCTGGCGCGCTGGACCGGTGATGACCAGAGGGAGTCACCATGACGCCTGGTTTGTACGCCCTGCTGGGCGCGGTGATTTTTGGCGCCCTCATACGGCTGCCCTTGGCCTTGGTGATGTTCGGCGGTGGCGCCGTCTACCTGTTTACGACCCGCCAAGACATCGGCCTGCTGGTGGGCCAAGTGATGGGCCAGATGACCGCCATGTACGTGCTGGTGGCCATCCCGATGTTCATCCTGGCCGCCAACATCATGAACGCGGCCTCCATCAGCGACCGGCTGTGGGCCATGGCCAATGCGCTGGTGGGTCGGTTCCGCGGCGGCATGGGCCATGTGACGGTGCTGGTCAGCATGATTTTTTCCAGCATGAGCGGCAGCGCCATCACCGATGCGGCCGGGCCGGGCCTGGTGGCGGTGCGCATGATGCGAGAGATTGGCAAGTACCCGGCCGGCCTGGCCTGTGCGATCACTGCAGCCTCAGCCACCATCGCGCCGATCATCCCGCCGTCCATCCCGCTGGTGATTTACGCTTTGATTTCCGGGGCTTCAATTGGCGCCCTGTTCTTGGCTGGGCTGATACCCGGCGTGATGATGGGCCTGGCCCTGATGATCGCCATCTGGCTGATTGCCAAGCGACGCAATATTCCGGCTGCCGAGCATGTGCCGGTGTCACAGTTGCCGGGTGTGATGTTCCGTGCTGCGCCCTCACTCACCTTGCCGGTGGTGTTGCTGGGCGGCATCTGGTCGGGGGTGTTCTCGCCCACCGAGTCGGCTGCCGTGGCGGCGCTATGGGCACTGATCTTGGGAACAGTCCTGTACCGCAAGATCAAAGTCAGCACGCTGCGGGCGGTGTTTGCCGAATCCTCGCGGCAAACTGCCACCACCATGCTGCTGGTGGCTAGCGCCTATATTCTTAACTACTCCATTACCAATGAGCGCCTGGCAGATAGCCTGGTGACGGCCATCGCCGCCATGCAGCTCAGCCAGATGCAGTTCATGCTGGTGGTGAACCTGTTCTTTTTGGTATTGGGCTGCTTTCTGGATGGCTCGGTGATGATGCTGGTGTTCGTGCCGCTGCTCATGCCCAGCGTGCGGGCGCTGGGCATTGACTTGACCTATTTCGGCATTGTGGTCACGGTCAACTTTATGATTGGCCTGATCACACCGCCCTATGGCTTGCTGCTGTTTGTGATGTCCTCGCTGACCCGGGTGCCGTTGATCGAGATCATCAGGGAAGTCTGGCCCTTTGTCCTGACGCTGACCGTGTTGTTGCTGATCCTGACCTGGTTCCCGCAGATCATTTTGTTCCTTCCGCATGCATTTGGCTACAAGTGATGCGATGACCTTGGACCGCTTGCGCGCGGTTTGCCAGCCCTTGCTGGACCCGTCCGGGTTTATCCCGGGCGCTGAAGCCGACGAGCGCAACTGCACCGATTGGAGCCGTGCCCGCGGTCAGCCGCTGGCGGTTCTGCGGCCCCGCAATACCGACGAGGTGTCGCGTCTGCTGACCGCGTTGCACGCCTTGCGCCAGCCCGTGATCCTGCAAGGCGGTATGACAGGCCTGACGGGTGCCTGCGTACCGCAATACGGCGAGGTGGTGCTGTCCTTGGAGCGCATGCGCACGATTGAGGAGATTGACGCGGTCTCGGGCACGGTCACGGTCCAGGCGGGAGTTTGCCTGCAGACACTGCAGCAGGCGGTGGGGGCGCAGGGTCTGCTTTTTCCCGTGGACATTGGCAGTCGGGGCTCTTGTCAGATTGGTGGCCTGATTGCCAATAACGCCGGTGGTAACCGGGTGCTGCGGTATGGCATGACGCGTCAATCGGTGCTGGGTCTGGAGGTGGTGCTGGCTGATGGCACCGTGGTTTCGCGCATGGGCAAAGTGCTGAAGGACAACGCCGGTTATGACCTCAAACATGTGTTCATCGGCAGCGAAGGCAGCCTGGGCGTGATCACCCGCGCCTTGTTGGCACTGCAACCGCTGCCACTGAGTCGCCGGTCCGCCTTAGTCGCGGTTCATGGGTTTGACGCCGTCACCGATCTGTTGGCCCAGTGCCGCAAAAGGCTGGGTCCGCGGCTGAGCAGTTTTGAGGTGATGTGGCGCGACTTTTTTGACATCAGCACCGGGCTCCTGAAGAAGGGTCGACCAGGACTGAACCTGGCCGGCAGCCACGTGGTGCTGGTGGAAGTCATGGGCATGGATGCTGAGCGGGATGACGAACTGTTCGCCGATGTGCTGGGCGCCTATCAGGACACCCATCCAGGCTGCGATGTGGTGTTGGCGCAATCGTTGGCGGACACACAGGCCATCTGGTCGATCCGAGAAGCGGCGGGTGAAGCGGCCAATGCCATGGCGCCTTGCGTGGGTTTTGATGTCAGCCTTCCGCTGGCACGTATGGCCGCCTGGACCGACGCGATTCATACCGATCTGCGAGCCATGGGCTTGACGCAAACCCAGACCTACGGGCACCTTGGTGATGGCAACCTGCACCTGTTGGTAGGCGGCACCGGAGACACGGCAATCAAGGCGGCAGTCAACGACCTGGTTCATCGAAGCATCGGCTTGCTGGGCGGTTCGATCTCTGGCGAACATGGCATCGGCCTGTCTAAGAAAGCGCATTTGCACTATTGCCGTTCTGCGGCCGAAATCGACATGATGAAACTGATGAAAACCTCGCTCGACCCGCACGGCATTTTGAACCGTGGCCGTATCTTTGACCTGCCATGAGTAAGCCCACTGCCTTTGTCACCGGTGCCGCGCAGGGCATCGGCCTGGCTACTGTGGCCCGCCTGGCGCGCGACGGCTTTCGGGTGGTGGCGATGGATCGCCATGCGGAGCGTTTGCAGACTGCCGTCGCCGCGCTGCAGACCGATGGGCTCGACACCGTGGCGGCGGTGTGCGATGTGTGTGATCGGGCGTCGGTGGCGGCCGCGTTCGACGCACAGCCAAAGGTCGATGCGCTGGTGTGCGCCGCCGGTATCTACAACGACGCCCGGTTTCTGGAGCTCACTGAGGCGGCGTTTCGCACCATGCTCGATGTCAACGTGGTGGGCACCTTCATCCCGGCGCAGGAGGCCGCCCGGCGCATGCAGGCTGGTGGGCGCATCGTCACCATCTCATCACGTGGGGCTCTTGGCGGAACGCGCTTTGCCCATTACGTCGCGTCCAAGTCGGCGGTGATTGGCCTGACCCGTGCCATGGCCATGGAATTGCGCGAGCGCCAGATAGCGGTCAACTCGGTGGCACCGGGCTTCACCGACACGCCCATGACCCGTTCGGCACCGGCCGAGATGTTTGCCGCCTGGGAGCAGCTCGAACCCGGTGGCCGGGCGGCCAGCCCGGACGTGATCGCCAATGCCATCGCCTTCTTGGCGGCGCCATCGACCCAATTTATTACCGGTCAGACCCTGTTCGTCGATGGCGGCAAGTCATTGGGTGGCTTGGGCATTTGAGGCGGGGCGCGAGCCGGGCGAGGGGCGTTGAGCTAAGCGTAACGGTGCGCGTGCACCTGATACATTCAGTCCCTGCCTTTGCCCCCTGTTTGGGAGGGGCCTACCGCAAATTTTGGGTATCAAAGGAATCGGCATGACACGCAGCACCAAGCCCCTGCACGGCGTCAAGGTCATCGAGTTTTGCCATGTCGCGGCCGGTCCGTTTTGCGGCATGCTGCTGTCGGACTTTGGCGCGGAGGTCACCAAAATCGAGTCGCCCGAGGGCGATGCCATGCGCCAGTGGCCGCCGCTGAGCCAGGGCTTCAGTGAAAACTTTGCCGCACTCAACCGGGGCAAGCAGTCGGTGGTGCTGGACCTGAAGCAGCCTGCACAGCGCGACCTGGCGCGCGCGCTGGTGCAGCAGGCCGACGTGCTGGTGGAAAACAACCGGCCGGGCGCCATGAGCCGGCTCGGCCTGGGCTGGGATTGGTTCGGCCCGCGCCAACCCGGGCTGATTTACTGCTCAATCTCGGCCTACGGCCAGGACGGCCCGCGCGGCGGCGAGGGCGGGTTCGATCTGACCATCCAGGCCAGCGCTGGCGTGATGAGTGTGACTGGCGAGCCCGGTGGCGCACCGGTCAAGGCCGGCGTGCCGGTGGTCGACTTCGCCGCGGGCTTGTATGCCGCCTTCAGCATTGCGGCGCTGCTGGTGCAGGTGCGCAGCGGCGGGCCGGGCGGCTGGCTCGACATCCCGATGTTTGCCACCACGCTGGCGATCTCAGCCCTTCAGACCAGCGAATACTTTGGCACCGGCAACAACCCGCGCCCACTCGGCTCTGCCCACCCGCGCAACGCGCCCTACCAGGCCTTCCAGGCGGCTGTCGGCTGGTTCGCGCTGGCCGCTGGGAACAACAAGCTGTGGCAACAGGTGTGTGCCCTGACACCAGCCACCGAACTGCTGACCGACCCCCGCTTTGCCACCCCCACCCTGCGCGCGGCGAACCAAGTGGCGCTGAAGCAGTTGCTGGAGCAGCAGTTTGTGCGCCAATCGGTCGCCCATTGGCTAGGCTGCTTTGGCCCGGCTGGCATTCCCTGCGCCCCGATCAATGGCTACGCCGAGGCGCTTCAAGACCCGCAGGCTGGCCACCTGCAGCTGGTGCAGCCCATGACCCTGCCCAACGGCGTGCAGACCCGCACCGTGGGCTGCCCGGTTAAGCTTGATGGTGCGGCGGTGGCGGTCGAGACCCGGCCACCTGGGCTGGGCGAGCACACTGAGTCGGTGCTGGCGCGGGTTGGCCAAACCTAAGCGCACAATTTAACCGAGATTGTCCATGAGGGTTTGGTATGCAGGCGGATGCAGTAACGAGGCAGTTTTGTCCTGACTGAGGCGTCCATAGCTTGGGCTATGGACAACGAAGAAGGGCGGAAATGACCGTCAATGCGCCGCCTGCATCCAAACAGCACCGCAGGTGCGCCTAATGGACAATCTGGGTTTATGCCAATTCATGTGAATGGTCTCGGGTTGAAAGGATAAAACCATGCTGCGCACCCATGAGCTCAATGTCAAACAGGACGTAGACTCCCTGTTTCACCCCTACACACCGCTGGCCCGGCAGCGAGAAACCGGGCCGCTGGTGATCACCCGGGGCGATGGCATTTATGTGGAAGACGACCGGGGCCGGCGTTATTTGGAGGGTATGTCTGGCCTGTGGTGCACCGCCCTGGGTTTTTCTGAGCCGCGGCTGACCGAGGCTGCCACCCGGCAGATGAACCGCCTGCCTTACTACCAACTGTTTGGGGGACGTGCCAACGAGCC
>SXGQ01533397.1_pt1 | contig 14865 bp, 8 predicted proteins | sample 3178371 | NCBI WGS metagenome assembly SXGQ01 (sample SAMN11356859, study PRJNA531348) | freshwater metagenome | isolation source: freshwater sample F1-20 | place: China: Fuxian Lake, Yuxi | collected 2017-12-25
AACACTGTCTATGGTAATTGGAAGAGATGCCCGTTTCTTTGTTTTCGATTGAAATAATGCAGTAAATATAGGCTTGATGGAATCAACTTTGCAGAAATTCTTCACTTTCACCATTGTTCCTCTTGTATATGATCCTATGGTCAAATCTGGATGATAAATGGGATCGCAAACAACCATTTTATAATCACTTTTTATCCCAACATATTGTAATTGAGAAGTGTCGTGTTCTAATCCGCAATGAATATCAATCAACTCAGCGGGAATGTCACGAGATGCATAAATCGGAACTTGCAATGTATCGCATTGAGTGGCCAGAAATGTGTCTCTTGTAACTCGGAGATTGTCATATGTAAGCGACATGCCGAAAGGATTTGCTTGCCCAAGACCCGTTATCAAAATTGTTGTGTCCTTCTCGGCACATGGTTGGCTAACATGCAATACTACACGTGCTTGATATAAACGTGGTGCTCTAGGTTTGAAATTCAATCGAAATCTCAGAGTATCTCCACTTCTCATGGTAACTTGTTGAAATGGAGTCCCATCAAATTGCGCGGCTGTGAATACTCTTTCATCGGGGATAAAAGATATGGAATCAATGACAATGGGGAATTGATCGGGATTTTTATCAAATGATGGAATCGTCACACGTCCAAACAAAGGATTCAGTGTTGTATCAACAGGCGTTGGTGGAAATGTTAAAGAAATTGGTTCCGGTTTATATGTCAATGCTCTTTTTCCAGCCAATACAACACGGAAGTTATTTCTAGACCAACCCGGTCCATGAGCTTTGATTCTAATTTGTGCGGTACAATTGATGTATTTGTCTTCCGCGGGTGTTCTGGGGCAGAATAAAACTTTCACTGTATCTGTAGCATCTTTTGGTATGGTATATGGTATCACGCCATTAGGTGAGTATGTGGAAGTCCAACTCCAGAATTGAGGTGTGCCATTAGGTATGCCTGTACTGTCAATAATGAGTGAATCAACAATCATTCCATGCACAATGGATTGATTCACAAGTGGAAGCCTTCTTTCAATGCAATCACATGGTTTAGTATAACCCCAATTCATTAGTGAAATTGGAACATCCAGTGGTATGATGATACCTCTTCCTGTGAGCGTTCCTTCTTCAGAAATTGGACACGGGTATTGTGAGTAAGCTTTGATCTGCCCAGTATATGTTTTCGCTGAGTCTGGTTTAAATCTAACTTGAACCAGAATGGAATCTCGTGGTGCCATTGTGGTCGGAATAGATTTTGACGTTGATATAATTGTAAATCCTTGTGGGATTGTCAGCGAATCGAGTCGAAGTGGAAGGAATGATACATTTTCAACCAGAACTGTTTGAGTAATGGTATCGCTCACTTCAATGGTACCAAAAGTAGTAAGAGTGGTGACGAATAATTTTGGATTGGCCGATGTGCCATACAAAGGTGCAGACCACTTGACGGTATTGGATTCATAATTCAAAAAAGCTCTATCTGCACGATCTTTTGTAATATCATTCGGCGTATACTTGAAAATCACTCGTAGTTTACCGGATACAGGAATGATCGTATCGAGTGTCGAAATATTCGGAGGAGAAATGATTGAATATTTTCCTGAAGGATCTGCCAAAATAAATTTCTGTACTCGCTGATCGAAGTTGGCAATATTCAATATATCCAATGTATCTAGCTGTTCGCCACAACCCAATACATTTTCAGTTTTCATCATGATTGGGTCGAATTTGAATGTCTCCAATATTCCCCTGCCTTTTACCTGAATGCAATCGGTTGTAAAACAGCGTGTCTCAAATAAGCAGAGTTTATCAACATATTGGGTATCCTTCAAGGGTTTAAAGTCAATGAGCACATTCTTCGTTTCTCCGGGAGCAATGCTGAAGGATCTTCCCCCAGGAAAGAAAAACACTTCTCCTACTTCAAAGTAGAACGAAATATTTAATGGATCAACGGCCTCATTTTTTATAGATGCTATAATGCGTTTTTGTTGCCCGACAATGCAGTCACCCGAATCGATGATTCTTGCTGTCCATCGAACTTTTGCTTCATACCCTGTGCCTGATAAGTAGACCTTTTTTTCAAAAGTGCAATCAATTCCTTTAAGTGTATATCGTATGATGGCCGAATCTTTATATGCACCTGATCTTTGCGGGAAAAATCTGAAATAATTAGCTGAATAGCCGGTATTTGGATTGAGAACCGGTTTGTTTCCGAGCCTTCTGCCGGTGAATCCCGTGGGTACAATGATGGTATCGATGGTGATTTGCCTTGATGTCAAATTCTTCCAAACCCACATACTTGGATTTGACAATGTATTGATACATTCAACGCCCCATCGAATCGAATCTACTCTTCTATTACCTGCTTCATTTGTTACTGCCAACACTTCTCTTATGACACCACGCATTGGTACTTTGATAAATTTTGGCTCACATTTATCTGTGGTATTAATGGTGAGTGTATCAAAAAAGATGGAGGATGTATCTGTTGGAAATACATTGAATCTTACTTTTACATCAATACATGATCCTCGGGGAATGAGATAAGGCAAAGAAGGGGATATAACGGTGAATCTTCCAGGCATTTTATTCAAAATGCTCAAGATTGAAACAGAACGCCCTTGACCTGGGCCCAAGGAATCTGAATCATTGCAAATTCTATATGTTGTGTCTTTGAATGTTTGCTGCGGACACCCAACATATAAAGTATCAAAGTTGATTGGCGTTCTAGGGAAAGATAATTCCGTTTTCCTGTTCAATCGAATTGGAACGATTATTTCGCGTCCACAAGCATTCGTGGGTCTGATTTTTAGATCAGCTATTAGTGGACCAACAACACTTGTTCTAACTTGTACAGTTATCGTATCTGGTTTACCCGGTGCTAGTGTGGATGAAGCTTTGCTAATGGTGAATGCATTTTTATCAACATTATCCATTATATAGGTTGCACCGCTACCACAAACAGATGTATCAGTAACAATAAAGGTATATGTTTTTTCTTGTAAACATTGTAGTTCTTCTGTCAAGGATGAAGGTTGTACCACAACTTTTTGTTGAAGTGTTCTATCTGATGCAATACATCGCGTTCCGCTAAACATAGTACCGGTAAAATTCTTTCCTGTTGCATCACAGAGATAGACCACACCATCAGCTTCATTGCAGCGATAATATAAAACGAGATTGGGAGTGTTCCATGCCAGCGATTTCGTCATATTGCAATAGAGTTCTTCGGGAGAAAGTGCTTTATTCCAAATTCTGATTTCATCCATTTGTCCTCTGAAAGTTCTATTCAAACTTGTGTTGTCAGACAAACCATTGGTGCTCCCGAACATGAGTTTCAAACCTTGCTTTTCCGGTGGACGAAGGTAAGATGCAGGATATGTGGGATTGCTAATTGGGCCGGCAACCAATAAGCTGTTCACATAGATAGAAACAGCGTTAGATGGACCATTGAAGACTGCAGCCACATGAGTCCAAGTATTGAAATAGGATGCAAATGGGACAGATGTTTTGGTATTGTCATTTCCGCGAAGTTTTGTGCCATCACCATTAATTTCAAAGACCAATTCATTTGCTTGATTGATATACAATTGCCATGAATCATTATTATCAAAACCTGGTCCCCATAAACCACCCAGAAATTGAATCGTATTTGGTAAACGTTCAACTTTCACCCACATTTCTACAGTTAATGCGGTTTGTTTCTTATCGGGTATAGAATATCCGGCTACTTCTATGAAGTGGGCACCTCTGCCGGTATTCACGGACATCTGAACTGCTCTACCAACGCATGATCTGTCTTTATCGCATGCTGGTTGAGCAAACATTCGAAAAGAACAGGTGCTGAAGAGCATGACGAGTATTGGGGTAACGTACTTTATATTCATATGTATCACGGGGTAGTGGACTTGTTTATTCTATATCACTTTGGAAATAGGAAATCAGTCGATCATCATGGAGTGACGATAACTCATCTGTCTTTTTTTGAATCTCTTGTTCCAATGTTTCTGAAAACACATTTGCAGCATGATATCCATATGTTTTTAGAAGATAATTCAATGCAATTACTTCTGCTATGACAGTAACATTCTTGCCAGGGAAGATAGGCAGAATTACTCTTGAAACAGGAACTTGCAAAATGGAAAATGGATCTTCATCAAGACCGGTTCTCGTATAATTACCTTCTTTATTCCATTCTTCAAGCTCTACAACAATTTCCAATCTTTTCTGAAAGCGAATTGCTCGTATACCAAACATTTTTTCAACATTGATGATACCCAGCCCTCGTATTTCCATGAAATGTTTCACGAGGGAGGTACCAGTGCCCATGAGCACATTCTCACGTTTTTTCGTTAGCATGATCACATCATCTGCTACAAGTCTGTGGCCTCGTTCAATCAAATCAAGTGCTATTTCGCTTTTACCTATGCCACTTCTACCGTGCAGCAGAACACCAACACCATAGATGTCCACAAATGAACCATGAACAACTGCTTGTTCAGCAAATTGATCTTCCAAGAAATCAGACAATAATGCGATGGTTTTGGTAGTGCCAAAGGGTGTTCGAAATATTGCAATATGCTGTTGCATTGCAATATCAATTATATCCTGATCAATTTCATGATCATTAGTTATAATGATGCATGGAATCGCAAACTCAGCCAATCTCTTGAATGACTTGATCCTCTCCTCGTGTGATAACGATTGAAGATAGTAAATCTCTGTATTTCCAAAGACTTGCACTCTGTGAAATGTAAATAATCCAACGAAACCCGCAAGAGCCAATTGCGGCCTGTGGAGACTTTTGTCTGTAATGACATTATCCAACCCGATTTCACCTGTCAATTGCGTCCATTGAATAGGAGCTTTGAGTAGGAGTCGTACCGGAATCATTTCTTTAGATATAGGCTTTATGTGATCAAGCAAGCTCATGAGTGTTCCATGTTTACATTCTGCGATAGTCTGATTGTTTCTCACGTAGTTTTCGTAATTGTGCCATTATTTTATCAGTTGCTGCATGAATTGCTTTATCAAAATCATGACCTGAATCTTTTGAGTTTAAAACATGATGATTCACATGTACGATGAATTCAACTTCTTTGTCATGTTCCTCAGACAATACAACTTCTGTACTTGTAACATGAGGATGTGCTTTTGAGAACTGTATAGCTTTAAGCTCCAGTGTGTCTTGCAATTCCGGCCATGCCTTGAAATGCCTGGCAGTTATGGTAAACTTCATAATATTCTCCATGATAGATTATAAAATTCGTTTTCCCATGCATGATGCCACGATATCCGTGGCGAAAATGGCACTGGAATTCATATCATCCAAAATTGGGTTCACTTCGCTAACCTCAAAAGATGAAACGAGGCCGCTTTCAGCAGCCATTTCCATGATTAAATGAGCCTCTCGATACGAAAGTCCGCCGGGAACAGGGGTTCCTACTCCTTTAGCAACGCTTGGATCAACGCTATCCAAATCAAAACTAATATGTAAATGATCCACTGTTGACCGCATGCGCTCAAGGGTTCGCATTGTGATGTCGTAGATACCGTTTTTATCGATCGATACCATTGTATGTGTAGTTACACCGATTTCACGAATAAAATCCCTCTCTCCTGCATCAATCGATCTTGCACCTATGATAACAAGATGTTCTGGCTTGATCTTTGGGCCTGGATAATGCAGATTCACAAGTTCATCAGCACCGTATCCCATGGATATTGCCAAAGGCATTCCGTGAATATTGCCTGAAGGGGTTGTTTCAGGAGTATTCATGTCAGCATGTGCATCAATCCAAAGTACTCCAAGAGTTTTACCATGTTTTTTACAATGACCTGAAATTCCAGCAATTGTTCCAATTCCCATGGCATGATCACCTCCGATAATCAGAGGGAATCCATTATTGTCCAAAACAGATTCAACCTTAGAAGCCAATAACATGTTGGCATCCTGAATGCTAGGTAAGTACTTTAATTGTTCACTATATACATCGCATGTTTCCTGATTTGCTACGGGAATATCGCCTTCGTCAATGATTGTATAGCCCAATGATCGAATTTTCTCTGCAAGACCTGCAATTCGGAGAGCGGATGGACCCATATCCACGCCCCTTCTTCCTGAACCGAGGTCCATTGGGAAGCCGATGATATGCACTGGTTTATCCATAGTATAGCTTGGTAAATTGAGAAATGTGGTGAAATAAACTGCAGTGGAAAATACGGGAAAAGACCGAACCCTCAAAACTGAAGAAAAAACCTTGTATTCAAGGGTAAATTCAATGCTGATATTGGCTAAAATTCAGTAATTTTGCAATACTTATTGCCCGGGTGGCGAAATGGCAGACGCACGAGACTTAAAATCTCGGGTATGGCAACGTACGTGCGGGTTCGAGTCCCGCCCCGGGCACAATGATTGATGTATGTTGATTAATGATATGCTGTTTGCACGGCGTGCATGTAAGGGTTTCAGTATTTGAATACACTTTGTGATCATCAATCAGTACGTATTGACTACATTTCGAATGAGTTGCCTGATGTTGACCCCCAATAGTGCATATATCGATGATTTGTATGCTGATTTTCTTCATGATCCGAATTCTGTCGGAGAGGAATGGAGAGCATATTTTCAAGCAAGAAAAGATGCCACAATCTCCTCAATGGAACAACATTCTTTTCATTCCAATGATGATATGATTGAAGTTGTTCAGGAAACTCCAATCATTCGACAAGACAAAAAAGTAGAGCAGCAATCTACACAGCCAAGGCAAGACACCGCAATTCCACTCGCCTCATCCGACGTCCCCGAAAAATTATCCAGCATTGGAATGCGTATAGCTTCCAATATGTCACAATCACTGAATGTTCCAACGGCAACTTCATTCAGAGTGATTCCTGTAAAGGCACTTGAGGAAAACCGAAGACTTATCAATAGGCATTTGGAGAGACAGAAAAAAAAGAAAGTTTCCTATACACATATACTTGCATGGGCGCTCGTTAAAGGGTTGATAAAATATCCTCATATGAATGATGCATTCTCAGTCATTGATGGAATACCACATAGAATCAAACGTTCATCAGTAAATATTGGACTTGCTGTTGATGTTACTCGAAAAGATGGAATGAGAATGTTGGTTGTGCCAAGCATCAAAAATGCGCAGACATTAACATTCTCTGATTTCTGTTCTGAATATGATGGTTTAATCGCAAAAGCGAGAACAAATAAACTCACTGTTGATGAATTGTCTGGAGCGTCAATCTCCTTGACGAATCCCGGTACTATTGGAACAGTTTCATCCGTACCTCGATTGATGGAAGGCCAAGGGTTAATTATCGCCACTGGATCAATTGAATATCCGGCTGAGTTTCAAGCAGTAATGCCTGATGTTTTGTCCACACTGGCCATCAGCAAAGTATTGACCATTACCAGCACTTATGATCATCGCATTATACAAGGTGCGGAATCAGGAGAATTTCTAGCCTATGTTCACAAATTGGTATTGGGCGAAGAACATTTCTATGATCAGATATTTGCCAATCTTCATATTCCATTTGAACCAGTTCGTTGGCAAAAAGATAATCGCATCAATCCATTCATGTCACAAGATGAATTGGAATCATTGGATAAAGAAGCAAGAGTTGCTCAACTCATTAATGCCTATAGGGTGCGTGGTCATTTCCTTGCAGATGTGAATCCATTGGGACTTCAAGCATATTATTATCCTGAATTGGATCCTGCAGCTTATGGATTTACGATTTGGGATTTGGATAGGGAATTTGACACCGGAGGATTGGGTGGAATTCATCGCGCTTCGCTTCGTGACATTATTGATATGCTTCACGATACCTATTGCGGCAAATTGGGTATTGAATATATGCATGTTCAAGATCCGGTGAAAGAAAGGTTCATTCAGAAGTGGGTTGAACCTACTAGATTTTCATACTCATTTTCAAAAGAACAAAGACTTCACATTTATAAGCATCTTACCAAAGCAGAGCAATTCGAACAATATCTTCACACGAAATATTTAGGTTCAAAGCGCTTCTCACTTGAGGGTGGCGAGACAACAATCACGTTCCTTGAAAAAACACTTGAATTGTCCTCAAGGGAATTATTGCATGGCGTTGTTATCGGAATGGCTCACAGAGGTCGCTTGAATGTTCTTGCTAATATCCTGAACAAACCTTATGACAAAATATTCGATGAATTCGAAGGGAATTATGACCCAAATTCATTTGAAGGTTCAGGCGATGTAAAATATCATCTTGGTGCTACGGGTGTATTTACTTCAAGAACAGGTGAGAAAGTCAGCGTTATGCTTGCGCCGAATCCAAGTCATTTGGAAGCTGTCAATCCAGTCGTCGAGGGAATGGCAAGGGCTTTGGATGATTTAGTTGATGATAAAGATTGTGATTCTCATTTGCCAATTCTTGTGCATGGTGATGCTGCATTTGCTGGTCAAGGGGTTGTTCCTGAAACACTGAATCTTTCTAGGCTAACGGGATATAAAACAGGTGGCACTATACATATCATCATCAATAATCAAATTGGATTTACTACTTCTCCCGATGATGGAAGATCTACGCCTTATGCTAGTGATATAGCAAAGATGCTGCAAGTGCCGATTATTCATGTCAATGGTGATGATCCAGAAGCTGTTCGTATTGCAGCGATGTTCGCATTCGAGTATCGTCAAAAATTCAATGATGATGTCATTGTTGATTTGTTCTGTTATCGCAAGTATGGTCACAATGAAACTGATGAACCGAGCTATACGCAACCTTTGCTTTATAAAAAGATCAAGGCGCAAGTTCCTGTACGCCTTCAATATGCTCATACATTAAAGGTTGGTGGTGTTTTCACTGATGAAGAATTAGCTCAAATAATGGATGAAGTGAAACAGGAACTGAATTCTGCATTTTCCGCACGTAATTCTTCATCCACAAAGCAATTCAATCCATATTCCGGAGCTGATGTTTTTGCGCATGTAGAAACCAAGGTGGATCCTGAGATTTTAAAATCGATTGTCAATAGCATTTCGCATGTACCAAGTGGCTTCACCGCCAATCCGAAAGTTGTAGATTTGTTGAATAAGCGATCACATATGCTGGACTCTGATAAACCGGCAATTGATTGGGCGATGGGTGAAGCACTTGCATTTGGATCTCTTTTGCTTGAAGGTCATGATATTCGCATGAGCGGACAGGATTGTGGTCGTGGAACATTTAGTCATAGGCATGCAATACTTCGAGATTTCCATACTGAAGAAGAGTTGATTCTCCTCAACACACTGTCAAAAGACCAAGGTCAATTGAGAATCTATAATAGCCCTTTATCTGAAGAAGCTGTTCTTGGTTTCGAATTTGGCTATTCTACCATTTTGGTGAATGGTCTCACATTATGGGAGGCGCAATTCGGAGACTTTGTGAATGGTGCTCAAGTTGTGATAGATCAATTTATCAGTAGTTCAGAAGCAAAGTGGGGTCAGCATTCCAATTTAACATTACTTCTTCCTCATGGATATGAAGGGCAAGGACCGGAGCATTCAAGCGCACGTCTTGAAAGATTCCTCCAATTGTGCGCCGAGAATAATATGTTCGTTTGTAATTTCACCACACCTGCTCAGTATTTCCATGCTTTGCGTCGTCAAGTGAAAGCTCCTTATAGAAAACCCATGATTGTAATGTCGCCCAAAGAGATTCTACGTAAGCCCATTTCTGTGTTAAATGATCTCTTGGTTCCTTCATTCAAAGAAATCATCAATGATGAATCCATTTTGAATCCTTCGGCAATTGAAAAAGTATTGCTTTGTTCAGGAAAAGTATATTATGATTTGATAGCCGAAAGAGCCAAGCTGAATAAACAGCATGCAGTGGCAATCATCAGAGTTGAGCAATTGTACCCATTCAGGGATGATATCGCCGCAGAAATACTTTCACAGTATTCGAATGCAAAACAAGTAATGTGGGTGCAGGAAGAACCAAAAAATCAAGGATCCTGGTTCTTTATCGCTCCTCGTTTGAGTGAGATACTTTCAGGTGGACAACACTTATCCTATGCTGGTCGCTCGGAAGCAGCAAGCCCGGCAACAGGATTTGCCAAAAAACATGAATATGAAAAGCAAATGTTTCTTGCCACTGCATTGCAGTAATATGCTTATCTGAAGATTGGCAAATTCCTCTTTATAAGTTGAAGGTCTCGTAATTGCGAGGCCTTCGCTGCAAACCGAATTATGAAACCCTGATTGAATCCAGTTGGATACCAATTTGCCGACAATTCCCAACAATCCAAGTCTTTTATGATCGAGATACTCGGTGCAACTATCATGGAATTGATCACATCATAACTAAATGAAGATCGAATATTTAATGTAGAAGTCAAACGCAGATCAATATCAGCTCTTGCATCAAATCTTCTGCTTATCATACCCTTTACCGGTTCTCCATAATAGTAAGTTACGCTTGTTGACATTGACCATGGAAATTGTAAAGGCCTTCCACCTATGCCACGCTCTCCAAAATAATCAACATTGTCACGTTCATCAATAGTCCGAACTGCAAAACGATCACCGGTATATGACCACTGTTGCGTACTTGATGAGTCATCTTTTCCATATCCTATAGACATAGTCCCTGACGCAAATTGAGCAGATATATTCACTGATGCATATGTTAAACGTGCCGGTCCTTTTCCTCTTTCCAGCAATAATGCATTCACAGGAGTCATTACACCGAAACTATTTTTCTCTTCATCATATACAGTGAAACCTGCATTTCCATTGAGATTGAACACGCCAATTGAAGGGGTGCGAAATGCCATAGTTATCGGACTCAAATTCAATGAGTCTAATGCCATTGCATAAGAACCTGATATGTCAAATTGCAAGAGCTCCACATTTTTGTCAGCAGTATCACCTTGCTTCATTTTTGCTTCAAAGCGATTGCTTAAAGAATAATTAACAAATGTTGATCCTCTATTTGCACCTCGACCACCATCCAATTCAAAACGGGAATATTCAATATCTCTATTCGTACGAAGATCACGATACGTTCTGATATTATTTGAATTTTGCGAGGTGTATTCTGGAACATACGAAAATGAAACCGTTGGTGAGAATGTATGCCGAAGCGCATTGATTCCGAAAATGCGAGGTTTGATCAATCCGAATAATCGAGTTCCTATGCCGAGTGAAGCTTGAAACTGTGTTTCACGTAGTGGCATAGCGCTTTTCTCAAAAGATTCAATGACAGAAGAATCAATTGGATTCACAGAACGAGTCAATGATCTGAAATACCAATTTTCAGAATATGATATGCTCGGAGTCAAAGAAAAGTAACCAAGCTTTGGTGAGATGCTAATCGAAGGATTATGTCGTATTACACTAGTATTGCGTTCTTGAAATATGGTATCTATAAATAGAGGATTTCCAGGGACTCTGTCTGTTATGGATCTGATGGAATTATGCGAAAATGCTCCACGAACAAAATAGGCTATACCAATATCGTTCAACCATGAATTGGCATGTATCAACCCCTTGAGGGGGAAGAATGTTGGTACATTATAGGATATGTTCGGATTGACGGAATATTCTTTTGTCACAATATTCTGAGTAGCGGCCACATCAATCCCAAGTGTTGTTCCATTATCAAATGACGCTGAGTATCCAGCATTAGAAAACAATGATTGTGTCAATCGGTCACTCAATTCACCTGCGAATCGGTTGATGAAAGATGAAGTTGCAATATTAAAAGATGCAGTTATCCGAGATTGCGGATTGATTGTCTGCTGATGATTTCCAATGATTCTCCAACTATTGACATATTCGGATTGAGCGTCCGGTCTTCTTCTACCATATTCTATGGACAATGACCCATTAACTGTGTTTTGCACTGCATAACGCCAAACATTTCTGAGCAAATATCCTGTTTTACTAAAGACGTCAGCAGTGAACTGCGCATCCATATAATCATTGATTGCCCAGAAATATCCTAAATTCTGAGCCACTATTCCATCTGCAGTTGATACAAAAGGGATATTGAACAGTAATCCGGAAGTTCTCCCAGTTTTATTAGGTACATATATACCGAGTGGTAATGTAATGATTGGAACATCTTCAATCACAAAGGATATATTTTCCATGAAAACACGGTCATTTGTCACAACCTTCATCTTGGAAGCACCGAAGTAAAAATGAGGATGAGGCTTGGTGCAAGTGGTATAACAACCGTTTTGAATGAACAATGTATTATCAGCATCTTTCTTGACCTTCGCCCCATAATAATATCCACCCTCATCTGCTTTGCTTTCACCAAGCGTAATCGTCCCTTTTCTTGTTTCAAGATTGAAGAGTATTGATTTTCCCGTGAATTCTTCGCCATTGTCTTCAAAGCGAGGATATCCCATATTTCCAGTGATCGAGTCCTTGCGTCCTTCAGCTTTTACTACAGATCCATTGAAATCAATTTCGATTGATTCCGCATTCAGTTTTTGTTGCTTAAGCGAAATCTCCGCATCTCCTTTCAACAGCATTGTTCTTTTCTTCAATGAAAATACAGTACTGTCTCGGGATGAATATGTAACTGTTGAATCAAGGCCTGATCTTTTCTTCTGAATCAGTGTTGTATCGGAAATATCTTGAGCTTTCACATACATGGAAGTACAACAGTATGCAACTACCAATACATGAAACACAATTCGTTTGATATAAACAATCATCATCCGTTCAATCCATTCTTAATGGAGTGATGGAGTTGGGAAGTGGGAAGCGCATGATAGGTGGAATGGGTTCATTCACAGAGATATTTTGTGCTGTAATGGTAACACTCACACCGCGGAGAGGAGAATTGAGAGAGACAATAGTTGGCATTGAAATACCATTGATAGTTGAATACTGATCATATACCATTGATAATTCTACGATACCTTCTTTGTTTTTTCTTTGATATTCTTTGATAGTGCCATCAAGCTTATTACACAACAAGTATTCGGTTGCTGTTGGATCAATTGTCCGTTTAAAAAGTAATTTCACACTGTCGGAAAATGATTTGACATGGGAAAACATAGAAATATTTCCCGGTGGTTCGGCTCGGAAGAGTGAAGCATAATCGTCGAATGACAGCGGCAGAAAAGTAACATCAGAAAGTGTTTCTCTTGTGGGCTTGCCTTGAATAGCGCGTCCTTGAAGAATATCATGAAAAAGGAAGAACTGTGAATTCGAAAATAATCTGGCCACACTAATGCCAAAAGGACCACTGATCTCCATTGCAAGTGAGTCCCTTCCCGCCATCTGCATAAGGCAATTGGCTCCATTAGTCGTTTCATTCACGGTAATGCTCATTTCTGCTTCTACTTTCATATAGCGCAGAAGCTTGCTGCGACTATCTGCTTGTCTAATGAGTACAGTGGCAGGATCATCTTCAGCCATTATGTTGAAGCATGTGACAATACATATAGAAAAAGATAAAGCAACATATCCCAACTGCTTGACAATCAATGTAAACAAGTGTGGTATGTGGAAAACTTCGGTCTTCATGGTTGAATACATAAGGAATTTTGTAGGTTTGATGTGCTTTCGGAACATTTCTGAAAGCATATATGTTCTCCTAAGCACATTCAATAAGGAGTAAAAATATGGTTTATGTAACAAGGAAAATGCACTTTTCTGCAGCCCATCGCTTGTTCAACCCTACATTTTCACATGAAAAAAACGACAAAATCTTTGACAAATGTAACAATCCTATGGGTCATGGACACAATTATACCATGGAAGTTACCGTTAAGGGGATACCGGATCCTGAGACCGGATATGTCATCGATCTGAAAGTTTTGAGAGATTTAATTGAAGATCATATCATAGAACATGTAGACCATAAGCATTTGAATCATGATGTATCGTTTTTGAAGGGTATTATTCCCACAGCGGAAAATCTTGCCATTTGTTTTTGGAGTATTCTTGAATCAAAAATCACAGGTGGGATATTGCATTCAATCAAACTTTTTGAATCAGACGCGAATTTTGTTGAGTATTTCGGAGAACCGGTAAGTATACCTGTGTATAATACAGATGCAACAACTGTTTCAGAGGTGGCATCATGAAAAAACAAATTCCATCTACACCACTCATAAAAGCAACAAAAGAAGCACTTGGTAATATCTCCGTTTCAGATGACTTGATACAAGAATTCGTCAAGGACTTTTTCCCTAAAACAAATGAAGCAGGGCAAACTCTATTCGATGCCAATGGCAATTATCCCGTTTCAAGGGAAGAGCGAGATGTGATGATTGAAGAATTATCAGCCAAGTTTGGTGAGATATTCAATATTCTTCGCATTGATCGCAATGATCCCAATAGCATGAATACACCTCATCGATTGGCTAAGATGTGGGTGAATGAACTGTTTGCCGGCAGATTCGAGCCTGCTCCAAAAATCACCGTCTTTCCGAATAGAAAGCAAGTGGATGAGCTCATCATTAGCAGAAACATCACTGTGATGTCAGTTTGTTCTCATCATTGGCAACCTATATCCGGTACTTGTGCTATTGGCTATATTCCGGGTGACTATGTTTTGGGTTTGTCAAAATTATCCCGCATCGTCGAATGGTTTTCTAGACGTGGACAGATTCAGGAAGAACTTGGTGAACAAATTGCTGATTTCATTGAAGATATCATTAAACCAAAAGCTCTTGGTGTAGTGATAGAATCCAAGCATTATTGCATGATTGCTCGTGGGGTAAACGAATCTGAAGAGAAGGCTTCCATGGTTACTTCCGTGATGCGTGGAAGTTTGCGTGATGAGTTACCGCTTAGGAATGAATTCCTTACACTGATCAGAGAATGAAATCTCATTCCAAACATCATATTCCG
>SXGQ01453476.1_pt1 | contig 14864 bp, 18 predicted proteins | sample 3178371 | NCBI WGS metagenome assembly SXGQ01 (sample SAMN11356859, study PRJNA531348) | freshwater metagenome | isolation source: freshwater sample F1-20 | place: China: Fuxian Lake, Yuxi | collected 2017-12-25
GCTGTTGTCCAATCGATACAGGTTCAGGGCCTGCATGACCGACGCAATGTCCTGCCGGGCGGCAACCGCGCGCGCTTCATCGGGGCGGCCCATGATCTTGGGTACGACCAGTGTGGCCAGAATGCCGAGGATGACAACCACCACCATGATTTCAATCAGGGTGAAGCCTGCATGGCGCTTTTTGAGAGTTTGCATGGAATGGACGCGTGCAGCGGTGTCATGTTTGGCAAGAGTCCGGGACAGCAGATGTGACATGAGATGATCTCCGAGTTTTTGCAGATTATGACGTAAATTGTCTTGTTCAATGCCAGTGCCCGCTTGAGCAAACGCAAGAAATGCTGGCATGGTTGCATACTGCTTGCGGTACGGGTGGGCTGGCGCGCTAGAATGCACATGACAAGACAGGATCTTACATGCGCGAACGACTTCCTCTGATGCTCAACATTCTCCTATGCCTTGCCATGGGGGGGTTGCTGGCTTTTGGGCTGGTGATTGCCCGACAGCCACTGCCCGAGGTGGTTGCTGACCTCAGCCGTCCGGCGGAGGTGGCGCTTCAGGTGGACCGGTCGCCGGAGGCTCGTCTGTTGGGTGCAGATGTGTCCGGCGGTATTGTGCCGCCCGCTGTCCAGATCTCGGGTCTGGTGTCTGGCGACCGCTACAGTGCGGCCGTTCTGTCCATCGAAGGGCGTCCTGCCCAGTCTTATCAGTTGGGTGAAGAACTGATCAACGGCTGGGCGCTCGCGCAGGTGTTGACTGACGAGGTCGTCATTGAGAGGGCTGGTCGTTCAGCACGCGTGCGCATGCCGGATCGTCCCCCGGTCGACGGACTCATCCTGCGTGATCCGGGGTCGGCAGCCCAGCGCTGAACGTACCGAAATACCGGCGGCTGACGGCCTGTGTCACCTCCCGCTGCATCAAGCAGTTTCAAGCCACCTCACGTCACCTAAAGCCATTTCAACCCACATTCACCCGCATCAAGACCCCTGTTTTTTGCCCGGGTAGCTCAACAATGCGCGCTTCTGCGTTATCACCATCCCCTTTTTGTCCGTCAGCCGGATCTGCATCGGCCAAGGGTCAGGGCCCGTGTCATACCAGATATCGATGGCGGTTTTCTCGCTGCCTTCAGGGGGCTGCCTGCGAAAATGCAGGGTGTCGATGCTCAACTCTCCGAAGCGCAGTTTCTCGGTGCCCACCCGCACAAATTGCCAGTTCTCAACGGATGAGGCCGACACCACGGCCATGACAGGCGGCACATACCGGTTGCCGTGGGATCTCAATTGCAGCCCCATCTGATAGATGACCGACAGGCGGTCGTTGACTTGCAGACCGGACAACGCAGTCTGACCGCCGTTGCTGAACTGTACTTCCTGCCGGGTTGCATCCACGGTGGCCCGAGCCTCCGGCTTTTTGCCGCGTTGCTCGCTGTACTGCCGGGTTGAAAATCCCAGTTCATCCCATATGCCGCTGCTATGCTGTGTCAGCAGCCCCGAATACAACAGCGCCATGAACCCCAGCGCCTCTCCGCGACTGCTCATCTCATAGTGCCCGTCGTCAAACTTTAGCGTGTGCGTCATGGCGGCGAGCGGCTCGCCGTCACCTTCGCCCAGATAAACTTGAAATTGCAGTTGGCCTGACTGGGGCAGTGATCTGGCGTCCCCGCGGACATCAGGCGCATCAGATGGCCGATCGTGTGCCTGCGGGTCCACAGATTGCTCGGGCTCCTTCCGCTCATTCTCCTTGCCCGGACTGTTGGCAGGATCGGTCTGAGCGGCGGCGGTGGATGTGGCGGATACGGCGGACGTGGCGGGTGGAGCCGTTGACGCTTTTTTGGGAATCGAGCGCGGTGCTGCAGGGGACACGGCGGTCAGCATGACAGTTGCGCTGCCGTTCAACTGATCCGGCTGGGCACCCCACCCGGCATCCAGACCCAGATCGACTCCGCGCAACAGCAGCCAGTGACTGCCCAGCGACAGGATCGCGGCGGCCAGCAGGATGCGTCGTGATGGACGGGGTTGCTTCATCACGTCACCTGCCGCTGGCTTTTATCTGCTTTTGTCCGAGGCGGCAAGCCGTGCAGATACCCTTCCGCTGCGTTGTTGATGTGCAGCACCTCGCGCCGTGGCATTTCCCCAGCTGCGGCTACCGACAGGTGTACCCAACGGCCATACTCCAGGATCAACTGGTCGAAGGTGATGCTGCTGGCAGCAATGGCATGCGCAAGCTCCAGTGCGCTTCCGAATGGCGGACACTTGAAGTCGGCAGCCTGTCCGGTGCTGTGCTGCGATCCCTCGACACCGCCGACCGCGCGGTTCAATGACTCGCAGCGAAAGCCGCTGGTGATCTGCAGGGGTGAGCCTACAAGTATGCAAACCGCCGTCAGCGTCTCGGCCAGGCGCAGCAGATTGTCACGGACCGGTTCGTCGGGCTGGTTATCGATGCCGTTTTTAAGGGCGGTGTCGGAGTGGCAGAGGGTGGCAACGCTACAATGGGCGCTGTTGAGCGTGTCCGATGCCCAAAACGCAAACTCCGGTGTTTGCACCGACCCCTGCATCGGCGCTTGGCTATTTTTCGGGAAGGCAGCAGACATGCGTATCCGGTTCAGGCAGCGCCCGCAGAGTGGGCAGATGTGTTGGTGGATAGACCTTGATAACACTTTACATGACGCATCACGTTATATCCTCCCGGAAATAGACCGTTCCATGACACATTACGTTGCGCAGACCCTGCAGGTTGACAGCGAGCTTGCATCTACCGTCCGCCACGACTACTGGATACGTTATGGGGCGACCCTTCTCGGTCTGGTAAAACACCATGACGTGGACGCACAGGACTTTCTGGACCGCACCCATGTCCTGCCCGACCTGCAGCGTCAGGTAGTCCCCAATCCCCGCATGCGCGGGTTGCTGCAGCAGTTGCCGGGACATCGCATCCTGTTGACCAATGCGCCGCTGCAATATGCCCGGCGTGTCATGCAGCATCTGGGTATCGCCAAAGCTTTTCACGCGGTGGTGGCTATCGACCACATGTGGATACACGGCCATCTGAGACCCAAGCCTTCCCCTCTGCTGTGGCCTTATCTGCGCAGGCAGGTGGCAGCGCGACGGCATGTGCTGTTTGAAGACACGCTGGTACACCTCAAGCAGGTGCGCAGCCGACGCATGCATACCGCGTGGATTGTGCCGCCGGGCGCAGTGGCGCGGGGTCGGGCGGGGCGCCCGGCCTTTGTCGACAGCAAAGTGAAGCATTTTGCTCAGGCGCGGGCGTGGGCCATGCGTTTGGCGCAGACCGGGCAGCCCGGGTCTCGACGCACCTTGATGCGCTGAAATGCGCTGGTGCGGGCATCAAACAGCAGAAGCGAGCCTACCGCCGCATTGCCGGCCGTACTGACGATTTTCAGGGCCTCTGCCGCCTGCAGGGTGCCGATAATGCCGGTCAGTGGTGCGAACACGCCCATGGTGGCGCACCGGGTCTCGGCCACGTCTTCTCCTTCGGGAAACAGGCAGTGATAGCAGGGCGACTCTTCGTCGGCGGTATTGAAAACAGCCAGCTGGCCGTCAAACCGGATGGCTGCGCCCGAGACCAGCGGCTTGCCGTGGGCGACACAGGCATGGTTGACGGCATGCCGGGTGGCAAAGTTGTCGCAGCAGTCCAGTACCACGTCAGCGGCAGCGACTGCTTGATTCAATGCGTCGCCCTCCAGCCTCAGTTTCAGGGCCGTGACCCGCACATCAGGGTTGAACGTGGTCAGCGCCTCACGGGCTGATTCGACCTTGTCCATGCCAACCCGCTGGGGTGTGTGCAACACCTGCCGCTGCAGGTTGGTCAGGTCGACCGTATCGTTGTCGGCAATGGTGATGTGCCCAACCCCGGCGCCGGTCAGATAAAGCGCAGCCGGGCAGCCCAGACCCCCGGCGCCCACGATGAGCGCATGGGCTTTCCGGATGCGTTCCTGCCCTTCGATACCGATTTCGTCGAGCAGGATATGCCGCGAATAGCGCAGCAGGGACTGGTCATCCACCGGTGCGCTTACTTGTTGCCGCTGGCCTTGCCGGCGGGCTTGTCCGATGCCTTGTCGTCGGTCTTTGCATCGCCGTCGGTTTTGGCTTTTGCAACCTGCACCGGTAAACCCTTGATCTTGTTCAGGGCCTGCTGCAACTGGTAGTCGTCAGCCGAACCGAACTCGATGGGTTTGCGGTCTTTTTCAGGCTTGTCTGCCTTGGCACCCACCTTGGACTTGACCTCGCCGTCCTTGTCCTTGTCGTTGGACAGATGCTTGTTCAGGTCGGCTTCACGCACATGGCTGACCACATCACCATCGGGTGTTTCTTCCACCAGCAGGTCAGGTGCAATGCCCTTGGCCTGAATGGTGCGACCTGACGGTGTGTAGTAACGGGCGGTGGTCAGCTTGATGGCCGTGTTGTTGGTCAGAGGAAGAATGGTTTGTACCGAACCCTTGCCGAAAGTTTGCGTGCCCATGATGCTGGCGCGATTGTGATCCTGAAGCGCACCTGCCACGATCTCGGATGCCGAGGCCGATCCGCCATTGACCAGCACCACCATGGGCCCTGTTTTGGCAGTGTCTGTCAGTTTGGCCAGATGGTCTTCGCGGTTGCCACGGGCATAATCCTCGGGCGATGCGAAATACTTGCGCTTGGCGTCTTCGGTCCGCCCGTCGGTGGACACCACCAGGGTTTTGGGCGGCAGGAATGCGGCCGACACGCCGACGGCCGAGTTGAGCAGGCCACCGGGGTCGTTGCGCAGATCCAGCACCAACCCTTTCAGCGGGCCGTCCTTGCTCAGCGTGTTCATCGCTTTCACCACATTTTCCGTGGTGTGTTCCTGAAACTGCGTGATGCGGATGTAGCCGATGCTGTTTTCCAGCATTTTGGATTTGACGCTTTGCACCTTGATGACGTCACGCACGATGGTGACGATCACCGGCTTGGCCTCGCCCTTGCGCATGATGGTCAGTGTGATGCTGGTCTTGGGCTTGCCGCGCATGATCTTGACCGCATCATTGAGCGTCATGCCCTTAGTCGGCTTCTCGTCAAGCTTGATGATCAGGTCGCCGGCTTTCACGCCAGCCTTGGCCGCGGGGGTGTCTTCAATCGGTGACACCACCTTCACGAAACCTTCTTCGGTGCCCACCTCGATGCCCAGTCCGCCAAACTCGCCCTGCGTGCCGACCTGCAGCTCCTTGAAGCCTTCGGCGTCGAGATAGGTGGAATGCGGGTCCAGGCCGGACAGCATGCCGCTGATGGCTTCGGTGATCAGCTTTTTGTCTTCAACCGGTTCGACGTAGTTGGATTTGATGGCGCCGAACACATCGGTGAACTGACGCAATTCTTCCAGCGGCAACGGTTGCCGGTTGTCGCGCTGGGCGGACACGTTCACGCCGAGGCTGATGCAGACCCCGGCCACAACGCCGACGGAGATGAGACTGATGGTGCGCAATTTCTGGTGCATGGTGGCTTTACCGCTGTTGTGTTGACCGGACGGGCTTTTCGTCCGGTGAGTTTGCCGCAGGATGGGGTCGGCTGTTATCGGCCCGATGTCCACTTTTGCGGGTCAAAGGGTTGCCCCTGATGACGCATTTCAAAGTATAGACCCGTTTCAAGGTTACCACTGCTGTCCCCCACGCTGGCAATGGTTTCCCCTGATTTGACCGGGTCTCCCACGATTTTGTTCAGTCGCTGGTTGTTGCCGTAAATGCTCATGTACTGGTCGCCGTGATCAATGATGATCAACTGACCGAAGCCGCGCAGCCACTCCGCGAACACTACTTTGCCAGCCCCCACGGCCTTGACCGGAGCACCCTGCGCGGCACGGATGAAGATGCCACGCCAGGCCGGCCCGGATCCATCGCTCGAACGGGTCTGGCCGAAGCGGCCCGTCACCTCGCCGCTGGCCGGAAGTTCCATTCGGCCTTTGAGTTTGGCAAATTCGCCGCTGTCAGGTGCCGTGGCAAAAATGGTTTCACTGCGTTTGACCGTGCGCGACTCAGCCGGTTCGCTGCTGCCTTTTTTATCGGCGCGTCGCTGCCGTTCAGCCTCCGCTTTCAGTTTGGCCTGACGGATGGCCTCAGCCAGTTCCTCGATCAGGGCGGTCATGCGCTTTTCGTCGCGTTCCAGACGGCTGGCTTCCTGTTTCTGGGTTTCCAGGCGCTTGCCCAGGTCGGCCAGCAGCTGGCGGCGCGTTTCCTGTTGTTCAACCAACACGTTCTTCTTTTTGAGCTGCGCATCCTCATTGCGTTGCACCTGTTCCTGCCGTTCTTCCTTGGCAGCCAGCAGAGCTTCCAGTTCGTCGAGTTCCTCCTGCAGGTTGTCGCCGACTTCAACTTCGGCGGCCGAAATTTTTTCGTACCACCAGGCGTCCCGGGCGATGGCCTGGCGCGACTGGCCTCCCAACCAGGCGTGCAGGGGGTTGTATTGGGCGCGCCGGTGGTGGCTGCGCAGTACGCGTCCCAGACGCTCCTGCTGCTGAACGATGCGCTTTTCGGTGTCGGCCTGGTCGATGGTGATGGAGCGGATCTCGGCCCTGAGCCGCTCGTTTTCTTTTTGCAGTCGCTGCAACTGGGCATTGGACTCTGCGATCGATTTTTCGACGGCAGCCAGCTCACGGTTGGCCGTCTGCTGCTTGGAGGTGGTCTGCTGGATGTTCTCGCGCACCGCCTTGAGTTGCTGGCGGATGGACTCGCGTTCGCGGGCAGCGGATCTGGGGTCGCGGGGGTCCGGTGCGGCCAGCGCAGCCTGCAGGCTGACGCAGGCCAGCGCCCCGGCCAGCCATGCTGTCAGGCCGGGGCGCAGACCGTCATGAAAAAAACGCAGGTTCAAAATGGATGTCAGGCCTTACTTCGATTTACCCTGTGCAGCCACAGCCGCCGCGGCGGCTGCGATCTCAGCAGCGTCGCCCAGATAGTAGTGACGGATGGGTTTCAGGTTTTCGTCCAGTTCGTACACCAGCGGGCGGGCGGTGGGAATGTTCAGGTTGACAATCTCGTCGTCGCCCACGCTGTCCAGGTACTTGATCAGTGCCCGCAGCGAAGTGCCGTGGGCGGCCACCAGCACTTTATTGCCGGCGCGGATGGCCGGTGCGATGCTGTCGTTCCAAAAGGGCACGACACGCTCAACGGTGTCTTTCAGGCATTCGGTCAGCGGAATGTCTTCGGCTTTCAGCTTGGCATAGCGCGGATCGCGGGCTGCATGGCGGGGGTCATCGACACTCAGCGGGTTGGGTGCAATGGCGTAAGCACGGCGCCAGACCAGTACCTGTTCCTCACCGTAGCGTGTGGCGGTTTCGGTTTTGTTCAGACCCTGCAGGTCGCCGTAATGCCGCTCGTTCAGGCGCCAGCTATGCACCACCGGCAGCCACATGGCATCCATTGCATCCAGCGAAATCCACAGGGTGCGGATGGCGCGCTTGAGCACCGACGTGTAGGCCAGATCGAAGGTATAACCTTCGGCTTTGAGCAGTTCGCCAGCCTTGCGTGCCTCGTCCCGGCCCTTTTCGGTCAGGTCGACGTCGGTCCAGCCGGTGAAGCGGTGTTCCAGGGTCCAGTGGCTCTCGCCGTGTCGCATCAGGACGATCTTGTACATGTCGTTTCCCAAGAGAGATCAGAAGGCGCAATTGTACGGTACTTGCACTGTGGTTGCCGGGGATATAATGCGGCTCCGACGAATGTCCCCTGAAGTTTGAGTCATGGATACCCAGTTTTTAATTGATAATTCTCCGCTGATCGCCGCAGCAGTCATTTCCGGCGGTCTGCTGCTGTTCCCGGCTGTGCGTGGCGGTGGCCAGCGCGTGGCGCCCATGCAGGCCTCCATGATGATCAACCGCAGCCGTGCGCAGATCCTCGATATCCGCACCGATGCAGAGCAGACCGCCCAGGGCCGTCTGCCCGATGCAAAGCGGATCGCAGTGGTCGACATCAAAGACAAGGCGCCGGGCGTGTTCAAGGACAAGGCCCTGCCGGTGCTGGTCATGTGCCAGAACGGGCAGCGCAGCGCAGCGGCAGCCAGCGTGCTGCGCTCACTGGGTTACACTGAGGTGTATGTTGTGGAAGGCGGCGTGGCTGCCTGGGCCGAAGCAGGCATGCCGGTAACCGGCAAGTCTGCCAAGTCCGCTTGAGTGATTGAAAGGAAACGACAATGTCAGACGCAATCGTTGCCCTGGTGACCATGTATTCAACCGGGGTCTGCCCCTACTGCATACGCGCCGAGCAGTTGCTCACCCAGCGCGGCGTAGCGAAAATCGACAAGATCCGCGTCGACCTGCAACCGGAACGTCGCGAAGAGATGATGACCCGCACCGGTCGAAGAACCGTGCCGCAGATTTACATCGACGACACCCATGTCGGTGGTTTTGACGACCTGTCCGCGCTTGACCGCGCCGGCGGTCTGATGCCGCTGCTCACGCGCTCGGCCTGATCGCAGGCTGCGCCCCACCCAGTTTCTTGCATTCCCGGCTGGCAGCCGGATTTTTGAACGGAAAGACGCATGTCAGACAATCAGCAAGCCCAGACGGGCAACGAAGGCGCAGTTTTCAGCATCCAGCGCGTGTATCTGAAAGATGCGTCGGTTGAGATTCCAAACGCACCGCATATTTTTCTCGAACAGAAAGCGCCGAGCATCGAAATTGCCATTGACGTCGGCGCTCAGCGTCTGGCGGATGTCATTTTCGAAAGCGAAGTGACCATCACCCTGACAGCACGTATCGATGACAAGGTGGCTTACCTCATCGAGGCAAAACAGGCCGGCATTTTTGAAATTTCCAACGTGCCTGACGAGCAGATGGATCCCTTGCTGGGCATCATCTGTCCCAATGCGGTGTACCCGTACCTGCGCGTCAATATCGCCGACCTCATTACCCGCACCGGCTTTGCGCCTGTGCATCTGGCGGATGTCAATTTCGAAAACTTCTATCAGCAGCGTCTGGCAGCGCTGCAGCAGCAGGCTGAACAAGGCACAGGCGAAGCGAGGTCTCCGTCCGGTATCGTGCTGAACGCCTGATGCCGAACGACCGATTCTGACCGCCTGATCTTCTCAGGTAGCGGGGCAAACTGACCACGGGGTGAGCGATGAAAGCGCTGGTACTGGGAGCAGGTGCATGGGGAACGGCGGTGGCTTCGCACATCGCCCTGAAGGTGCCAACCACCCTGTGGGGGCGCGATGCGTCGGTTGCCGCGTCCATCAACTCAGACCACATCAATCCCCGTTATCTGTCCGGTATTGTCCTGTCCAAAGGACTGTCGGCCACCACCGATCTCGAATCTGCGCTCAGGGCGCTGGACCCTGCAACCGACCTGCTGGTGTTCGGTGCGCCCATGTCGGCCCTGCGCAGTCATCTGCAGCAGGTTAGCGATATCCTCGGTGCATCGGCATGGCCAGCCTTTTGCTGGCTGTGCAAGGGTTTTGAGGTCGGCAGCGGCAAAATGCCCCATCAAGTGGTGGCAGATATCCTTCCGGATGCCGATGGCGGTGCGCTCACCGGCCCCTCGTTTGCAGCCGAAGTAGCCAAAAACCTGCCGTTTGCGTTGGTCATGGCCGGGGGCAGCGAGAAAACCCAGCAGGCGGTGGTGGCAGCCATGCACCATGGTGCCTGCCGCATCTATGTGTCCGATGATGTGGTCGGGGCAGAGGTCGGTGGTGCTGTCAAAAACATCATGGCGGTGGCCACCGGCATCTGCGACGGTCTTGGTCTGGGGCTGAACGCCCGGGCTGCGCTCATCACGCGGGGCATGGCTGAAATTCGCCGGCTCGCCAGTGAGTTGGGTGCGAAGGCCGATACGCTGAGCGGATTGGCCGGGTTTGGCGACCTGATCCTGACCTGTACGGGTGACCTGTCCCGAAACCGTCGCGTCGGCATGATGCTGGCGTCCGGCAAAGACCTTGACCAGATTCTGGCAGAGCTGGGTCAGGTGGCCGAAGGTGTCAAGTGTGCGCCCGTGGTGCGTGATCTGTCTTTGCAGATGGGCATCGAGATGCCGCTGACCCAGACCGTGTGCGATGTCCTGTTCAACGGTGTGCCAGCAAGTGCGGCCGTGCTGCAACTGCTGTCGCGAGATCCGCGACGGGAGAACTGATCAAACCGCCCCTTCGAACCCAGTCTGCCGCCACGCTTCGAACACGGTGACCGCAACCGCATTGGACAGGTTGAGCGACCGGTTGTCCGGTTGCATCGGCAGGCGCAGCCAGTTGGCCTCTCCGATGTCTTGCCGTATGGCGTCGGGCAAGCCGCTGGATTCGTTGCCGAAAATCAGCCAATCACCCGCCAGGAATGCCTGTCCGTAGACCCAGCGCTTGCCGCGCGTGGTCAGCGCAAACATCCGGGCCGGGTCAGGCTGGCATTGCTGGCGGAACGCCTGCCAGTTGTCATGCACCTGCATGTCGGCATACTCATGGTAGTCCAGCCCGGCGCGACGCATTTTGGCGTCATCCAGCGGAAAGCCAAGGGGCTTGATCAGATGCAGATGCGCACCCGTGTTGGCACACAGGCGAATGATGTTGCCCGTGTTGGGCGGAATCTCAGGTGCAACCAGTACGACGTTCATGTTTCAGGGCTCAATCGGTTCCGGTTTTTCGGGTGTCCGGAATGCCACCCAGCGGCTGACGCTTGCGGCGCCCGCCTGCAGCAGTGTCTGTTCGCAGACTGACAGGGTGGCGCCGGTGGTCAGCACATCATCGACCAGCCCGACATGCAAACCCTCCACGTCGCCAACGCAGACAAAGGCGCTGGCCAGATTGTCCTGCCGTTGGCTGGCTGACAGCTCTGCCTGTCGCCCGGTTTCCAGGGTTTTCAGCAGATGTCTTGCCTTTACGGGAACGTTCAGCGTCTTGCCCAGACTGCGGGCTATGAGCAGCGCCTGATTGTAACCGCGTTCGCGCAGGCGCCGTGCCGACACCGGGACAGGAATCAAGCAGTCCGGCTCTTCTGCCGGCGCATCGACGGAACCTTTCCCGCCGTTTCCAACGTCCTTCGCCTGCAAAAATGCATGCGCCAGCGCCACGCCCATGTCGCAGGCCAGCGCTTGCTGACCCCTGAATTTCAAAGCCTTGGGCAAGGTATCAAACGGCGGCAGATAATCGGCGCCCACCCAGGTCCGCGTGCTGGCTGGCGCCGCGCGGCAGTGGCGGCAGCGCGTCCAGCCGAAAGCCTGCAGGCGGGGACCCAGCCTGAAGCCACACTGCCTGCAGCGGGTTTGGGGTGTGAAAGCAGCGCCGGTACAGGGCGGGCACAGCGACAGCCATCCTCTGCCCATGGAGGGCGAAAAGCAGCAGTTGCAGGCAATGCATACCGGTGGCGTGAAGGCGGACACCGCGCGGGCCGCCATGAAGGATGCGACCGACGCAGTTCGGGACAGAAAACCAGGGCTCATGAGCTTTGAGTGGACGCCACGCTGATCTTGGTTCCACATTGTGGGTCGTGAAAGTCCCGATCATGGAGTGGGCACAACTCCCGCTACAATCCAGGCAGGGAGAATGTTGTGGACACAGACAAACAGTCAGCCGGTTTCTGGAAAGTGGCGCGTGACGCCGAACGCGGTGCCATGCAGCTCAAGCGTCGGCAGGCATGGCCGGACCTGCCTTTCATTCACGGTGAAATTCAAGCCCGCATGATTGAGCGTAGCCAGATCATGCGCCCGGCAGACGGTTGTGTCGTCGACATGAGCTTGGGCCGGCCCGATGCCGCAGTCCAATTGGCGCAGCGGTTTTTCGATCGGCAGACCTATGTCGTGCGCTGGGGAGATCCGTTGCCTCCGCCACTTGCAGCCCCATCCGCCTTGCGGCAGTTGGGTCACTCCATCACGCAGGGTCTCGGCAGTGCCGGCGGCGTGCTGGCGCGGGTTTTCCGCTCGTCAAAGGAATCCGGGCATGCTGGCGTGTTACCCGCCGACGTCAAACTCGCCGGTGACATCGTGCTGCAGGACGAGCACACCCCGTGGTCGCTTCCAACCCAAGCGGGTTCTGCTGCCCTGGTCTGGTCCAACGGATTGCTGCATCGGCTGGCCGACCCCATGCCGGTTCTCAGGCAGTGGCATACGGCGCTGGCTCCCGGCGGAGCGCTGTTTTTCTCCTGTTTCGGACCCGACACGGCCAAAGAGTTGAAGTCGGCGGCCGACCAGCTCGGTCTTCCGTTCACTGATTTCGCCGACATGCATGATTGGGGTGATCTGCTCATCAAAACCGGGTTTTCCGACCCCGTCATGGAGATGGAGCGCTTGGTGCTGACCTATCGCCGGGTGGAAGATCTGCTGCGTGACTGGCATGCGCTGGGCGGCAATCCGGCGCAGGCTGCTGCCCCCGGCCTGCGCGGGCGTGGTTTTTACAAACGGTTAAACAACTGTTTGCAAAACTTGGGGGGTGGCGGTTTACAAATCTCGCTGGAAATCCTGTATGGTCATGCGTGGAAGGTCATCCGGGAGGAAAAGCCCCGGGAAATCCGTATTCCGCTTTCGCAAATCCGTCGAAAGCCTTGATCGGCAAGGCAGTTCGAGTTGCGAGGGCTTGGCAGTTGGGACATAATGTTGCGCCCGCCCCGAACAGGTGATGCCTGTCCGGCATGTTGCACGGTTGGTGTGTGCAGCCTGAAACAGCGGGTCGTGTTTGTAAAGGTTGAAAGGCCATCAAGGTGGTATCGGTGAGCCAGGCGGAAGAGCAGACTGCAGTCCAGTCAGCGGGAGCGCAGCCGGAGTTGATCCCGGTCGTGCAAGACGCACCAGACAGTACACTGAACGGCGACATGTCGCCCGTCCGCTCGTGGGTGTTCAAACCCAATTGTTCCCTGACACCGCGCCAGCTGGCCGGCTTCTATCTCAGTATCGTTTTGGTGACCCTCGGCATTGCCGCGGGTTTTTGTCTGTTCGGGCTCTGGGTTGTGCTGCCGTTTGCCGGCATCGAGTTGCTTGCGGTCGGTATCGCGCTGCTCATTTATGCCCGGCACGCTGGCGACTATGAGCGGATCGAGTTGCGCGGACGAGCGCTGACAGTGATTGTTGTACGGGGAAGCCGCGAGTATTCGGTGAGCTTCAATCCGGGTTGGACGAAGGTCAGTCTGCCCAAGCCTGGCGAACTGCTTCGGCTTGAAAGTGGCTCTACCTGGGTGGCTGTGGGTCGGTACATCACGGCGCCCCTGCGTGAGCGACTGGCCTATGAGTTGCGCAGGGCATTTGCCGCTGCTGCAGCTTGAATGGTTGGTTGATTTTATTTTTGGGAACTGAGGACGCTATGCAAAAGCAATCCCTTGGCAAGGGTCTTACACTCGCAGCGCTTCTGTCGGCGGCCATCCCGGCTCTGGCAGTCGAGCAGCAGTACAACCTTGCTCCGCCAGTCACTGAAATTGCCCGTCAGATCTACGACCTGCATACGCTGATGCTGGTCATCTGTCTGGTCATCTTCGTGGTCGTGTTCGGCGTGATGTTTTATTCCATCTACGCCCACCGCAAGTCCAAGGGTGCCAAGCCCGCCAGTTTCCACGAAAGCACCACCGTGGAAATCATCTGGACTGTCATTCCTTTCCTCATCGTCATCGGCATGGCACTGCCTGCCACCAAGACGGTGGTGGCCATGAAAGACACGTCCAATGCCGACCTCACCATCAAGGCGATCGGTTACCAGTGGAAATGGGGTTATGAATACCTCAAGGGCGAAGGTGAAGGCATCGGCTTCGTCTCAACCCTTACCACTCCCCGCGAGCAGGTCAACAATCAGGCCGCCAAGGGCGAAAACTATCTGATGGAAGTCGACAACGTGCTGGTCGTGCCGGTCAACAAGAAGGTACGCATCGTAACCACAGCCAACGACGTCATTCACGCATGGATGATTCCCGCCTTTGGCGTGAAGCAGGATGCCATCCCCGGTTTCGTGCGCGACACGTGGTTCAAGGCAGAGCAGGTCGGTACCTACCGTGGCCAGTGCGCTGAACTGTGCGGCAAAGACCACGCCTTCATGCCCATCGTGGTCGAAGTGAAGTCCGAAGCAGACTACTCCAAGTGGGTTGCCGAGAAGAAAAAAGAAATGGCTGCCAAGGCTGACGACCCGACCAAAGTCTGGGTGGCCGCCGATCTCGTGGCCCGCGGCGAAAAAGTCTATGCATCCAACTGCGCGGCCTGCCACCAGGCAACCGGCAAAGGTCTGCCCGGTGCATTCCCTGCACTGGACGGCGACAAGGTGGTTCTGGGTGCCAAAGATGGTCAGATTGGTGTTCTGCTCAACGGTCAGGGTGCAGGCATGCCCGCCTGGAAGCAGTTGTCTGACGTAGAAATCGCGTCTGTGATCACCTACACCCGTGCTGCCTGGGGCAACCAGGGCAAGGGTGCCGATCCAGTCGTACAGCCCGCAGATATCACTGCGGCGCGCAAGTGAGTTTTTGAGGAGAGTAGTATGGGAACCGCAGCAGTCGACATCGCACACGGTCACGATCATGACCACGCGCACGACCACCCTCACGGCATTCGCCGGTGGTTGTTTGCAACCAACCACAAAGATATCGGTACGATGTACCTGATCTTCTCTTTCTGTATGTTGCTGGAGGGCGGTATCCTCGCCCTCATGCTGCGTGCAGAACTCTTCTCTCCCGGCCTGCAGCTTTTCCGCCCCGAGTTTTTCAACCAGTTGACTACCATGCACGGTCTGATCATGGTGTTCGGTGCAGTGATGCCTGCGTTTGTGGGTTTTGCCAACTGGATGATTCCGTTGCAGATCGGCTGCTCTGACATGGCCTTTGCCCGCATGAACAACTTCAGCTTCTGGCTGATGGTTCCTGCCGCCATGCTGCTCACAGCGTCCTTCTTCATGCCCGGCGGCGCCACTGCAGCCGGCTGGACGTTGTACGCACCGCTGTCCGTACAGATGGGTCCCGGCATGGAC
>SXGQ01393709.1_pt1 | contig 14862 bp, 15 predicted proteins | sample 3178371 | NCBI WGS metagenome assembly SXGQ01 (sample SAMN11356859, study PRJNA531348) | freshwater metagenome | isolation source: freshwater sample F1-20 | place: China: Fuxian Lake, Yuxi | collected 2017-12-25
AGTAGTTCAGGTGTTGGCGGCACAGAGAGCGTTGATCGTGTTGCGGCTGTTTGGAAGCAACGCTTTTAGTTCGCTACCCTTCAAAGTATGAACGAGTTGGTTCACATCAATTCTTCCACACACGCCGCCGCCGGTGTTGTTGAAATTTCACTCAATCGCCCCGATGCGCGCAACGCTCTTCATTTTGAATTGATCGAGCAACTTGAACACGCCGTGGCCACGGTTGCTTCAAATCCCGCCGCCCGTGTTCTTGTTCTTTCGGGCAATGGAAAATCATTTTGCTCTGGCATGGATCTTCGCGGTGTTTTAAACGACGCAAATAAGATGGGACTGATGTTGCAAGGTCTCGCGCGTGTTGGTTTGGCTTTACGCAGACTTTCAATTCCGGTCATTGCAAAGGTTCAAGGCGCGGCGATTGGTGGTGGATGCGGCCTGGTGGTCGCGTGTGATTTTGCCTTTACCCACGAGCAAGCAAAGTTGGGTTACCCCGAAGTTGATCTTGGCGTGTGTCCCGCGGTTGTCGCTCCGTTTCTTATTTCTAAAATTGGCGCGGGCCGCGCGCGCGCGCTTCTTCTTGCGGGTGGACTTGTTGGTGGTGAAGAAGCTGTGCGAATTGGTTTGGCAACGCACTTGGTTTCAGTTGCTGAATTGGACTCCGCCACAATGGACTTCGCTCAAAAATTATCCACTGGCGGACAGCTTGCCATAGCCACCACCAAGCGTTTATTGCATGAACTTGATGGATTGATCAACGAGTCTGTTTTATCAAATGCCGCCGATCTTTCCGCAAAAATAATCGCTGGTGCTGAAGCGCAAGAACGCCTGCGCGCGCGATTTGAAACTCATGAAAAGTGAACCATGAGTGAAACCCCGCTCCCATTTGAAATTCGCGCCGACAATATCGCGGTTCTTTCACTGATTCCAAATCCATCCAAACCCCGTGGCGGCGTTGTTGTGCTTGATCGTTGGTTGATCAACTCCTTGGATTGCTCCCTGATCGCGCTCGCGCAAAAAAATCTGTCAGGACTCATTCTTCAAAGCGCCAGCGATCGTGTGTTTGTTGCGGGCGCGGATCTGGCGGAAATTGACGCGCTCAGCGACGCGGATCTTGATGTGTATTTGCGCGCGGGAAGCGTGGCTTACGGCCGCATCACAAAACTTCCATTCACCAGTGTTGCGATTATTCACAAAGCCGCGCTTGGCGGCGGACTTGAACTTGCGATGCACTGCGACGCGCTTGTTGGCGCCACTCCTGCGCCTGGTGAAAAAAGTTGGAAGGTTGGACTGCCTGAATGCGGTCTTGGAATTTGTCCCGGTTGGGGCGGCACCATGATGCTTGCCGCGCGCATGGATATTTCCAAAGCCATCTTGGCCACATGCGCGGGCGCGCCATTTGATGCGGCTGAAATTCCCGCCGGCCTATTTTCAAAAAATATTTCCGCCGGCGAATCACACGTCGAGGTTGCCGCCGCCTGGATTCACGCCAATCCAAAAGTCCAAACACTTCGCTCACCGCTTTCAATCGCGGACCCGCAATTTCATCAAGCGACATTCGCCGCGCTGGCGCAACTTGAAAAACAACTGCCAAAAACCGCGGCGGCGCGCGCCGTGATTGACGCTATCAAGGCAGGTTTACAGCACGGATTTCAAGCCGGAGTGTTATGCGAACAAAAACACCTTATTGATTTGCGACATACTCCCGAAGCTCGGGCGCGCCTTGACGCATTTTTAAAGCGATAAACATCGCGGTCGCTCTGGCTGTATGTATATTTTTATTTTTCTTACATTGGATTTGATTTAGGGGTTGATTCAACGCTCTTATCAGCGTTGAATAGACATCATTGCCCCGACAATCTTTAGGAGTTCACCATGGCCGCCACAAATCTTGCCACTGATTTAAAAAACGTTTCTGAAAAAGATCGCAAACAAATCGAGCAAGCTCAAGAGATGCTTGGACCAGATCCAGAAAAAATGGGTTTGGTAAAGAATTATTTCTGGGGCAACTTCCGTGAATCGGTCGCCTTTCCTTATCCAGAAAGTTCCGCGGAAGAAACCGCGCGCTGCGATCAACTTCTTGCCGCGCTTGAGCAATATCTCAAGACAGAACATCCCGCCATTGAAATTGATCAGAAACAAGAAATTCCAGATTGGGTTGTGAAGCGTCTCTTTGATTTGGGCGCGCTTGGCATGACCATTCCAAAGGAATATGGCGGCGGCAATTTTGGCATCACCAGCTACAACCGCTCACTCGAGCTCATTGGCCGCTATTGCGGCAGCACCGCGGTGCTTGTCAGCGCGCATCAAAGCATTGGTTGCAAGGCGCTTATGCTTTTTGGAAATAACGAACAAAAGAGCCGTTTTTTAACAAGAATGGCGAAAGATTCACTCTCCGCATTTTGCCTAAGCGAACCAAATGTTGGTTGCGACGCGGGTGGTCAAGAAACGCGTTGTGAAATTAGTCCGTGTGGAAATTTCTACATCCTCAATGGTGAAAAGAAATGGGCCACAAGCGCCGCACTCGCTGGTTTCTTCACGGTCATGGCGAAACAAAAACTAAAGGACCCCAAGACGGGAAAAGAAAAGGACGCGGTCAGCGCGCTTATTTGCACGCCCGACATGGAGGGTGTTGAAATTTACAGCCGCAATCGATCCAAGTGCGGCATTCGTGGAACATGGCAAGCGCGAATCAAACTCACCAACGTCAAGGTGCCAAAGGAAAATCTTCTTCACAAAGAAGGTCGCGGTTTAAATGTCGCGCTGACATGTTTAAATTACGGTCGCTGCACTCTCAGTGCCGGCATGTTGGGTGGCGCGACATACGCCTATGAACAAGCATGTAAATGGGCCAAATACCGCTATCAATTTGATCGGCCCATCGCGGAATTTGATCTCATCCAAGAAAAAATCGCGCGTATGGGCGCGCGCCTGTACGCCATGGACGCCATTCTTTATATGACCACCGGCTTCCTTGATCGACACGACGAAGACATCATGTTGGAAACCGCGATGTGCAAGGTGTTCTGCAGTGAAATGGGTTATCGCGTGGTGGATGACACCATGCAAATCATGGGCGGCGAAAGTTACATGACCGAGAATGGCATCGAGCGAATTTGGCGCGACTCGCGCATCAACATTATTGTTGAGGGCGCAAATGAAGTCATGCACAGTTTCATATTCGCTTACGGCTCCAAACAACTCGGCGAGTGGATGCTTTCGGTTCGCGCCAATCCTCTAAAGGCTATGAGTAGCGCTGTGAAAATTGGCAGCGAACTTTTCCTGGGTATCCGTGGTGGTCTTCCAAAATCCGAAATGCTGCATCCGCGCCTCAGGCGGTTTGGTCTTTCAACCATGATGCATATTCGTGAACACAGCCACCAAGTGAAGATGGCTTTCAAAGAGCACGAGGAAAAACTTATCACTAACCAAACCGTGCAAGCGCGCCTCTCCATGTGCGCTCTTTGGATTCACGCCATGGTGTGCTCGATTTCCAAACTTGACCGCGCGCTGCGAAATGGTCTTGAGGGCAACGCGCTTGAACACGACATGGCCATGGTTGAACATCTTGTTGCAATGGCAAATCTTGAAATCCAGGCGGAAATCCGATCTTTGCACAACAACACGGATTCCACAATGAAGCGCGCCGCGGCGGCGGCCATGTTGCGTTCAGATCTACTGCCAAATTCCGCCTACACCATTCCAGAGCGCACGATGGATTTGAAGGCGCGTGGGTCTGGCCAAAAAATAAATCAATCACCTATTCCGCAATTCGGTACCGGAAGTGTGTTTGATGGAGTCAAGGTTGGAAAATAGTTTGGTGTTGTCGGTTCAGTCATTCATTCATACGGAAGGTTGCATTCATGAAGCTTTTTGAAACACTCGCGGATCATGGTCACGAACGACTTTGTTTTCACCACGACACAACCACGGGTCTTCGATCCATCATTGCTATTCACAGCACTGTGCTTGGCAACGCGCTTGGCGGCACGCGCCGTTGGGCCTACACCGATGAAGCCGAGGCAATCCGCGATGTGCTTCGTTTATCAGAAGGCATGACCTACAAATCCGCCGCCGCTGATCTTGCAATGGGCGGCGCAAAAAGCGTGATCTTGATCAAGCCTGGCCAGGCGGCAACAGAGGCGGAGGGCCGCGCGATGGGTCGCTTTGTTGACACTATGAATGGCGCGTATATCGCCGCGGAAGATGTTGGTGTGACGCCGCAATTCTGCGATTGGATGGCTGAGGAAACCCAACATGTCATGGGTGGTGAAACCGTCAGTCATGGTGGCGACCCAAGTCCGTTCACCGCGACCGGTTGCTTTAACGCAATGAAGGCGTGCTTGAAACACTTTGGACGCAAGGTTGATTTTTCCGGAATGACAATTGGCGTGCAAGGCGTTGGCGCAACGAGTTACCGTGTTGCCAAGTTGTGCAAAGAAGCTGGCGCAAAAGTGATTGCGAGCGATGTGAATCGCGGCGCGCTTGAGAAGGCCGTGAAGGAGCTTGGAATCACGGCGGTGGGCGACAATGAAAATATTTTCACCACCAAGATGGACATTCTTGCTCCGTGCGCGCTGGGTGGCGTTCTAGATGACCGAACCATCACCAATCTGAAGTGTGAAATTGTGTGTGGCACCGCCAACAATCAACTGCTGCACGCGATTGATGATGGCGCGCGCCTGAAAAAGTGTGGCGTTTTGTATGGACCAGATTTTGTTGTGAACGCCGGTGGTCTTATTCGTTTGGCTGGTTTGTATTTGGGAATGACCGAGGGGCAGATCAACCAAAAGATCGATCAAATCGAACACACGACAACTTCCGTATTGAAGGAAGCAAACAGCGCCCACAGCACGCACGAGGCGGCTGTCGCTTATGCCAAGCGTCGAATTGAACACGGTCGCACAAGCGGCAATGTAAATCCCAAGCGAGTCGCCACCACCGCCTGATGAAATACCGAAATCGTTCGGTACACTTTTGCACTCGATACAAAGTCTGCTTTATTTGTTGAAACAAGTTATTTGTCCTAGGAAATCACCATGCCAATCAAGAGCGCTTTTACCACCACGATTGACCACGTCTCCATTCTGGATGTGAACGCCAACTTTGATGAAAAGTTGGGCGCGGGTTTGATTCCAGACGCCGATCTTGTTCGCCTGTATGAGCACATGTGCATATGTCGCCACCTAGACGAGGTTGCTTTCAAACTTCAGCGCTCTGGCCGCATGGGAACATTTCCGCAGAACATGGGTCAAGAAGCCACAAGCATGGGCGCGGCGTATGCGCTGGATAAAACCGATTGGTTGGTTCCGTGTTACCGCGAAAATGCCGGCCTGTTCTGGCGCGGTCTTTCGATGGAAATGATTTTGTTGCACTGGATGGGTGATGAGCGTGGCAACGCAATTCCGCGCGAGTTGTATTGCATGCCGCTTGCAATTCCAATTGGCACGCAAATGTTGCACGCCACGGGCCTGGCTTGGGCCGCTAAATATCGCGGCGAAAAACGTTTGGCATGCACCTTCTTTGGTGATGGCGCAACAAGCGAAGGCGACTTTCACGAAGCCATGAATTTTGCCGCAAATCTGGATATTCCTGTGATCTTCTTCTGCCAAAATAATTTCTGGGCCATCAGCGTGCCTGGTAAAATTCAGTGCTCCGCGCCAACCGTTGCGCAACGCGCCGTGGCGTATGGAATGGACACCATTCAATGCGACGGAAATGATATTTTCTCCGTGGTGTATTGCGTGCGAAAAGCCGCCGCACTTGCCCGCGAAAAGGGACGACCATTCTTTATCGAGGCGGTGACATATCGTTTGGGTGATCACACAACCGCTGATGACGCCCGTCGCTACCGCGACCAGGCTGAAGTTGACGCGTGGAAAACCCGTGATCCAATTCTTCGCATCCGTAAATTCCTTACCACGCGTGGATTTTGGGATGACACAAAAGAGGCCGCGCTTGCCGAGCGCGCCGAACGCGATGTGGCCGCGGCCGTTGAGCGAGCGGAATCAATCGCTCCGCCAAACCGCGACGACTTCTTCAACAACATGTATGCAACAATTCCACCCGACCTTGCGCTGCAGCGCGACACCATGCAAACACACGGCATTGGTCAGGACCCATCACAAATTGATGGCGCAGTGATTGAGCTGCCCGCAAAAACTTCACACTAAAGGAACAACACCATGGCAAACCTAACACTGGTGCAAGCAATCAATTTGGCGCTCATTCAAGAAATGGAGCGCGATGAACGCGTGCTGATTCTTGGCGAAGATGTTGGCTTAAACGGCGGCGTGTTCCGCGTCACCGAGGGCCTTCATAAAAGATTTGGTGGCAAGCGCGTGGTTGATACGCCTCTTGCTGAGAGCGGAATCATTGGAGCAAGCATTGGTCTTGCCATGGCAGGCTTGCGCCCTGTTCCAGAAATTCAATTCGAGGGATTTCTTGGTCCCGCGTACGACCAGATTTGTAGTCACGCCGCTCGCATGCGCACGCGCACTCGTGGAGCCATGACTGTGCCTCTCACTATTCGTATTCCTGTTGGCGGCGGAATTCACGCGCCCGAACTTCACTCCGATAGTCCAGAAAGTATTTACATTCATCAACCCGGCATCAAGGTGGTCATGCCAAGTAGTCCATATGACGCAAAGGGTTTGTTGATCTCCGCAATCCGTGATCCAGATCCAGTCATGTTCTTTGAACCCAAGCGCATTTACCGCGCCTTCCGTGAGGAGGTTCCTGAAGATGAATACACCCTTCCGCTTGGCAAGGCCCGCGTGGTGTGTGAGGGAAATGAAATGACGATGGTGAGCTGGGGAGCCAGTGTTGTTCAATGCATGCAAGCCATTGAGCGTGGTGGTCGCTCTATCGAACTGATCGATCTTCGCACGCTCTATCCATTTGATATGGACGCGGTCGAAGCCAGCGTTAAGAAAACAGGCCGCTGTGTCATTGTTCATGAAGCCCCTAAAACATGCGGGTTTGGCGCCGAAATTGCCGCGCGCATTATGGAGCGATGCTTCTTGTATTTGGAATCTCCAGTGCAACGCGTGGCTGGATTTGACACCATCATGCCTTATTACAAACTTGAACTTGATTACATGCCGGATGCGGATCGGATCGCGCGAGCAATAGAGGAAACCGCCGCGTACTAGTTTGTGCTCCCTCATCACCACCAAACTCACACTTTCATTCACTCTTGGAGAACTTCACATGGCTGGCGTAAAACAACCTGACGACAAAAGTCATTTCATTCTTCCTGATCTTGGTGAGGGCGTTCACGAAGCCGAACTTATTAAATGGCGCGTGCAGGTTGGTGATACCGTGAAGGAACACCAAACAATGGCGGAGATGGAAACAGACAAGGCGCTTGTTGAGGTTCCAAGTCCTTGGAATGGCGTGATTGGCGAGTTGTGCGGAAAAGCTGGTGACACCATTTTGGTTGGAAGCGTTTTGGTTCGCTATGCGGCCAAGAATGCTGGTGTTGTTGCGCCAACAAAAACCGTTTCTGTGGTCGCCAAACAACACGCCGCTCCCACTCCGGTTGCCACCGCCAAAACCGAGGCAAAAAGCGACGCCACCGAAGATGCCGGAACCGTTGTTGGAAATGTAAGCGGTTCGCTTGGTGTTCCAAGCCGATTCGCCCGCCAACCAGAGCACGAAAGTGTTTCTTCTGGCGCCAATAAATCGCTGGCCACGCCCGCTGTTCGCAGGATCGCCAGGGAGTTGGGCGTGAATATTCAACAAGTTCGCGGAACCGGTCGTGGCGGTCGAGTTACCGCGAGCGATCTTCAGGCGGTAAGCCAAGGGGCGGTTGATGTTGCCCGCGAAACAACGGCATCACGCGTTGTCATCGCCCAACCAATCACACACTCAAACACAAGTGACAATACTGTCACCACAACCGCGGCATCGCTTTCTGTCGCGTATCCAACTGTGAATCGCGACGGAGTAAAAGAGTGCATTCCATTCCGTGGTATCCGCCGAAAGATTGCCCAGGCGCTGGATCTTTCCGTGAAGACCGCCGTGCATTTCACCGTGGTTGATAGCGCGGATGTGACCAAGCTTGATCGCAAGCGCAAGGAATACGCCGCCGCCCTGGGAACAAAACTCAGCATGTTGCCGTTTGTCATGCTTGCCGTGTGTAAGGCGTTGCGTAAACATCCAACACTGAACGCCAACGTGGATGACGCCAACGAGGAAATTTTGATCAAGGATCCAATCCATCTTGGTTGCGCGGTAGATACTGATCACGGTCTCATGGTTCCGGTTCTTCGCAACGCCCACCAGAACAATGTTGGTGAGTTGGCGACGCTTGTGAAAGAACTCGCCGAATCCTGCAAGCAGCGCACTGTTGCGCGTGAAAATCTTGTTGGCGGAACATTCACTATGAGCAATGTTGGTAGTTATGGTGGCACATTTGCCACTCCAATCATCAATTATCCAGAGGTGGCAATCCTTGCTATTGGCCGCGCAAAAGAGCAGGTTTTAACCAAAGACGGCGCGTTCTACGCGGGACTTGTTTTGCCGCTCAGTCTTTCGTGTGATCACCGCATTGTGGATGGAGCCGAGGGCGCGAGATTTTTAAACACGGTGCTTGGGTTCTTGGAAAACCCAGACAGGTTGTTGGCTTCATAATCCACGCATTTTTTGGCACGGGGGAATTTATCTATTGTCAATGATTGGTTAGACTGTGCCAATGAAGATGTTTTTCAAGTTGGTCATTTTTTTAACACCCGCGACAACCGCGCTCGCGTTTGCTGACGCACCACCAATGCCGGAGTTGGCCAACCCAAGTGGGTGGCCACTTATTGGTTACGGATTGGCATTCGTGTTGGTGGGTGGCGCGGTGTATGTGAGTCTTTTCACATCCAAGCGCGCGAATATTGATTGATGAAACAAGCCGAGAAAAACTGAGAAAGAAATCATGCGAAACAGCAAAAATATTAAACCTAAAAATGCCCTCATTGTCCTGAACGTAATCCTGCTGGCCGTGCTTGCGTTTGTCTCGCTTGGACCAAGCGCCGGCGCGCAAAGCGGTCGTTCTCGGGGTCAGTACCTCATGGTTGGCGGAAAATATGTCATGAACCAAGCGGGCGTTGCCTACATCTTGGATCAATCCAATCAAGAACTCATTTCTTTGTCTTGGAATGACTCATCAAAGAGTTTGTTTGGTATTGGCTATAAAAATATTCCAAAAGTGGTGGAGCAAACTCAAAAGAGTCGTTGATAGAAATTTTAAAAACCATGAAAAAGCAATCAAACAATTTTCAAATGAACACCGTCGCCCTTTGGGCGAGCGCGTTCTTTCTTGGTGGACTTATTCTCACCCAGGCCGGAAAAATTCAAACCGCCAACGCGGATTCCGTGGTGACATCGAATGGGTTTTGCATGTCCACCATCACGGTTGGTAACCAGACTGGTTCCGAAACCTACGATCTTCTTTGGTTGGTCGATGATCGCAGTGAAACACTCATGATTTTCTATGGAGATGTTTACAACAAGGTTCTTGATTTAAGAACCACAAAGAATCTCTCGGAGATTTTTAAACAAGCCCGCGGAAATTAGTTTCGGGTTCGTGATGGGGTGAAACTCGCAATGAAAGATTCATCAACCATTCCACATTTATTCAAACCGGGCGCCGCTGTTGACGCAGTTATGGCGAAGCGGCGCGCCGCATCATTTACCACCCGAAGTATTAAGGCTTCCACCAAAGCATCTGGCCTTCGGTTGGCAATGTCCATGTTGGACCTTACAACACTGGAAGGAAAGGACAGTCCCGAAAAAGTTCGCGCACTTTGTGCCAAGGCGATCTCTCCGCATATCTCCAGCACGCCCCTCAAAGATCCTGTTCCGTCAGTCGCGGCGATTTGTGTTTACCCAATGTTGGTTCGCGTTGCCAAAGAAGCTCTTGCTGGACACTCAATCAAAATTGCCGCTGTTGCGACTGGTTTTCCAAGCGGTCAATACCCGCTTGATATTCGTCTTCAAGATGTTCGCGCCGCTGTCGCTGCCGGAGCCGATGAGATTGACATGGTTGTAAGTCGGGGACTTTTTCTGTCGGGTCAATTCCAAGCGGTTCGGGAGGAAATTGTTGAAATAAAAGCCGCGTGCGGCCCCGCCCACTTAAAAATTATTCTTGAAACCGGAGAGCTTGAAACCCTAGATAATGTTCGGCGCGCCAGTGATTTGGCGATTGACGCAATCTTAAGTCGACCTGGCGCTAAACCAATCGTGGATGGGGAAGTTTTTATTAAAACCAGCACTGGAAAAGTTCAACCAGCGGCAACCATGCCCGTCACGCTTGTCATGCTTGAGGCAATTCGAGATACCCACCTTGCTGGCGGTCCAAGGATTGGTATGAAACCCGCGGGTGGAATTCGCACGGCGAAACAAGCGCTTCACTATCTCGTCATGGTCAAAGAAACATTGGGCGACGATTGGCTAACTCCAAACCTGTTCCGCTTTGGCGCCAGCTCGCTTGCCAACGATATTTTGCGGCAAATTCTAAAGCTTGAAACAGGCCGATATGCCGCCGCGTGGGATCTTGGAGAGTAAAAAATTTGTGTTGAAAATTGATCGTGACGGACCAATTTTTTATGGTCGCTGATCAGACCCCGCCGAATTCGGTTGCTGTGTTTGGCGCATGGCCCACACAATTCCGCCTAGAACATGCTTTTGAAATTCGGGTTCCAAAAAAGATTCAGACGTGTGTCCCATCGCGGTGTACCACGCCCGCCCGCCCTCAAATTCATGCATCCAAGAAATTGGGTGATCGCCATTCATTGTCACCTCCCCTAAATCCTGATCGTTCACGCACACCAATACATGGACGTTTTTTCTTGGGTTGGTTCTGAATCTGTACCACTCGTCTTCTCGTTTCCATGAATCTGGAAATTCAATTGTGCTGATATGCGTCTTGTCTTCGCGGCGCACGGTGGCCAAAATAACTTTGGTGTGATCCAGAAACCAAGCTCCAATAAGTTGTCCATACCAAGGCCATTCATATTCAGTATCGGCGGCGGCGTGAATTCCAACATATCCACCACCCGCGTGTATGTATTGCTCAAACGCATTTTGTTGCTCTGTATTTAACACATCTCCAGTGGTGCTTAAAAATACAACGGCCGCGAATCTATTTAGATTTTTTGTTGTAAATGCGCCAGCGTCCTCTGTTTGTTCCACCACATATTTTCCTATTCCAATTTCACGCAACGCTCGAACTCCGTCTGAAATATTCTTGTGCCGATACGCTTTTGTTTTTGTAAACACAAGAATGTGTGGCGGCTCGATGTTGTTCTTCGTGCTTGGTTTTTCCGGTTTGCTTGCTTGAATCTCTTGGGATTTGGTCTTTAAAGGCGCTTCGTCTTTCATTGTCTGTGACGCATTGGGCGCATCAGGCACGTTGACACAACCAATCACTACCAATACCCCAAATAGTTGGGCCGCCAAACGTGCTTTCAGTTTGCGCGTGCCGCATGTTCTTGAATATGTCATATTCAACATGTTTCAATTATGCATCATTTTGGCTTGAATTACATGGCTTGTTGGGGCTACGCTATTGATCCGTGACCACGCCAAAATCCGCAAACGATCGAACCCTTGCTCGGCATCCAAAGCCACTTGGTGGCGATACGGCCAGAAATCTTCCCTTACCAACGGTCAGTCTTTCTGAATTCATATTGAACAACGGAGATGAAGCCCGCCAAAGTTTAAGAATTGGGAAAAAACCAGATTGGCTTCGAGCCCGCGTGCCTGGTGGCGAGGAGTACCTGCGCCTGAAGGCGATCATGGACGAACATAAACTTCATACTGTGTGCCAAGAAGCCAGTTGCCCGAACATGGGCGAGTGTTGGAGCCGCGGCTCCGCCACGATTATGATTCTTGGCGACACCTGCACCCGCAGTTGTGGTTTTTGCAATGTAAAAACAGGCCGTCCCGCCACCCTTGATCTGAATGAGCCCGCGCGCGTCGCGGAAAGTTTGCGATTAATGAATCTTAAACACGTGGTCATCACCAGTGTCAACCGAGATGAGTTGCCTGATGGTGGCGCCCAATTGTGGGCCGAAACAATTCACCTCACTCGGGCGGCCTGTCCCAACATGAGTATTGAAGTTCTTGTTGGTGATTTTTGTGGCGATGAAAAAGCAATTCAAACTGTTTGTGATGCGCGACCCCGGATCATTAGCCACAACATGGAAACCGTTCGGCGCATGCATTCGGCGGTGCGTCCCCAGGCGCGCTACGAACGCTCTCTCAATGTGTTGAAACAATTCAAGGCAAGTGGCCTTCTTACAAAAACTGGAATTATGGTTGGAATTGGTGAGCGCGATGATGAGGTTTTACAACTTATGGATGATGTGCGCGCCGAATCCAAGGCAGACATTTTAACTATTGGTCAATACCTACAGCCCACTCGCAATCATCTTCCAATTGATCGCTGGGTTACTCCTGGTCAGTTTGTTGAATTCAAATCACAGGCGCTTTCGCGTGGATTTAGGGTTTGCGAAAGCGGTCCTTTGGTTCGAAGCAGTTACCGCGCCGACGAACAAGCTGCTCTTCTTGCCGACGTTTAATTATTGAGCGTTCCAGCTCAACTTCAATCATCTTTTGATGGCAACAATCTGCCGACAACAATTGGATTGAGCGGAAATTCCTTCAAGCAGTCCCGCAGATCTTTCAAGGTTAACTTTTCTATGCGATCCATTTCTTGCTCAATTGGTATTGGTGGCAAGCCATAGGCCCACTGTGAACCCAACCGATGCATGCGTCCTGATGGGCGTTCGCTTGCCAACGCAATGCCCGTTGCAATACGCGCGCGGGCGCGATCCAATTCTTCTTGTTTAAGATTTTCACCCAGGCTAGACATTTCATCACGCAGACGTTTCTCAACCTCCGCGACGTTTTTCATCTCACACGCCGCGAACACTAAATACTCTCCCAAGCCATCACGTCCCTCAAATGAACACGACGCCTCCTCCGCGAGACCTGTTTCCACAACACTCCAATAAAACTTGCTGCCCTCGCGGTCTCCAATAATCTGGCTTATCAAACTGCTGGCATAACGGCGCATATCTCCAAGCGCGGGCGCGGGCATCATCATGCCTAAATACGCCCGGTTTGTTTTTGACATGACCTTTGTAAATTCCTTTGGCGTTGCGGTAAATGCGGGCTGTTCCCTGCCTGGCTTTCCACAAGGCCAACTGCCGCAAAGTTTTTCAACCTGATTTGTGATTTTTTCAAAATCAAGCTGTCCAGCAACGGCCAAATTTAAATTGTCCGCGGCATAGCGATTATGAAAGTACTCCGTCATATTCGCCAACGGCAGTTCGCCAACCGTTTTCTTTGTGCCCAACACCCTGTGCGCCAGTGGGTGTTCCTTGTAATACGCCTCCATCATTTGCTCATACAAACCCATGAATGGATTGTCCTCATACATGGCAATCTCCTCCAAAATCACTCCGCGCTCCTCTTCAAAATCTTCTTTGCGCAAAGCTGGACGAAGAATGTCGGATAAAATCTCAATTGCCGCCGAAAGATGTTCGGGTAAAACATGGGCGTGGAACGCAGTCATCTCTCCACTGGTGAAAGCATTGTGGCTTGCTCCGATTTGATCAAAGTCGTTGTTCACATCTAGGGCGCTTCTTTGCGCGGATCCCTTGAACATCATGTGCTCAAGAAAATGACTCACTCCCATAATGGCTGATGGTTCATCCCTGGCTCCGGTGCGAACAAAAAATCCAGCCGCCGCTGTGTGTGTGCTTTGATCCACTTCCCCAACCAGCATCATTCCGTTTGAAAGCCGCGCTTCTTTATAAACAAATGTCATGAGGCGATTCTAGTTGCTCCAAGACTTGAAGGTCCGCCATGATTATCGGGTGTTTGATTGCTTAAAAACACACTAAATCACTTGGTTTTCAAGCATTTTTACCTCTCTTACTTCCTGCGAATACGAATATCCCTGTATGGATTTCAAAATTGACTCAACTGGTGCAGGCACGCCCGATGATGGCGGCAAGTTTGTATCACTAGAAAATCGCCGCATTCAACAGCGCGCCACTGGTTCTGGTGAAATTCTTATCGCCTGGCACCACGAACCCGACCAACTCCAATCTTATTTAACTTTGGATATAAGTGAAAATGGCGCGCGGATTTGTGCCGACTGCTTTCTTCAGGAAGGCTTGACTGGCTTGGCTCTTATGCACCGCCCCACTGGTATTCGAATCGATCGCACTTCCATGGTGGCGTGGTGCAAAGCGGTTCGAAATGAAACTGGTTATTTGAAACACTATGAGGCGGGAATACGATTTTTTTAAATCACTGTGAAGCCGAACGAGTTCGCGTTGGTTTTTGAGAGCTCGTTGGAAGCGCTCCAAAAACCGCCGCCATTGTCATTGGTTCTTCCGCCAACACATTTCTTAAATGCGCCGCCAACAATCGATTGGCTCTGTTTAAACTTTCTTCATCATTTGATGGCTCAGTGTTTCCAGCAAGCGACTCCAGGGCGCGTATTGTTCCCCTTCGAATTCTCCAATGATTTGGATCTCCAACATCAACTGTAAATTTTCCACCAATCGGATCAAATGCCAATGTTGCGGTCTGGGGATCAGGATCATTGAGTTCTGGTCGCCATCCCGTTTCCTCCAAAAGCGCCCACTGAAATCTTAAAAGCGAAAGTGTTGGGGTTGTTCCAGACTGAAGCGCCCTTAAAAGATTCAGTGTGATTTCATATAGAACTGGGTGTGGATCAAGCGCCGGCAACATTCTGTTCAGCATGTCTGCAACGTACCAACCGGCTTTGTTTGCTTGAAGATTGTCCCTAAGGTTTGGAAACGTTTCACAAACATCCCACTCTGTCAGTGTGGCCAA
>SXGQ01813378.1_pt1 | contig 14852 bp, 12 predicted proteins | sample 3178371 | NCBI WGS metagenome assembly SXGQ01 (sample SAMN11356859, study PRJNA531348) | freshwater metagenome | isolation source: freshwater sample F1-20 | place: China: Fuxian Lake, Yuxi | collected 2017-12-25
CGCTGGCAAGAGCACGATCATCGACGCTCTATGCTTGGCGTTCGGACGTCAGAAGCTCGTGCCCGTTCTGACGGAGCACGACTTCAACGGAGGTTGTCCGGCGGTCGCAGATCGCTTTTCCATCGTCGCGACGATTGGCGGCTTCAGGCATAAGGACCCCGACCGACACCACGAGTGGTTTCGCAAGGACCGAGGCGTGCCGAAGTGGTGGAATCCGAAGACGCGGAGGATCGCGGCGACGTCGTCCGCTGATGACGACGTCCTGTGCGTGCAGATCGGCCTGATGGGACGCTTCGATCACGAGCAACTCGAAGTCGAGACCCGCCGCTACTTCCACGATTCCGACGAGATCCGCGACGCATTCGACGAGGAGACGATCGTTGCCGTACCTGGATCGTTGCTCAACGAGATCGGGTTCTATGTCCTACCCGCGCGGCGTACCTGGGAGTCTGCGGCGTCATTCGGCTCTGAGCTGTTCCGCCGAACCGTGGCCGGGTCCGACGCATTCCCGGCCGACAGCGTTCTTGCACAGCGCGACTTGCTGCGGAAGCCGTCTCCCCCGCTCGAACTTGATCCAAAGCTGAAGGCGCTGGTCGAACGGGTGAACTTGCAGTTGGGACAGCTCATGCCTGGGCACCCGAAGTTCCAGCTCCGAGTCACGGCCACCGACTCGGACTCGCTTCTCCGGTCGCTCATTCCGCACTACGAACGCGATGCTCAGCCATCGCTGCCTGCATCTCGACAGGGCACCGGGCTCCTGGCCCTTCAGTCCTTCGTCATCCTGCAGGAGATCGGCCGTGCGCGACGGGAAAAGGGCTGGTCGTTCATCCTCGCACTCGAAGAGCCCGAACTGCACGTCGCGCCGGGGCTTCAGCGTCGGATCATCACGTCCGCCGTCGCCGGAGCAGACCAAGTTCTCTGCACGACGCACTCCCCCGAGGTCGCGGCTGCATTCCGAGCCGAGGAAGTTCGCATCCTCCGCCCAGGTTCTTCGCGATTGGAGGCGCTCCCGCTCCTAGAGGCGAACTCGAACACGGCGCGCAATACGGAGCGTCGGCTGGCACAGGACTTTCGAGCGCAGACGGTCGACGCGCTCATGCACGAGGTCGTCCTTGTCCCCGAGGGACGAATCGACCACGAATGGTTGCGCCTGCTCTCCAACATCGCCCTCGGCGCTCCCGTCGACACCACGACGGGCGCTGGATCGTGCAGCAGGGCCGCGTTCGGAACGGCAGTGGCGACCATCCCTACGCCCAACGCGCACGTACGCGACTGCTGCGAGTTCATGATCCGTCTGCACCCGCGCGTCGTCGCGCTCGTCGACGGCGATGCAGCCGGTAACAGCTACGTTCCGACACTGACGTCGCTCGTGCCTCCTCCCGTCGCCGTGATTCAGTGGCCGCCCGGTTGGACCATCGAGAATTGCGTTGGCTGGATCGTGGCGGCAGACGAAGCGGCTGTACTCGCGGGCTTCGCAGAGAGGACAGGTCAGCCTCCCCACAAGGATGCGGGCACGCTCGTCAACGCCTTACTTTCCGAGGACTCCCGCGCTGGCGGGCTGAAGGGGAATTACCTAGCTCATCAGGACCTCGCCGCGACGCTTTCCGAGTCCCCACGCTGCTCGGAACGCGCAAGGCGTCTGCTGGACGTCGTGGCACGAGCGGCGCTCGCTCCTAACGAGCAGGACCCCATGATCGAGGTGCTTCGAGCGACATCCGCCTCGTGCCCCGTACTTCGCGTGCGACATGAGCCTCCTGCTACTTGAAGGACCGGCGGGCTCCGGGAAGACGACGGGACTCATCGAAGAAGTCAGGCGGTTTCTCACGAGCGCACCGATGGCGGATGGTCAGCGCGTGCTGGCGCTCACGAAGATGCACGGGTCGCGCCGCCGCATGGAAGCGAAGCTGGGCACGGAACTCCACCCGACGCCAGCGGACTGCCAGACCATCGACAGCTTCGCGCTCCACATCAACCGGCGATTCCGGGATCTCGCGCAGGTTCTGGTGGGTGGCGCGCCACCTGGAGTCGGCGATTTTCAGGGACAGTGCGACCTCGCCGGAAGACTCCTTGCGGAGCCCACCGTGGCCCGGTGGGTCGCCGGAACCTACCCGGTCGTAGTCGTCGATGAACTACAGGACTCCAAAGGTGGGCAGATCCGCGTCATCGAAGGGCTCACACGCACGCTGCACTGCATCTGCGCCGCCGACGAGTTCCAGGACTTGACTGGCGACACGTCGAGCAATGCGGCCTCTTGGGCACGCGGCCACTGCACACCACGGGTGCTCGCGGGGAACCATCGAACGAGCGTGAGCGGGCTTCTCGCAGCAGCTTCGGCGCTACGCGCGGGCACGACCGGCCCGTTGGTTTCGGTCCCACGGCAATTCGTGGTTAGAACCTGTGCGAGCGCAGCCCATGCCGGAGCCTTCGTGTCCTGGGAGATCACGTCTTCGCGATCCGAACAGTGCCGAGACATTGCCATCCTCTCGCCGACTGGGAGCGATAGCTCCGTCTTCGTCCGGGACGTCGTGAACTGGGTCACGTCCAAACCTGCAACGACGAAGAGGAATTCGGCGACGTCGGGTCCCCACCGTATCAGGTGGGAGTCAGCCGCCGCTGTCGAGGCAGACGACATCATCAACGCCTTGAGCCTCGACGTAAACTGCGCGATCCCGCTCGCCTTGGCGGACCTGGAAGCAAGCGCGAGAGAGATCGGTGCGGACGATTTGTCCGCTTCCATGAAGCGACGTCGCATTCTCCGCGGTGAGAGCACGATCAGCGCGGGTGACGCCATCAGTTGCGTCCAGCATGCGGTGTCTCTGCGCCGCAGTTTCGGGACACACCGTGGGTCCAGCGTCTCGGCCATGACCATCCACGGCGCGAAGAACCGTGAGTTCGACGCCGTCGTGGTCCTTTGGCCCCGCGAGGTTCGCAAGGGCGAAGAGATGCACCGCCGGTTGCTCTACAACGCGATCACGAGGGCTCGGCGTCGCGTGCTCGTCGTGGTCCACGATACGAAGGGCAAGCGCATCGCTGTTCCGCCGTTCTGCTTGCCCTAGCAGGGCATCGCCCTACGACGCCATCGCGGTCTTGACCCGGCTCATTGATGTGGGTACAAACTGTTCCTACACCTAGAGGTCCAGACGAGCATGAAGCGCAAGAAGGTCCGATTGTCCGAGCAGACCGTTCGCGACCTAAAGAAGAAGGGCACGGTGGGTTACGTCTTCGTCGCGAAGACGGAGGTCATGCGCATGCGGGTATCGCCGGACCAGAAGGCCGCAATCGTGGCCGACGCGAAGGCGCTTGGGGTCTCGGCGACGGAGTTGCTTCTGCATCTTCACCGTGTCGTGTCCCCCACGCTCCGCAAGAGAGCTGAAAAATGAGCGCCGCACGTCTCTCGAACGTCCTCACGCGGGGAAGACTCCCGCGCCTGCACAAGTGCGGCTACCGACACTCAGCGGATACGTCGGCGGGAGGTGCGTCATGGTGAAGCCCCCGCCCGCAATGCTCGAACGCTTGCGCGCGCAGCGCGAATACATGCTGCGCTCCACCCGGCTGGAGTTCGCCGTCACGGTGGAACACGTCGAGGACAAGCTCCCCGACTGGAGAGGGCACCCCTATCTCCGTCAGTGGCTCTGGTCGGCGTACTCGCGGCGCGCGGGTGACCTTCCGATTGATTGGTACGAGGCGATCACAGAGAAGTGCCGCCTCTCGTTCTCGAACCTGCCGTGGCCCCGGCGCAGCGACGCTGAGTCGGTCTCGCTCGTCAAGTGCAAGCTGGCGCTCGATTTCAAGCGCGCTCCGCTGAGCGACAGCGAGATCCGGTTCCTCAGGGACCAGCTCTACGCGCTCGCAGAGATCCTTGTGGACGGCAACACGGGGAGAAGACCATGAATCGGCCTATCACCCGCACCCGCCCGGCAACGGCATTCATCTACAGCCGCGTCAGCTCGCGGCGGCAGGTTGATGGCACCAGCCTCGACCGACAGCAGCGAGAGACGGAAGAGTTCTGCAGGCGACGCGGCTGGGAAGTCCTGAAGGTCTGGGTTGAGCCGGGGGAAAGCGCGAAGTCGGCGGATCGACCCGTCTTGCAGGCCATGTTCCAAGCCGCGAAGCAGCTTCGAGGCAAGCTCGGATACGTCGTGGTTCATTCGACTACCCGATTCGCACGCAGCACGAGAGACCACCACGAACTCCGGGGCATCCTGTCGGACCTGGGGATTGCGCTGCGTTCGGTTACGGAGCCATTCGATGAGACTCCCGCTGGGCGATTCAGCGAATCGGTTCTTGCTGGCTACTCGGAGTTCGACAACAGCGTGCGGTCCGAGCGATCGGCCGACGGGATGTACGACAGGGCCGTCGAAGGTTGCTGGGTCTGGAAGGCCCCCCTCGGGATGGTGAACGTCTCGCGTTCGCAGGGTGGCCCCAGTCTGGCGCACGACCCGAGCCGGGCACCCGCTGTCCGCGTGGCCTTCGAGATGTACGCGACAGGCGAGCACTCTAAGGCCGACGTGCTTAGACATGTCACGGCGCTCGGACTTCGCAGGCTCAACGGCAGCCCCCTGACGCCCCAGAGCCTATCCAAGCTCCTGGCGAAGCCGGTCTACGCCGGACGCATCGTGAGTCCGGGCTGGAAGCTCGACAGGAAGGGCGACTTCGAGGCCATCGTCAGCGAGGAGACCTTCGCGCGCGTCCAGGCATTGCTTCATGGGACGCTCCCCGATGAGCGGCGGCACGCTCTGAACAACCCGCAGTTTCCACTCCGGCGGTTTGTTCGCTGCGCGTGGTGCGCAGTCCCGCTCACAGGTAGCAATTCCAAGGGACGATCCCGCGCGTACTCGTACTACCGCTGCCGAAACGCGGCTTGCATCGGGGATGGCACGCGCGTCGGTGTGGGCAACATTCCCGGCGGGAGTCTGGAGTCGAAGTTCCTGGACCTGCTTCGGGGGCTGGCTCCCACGGGTGGGCTTGACACCCTCTTCGGAGAGATCGTTCGGGATGTCTGGAAGCGTCGCCGTGCTGACGAGACGACGAAGCGACGCAAGCTCCAGGGGCGGGTCGATGAACTCGCGGTCAAGGAGCGCCAGCTAACCGAGGCGTTCGTCACGAAGGGAGCGATCGACAAGACCGCCTACGACGACCTGCTCTCCCAGTACCGGCTGGAGTCAGCAGCGGCCCGGCTCGAACTTGAACGCTTCGACTCCGACGACCTGGATCTCGATCGTGCAGTTGACATGGGGCAGCGCCTACTCAAGGACGCCGCGCACCTGTGGTCCGACCTGGACCCCGACCGGAAGGCGCGTCTGCAGCGGTTCCTCTTCCCAGACGGCATCACCTTTGACGGCGAGCGATTTGGAACCGCCCCGACCTGCGGCATCTTCGGCCTTGCAGGCCCCACCAGGGCCGAAAAGGGACCACCCACCCCCGCGCTCGCAGGGGTGGGTGGTGGAATGGTGACCCCAAGGGGATTCGAACCCCTGTCGCAAGGATGAAAACCTTGTGTCCTAGGCCGGGCTAGACGATGGGGCCGCCTGTACGGTCGGTCGAACCTGTCCCGGCTGACCGGTTCGAGGGCGAGGAAGATAGGGTCCTGGCACCCGTGTGTCAACCACCGTCGGCGCGGGTTCTTGGCTTGGACGCGCACGGAGCGCGCAGCCCCCCCGCACGTTCGGCTGGATCCCGTTGGCTGGATCACGGCACATGGCCATCCATCTTCGGCGCTCGTGCACGGCCTGCGGCGGCAGGCTATCCCCCTCTCCGGCGCTAGGCCCGAGCTTCCGCTCGGCCTCATTAGGCTTCGGCGCGGCGCCAGCCGTGACTCTCGAGGATCGGCAACAACGCGCGGTACTCGCGCTCCAAGCCCACCACCAGGTCGCCATCGGACCCGCCCAGGGCAGCCCCCAGCGTTCCGCCCAGCGCCGACCAGGTGTAGGTCTCGATTTCCAGGTGCAAGTCCTCCTCCGCCGGGGTGGACAGCAACCTGTCGAGCGTGCGGCGGGTCAGGGCGAAGGTGGTCGAGAGTCCCTCGGCGGCCGCCAAGTCGACGGGCACATGGAAGTGCGTGCGCCACTCGTCCGCGCCAAGCCAAAGCTCGCGCTCCGGACCACAGAGGGCGGCGCGCACCTCGGGCAGGTCGCCCGCGCGCATCAACCCCTCGCCGACGCGAGCATTCGTCTGGTGCAGCCAGCGCGGCTCGTCGAGGGCCAGCAAGGCCTCGACGGCGCGCGGGTGGCGCGCGGGATGCTCGAGGCGCAGGGCGTTCGTCACTTGGACCTTGACGATCGGCACGCCGCCGTGGGAGCCACGACCCAGGCGCTCGAGCGGGTCGTCCTCGAACTCGACGGCACTGTGGCACAGGTCGAGGCAAGCACCCATGTGCGTCGTCCATGTGGCGAGCCAAGCGGTGCCGTCGGGCCGCGAGCGCAGTTCGGCGCGAGCGCGATCCCAGAACGCGCGCAGGTCGCCTTGCGACGACAGGTTCGCGCGCGGCTCGGGTTCCAATCCGAGGCGCACGCGCCGTCCATGCGCCAGGGAGAGCTTGGCGAAATCGCGCGCCGTGCTGTCAAGCAAACCTGACGCGATGGCCTCGTCGGGCGCGCTCCAACGCGTGGAATGCCCGCCGGTGTGGGTGCTGATGGAAAGGTGCGCGCGCGCGTCGGCGAAGCGTTCGTCGCCGCCGATGCGCGGCGCGAGTTCGTCGCAGCGCAGCAACTCGACGAGCTCCAGCGCCAATTGCGCCACTTGGCGCGTGTAGGTGGCGCGCGCGGGATCGCTCCAGCGCGGCTCGAACACCGACTCCTTGACGCCCGCCGAGTGGAACTCGCCGTGGGGAAACGCGTTCCAGGTGAAGGGCTCGAGGCGCGCGTCGCGCAGGAACTCGACCAGGCGACGCATGGCGGGCGGCGAACGCAGCAGTTCATCGACGACCGTCGCCCCCATCCACGGACCGACTCCGAAACTGCCACGCACGCCAAGGCGCTCGCGCAACGGCACGGCCACGGCGCTCGTGCGACGAAGGAACTCGTCCAGGTCGCGCGCGGGATGCAGGTTGAGGCAATACCCGAGCAAGAGCCGCCGCGCCGGATCGCTCGAGTGCACGAAGCGCATGGCGTGGCGGCGCGCTCAGCGCGACGCCGACGCGCCGGGGACTCCCGCGAGCGGAACGGCCTCGTCGAGGAACAAGAAGAAGATCCCCTCGCGCACCGGATACGCGTACTGGCCGTCGGCGCGCACCAGCACTGCGTCGAAGGGGCGCTCGACGGTCTTGCCGCCGCGGTTGGCGAGGCGCTTGGCGGCGATGCGACGATTGAGCTCGGCGAGCAGCTCCGCGCCACCTTCGGCGAGCTTCTGGCGAGTCTCGGGGCAGACGACGCGTTGCAGGAGGTCGTGGTCGAGGGCGGTCATGAGTGGTCGGGCGCGGCCGCGGATCGGCCGTCGAGGTCGGCAGAGCATGGCGCACGCCAGCGGATGGCTCAAGCACGACCTGCGCCGCGAGCCACTACGCCGCAACAACCGAGCACCGACGAGATGCTCAGGAGGGCTCCCGTGGCGTTCCAAGAAGCGCGCGGCTCCTCTGCCAGGCGTAAGGACGACGCAGGCGCCTGTTTCGTGGCGCGAGGGGGCGACGACGCCCGAGGCGTCGAGGAGATCCACGACGATGATGGCCCGTTCCGGCAATCCCGTCCTCGGCGAGGGCACCTTCGAACGCGCGACGGAGCACGCCCGAGCACTGCTCCAGCCACGCGTCGGCGATGGCATGACGCTGCACGGTACGGCGTTCAAGACGCTGGTGCTGCTCGCGCTCGCCGTGGCGAGCGGCTCGGTGCCTTGGACGCAGGTCTTGGTTGGCGACGCGGAGGGTGCTTGGCCGTGGACCCTCGGCGGCATGGTCGCCAGCTTCGTCTTGGCGCTCGTGCTGCGCTTCAAGATGCACTGGGCGCCATTCCTCGCGCCCGGCTACGCGCTGGCGCAAGGCTTGTTCCTCGGCGCGCTGTCGGCCGTGTTCGAGCAGCGCTACCCAGGCATCGCCTTGCAAGATGTACTGGCGACCGGAGACACGCTGGTGGCGGTTCTCTTCGCCTACATGGCGCGCCTCGTGCGGCCGAGCCATAACTTCCGCTTGGTGCTGATCGCCTGCACCGGCGGCATCGGCCTCGTCTACCTCGCGGGCTTCATCGGCTCGTTCTTCGGCTGGCGGATCCCCTACATCCACGACAGCGGGCCGATCGGCATCGCCTTCAGCTTGTTCGTCGTGGTCGTGGCGGCCCTCAACCTCGTGCTCGACTTCGACTGCATCGGAAACGCCTGCACGGCAGGCGCGCCCAAGCGACTCGAGTGGTACGGCGCCTTCGCGTTGATGGTCACGCTGGCGTGGCTGCACGTGGAGATGCTCAAGTTGCTGGCGAAGCCGCGGCTGCGCAACTAGTCTCGTCTCCACGCGCACCGCGCTCCGACACCATGCTCTTCCACGTGTGCCTCTCCGCGCTCCTCGTCCTCGCCCAGGAAGTCCAAGCGCCGCCCCAGCCCCGGGTGGAACTGCCGAGCGGACCACTGGCCGACGCGCTCGCGCTCATGGGGCCGGCGACGCGGCCATCGACCGCGCTGGCGCCCGGTGCGCGCGCACCGGCGGTGTCCAGTGCGCTTGACAGTCCAGCGACCTGGGAAGCCTGGGGCGCGGACTTGCGCGCGCTCGAGGCGAGCGACGAGGCCGCGCGCGGCTTGGCGCGCGCGCGACTGGCGCTCGTGGCGCTGGAACAGGAACGGCCCTACGACGCGTGGGCGCACCTCGAGGCGCTGCGCGGCGACGAGGCGCTCCTCGCGGCGCTCGTGCCGCGCTTCATGCCGGGCGCGCCAGCCGGCGCCCCGCTCGCAGGCGGCGGACTGTGCGGCGAGCTCCCCGACGGCGTCGAGCTGCGGCCGGCACTGCCGCACGAGCCACGCCTGTCGGAAGCGGCGCGCTGGGCGCCACGCACCGCGAAGGTCGATGGACTCGTGGTCGGCAAGGCGCGCATCGGCCTCGAGGTGGCGGTCGAAGGCGAGGGCGTGCAGGTGGTCGTGCGCCACCAAGGCGGCGAGGCGGCGAGCCTCAAGGTGCGCATTCCGCGCCACCCGACCCTCGCCATCGAAGCCGAGTTCGTCGATTGGTGGCAGCAGGACAAGCTTGGCGAGGCCTGGGAGCTCGATCTGGCGCCTGGCGGCGAGGAGCATGTGCTCTACGGACGCTTCAAGGCCGGATCGGCGGCGCGCAGCCAACTCGTGCCGACGACGGTGCCGAACCAGTTGGCGCGGCACGGGATGCTGATCCTCGTCGAACCAGCGTGCGCGCAAGTCGCGGCGTTGGACGCCTTCGCCAAGTCGTTGGCGGCGACCTGCGGCGTGGCGTCGCGGATCGTGGACCAGCGCCCCGCGCCGGACGCCGACGCCGCCCCGCTCCTCGTCGACTGGAGCGATCCGGCGACGCGACTTGCCGAGTGGCCGCATCTCGCCGGCCGCGTCGAGCGCTTCGTGCTGCAGTGACCCGCGCACCGCCCCTGATGGGCGCTCATGGCGGGTAGGTGGCGGCGGAGCTAGCGACGCGCCATGCTTGGCGCCGGATCGGCGAGCGGCGCACGCCGACGCCGCCGCACGAGCACGATGCAAGCGAACCACGACCGGGCGGGCGCTCGTCAGGACGCGCCGCGCGCCACGCGCGTGGAGCGCGGCGTGGCCGTCATCGGATTGGTGGTGCTGCTCGTGCTGCACTTCGACGCGTGGCGCGAGCCGGACCCGGCGGCGCGCGTCGGGTGGCTGCCGCTCGAGCTGGCGTGGCGCCTCGCTTGGATGGTCGCCGCGGGCGCATACCTGTGGTGGTTCACGGCGCGCTTTTGGCGCGCGAAGCGCTCGGAGCAGGCGGGCCGATGATCGCCGTGCTGGCCATCGTGATGTACTTCGTGGCCCTGCTCGCCATCGGTTGGCGGGCGGAGCGCGGCGCGGAACGCAGCGCGCGCGGCTACTACCTCGCCGGCGGAGGCCTCGGATCGCTGGCGTTGTTCTTCGCGCTGTTCGGCACGAACTGCTCGCCCTTCGTGCTGATGGGCATCCCGGGCCAGGGCTACCACGACGGACTCGGCATCTTCAGCCTCAACGCGCCGATCATCGCGCTGGTCGTCCCGCTGACCATGTGGCTGGTGGGCGTGCCGGCGCGCGCCATGGCGACGCGACTCGACTGCGTGTCGCCGGCGGAGTTGTACGCCAAGCGCCTCGACAGCCGCGCGGCGGGCCTCGTGCTCGTGGCGGCCTTCGCGCTGTTCACCTTGCCGTACATGGTGACGGGATTGCAGGGCTGCGGCATCGCGCTGGCGCAGCAATTCCCCGAGCACATGTCGCGCCGCTTTGGCGCCGCGCTGGCGCTGTTGGTGGCGCTCTGCTACACGCTGCTCGGCGGGATGCGCGCCACCGCGTGGACGAACGTGGCGCAAGGGGCGTTGTTCCTCGTGGTCATGGTCGCGGCGGCCTGCGCCGTGCTCGGGGAGCTGGGCGGACCGGCGCTGGCCTTCGAGCGCCTGGCGGCCGAGCGAGCCGACCTCGTCGTGCTCGACCGCGCCAAGCCGCGCTTCGCCACGGAGGCCTTCGCGAGCCACAGCCTCGCCATCGCGCTGACGGTGGTGTGCTTTCCGCACATGCTCGCGCGCTTGATGGCGGCCAAGGGCGAGGCCACCTTGCGCGACAGCTGCAGGTGGTATCCGCTGGCGCTGGCGTTGCTTTGGACGAGCGCGGTGCTGGTCGGCGTGTTCGGCGCCTTGCTCGCGCCGGGGATGGTTGGACGCGCGTCCGACGGGATCTTCCCCGCCATGGTGGCGCGCACCTTCGGCGCGGAGTGGTCGGTGCTCGGCACCTTGGCGGTGCTCGCCGCGGCCATGTCGACGCTCGACGCGCAGCTGCTGACCCTGGGCTCGATGGCCTCGCGCGACCTCGCACCCGGAGGCGGTCGGCAAGGACGCGGGCTGGCGCTGGAACGCTGGATCCTCGCGGGCGTGGGCGTGGCGACCCTGGGGCTGCACGAGCTGGTCGAACGCTGGCAGTGGTCGATCTTCGAGTTGGCGCAGTTCAGCTTCTCCGGGTACGTGATGCTGTTCCCGACCATCGTGTTGGGGCTGTCGTGGCGACGCTTCACCGCCACCGGCGCCATCGCGTCCATCGTCGCCGGCATCGGCATGCTGGCCGCGTGCCAAGCGGGCCTCGTGCCTCTTCACGGTTGGCTGCCGGTGGCGCCCGCGTTCGCGACCGCCGCGCTGGCGGCCGTGATCGGCAGCCTGGCCTCGCGGCCGACCGCGCCGGAACGCCTGCGGCAAGCCTTCGGGGCCTGAAGGACGCCGCACCAGGGCTCGAGCGGCGATTCCTTTGAATCGCCGCGGGCTCAAGCCGTATCTTGCCCTCCGCGCCAGCTTGGCGCCCCCCCATGGATCTCTCCTTGCTCTCGGTGTTCCTCGGCTGCGCCGCGCTGGGCGGCTTGGTGCTGCTCGTGCAGACCGTGCTCCTCCTCTTGGGCCACGACGACGGCGGCGACACGCTCGCCGAAGGCGCGCCCGAGATCGGCAACGCCGGCAGCGGCGAGATCCACGGCGACGACGGCCTCGGCCTCTTGTCGATCCGCTCGGTGGCGAGCTTCTTCTGCTTCTTCGGTCTCGGTGGTTGGATGGCGCTGGCCCAGGGCATGGGCAACGGCGCCGCGCTGCTGGTGGGCGTCGCCGCCGGTCTAGTCATGCTGTTCGCCGTGGCGTGGTTGTTCTCGCTGCAGAAGAAGCTGCACTCCGCCGGCAACATGGACACCGCCAACGCGGTGGGCAACACGGCGCGGGTCTACATCAGGATCCCCGCCCACAACGCCGGCAAGGGCAAGGTCCAAGTCCTCGTGCAAGGCCGCACCGGCGAGTTCCAAGCCTGCACGCGCGCCGCGCGCGACCTCGAGTCGGGCAGCGAAGTGCGCATCGTCAAGCAGATCACGCTCGACACCTTCGAGGTCGAGCCTTTGTCCTAGCGGCGCCCGCGCCCGCAGCCCTCGTCGCCAAGCCTCCGCCGGCTCCCCACCACCACACCGCCATGAAACTGTCTCTGATGCAAATCGAGTTGGACGCCGAGATCCTGCCGGTCGCGTTCATGATCCTCGTCGGCGGCCTCGTGCTGATCAGCTTCATGCTGGTCGTCGCGCGCCGCTACAAGCGCTGTCCCTCCAACCGCGTGCTGGTCGTGTACGGCAAGACCGGCACCGGACGGTCATCCAAGTGCATCCACGGCGGTGGCGTCTTCGTCTGGCCGCTGATCCAGAACTTCGAGTACCTCTCGCTCGACCCGGTGCAGATCGAGATCCCGCTGCAAGGCGCGCTGTCGATCGAGAACATCCGCGTCAACGTGCCCAGCGTCTTCACCGTCGCCATCGGCACGGACGAGGAGACGATGAACAACGCGGCGGTGCGCTTGCTGGGCCTGCAGACCACGGCCGTCATCAAGCAGGCCGAGGACATCATCTTCGGCCAGTTGCGCCAGGTGATCGCCTCGATGAGGATCGACGAGATCAACCGCGACCGCGACAAGTTCCTGTCGAAGATCCAAGACTCGCTCGAGCCGGAACTGAAGAAGATCGGCCTCGTCCTGATCAACGTCAACATCAAGGACATCACCGACGAGTCGGGCTACATCGAGGCCATCGGCAAGAAGGCCGCGTCCGAGGCCATCCAGCAAGCCGAGATCGACGTGGCCATGCAGTTCAAGAAGGGCGCCATCGGCGTGGCCGAGGCCGACCGCGACCGCGTGATCGAGGTGTCGAACAACGAGAAGCTGCGCGACATCGGCACGAAGTCCGCCGAGCGCGAGCGCGCGGTCAAGATCGCCGAGCTCGAGAAGGAGCGCGCCATCGGCGAGCAGACCGCGCAGTTCGAGCGCGACGCCAAGGTGCGCGACGCCCAGCGCTCGATGCGCATCCAGGTGGCGGCCGCCGACGCCGAGGCGGTCACGGGCGAGAACAAGTCCAAGGCCGACATGGCGGCCTCGAACGCCTCGCTCAAGGTGCGCGAGGCCGAGGCCTACCAGTTGTCGGAGACGCGCTTGCGCGAGGCGCAGGCGGCGGTGCTCGAGGCGCAATACCTCGCGCAGGCGCGCGCGGCCGAGGCGCAGGCCAAGAAGATCGAGGCCGAGAAGCGCGCCGAGCTCGAGGCGCTGGCGCGCGCCGTCAAGTCGCAGGTGATCATCGAGGCCGAGGCCGAGGCCGAGCGCCAGCGCATCGGGGCGCAAGCCGAGGCCGCCGCCATGTACGCGCGGCTCGAAGCGCAGGCGCGCGGCGAGTACGAGATGCTGGCGAAGAAGGGCGAGGGCTTGAAGGCCATCATCGAGGCCTGCGGCGGCGCCGAGCAGGCCTTCCAGATGCTGATGCTCGAGAAGCTCGAGGAGTTGTCGAAGACCGCCGCCACCGCCATCTCGAACGTCAAGTTCGACAAGGTGGTCGTGTGGGATGGCGGCCAAGGCAAGGATGGGCGCAACGCCACCTCGAACTTCCTGCACTCGCTGGCGGGCTCCCTGCCGCCGATGATGCACATGATGAGCGAAGTCGGAGGCGTCAAGATGCCGGAGTACTTCGGCAAGCTGGTCGCCGATCCCAAGTCCATGGAGAAGCCCGCCGAAGCCGCCGTCGCCACCGAGGAACACAAGGCGTGAGGCACAAGGAGCACAGGCTGAAGGCGCTGGAGGCGTTGCAGGCGCGGAGTGCCGCGGGCATCTTCCCCACCGCGCGCCACAAGGTGCGCAACTTCGACGCCGAGTACCGCTTCCGCCCGGATTCGGACTTCGTCTGGCTGACGGGCTTCGCCGAGCCCGACTCCGTGCTCGTGCTGCTGCCGGCCCTGCCGGGAACGCTGGACTTCGACGGCAAGCCGTGGAAGGGCGGGCCGCGCAGCATCTTGTACTTGCGCGAGCGCGATCGCTCGATGGAGATCTGGACTGGCCGGCGCCTCGGGGTCGAGCGCGCGCCCGGCACGCTGGGCGTCGATCTAGCCCGGCCCATCGAGCGCTTGTGGAGCGACCTCGCGGTCGTGCTCAAGGGCGTGCAGCGCGTCATGTGGCGCTTCGGCGTGGACGCCGAGGAGGATCGGCGCATGACCGAGCTGCTGGGCAAGCTGCGCATGACCGCCAAGGGCCCCGTGCCACCTCCGATCGAGGTGCTGGACTCGGGCCCCGTGCTCGGCGAGCTGCGCTTGAAGAAGTCCAAGGCCGAGCTCGACTTGATGCGCCGCGCCGCGGCCATCACCAAGGAAGCGCACGCCGCTTGCATGGCGGCCGCGCGCCCCGGCATGAACGAGCGCGAGATCGACGCGCTGCTCGAGTGGCACTTCCGCGCGCGCGGAGGCACGGGCGCCGCCTACACGAACATCGTCGCCTCGGGCGCCAACGCCACGATCCTGCACTACAACGACAACAACGCTCCGATGAGGGACGGCGATCTGCTCTTGATCGACGCTGGAGCGGAGCACGAGTGGTACGCCAGCGACGTGACGCGCACCTTCCCGGTCGGCGGCCGCTTCTCCGTCGAGCAGCGCGCGCTGTACGAGGTCTGTCTCGATGCGCAACTGAAGGCCATCGCGCATGTACAGCCCGGCGTGTCGTTCACCAGCGTCCACGAAACGGCGCTGCGCGCGCTGGTCGAAGGCCTGGTCAAGCTCGGACTCCTGCACGGCACCGTCGACGAAGAGCTGAAGTCCGACAACTACCGCCGGTTCTACATGCACCGCACCAGTCACTGGTTGGGGCTCGACGTGCACGATTGCGGCGCCTACAACGTCGACGGAGCCTCGCGCGTGCTCGAGCCGGGCATCCGCACGGGCATGCCC
>SXGQ01820843.1_pt1 | contig 14852 bp, 14 predicted proteins | sample 3178371 | NCBI WGS metagenome assembly SXGQ01 (sample SAMN11356859, study PRJNA531348) | freshwater metagenome | isolation source: freshwater sample F1-20 | place: China: Fuxian Lake, Yuxi | collected 2017-12-25
GCCGAGGTGAGCATTTCCGGCCAGTCACTCGACGACTGGGAAATTACGGACGCGAATTTCTCGATCACGGCGCATCAGAAGGGGGTCGAGGACCGATTTGGATCGGACGCACTCACTGCGACCTGCCGTGCAGTGATGATCCCGATGCTTGCCGCAATGGCCGAGCTCTACGGATATGATCCCGTGCTTCCTCCCGAGGCGCCGGGCGGAACAGCGGAGCTCGAAGGGGCGGTGCTTATCTCGGCGGTCCGGCGCCGCGAGCGCAATCCGCGTAACCGCCTTCTGTGTCTCAGAATCCATGGTCCTACCTGCGGCATTTGCGGTATGGACCCGGTCTCGATTTACGGGGAAGCAGGCAGCATCGTCGAGGTGCACCATATCCACCCGCTATCGCTTGTGGGCGAGCCGCGACCATATGATCCCGAAACGGACCTTATTCCGCTTTGCCCCAACTGCCACCGCGCCGCCCACACACGCCGGCCGATGCCCTGGTCACCCGATGAACTTAGGGCGAGGCTGAAGCGTGATGACTGACTGGACCGGGGCGGCGAGCGAATCCTTCGCGGAGGTCGTAAGGAAGCTTCCTCCCGGCATTCTGCATTCCCAGCGATTGCTCCAACCGGTGCTCAGGATCGCACGGGGGCGGGTGGGGTTCGAGGCGCAACTTTTCGGACAGCGTACGGCCAGTGGTAAAACCTATCTAATACCGGCGCCAAGCCTTAGCTATAGCTGGGTGCTGGATGGTGCGACTGTGCGACCACTTCCGTCGGACACGCCGGATCGCGTGCGCGACATCGTCGGCGCCAGCGTCGGGCCGATGAGCTTTGCGGAGGTCTTGCGCCTTTTACGGCTCGATAGTTCCCCTATCACTGTCACCGCAGAACCCTCGGTGTTCACGCCGGCCAAAGCAGCGGCCGAAGCGATGGACACCGGAATCGCGCCGCCGGGCCTTGTAGCCGACCTCTTTCCCTATCAGGCACGCGGCGTCCGCTGGATGTTGGACACAGTCCGCCACACCGGCGGGATCATCCTTGCCGACGAGATGGGACTGGGTAAGACGGTGCAGATCATTGCCGTACTGTTGTCTGACCGGCCCGCCCCTACAGCACCCGCCCTCATCGTCTGTCCTACCAGTCTCATTGCCAATTGGCGCCGCGAGATCCTCCGCTTTGCACCCGATCTATCAGTGATGATACACCGCGGCGCACACCGGACAGGCACTTCCCTTGGGCTCATGCGCGCCGAGATCGTCATCTGCACCTATGACACAGTCGTGAACGACGTCGCGATCTTCCAAGGTGTCGAATGGGGCTGGCTCATCTGCGACGAAGCCCAGGCAGTGAAAAATCCCGACGCAAAGCGCCGCGTTGTGCTCGCATCGTTGCGACGCCGGCGAACGATACCGATGACAGGAACACCGGTCGAGACGTCGCTTCAGGACCTTTGGTCGTTGATCGATCTTGCGATCCCGGGCCTCCTCGGATCGCGCGATCAGTTCCTCAGCCACTATCCCGATGATGAGACATCGGCCCGGCAGCTGGCGGACATCACCGCACCGATAGTACTGCGGCGCCGTGTTGCCGATGTCGCCGGTGATCTCCCCGAGCGCCGCGACATCGACGTCCCGCTCGAACTCGGCGAGGATCTGGTCGCCCGCTATTCACAGGTGCTAACAGACACGCTCCAGCGCTACCCAACAGCCGGCGCTCTTGTCGCGACAGGGCAGCTGCAGCTGTTTTGCGCGCACCCGTGGCTGCAGGGGGGCGGCGAACCAGATGCGGACGACGACGCAGCACTTTCTGCGAACCACACGACTCCCCTTATGACGCCGAAGCTCGAGCGCACCGTCGCTCTGCTAGAGGAAGCGTTCCTCACCGGCCACAAGGTCCTCATCTTCGCGATCTTCAACCGATGCGGAGATCTCATCCGCGAGGCGGGCCGGCACCTGCCGCCGGCATTCTGGGACACGATCAACGGATCGACACCACAAGAAGATCGCCAGCCGATCGTCGATGCCTTTACGGCACATTCGGGGCCTGCCTGCCTTATCCTCAATCCGAAGGCAGCAGGCACTGGACTCAACATCACGGCTGCAACGATCGTGATCCATTATACCCAAGCATGGAACCCAGCGCTTGAAGCGCAGGCCAGCGCCCGGGCGCACCGACGCGGTCAGAAGGAGCCTGTTACGATCTATCGCCTGTTCTATGAAAACACGGTGGAGCGGGTAATGATAGACAGGTCTGAGTGGCGGCGGGATCTTGGCAATGACGCTGTCCCGATCTCAACGCGCGAGGACGATGATCTGCGTCGCGCACTTGCGATCCGTCCGGAAACTGCAGATGGCTGAGCAGCGCTTCGAAAAGACGCTGACCGCGAACGACACCGGTGAATCCCTAAGCCATCAGGCCGGCATCCACGTTCCCAAGGGGCAGCGGGACCTGATCGCGTTCCTGCCGCCGCTTGATGCGGGAACGCTCAATCCAAGCGTATGGCTGGCCGCTGTCGACAAGGACGGCGTGACGTGGCGACTGCGCTACATCTACTACAACAACCGGCTGCACAGCCCCGGCGGAACGCGGAATGAATTCCGAATCACACACCTCACTGCCTATTTTCGGGCGGCGGGTGCCGTTCAAGGCGATCGAATGACGATCGTTGGCGAGCCCGGGACAGGAGAGATTCGCATCGGTATCATTGCGGCCGAAGGCGACGCCGGACCGCCTGAAGCCCGGACGGTGCGCCTGCGAGGTTGGCGCCGTGTCCACTGACATCTCGCCCGACGCGGCGGGCACGGCGAAGGAACCTTGGTCGCTGCTGAAGGTGAATCATCTTCAGCTCACGCCCCGCATAACGAAAGCGCTCACTGACCAAACCATCCGGACCCTAGGCGAGGCGTGCACAGCCGCCGAAGGCCCCAATGCGATGGACGCTCCCTATGCGCCGGAGCTTGCCGAGGCCGTCCGTCAGCTGCGCGCCGTCACCGACGACTCAAGGATAGACTGGCGGCGGTATTGGGCATTGCGCGGCTGGCGTTTCCATCAGCTCGCGGCGGAGCTTCCGGAGCTAGATCGGCTGGAGACCGAATTCGGAACCGCGCCAGTTGACCGGGAGACGCTAGGCAACGCCGGCGCGATGCTCCAGGCATCCGGCATCACCTCTTTCGGCGCGCTCATCGCCGGCCTTCGCTCCGGGCTCGACCCTGTCCGTGGGCTCGGCCGCACGAAGCTTGAGGAGCTTTTCCAGCGCCTTCTCACTCTGACGGAGAAAGTCGCCACCGGGTGCCCCCTCCCGGAACTGCGTGCCGTCGATGCCTACCCTACTCTGGGCTTTTCCGTGCTCAGTGGAGAAGTTCGCGCTCTGCCTTTGAGTGTCCTTCAGTTGGGACCCAAGGGTCGGTGGCTACGTGAAGCGGGCTTGGAGACAGTTGGCGACCTTGCCGATTCCGACGTGGGCTCGCTTACCAAGCTAAGAGCTGTCGGCCAGTGGACGGTAAACGCCATCCGACAGAAATTAGATGCGCTCTCCAACGCTTCTCACGATGGCACTATAGATTGGCAGCGATTCGCGGAGTCTTCCGGTCTTCCGCTTCTCCCTGCCGACCCAGTTCTTTCCGGACAGCAACTGCTCGGCGTTCTGCCGCAGGTGTTCGACGCGCTTGCCCCTCATCTCCGGGACAACGGATATCGGGACATACTCGCTAACCGTCTCACGCAAAGGCCCCAAGATCAGTCGACTCTGGAGGAGATTGCTCAACGCTCCAATCCAGTCGTCTCACGCGAGCGGATCCGACAAAAGGAGGGGAAGCTCCTTTCTCAACTCACCGGAGCGCTCATCTGGGACCGCGATGGCCGCCTCGGAGTTCAGTTCCATCCGACTTTCACCGCATGGTGGCGGAAGGCCGCGACCGAATTCGAAGGCATAGACGAGATTGGCTTTGAGGAATTCGTCGGCCGCCTCGCGCGCACGTGGGAAGTTACCGTCGCTGCACTGACGACGCATCTGCCGTTCATTACTGCCATCGTGACGGGGGAGCCCCGCATGCCAATGGCATTCCGCGCAGGTGCTAGTCTCGACTCGCGCCTTTTCAGCTTAAGTCCTGCTACGGCCGCGACGCCGCTTTTCCGGTTTAGGCTCGGGAAGGCGGCTAAACGGCTTGCCGCACGAGGAATCGCAACGCTTGGTCAGCTCGTCGGCGCTGCTTCGGCGGGTAACCTTTTCCACCATCTAGACGTAGAACTTAGTGCGATCGGCACGGCGATCCGTCCCGACGGGACACTGGACTGGCAGGCCTATGCAAGCGCCGTAGCCCTCGATCCCCTGCCTCCTGGCCCGCCAGCGGATGTGCCAGCCTTCCTCGCCAGCTTCAACGAGACCATATGCGCACTGCTAACGAGGCTACGCCATACCGACCGAATAGCACGCATCTTTGCACTGAGGACACAGCATCCGCTCCGCACAAGGATGACACTTGAGGCAGTCGCGGCCACCCTTGGGACGCATCACTCCCACGTGAAGCGGTACGAGACGCTGTTTCTTGAGGAGCTTCACGACATCATTGTTGACCGCGAATTCGCCGAGGTACCGGTCTGGATCGACCAAGTTTGGCTCTACCGATGCCGGGAAGCCCAGAGCGTCTTTGAATCTTCCGGGTCCGATTATCGCCGCTTCCTAGAACGCCTCGCCCATCGCTGGGGCGTGCCCCAGTCGGCGGCCGAACGCGTCACACCGGCCCTATGGGCAATCTTCACTGGCTATCCGGAAGGCCGCCGACGCAGCGGCACAGTTGAGACGGCCGACGTTGCCGCGGGTCCTGAACCCTCTGCTAACCGGATCAAGTTGCGGGGGTTCCGCCGCATCCATTGAAGGCCAGCGCACTCAATATTGATATTGGTGCGCCTCTCGATCGAACAGCGGCGTGCCGGCCGCCAGTGTAGTCCGGTTAATTGCAGACACGGCCTCTTAGTTGGGTCGCATGCCTAAATGTTCTCATAGTGTTCTATTTTCCGTTTGACGATGGGATAAAAATAAGACTAAATGTCTCTAACGTCTCCCCATTGAGGCAAAAATGAACGTAATAGGCACCCCCGATCGCAAGGACGTGCTCAGCAAGGCACGGGGCCTCTACACGCAGAAGGAATTGGCTGCGCGTCTTGAATACACTCCCAAGCAGATTGGTCGTTGGGAAAAAGGCGAGTGCGAGGTGCCCGCGGCAGTAGTCCCGGCACTGCAACGAGTGATTGATGATCGAATTGCCCACCGCCAGGTGCCAGCGGCGGATTTTACGTTTGTCGACCTCTTTGCTGGAATCGGCGGCATGCGATTGGGGTTCGAGGCTGCCGGCGGGCGATGTGTCTTTACCAGCGAATGGGATAAATATGCCCAGAAAACCTATTTGGAGAACTTTGGCGAAGGCCACGAGCTCGCGGGTGACATTACCAAGATCGCTGCCCGCGATATTCCTGACCACGATGTCTTGCTCGCCGGCTTTCCCTGCCAACCGTTTAGCCTCGCCGGCGTATCAAAGAAGAACGCATTGGGGCGTCCGCACGGCTTCGACTGCACGACGCAGGGTACGCTCTTCTTCGATGTGAAGCGCATCATCGCAGAGAAAAAGCCGGTGGCTTTCCTGCTTGAGAATGTAAAGAACCTCGTAAGCCACGACGGCGGCAACACCTTCAAGACGATCATGGACGTGCTGGAGCGGCAGCTGGACTACGTCGTGAGACCAATGGTCGTTGATGGCCGCCGGTTCGTGCCACAGCATCGTCAGCGGATCCTGCTCGTCGGCTTCCGCCGCAACGTTGGGTTCGATTGGGAAAAGGTGCTGGCGAAAATGCCAGCGGTCCACGCAGGGCCACGCCTTAAGTCAATACTTCACCCAGAGGACGGGTCCGAAGTCGATGTAGACGATCATCGTCACATTTTCGCTGATGGCAAGGTGCAGAAGAAATACATGCTGACTGACCGGCTTTGGCAATATCTTCAGAACTATGCGGAGAAACATCGACAAGCAGGCAACGGCTTCGGATGCAGTGTCGTTGGCCCACAGGACACTAGTCGCACGCTGTCGGCGCGTTATTACAAGGACGGATCGGAAATCCTCATCTCGCGTGGCAAAGGGCGGAACCCGCGCCGGCTTACCCCCCGCGAGTGTGCCCGCCTCATGGGTTATGCAGACACCTTCCGCATTCCCGTCTCGGACACCCGGGCCTACAAGCAGTTTGGTAATTCGGTTGTCGTGCCGCTGATTGGGGAGGTGGCGAAAGCAATGAGGCCCGGGATCAGGCACCTCGTGAAGGGTGAACCTCTGCAGTTCGAACTATTGCGGGGCTGACGGCGCTTATGGTCGATGTGGTCGACCCGTCAACACGCAGCCGCATGATGTCCGGCATCCGCGGCCGAGACACAAAAATTGAGGTTGCCACCAGAAAAGCGCTACACGCCCGTGGGCTTCGATATCGTACCGACGTACGCGGTCTACCGGGCCGGCCCGACATCGTCTTGCCACGCTGGCAGGCCGCAATCCTAGTCCATGGTTGCTTCTGGCACGCCCATAAGTGCGGCCTATTCCGCGTGCCTGCGACGCGCCCAGAGTTCTGGCGTGAAAAGCTGGAAGGCAATGCCGCGCGTGATCGCCGCAACCTAGACGCACTGATCGCCGCCGGCTGGCGTGTCGCCGTGGTATGGGAATGCGCCTTGCGCAACAATGGCGGACAGGTTCCGATTGACGTCGTCGACCTACTCGACAAGTGGGTGCGTGGAGGGGACCGCATGATCGAGCTGCGTGGATAAGCAGCCCATGCCTGGGCTGGGATAGCAAGTGAACCCAGCCACTGGAGTCATTTTCACTACATCATCGGAGTTGATGATGGTTTATCAGCCGGCCACTGGACTGACAGCCATCATGATCGAGAGAGTTTGTGGCCACGAAGCAAGGGAAGAGATCAAGCGAGGTCATAGAGGTTACGACGACGCATGGGCGGACGCGGAAGAGGGCGACAGGTAGGGCCAGTGAGCTTTTTCAGACCAAATCCAAGCCTTAGTAACCGCGAGTGAGATAAGGGCATTTTGCGGCCAGACACACCGCGCAGTTTCTGCCATCGTTGGCTAACGCGCATTTGAACTACGGTCCGGAGGAGGAGCCATCATGGATGCCGCGCTCAACCTCATTGAGTCGGGCATATTCGGCGTTTCCGAAGCGGCCACGCTCGTCGGCGCGACCGAGCGCAAGGTGCGGGGCTGGGTTACTGGCTACAAGACCTCAGGTATAGGCCCCCTGATAGACAACGAGATCGGTTGGCTCGACGGGCGTCTGGCCTTCAGCTTCACCAATCTAATGGAGATTCGCTTTGTTGCCTTCTTCGTGAAGGCAGGTGTGAAACTGAGATATATCCGCGCGATCATGCAGGAAGTGAAGCGAGAGCTCGATCATCCGCACCCCTTCGCGACCCGTGTCGTTTTCAGGACTGACGGAAGAAAGATCGTTGCCGAAATTGCTCGCCGCAACGGAATCACGGACCTCTACGATCTCCGGTCCAAGAACTTTGAAATGCGGTCTGTCGTCTTGGCCTCCTTGAGGGAGGACGTTGAATACGACCCGAAGGGTGTCATCCGCTTGTGGCGTCCCCGGCCAAGAGTGGCACCACATGTAATTGTCCACCCTAAGTTCGCGTTCGGCAGGCCCATCTTGCAAGCAAGCCGAATTCCTACGAGTACGTTGCGAAGGGCCGTGGCCGCCGAGGGCAGCGCCGCCGCGGTTGCCGACTTCTACGACCTTCCGGTCAAGCAAGTGCAGGAAGCAGTTATGTTTGAGCGTGAATTACGAATGGCTGCGTGAAAATCGCGTTCGACGAGAACGTGCCCGTACAAATGGTCAGGGTTTTTAAAGCCCTTGGCCAAGAGAAGCGATTCAAGACACTAAACCTAGAAATTGTGAGTGCGGCCGACTACACGCCGAAGCCCACCGATCCGGACTATTCTCCCGATAACGACGTCCCTTGGCTTGCTCGGTTCGCGAGCGACGGTGGGCAGGTAATTATCTCGGGCGATACCGACATGATCGAAGTCCCCCATGAACTGGAAGCGTTGCGTCGCGGTGCGTTTACGGTCTTCTTCTTCGAAAGGAAGTGGAACCGGTGGGGCTTCTACGAAAAGACATCGTTGCTCCTGTTTCACTGGCCCGTGATCCTTGCCAAACTCAAGGCTGCTAAGCGTCCTAGGTTTTGGTGCGTCCCAAACCACTTCAGGAGTGATGGCGTTCTTCGGGATGTCACGCCTGGCAGAAGAGAAATAAAAGGAAGGAAGGTTGTGGGCCGCCAAAACCAGCAGCGCGGTGATGGAAGCAGCGTCCATGGTCCAGATAAGCGCAGGAAGCGAAAGCCTGCACATCAAGATTATCGACAAGGGTCGCTCGAACTGGCCGGCGGCGCGACGCCATCTATCTCACGATCCCCTTCCGAAAAGCGGAAGTAGCAGTGCGCTATTGGACTACCGGGATCTTTCTTCTGTGGATGACTAAAGGCGCCGCGCCTGCGTTCTGCCAACACGGCACGACCGCCAGCGCCGTGCTTGTACAGTCGGCTATCCGCCATGAGCTGGAGTGAGGTAGTCGGCAATCGGTGTCCGCAATGAGTTCTCTGTGATCAAGTAGCTACGAAGGTGCTCATAGCGCAGCCAGTACACTACAGCGTGTGCAAGATTTCTCGGGCGATCATGCACCTCCCTAACGGCGCTTGTCGCGCTCGGACACTGCACGCTCAAGTTCCGTGTCAATGCGTGCGCGGACCAGTACGCGGTGCCGCCTAAGTTGACGGGGAATTGCTCCACCCATAGCGCCGAAGACCTTGGACGCACGAGTGACGTAGGTCCAAAAGGTCCAGGTTCGGTAGTCGTTGTGGTATTCACCAAATTCTTCAACTCGTCCAAACCGCGCAATCAGTCGCTCGTAGTCAAAGTTGGCAATCAGGTATCTAAGATCCTTCGTGGGGTATCTCCGGGCCGCAACCAAAGCTTCCCGCCTCGCCACCCGAGCGACTTTCCGACGCAAGTTTGAGAGGGTCGAATCGCGAATATAGACGCGCTCGCCGTTATACCTAAAACCCAGATACTCAAGACCATTTCGCCCCTGTTCTCCCTCCACCAGTTTACATTCCTGGCGATCGCCGGTGACCCTAAACGTGAATAGAGAAGACTTCTCGGCTTTGATCTTGAGACGCTTGCCATGACGCCCTATCTCGGCTCGGGCACGATCCATCAACGCACGACCCACCGCCTCGTCACCTCTCACGATAATGAGGATATCGTCCGAGTAGCGATAGTAGGCGCCGCCTAGAGTCCGCGCCCAGCCTGCGACGATGCTGTCAAAGTCGAGCAGGTACAGATTGGCTAAGAGATCGGAAATCGGGGCGCCTTGCGGTATCCCATACGGTTTCCGGTTTTTCTCGATGATGCTCGGGGACGTTCCACCCCCGGCGATCTTCTCCCGGAACTCCGCGCCAGTGCAGAGCTGCTTAGGCATGTCTCTGTATGGAGTTAGGTAGCCGTTGATTGGCTCCCCCCACTTCGTCCGCGCCTTCTCACCGAAATGTTTGAGCCGTTCATACGCACGTTCCTTGTCGACGACCGCATGGGCTGTAATTGCTTCGTAGACACGGAAATGGTCACTCGGCAGACGCCCAACGCCCAGTAAGTTACACCACTGGCGTTTCAACAAGTCGTGGTCGAGAGACTCGAAGAAGCCGCTGATATCGAGAGCCAAAACGCAGCAGTCGCCAACCTCACGGACCTTGGCCACAGCATCACGAGCGAAGTGGATGTTACACTTCCCCTTACCGGACTCCACATCTGCGATACGGCGGTAAGCCAAGACTGATTGAGAGAGGTCTCGTCGCTTGAGTTCCGCCTCATAGCGCTCTGAAAGCAGATGGCGATAGTATGAATATATGTACGCATCACTACGGGCCGCATATCGGATGGGCCGCTCCTTCGGCTTGCCGACCTGACCTTTCGGGGCAAACCGGTTCCACTTCTGAACAAAGCGCAGAAACGGATAGAAGGTATGTTTGGCGACATGAGCAGGAGTTGTCGCCAGCTCTTCAGCGTTAGCGACGGAGATCACTGGATCGAAGTGCGGATATTTTTTCAGATCGCGGGGGGTGAGTGACCATCCGCCCATCCATGCCCCCATGGCGAAAGGGGGCGGGAGCTACCGTGCTGCGTACGGTCAATGCACCCGCCCCACACCCTTGTTCACGAGCCGCGTAACAAGCTCTGGCCGCAGCATCTCGACATCGTTGTCTACATTGTCATCTGGCCGCGCCGACTTATCGTCCGCGTGTCCGTGGCTCTGGCGACCTAAATACGGAGATCACTATGGACCCCATCTGCATCCAGGCGTCATTCAGCCTTGACAGTTTCAACCATCAGCTCCCACCCCTCAGGGCTTGCGCCCGTCGGATAGGATGGCACGCGCAACGCACATGTGTGCGATAGGTTGCGACTAGCTGGTAAATTTTCAAGGGGTCTGCACGTTGGAGATTGAAGTTATTGAATCGTATAGGAAAAAGCGGTCTTACAAGGCTTCAATCAGAGTTGTTCACAGGGCTCGAAATGCACTTCGGTGACCGCACCGACGAGATTCTTGGAAAAAATCTGTAGCCCTTCCCGAAGCCCGTCACTGCCTGAATACCCCCCTTGGGGGACGACCGCCGTGGATGCGCCAGGTGCTTGGCCGTCAAGCTTGAGAAACATGCTCTCCGTGAAGCACACGATGAACAGTCCCAACGCCCACGCCAACCTTCTTTGCAGCAGCTCGCATGGATAATCCGGAGCGTTGCGCCAGCTCAATTGCCGCGACGGTGGAAGCAGGTACACAGGGCGCTCCGAGCCGCACACCCTTGGCCTTCGCGGTCGCGAGCCCGGCCAATACTCTGTCACGAATCATCGTCCGCTCGAACTCCGCGAACACACCGAGCATCTGAAACAGCGCTCGTCCAGCCGGCGTCGTGGTGTCGATGGCCTGCTGGTGTAGGTAGAGATTAACGCCCGCACCGTGCACCTCCCCCAAGAAGCCCAAGAGGTCCTGCAGGCTTCGCCCTAGGCGATCCACTGACCACGCTGCGACCACATCGAACCGCCGTTTGGTGGCATCGTGACATAGGCGGTCGAATGCGGGGCGCCCTTCGCGACCTTTGGAGCCACTGCCCGTGTCTTCGTAGATATGCGCCAATTCCCACCCACGATGGGCACAAGCCTCGACCAGCTCGTGCCGCTGGAGGTCCGTGCTCTGCCCGTCCGTCGATACCCGCAAGTAGAGCGCAGCTCGCGTTATCATTTGTCGCTCTCAATCGTGACCAACTCACCCTTCCGATCACGGTAGAGGTCGCGCCACAGGTTTTTAGTGTGTGAGCCACAGGGCTTCAATCCGTGCACTGGCCTGCCGTCTTTGCCATCCTTCATTCGTTCCCATGTTGTCGAATGGCCTGCCACCTTCAGCGTGCGAATCTGCTCCGCCTTCAGGGCCATGAGCGCGTCGCGAAGTGCAGTGTTGCCTTTGATGTTCATGGGCCAAAGAACATTGTCTTGGACTTCAATCATCCCTTTGGTCGCCATCATCCTTACCTCTCTGCATCACCCCCGCTATCCTGGGTATACCCCAGCGTACCCCACGCCACTGCCGTGCGCAACGCGGTTGACCTCGCCGCTCCAAAGACAACTGTTTTTGGAACACCCCCGCAAAGCAGAACCGATGCTTGGTTCTGTTGAAAAATTTGCGTCAGACTGGTGGGGGGATTTTGGAACACGGCGGCCCGCGCTGATCTACGCACCGAGTAGGCCGCTGCCCTGCTGTGGGGGGGCCGCCGACGGTCGGCCGGGATGCGGCCACTTGGCGATAGTTCTGCCTTATTTGCCCGAAGCTTCGTCCGCACCATTTGGAGCCCTTGGGATTCAATCCGACAAAGGGCGGTTGGACGGTAGCCGGGCATCGGACGGCATTCCAGCGGGCTCCTATGAGTCACCACGGGGCCACGTCAATTGTGCACCCCTTTGCACCCCTCAGAAGCTCCGCCGAACGGCCTTGCCTCACTACCAAATAAGGCAAAACGGCGTGCATACGGCTTGGATGAGTGGGCAGAGAGTCGAAGCTCCCCTCGCCCACGTTGAGCCCGCGCTGAACAGCCCCGCCGACGGAATCACAAGATGTCGGTCGGCCCCGGAGTGGTCGTGCTCTCGTGTGTGATCATCTGTTTGGTGCGCTCGGGCCCGCTTCGCCCCTTATGAGTCCCTCTAAGGGGAGCCCGGGTGGATATACCTATATACTTAGGTAGATGAGGCAGGGTGTACCCCCGTCCACCCACTCAAAGGTACCCTTCTATTTACCAGCTACTCGACGGACACCTCTCCATCGATACCTACATGAGCCCTGAAGGTGTCTCTCATAATGGTGGCCATTGGGCCCTGTTGCCCGTCGGCAACAATGACGGCGTCGTGAACCGGCAGCGCGACGATGCCTGCCGCCCGCGCAGCCAGCAGTAGATCGACCAGGATCTCGCTCTCTGTAAACATCATGCCGAGCCCGGCGCCAGGCGTGAAATGCGCCGCGATTGGGGAATGGAAGGCGACCAACGCCTCGATCGCCTCCCCAATCCGGAGGTGCATGGGAAACAGCTTCCGTGTGCCCTGCGGGAACCGGGTCAACTCAAGCCCCGTGTGCGTCAACGCCCCGAAAAGCCGCTTCCAGCCCTCGCGGAACAGTTCATACCGTGGGATGGCGTAGCAATCTTCCGGGGGACAGACACCCTCCCGACCGTACAAGATGCGCGGTCCCATTTGTCGGTAGTCCAACGTTACGACCTTCTTACCGCCGATTTCGAGACCGAGGGCCCGTTCCGCTTTCTTCAGGTCCTGCCAAAAACCCCCAAAGAGTCTTCCACCTGCACAAAAGCTGCCGCTGTTGAATACCCGTCGGAGCTGCCTCCGCTGATCATCGACCGAATTCTCCGACCACGCTTCGTCGAACGAAATATCAGCCACCGCCAGCCAAGCGTTGATGTCATTCATCTCGCGCCGAAAGAGACGCGTCTGGTCAGTATCTCGGTAATTCAGGAGCTTGCCGCTGTCCCAGCGGTCCTCCTTTGGTGCCTTCAGCCAGATGACCTCGCCGTCCGGCATGCGGTGGAGGTCTTCGACAGCTAGACCATGCCGGTTGATCCGCTCTCTCAGCCGCGATCCTGCGTTGATCGTTGTCCGCCGCCCTTCACCGGTGCGAAACCCTTGATGACCCTTCCGGACCTCCAAATACTCCATCTCAGGAGCAGACAGCCGCGCCAGGATGTCGGGCAGCGTCTTGTTCATCACAGGCGATCGGTAGCGGCTCGACGAGCCCAAGTCGCTGTTGGCCAGGGACACCATGAGACGGGCGTCCGGATCGACGAGCCATTGCTGCGCCGCGTCACACAGCAACGCCTCAACAGCTTCCTCGAAGATACTCTGATCGGCCGCACGCCGCTTGCGTTTCCGGAGGTGGAAGTACGCCTCGTAGTTCTGTACCAGCCGGAGCGCCTCCGAGATGACTTCCTTGGCTGCAGGAGTCCTGCAGCGGCGCCACGGGTCGAACGGGCGGTCAGACGATGAGCTACTGGCATCCTTCGGAGAAGGCGACGTCTGCGCAACCTGCGCCACGATCTGGTGGTTCGTCATGGACCACCCCACTGAAGCGGTCGAGGATACGCATCGAACCAAGCCCCCAAGACACCATTTGAATCGGCTTCAACGATAAGCGGCCTATGGGCCACTAGGTCGACGGTCTTTGAAACGCGTCTCAGGCATTCTAGATAGGCCGCCCAACCGGCATACATCAGGCAACTATCGGCAACCGACGCTGGTCTCCACGAGTCGAGGCCAGTACGGAAATCGTGGATCCAAAGCAACTCGTTGCCCGGTCGCTGGTTGCCATAGGCCTCGCGTAGCTTGTGATTGAGGAACTCGGCCTTGAACTGGTCAGGCCCGCGCCCGAGAGCGCTTCCTAGTCCGAACGCCGGCCACCAGCGAACGACGAGGTTGCCGCTCTGATTGTGGTCTGCGAGAACGATCACCTTTGGAAGATCACACGCCCATTGTTGCCGGTCACCAAGGGCGCTGTACCGACTTTCGCCCCACTCCAGTGCTCGCCGTAGCTCTTCACCATAACCGCGCCGGTATGGCGTGCCTGCAGTCTGCTCTGGCTTGCCCGCCTCCTCAGCAAGCTTGAGATACTCTTCGGGACCCTTCTGCTCGTCCCACACGACTTCCACGACGCTCATTTCCTCGCCTACACTTGCTCGTGCTGTTTTGACCTCGCCCGGGCGCTCACGCGGCGGGTTGGCCCCTCATCCAGTGCGGACCACACCGAAACTTTCGATAGGTCCGCACGGTAACTGACCTGCGAGATCGCATCTGAGAGAACCTTGACCAGTTCCTGTCCTTGATCGGCCGAACGTCCATAGCTGCGGCCAACGCCGCCGCCTCGATGCCCGGTCAGGAGGTCGTGGGCTTCCTCATGAATGCCCGCCCGCCGACATGCCGCCTTGAACGTGTGCCTGAATGAGTGGAACACCTTGCGGGTATCAGTGACCCCGAGATGTCGTGCCCACCTGCCCCACCACTTGGAGAAATTGCCTGTCCACTTCCCGAATTGATCTTGGCGCAGATCGGGAAACAGCCGGCCGCCCTGGTCCAAGCCTGCTACGTAGGTCCGGAAGCCTAATTTGATCAGCTCGGGGTGAATCGGAATAGTCCGACGTGACGAGAGGGCTTTGACACTTTTGTTTTCACCGCGATCGTTGATGTCGAGACAAAGCACCTCTTCAACC
>SXGQ01621585.1_pt1 | contig 14851 bp, 13 predicted proteins | sample 3178371 | NCBI WGS metagenome assembly SXGQ01 (sample SAMN11356859, study PRJNA531348) | freshwater metagenome | isolation source: freshwater sample F1-20 | place: China: Fuxian Lake, Yuxi | collected 2017-12-25
ACATCATAGGTTCATATAAGTCTGATGAAGGCGAAGACTTAACAGCGGCTGCGGCAGCATTTACAGTAAAAAAACTTGTAGACCAAGGCATAACAAACCTTAATCAAATATCAATTGAATACATACCAGCATATGAAGGAACGTTAGAAGAAATACCCGTTGGATTGGAAGGGTCTGAACAACGGATTGTAGGTGCAACCCCGGAAAGATGGGTTTATAGAAACAAAGCGACTGGAGCAATAGTCAACCCAGTCATTTTTTCTGACGGTGCTGGCGTTACCGTTAGTTTGCAGGCAAATGGGTCAAACGGTAATTACACGTTGGGGATGGCTCGCCGAGAGGACCCTTTTGAAAAGCTTGTTTCGCAAGTTGCGCAATACGTAGACCCAAACTCCACAGGAGGTTCGTGGAGTACACAGTCGGGGAAAAGCAGCGGCCCTGGGTTTGGACCAGAGGGCATGCTTAGGCAATTAGCGGCTTCTCTTTGGAATAGAGGAGTAACTAACCTATCGGATGTTGGCGTAAGAGATGTTGACAAGTCAAAACTTTTGTTCACGCCAGCCGATCCTGATTCCGGGTCTCCTGAGTATTGGGTTAATTTAAAAACCCAAGAATATTATTTGGAGAGTGAACCAAAAGAGGTCTATAACAAAAGAACAGGAGCAACATTAAATACCGGCTCCCGCCTGTCCCTTGGCTCATGGGGGCAGGGCCCAGGCTTAACCCATGCAAGCCTAGGAGTAGACAGCAACGGCAAGCCTGTGATAAGCACGCATGGAGAAGACACCGGGTTCGACCCGATGCTTCTAGGTTTGATAATCACAGTTGCGACTTTCGGCGTTGGGGGTCCGGCTGCGATTGGCGCGTTTGTAACAGGTGGTGCGGCAACAGGTGTGGCTGCTGTTGCTGTGGGGTCGGCTACAGTAAGTTTTGTAACCAATATTGCGATGGGCGTGCCTCCTTTAAAGGCACTCGAAAATTCAATAAAGTCGGCTGGTGCGGCTTATGTGGGTCAGATGGTTGGGGCTATGCTGCCTCAAGAGCTTTCGGCTGTAGGGTCAAGCGCCGTAAAGCAAATAATACAGACTGGAAAAATAGATTTAGCTCAGCTTGCTATTGCAGGGGCATCAAGTTTTGCCGCGGATGCAATTGCGGCTGAGACAGGGCTAACAAAAGATTTGGCCGGAACATTGGCTGGCGCAGGTATGGCTGTGCTTACTGGCAAAGAAAAAGTAGCTATTGAAATGCTACAGAATGCCGCAGTAAGGACGGTATTCAATAATTTTGCAGCGGATAGCGGTTTATCACAGCAGGAGAAGAACTTCCTGCAACTTGGTGTCGGGCAATTACTTAATGTCGCAAAGGGCGGAAAGTTTAATCCGATATCCCTTGTTAATGACATGATGAACATGGGCATGAGCCAAGTTGCCGCAGCTAAAGTTGTTGGGCAAAACGTCCCGAATGACAAAAGGTCACAAACGGCAATTGGTGCAGTCTCGTCCGACAGCAGCGGTAATTTGTATTCGACAGATGACGATGGTAATCGTTTGGTGCTTACAGGTACTGATGCTGGACGACTATATACAGCAGCAGAATGGAATGGCATACAAGCTTCATTAAATGCAGGGCAGGCACAGTTTGTCAGCGCTGTAATTAAAAATATGAATGACGGTGTTTTTACACCAGAGGAAGCACAACAAGAATTAAAAGACGCTGGATATTCTGCAACACAGATACAAAAAGTTATTGATGCTAACCAGCAATTCATTACCAGAGCGGCAAATGCGAAGTCAATTATCCAAGAGTACACAACGCCTGGTAGCGGGTATGACAGAGCAACAGCTCTTGCTGCGCTGCAAAGCGATGCTGGATATTCTGCGGAAGATGCTGAAAAGGTCCTCGGCAATTTAGACACTCATTTAAGGAACCAGAGAAGCGTTGGGCAATTTATAAATGCTTACGCGGAGCCTGGTAGCGATGTATCTAGAGATGCCGTAATTGACCAGCTTAAAGGTCTGACAATCAATGGGCAGCGCCAGTATTCAGATGCAGATATTGAAAAGATTGTAGGCGATGCAGATAAGGTAACGACGGCCCGTAACAACTACGCAAATATAACAAGAGAGTTTTTGTCTGGGGCGGCGACGGAGAAACAGTTAACCGACGCCATGGATGCGGCTGGAATCACCGGTCAGGCAAGAACAGATCAGCTAACTTACTACCGAGCTATTAAAGCCGGCGGCGAACTAACGTCGTCAGAAGCTACACAGGCGGCGGTAGCTGGTTTAAATACATGGAATCTTCTACCTGACCGGAAGGGAACCCAGGTTGTATTTGGGTTAAATGAGGAAGGATCGCCTTTTGTTAAAGAGGCCCGGGACGCCCATGGTAAAGTCATTACCAGTTTATTTTATGGATCTAGCCCACAGGCGTTACAGCAGTACGTTACACAGGAGAACCAAAAGTACGCTGACCGCATGAAGTCAACATTGACTAGAACTGCGGAGAGTTTCTTTGCCCCTGGCGGAGCAATGACAGACGCCCAAGCTATTTCCGCGTTGAAAGCAACTGGGCTTACCGAAGCTATGGCAAAAGATGTCGTAGCAGGATGGAACTCACAGAAAGAAGCGATTGGAAGAAATTCACTAAACATAAACCAAGAAAATAGAACGACATCAAGAATGTTGTCGTTTGAAGAATTTGAACGAATGCTTGGTGCTGTTAATGTCAAGGATAAGTTAACGGAACGATACCAAGCCTATGTAACGACGAACAACGCAATCTATAGTCTTGGTAAGTTGCCTAATGGGCAGTTCCTTTTTCCTGGCGAGGTGACTGCCGCTCTTGATAGAAGCGCCGCGGTAAAAGAACTACCAAGAAATTCAACGGTAGATGCAATTGCGCAAGAGGTCTATAAAGGAATTCAGGCTGGGTCAGCGGTTGGGAGTCCAGTACAAAATCTTATTAATTCGTTAAATGCGAACTTAATAAGTTTTTTTCCACGAGTTGCTGCTGGTCTTATTTCTGATTACAAGCAAGATGCAGCTAATGAAACAGCGGTAATACTGCGTGGCATAGCAGAGATAGGATCAAAAGTTTCAGATCAGCTCATGCCAGAGTTTGCTGCTGAATCAAAAGTTAGGATTGAAAATATAACGAACGCCAAAGGATGGGATAAATTTTCAGAGGCATGGAAATGGGCAACAGACAGTCCGTTAAGCCTAGGAAGTCTTGCATGGGCTACATCAAAAGAACTATCAGAAGATTTAGTAGTTAGTTATGCCTTGTTAGGAAAAGCGTTAAAGGTTGTTGGAAATGCGCCAGGGAAGGCATTTGGCTTGGTTTTGGCTGACCTAGGGTTTAACTACGGATCCATTATTGAGGAAAATATAGCTCAATTAACGCAAGAAGGATTGGATCCAAGGACAGCGGCTATAGTCGCGGGCCAAGGTGCGATGCCCGCCGCGATAGCAGAAACTTTAGTTGGGATGACGTTAGCGAAACTTCCTCTAGAACAAAAAAACTTTTTTAAGCAGCTTCTGACATCACCTGTCCGCGGAGCTGGAGATGGTTTAGAGGAAACGTTTAATTACGTAGGCAACCAGCTTGGCATGGGGAGAGAGCTCAATTTTAACGACGGCCTTACGGCTTTTGTTGTCGGACAAACGATTGGCACAAAAGCGGATATACAAGCCTCTGTTTTAAGTCTCCTATCACCTCAGGGCCAAGGTCAGTTAATCAGAAACCTTGACTCTCTGGGTTACCAGGTAGGTATTGATCCCAAGCTAATACCGGACGATGTAAAAGGTACGGTTACTTCAATTATTGGCAACACGGCTGTTATTAGTGGGCCTAACAACCAGACGTACGTTCTTGATGTATCCAATCAGAACCTTACCAAGGATTCGGTAATAAACATCGAAGGATTTGACACCAAGCCGGTGCAGTTAACGACCGGGCAGATGGATTCGTTGTTATCAACGATTGACGGTGCTTATCAAAACCAGGTTGGCAGGCAAGCTACGTATGACGAAATATCAACCAACATCCAAGGGGTTGTAGGTAAAAGCCAAAATGAATTGGAGGTTATCCTCAATCAAACCGCCGAAGGTAAGAACTTTGATCTAGTTAATACGCTTTATCAAACCACGTTAAAGCGAGCCCCTACAAAAGTAGAATTAGAAACAGCTTTGACAGGCTTAAAAACAGGGGACCTAGACTCAACCAAAATAACAAACAACATCCAGTCCACTCAAGAATTCAAAGATTTACGGGCAGCAGAAGAAGAGGCGGATAGAAAAAGAATATCTGAGGATGCGGCGCGGGCAGTCTCGATATCAATATCTATTAGCAATTCAATTTCTCTTTCAGAAGCTGCTGCCAAGGCAGAAAGAGAAGCGGCAGAAAGAGCTGCGGCAGAAGCAAAGGCCGAGGCGGATAGGATTAGCATAAGCAATTCAATTTCACTTTCTATCGCAGTAAAAGAAGCGGAAGAAGCAGAAATAATAAGAAAGGTTGCCGAAAGAGAGGCTGACGAGAAGGCTCTAATAGACTGGGTAGCCCCAGACGGAACGAAATACAAAATCCCAAAGCTATGGGATGAGTACACGGTAGACAGAAAAATAGAATGGTTCAATCAGAATGGTTGGACGGCTACAAAATTACAAAGCGGTGGCGTCAAAGAAGAAGATATTGCAGTTCTTGTTAAAAAAGGTCTGAAAAGAGGTGAATGGAAATCTGCTGATGAAATTAAAGTAGAAGCAGAAAAAGCAGCGGAAGCTGAGAAAGCAAGTATCAGTAATTCAATATCTGAATCAATATCGACATCCGAGCTAGAGGTAGAAAATAGCAAAACGATAGATTGGATATCGCCAAATAAAACGGTCATACAAATACCAGCAAAATGGGATAGCTACACAAATAGTGAAAAAATAAACTGGTTTAAAGAAAAGAAATACACCGCAACTACATTACAAACATGGGGTGTATCAGATAGTGATTTAACAGCCTATGTTGCGCTTGGGTTAGACCGCGGAGGATGGCAAAGTGAAGCAGAGATTAAAGCGCAAAAAGAAGCAGATGCAATTAAGATATCACAAGATGCGTTGAAAGCGGCATCAATATCTGAATCGTTGAGTCAATCAGAGTCAATGAGACTAGCTGCTGTTGCAAAGGCGGAAGCAGACCGAATAAGCACCAGTAATTCTATTTCACTAAGCATAAAAGCAGTGGCTGCTGCTAAAGCAGAGGCGGACCGGATTAGTACAAGCAATTCAATATCACTTAGCCAAGTGGTTGCTGCGGCAGAAAAAGCAGAAGCGGCAAGGATAAGCACAAGTAAAGCTGTTGCAGAATCAATAAGCATTAGCAACAAAATAAAAGAAGACGCATTAAAAGCAACGTCTGTTTCTCAATCAATTAGTGCATCACAATCAGCATCGATCTCTGCATCTAAATCTACGTCGCAAAGCTTAAGTGTTTCTAAATCGGTAAGCATAAGTGAGTCAACGTCGCTTTCTATTTTGGATAAACAATGGATCTCAGAACAAGCTTCAATCAGCAAGTCTGAGTCGCTCTCCGTAGCGGCTAGTATAAGCAAATCAAAAGCAGTAAGTGTGAGCGAGTCTGCTTCGCTTTCTATTTTAGATAAACAATGGTTGTCAGAGTTAGCGTCAATTAGCAAGTCAGAGTCACTGTCGTTATCAACAAGCGTCATTAATTCAATATCTGCGTCAAAGAGTGCGTCATTATCTACATCTGTTTCTGTTGTTGAAAGCCAAGGCCTGGCAAAGCTTTTAGGGATAAGCGCTAGTACGAGTAAATCTATTTCTGAGTCAATAAGTACAAGCGTGGCAAACGCATCAAGCATTAGCGCCTCAATTTCGCAAATGACAAAAATTGAAGAAGATAAAAAAATAAGCTTATCAACATCAATATCAGCGAGTAATTCAATATCAGAAAGCTTGGCCAAATCAGCGTCAATATCAAAAAGCATTTCTATTTCACAGAAGCTAGAGTCTATTGAAATAAATCAAAGGACATCTGTTTCTAATTCTATTTCGATTAGCGAATCGTTGAGCCAGTCTGCAAGCACTTCAATATCACAGTCGGTGAGCCAAGCTGTTTCTAATTCTATTTCGATTAGCGAATCATTAAGTCAATCAGCGAGCACATCTGTGTCGCAATCAGTTAGTCAATCAATAAGCGAGTCAGTAAGCAATTCAACAAGTCAGGCGGTTAGTACATCAGTAAACCCAACAATATCTGTAAGTGAATCAACGTCTATAAGCGAATCAACATCTGTAAGCCAGTCAGTAAGTACGTCTGTAACAATATCAACAACGCAATCTACTAGCACGTCGGTTGAGCCGACAGTATCGGTAACAACATCAATAAATACATCTGTGACGGTAACCCCTACTGTTTCTGTCACAGAGACGCCAACAGAAACAATTACATTTTCACCAACGCTTGTTATTACGACACCAACACCGACGGTAACGGTTACTGAATCGTTTGAACTAACAACACCGCCGCCAACAATACCTTGGCCACCAACCTTGAGCTTTACAGAAACAACATCTCTCCCGCCGACAACAACTCCACCGGTTACAACTGCGCCAGTTACGACGAAACCTGTTACCACGAAACCAATAACGACAACGCCAAAACCTCCGCCTTTTCCATTATTTATGGTTCCAGGTTATGATCAAACAAAGCGATATATTGACTATGCACAACCAAATGTACCGCCACCAGAGTTTGGGCCGTACGATCCGTTTAAAGCGCCAAATTACTTGAGACCTTTGCAAGACGCTGGTAATTTCGGAATAGCAGCCTTAGTAGGAGCATTCAATGATGGCAAGCCGGGGAATGGGGGCAATCAGCCCAAGTAAAATGCCCAAAGCAAAGATAAAAAAGCGCCGTGATGATACTGACTTTCAGCAATTTTCTGGGGGCGGAGAGGTATGGAATAAGCCTAGACCAAAAAACCTTGGCAAGCCAAAGCCATTAAGTCCGGCAAAAAAGTCCAAGGCAAAAGCCATGGCTAAAGCTGCGGGTAGACCTTACCCTAATTTAGTTGATAACATGAGAGCCGCAAGGAAAGCATAATGGCTTATACCACCGGCACAACAACGTTCGACCCTAACCTCAATGAGATGTGCGAGGAGGCGTATGAACGTTGTGGAAAAGAGATGCGGTCTGGGTATGACCTTCGTACTGCCAGGAGAAGCCTAAATCTTCTGATTACAGAATGGGCAAACCGCGGGATAAACCTGTGGACCATGGAGCAGGGCGCCATACCGCTTTATGCGAATCAAATTACATACCCGCTTCCGATTAATACGGTTGACTTGGTAGAGACAATTATCAGGAATGGCGTTGGGCAAAACCAAACAGACATCAATATCAGCAGAATTTCAGTTAGCACGTACTCAACTATTCCGAACAAGCTGGCGACTGGCCGGCCTATTCAAATCTACATCGACAGACAGGGCGGTCAAACGTATGTATTTAGTGCAACGCTTGCAGCTAATATTTCGTCCTCAGCTACGACAATACCGATGTCTAGCGTCCAAGGGATACCATATGCAGGATATGCAAACATTGGCACGGAGACAGTTTATTACTACGGAACTGCAACCCAAGCCGAAAATGTGGCAACGGGTGCTTCAGCTTATGCGACGCTGAACAATGTTGTTCGTGGCCAAAATAACACTACAGCAGCATCCCATACATCAGGTGATACAGTAAGCAATACACAGTTTCCCAACGTCACGGTATGGCCGGCCCCGGATCAAGGAACGATCAGCAACCCGTACTACACGTTGGTGTACTGGCGCCTGAGAAGAATGCAAGACGCGGGCAACGGTGTGAATGTTGAAGATATTCCGTACAGATTCCAAGAGGCCATGATTGCAGGTCTGGCTTACAAGCTATCCATGAAGGTGGACGGTGGTCTGGAGCGGATGGCCATGCTCAAGGCTCAATATGATGAAGCTTGGGATCTTGCATCATCTGAAGACCGGGAAAAGGCTCCTATTAGGTTTGTGCCAAGGCAATCATTCTTAGGTGTGAACTTCTAATGCCTAATCAGTTTGCTAGTGGAAAGTTTGCTATTGCCCAGTGCGATAGGTGCAATTTCCGCTATAAGTTAAAACAGCTTAAGCCGCTGACAATTAAGACAAAAAATGTCAATATACTGGTATGCCCAGAATGTTGGGAGCCGGATCAGCCTCAATTGCAGCTTGGGATGTACCCGGTTAATGACCCGCAAGCAGTAAGAAACCCAAGGACAGATTCAAATTCGTATTATCAGTCGGGCTACAACGGCTTGCAGACGAATTACACGGTAGGGACGAATCCGCTTTACACGGGTGTTCCTTTAGATGGTAGTAGGGTAATTGAGTGGGGGTTTAACCCGGTAGGTGGGTCGAGATCATTTGATGCCAGTCTTACACCTAACCATTTAGTCCCGCGAGGGTTGGTTAATTCAGTGACTGTAGGAGTCTGATATGAAAACGATGGAAGCTTTAAAAAAACACATGGCAAAGAAAAAAGGGCATCCTGACCCCGATGTAAAGAAGATGCGTAAGGGTGGCCCGACTAGCGAGATGATGCGCAAAGTTGGTCGCAACTTGGCACGCGCACGGAACCAGGGGTCAAAATAATGGCTTACTCAATGAAGCGTGGCGGCAAAGAGGTTGGCCCTGCGTCGGTCTACGCTGAGCCACATACGATGGATGGTAAGAGGATGAAACCCTCAAGTAATCCAGGATCTGGGCCAGACCACAGTAATCTAGACACGGTAGCTATGAGTGTAGGAACATATACAAACCGGCTCGAAAAGCCTGTCAAGACAAATGGTATTAAAATGCGTGGGGCTGGCGCTGCAACTAAAGGCACGATGAGCAGAGGACCGATGGCGTGAACTGGGGTGACCTGAAGACACAGATTCAGGACTACATGGAGACAACGTTCTCCACGGATAGCTTGACGACATTTGTTACGCAAGCAGAAGAGCGTATTTACAATACGGTCCAATTCGCCAGTCTGAGAAAGAATGTCACCGGCCAGTGCAGTGCTAACAATAGGTACTTACAGGCCCCAACGGATTTCTTGGCCCCATACTCGATGGCAGTCATAGAGCCAACTGGAAGGTATCATTACCTGCTCAATAAAGACGTTAACTTTATTAGAGAATCATTTCCAATTCCTACGGGCGCAGGTAATACAGGATTGCCTTATTGCTATGCTTTGTTTGGGCCGGATTATCCAAATGCTCCGAACAAACTGGTATTTATTCTTGGCCCCACGCCAGATATTTCTTATACGATAGAGCTGCATTATTTCTATTACCCAACATCAATTACAGCCGGGAATGTTGATGCAACAACGACATGGCTTGGTGACAACTTCGATACCGCACTGTTATATGGCTCATTGATTGAGGCGGCTACATTCATGAAGGCTGAGCCAGATCAAATAGCCAATATCAACAACAAGTACAAAGAGACGTTAATTTTAGCGAAGCGGCTTGGTGACGGTCTTGAGCGCCAGGATCAATACCGCAAGGGTCAAGTACAGGATCAGGTTGTGTAATGGCGATTGTGCAAACCATGTGTACGAGCTTCAAGGCGGAGGTTGCGCAGGGGCTGCACAATTTTACGAGGAGCACAGGGAATGTTTTCAAGCTCGCCTTGTACGTCGCAACTGCCAACCTCGGTGCAGATACCCAAACCTACACATCGCAAGGTGAAGCCAGTGGAACCAATTATTCCCCGGGCGGGCTTGCACTCACAAACATTACGCCCCTTTCATCTGGTTTTACAGGATATTGGTCGTTTGACGACCTAACATTCAGCAATGTAACGTTGACATGTGCTGGCGCTCTGATTTACAACTCCACAAATGGTAATCGGGCGGTTTGTGTTTTAAACTTCGGTTCTACGGTAACAAAAACCGGTCAAGATTTGACCATAACTTTCCCGCCCATGGGCGCCACTGATTCAATATTAAGGATTGCATGATGGAAAATAGCAGAGTTAACGATATTTATACAGGCGGATTGGTAGCACGCCCCACCGAGGAAAACGTTGCGCTAGCTAGTGGCATTTATTTATTTGAATGCTATGACAAGGACGGTAATTTGAAATGGAAGGATCAAGCCAAAAACTTGGTTGTTTCGACCGGCCTTCAGTTCATGGCGAATAGCCTTGATGCAGTAACAACGATTTCCTTGTGGTATATCGGGCTTAAAAATACAGGCAGTGCTGTTGCTGCGGATACTATGTCATCCCATCCAAGCTGGACAGAAAACGTGACGTATAGCGATGCAACGAGGCCGGTAGCCAACTTTGCTGCTGCAACGACCGCTACTCCGTCAATTGTTACTAACTCGGCCAACAAAGCAGCGTTCAATATCAATGGTACAACCACAATTTTTGGCGCTTTCTTGACAAGTGATAGCACAAAAAGCGGTACAACTGGCACACTATTTTCTGCTGGAGACTTTTCGACGTCACGGGCTGTAGTAAACGGGGACACGCTCCAGGTAACGTACCAGTTCACTTTGTCAGTATGATATGGCCTTTGTCGTTGCGGATCGTGTACAGGAAACCACAGCCAGCACTGGCACAGGGACAATAACTCTAGCTGGTGCTGCGACTGGGTTTCAATCGTTTTCCGCCATTGGGGACGGGAATACTACTTTTTACACTATCGCAGACCAATCCGGTTCCAACTGGGAAGTTGGAATAGGAACGTACACAGCCTCTGGGACAACGCTCAGCAGGACGACGGTACTATCATCGAGTAACTCGGGTAGCTTAGTTAACTTTGGTGCTGGAACCAAAAACGTCTTTGTCACATACCCTGCTGGGCGATCAGCTTATGGGTTGACTGCTGGGGCGAACATTACGCTGACCCCTGGTAATGGCACAACGACTATATCTGCTGCGGCGGCAGGATCTGCCACGATCCTTGAATCCAAGCAAACTATTTCAAGTAATTACACACTAACCGCTGGGTACAACGGTATTTCGGTTGGGCCGGTAACGATTTCATCGGGTGTGTCAGTCACAATTCCCTCGGGTGCTAAGTGGCTTGTTGTTAATTCTTCTCCCGGTGCTACGCCTGTGTCTGGTGGCGGCGGGATCATGCCAGCAATGATTTGGGGATAAAACATGGCAGCACCGAATTTAGTATCACCAACCACGATCAATGGTAAGACTGTTACGGTTGATCTAAGCTCTACATCAGCCACGTCAATCCTAAGCAACGCTGCTTCGTCGGGTAAGGTGTTAAAGGTTAATGCACTTTATGTAGCCAACGTGGATGGAACGAGTGCTGCTGAAATTACAATCAACTACTACTCTGCTGCTGCGCTTGGTGGTACAGCAACGCCAATTGCTTCTACGGTTTCGGTTCCGGCGGATGCAACGCTTGTGGTGATTGACAAAGATGCTTATGTTTATCTTGAGGAAAATACATCACTAGGTGCTACGGCTGGCACAGCAAGCGATTTGAAGATTGTTTGCAGCTACGAAGATATTAGCTAGGAGTCGCCATGCCCAGAGGTAACGGCGGGATAATCGGCCCCGCAAACATACCAACGACAAGCTCGGCCAAAGGCGTTTGGTCGCTGACAGAGGCGCAGTTAGCAAAGTCACAGGGGATTTGGCCGGGGGACCTAGCGCCTCCAAGTGTTGAGTACTTAGTCATTGGCGGCGGCGGAGGCGGCGGAGATGGCGGCGGCGGCGGAGGTGCCGGAGGCTATAGAACGAACGCATCGTTTAGTATTACCGCGCTTACAAACTATTCTCTTACAATTGGCGGTGGCGGAGCTGGTGGAATTGACAACAGAGGAACATCTGGGTCAGATTCTGTCTTTTCTACTATAACAAGTGCAGGGGGCGGGGGCGGGGGTAGAGGTACTACGACATCAACACCAGAAACGGATAGTGGGCTATCTGGTGGGTCAGGTGGCGGTGGTGGAAGCAAAGGCACATCTAGCACAGGACCAGGAGGCGCTGGTAATACCCCATCAACAACACCGTCCCAAGGCAATAATGGCGGGTCAGGACAGCACTCCCCCGGAAGTTTTGCTGCGGGTGGTGGCGGGGGCGGTGCAGGTGGTACGGGGGCAAATAACGGCGGTGGCGCCGGGGGCGCCGGAGGGTCTGGTTTAGCCTCATCTATCACAGGATCTTCTGTCACCCGTGCTGGCGGCGGTGGTGGTGGTGGTGTTGGAACGGGATCTGCGGCTGGAGGTTCTGGCGGAGGTGGCACGGGTGGAAACTTTACTGGTAACGCAGGCGGAGCTGGAACAACAAATAGCGGATCTGGTGGGGGTGGTGGCGGGAATAATAGCGGTAATGGAGGGGCTGGAGGTTCTGGTGTTGTAATAATTGCCTATTCAAATATATACGCCAACATTGCTTCAATTAGTGCTGGACTAACTTACACCTTGGATACAACATCAAGGCCCGGATACAAGGTCTATAGTTTTACCGCTGGTACAGGCAATGTGTCTTGGAGTTAATAATGGCGCATTACGCATTTTTAGATGAAAACAATATCGTGACTGAAGTTATCACCGGAAAAGACGAGGGTGAAGAAGGACGCGATTGGGAGCAATGGTACGGCGAGTTTCGTGGTCAGACATGCAAGCGAACAAGCTACAACACCATTGGTGGGGTACACACAAAAGGCGGTACACCATTCAGAAAGAACTACGCAGGAATAGGTTATACCTACCGAGCAGACATTGACGCGTTTGTTGCGCCACGGCCTTTTGCTAGTTGGATTCTGAATAATGACACGGCACAATGGGAGCCACCCACACCCATGCCGACAGACGGAAAGATGTATAGCTGGGATGAAGCAACAACCTCTTGGAGGGAAGTATGAGTTCAATTGCGGTCACGGGTAATGCAAGCGGCACTGGGACACAGACGCTTCAATCCGCCAATACAAACAGCACAAGAACAACGACTCTTCCCGATGCAGACGAAACGCTGGGGTTTATTGGCGCCCCTCAAAATAGTCAAACCGGATCAACGTATACGCTGGTGCTGACGGATCAGGGCGACCATATTTACTTCAACGGTGGCTCAACAGCAACGCTAACAGTACCTACTAACGCATCAGTAGCATTCCCTACAGGTACTACGATCTTAGTAGTTAACAACAACAGCGGTAACTTAACGATCTCTGGTGCAGGTGTTACATTCCAGTTAGCTAACGGTGCTACTGGTAACCGTACTGTAGCCACTAAAGGCATGGCATCCCTGTTAAAGGTAGCTACAGATACTTGGTGGGTAACTGGGCCAGGAGTGACCTGATATGGCTGGTAACTTAACGAACATGATTGCGTCTATCTTTTCAGGTAGCGCAGTCACAGCAGACCCCTATTTTGAATACACCACGCTACTGCTTCCTGGCTCTGGAACCAACGGCACACAGAACAATTCGTTTGTAGACAGCTCCGCAAACGCCTTCCCAATTACCCGCAACCCACTGACAGGTCCAAATGCACCGACACAGGGTACGTTCTCACCGTTTAGTCAGACTGGGTGGGGGAATTATTTTGATGGTAGTGGGGATTTTTTATCTACTTCGGCATCGGCTATATCTAGCGTTGGAGCAAATAATTTTTCTTTTGAGTGTTTTGTGTATTGCACGAGACAAACAAATACATATGCACAAGGTTTAATCTCATATGGTGTTAGCGGAGACACTGCTGGTACATCGTATATATCTTTTCAGTTGGATTCGTCAGGTTATTTAGTAGTTGCTTATGCTACAGTAGCTAGCTTTGCTTTAACTGATACAGCGTTATTTCCACTGAATCAATGGGTTCATGCAGTTGTATGCCGTTCAGGCTCTACGCTTTCTTTGTTTGTAAATGGGACAAGAAAAGCAACAACATCAACATCCGCAACTGTGGGTTCTACTGGCAATGTTCTCAATATTGGTTCTCAGTGGTATGCAAACGATCCTTTAAGACAACTGCAAGGTTACATCTCAAATGCCAGGATCTTAAATGGTACTTCTGCTTATGATGCAACGCAGACAACTATCACAGTCCCAACCGCACCACTAACAGCAATAACCAACACAACCCTCCTTACCTGCCACTCCAACCGCTTCATAGACAACAGCACTAACAACTTCACCATTACCAGAAACGGTGATACCAGAGTAGTCGCCTTCTCCCCATTCAACCCCACTGCATCGTGGTCTGCTGCGACCTATGGTGGGAGTGGGTATTTTGATGGTAGTGGGGATTATTTAAGTGCGGCAAGTAATGCTGCTTTTACACTTGGAAGTTCATCAGATTTTTGTATTGAGGGTTGGGTTTATTCAACAGGCACACCAGGAGCAGACGCGGTTATCGCAGGGACTTGGCAGAATGGTTCATCAGCTGTTGCTAATCGGTGGTTTCTTTCTTTAAGGACTAGCGGGACTGCTATTTATTGGTGGGATTCAACCGGAAGCCCAGGAATCACTTATACAGGAATAACAACAAATCAATGGGTGCATATTGCAGTTGTAAGAAATTCTGGAACTATAACGCTCTATGTAAATGGTGTGTCTAGAGGAACTCAAACCACAAACCAAGCGTATACAACCCAAGATTCTTTGAAAGTTGGTGGTGGAATAACAGGAACTTCAAACTTTCCTGGATATATTTCAAGTTTTAGAGTTGTACTAGGTTCTCCCGTCTACACCACAGCTTTCACCCCACCAACCGCACCACTCACCGCCATCACCAACACATCCCTACTACTCAACTTCACCAACGCTGGTATCTACGATGCTACAAGTAAGAATGACTTGGAGACGG
>SXGQ01183611.1_pt1 | contig 14848 bp, 15 predicted proteins | sample 3178371 | NCBI WGS metagenome assembly SXGQ01 (sample SAMN11356859, study PRJNA531348) | freshwater metagenome | isolation source: freshwater sample F1-20 | place: China: Fuxian Lake, Yuxi | collected 2017-12-25
AAAATCACTGTTCGATTGGTTTCTTTTCCGACTACTGCCTTGCATGCAAATGACAAGCCATCCTTGTTGAAAACATATAGTTTATACTGAGGGATGTTTACAAGTAAATAATTTGTTTGGGTTTGATTGGGAAGCCACCTGCAACGCTCCATGTTCAATATGATTTGTTCAATTCTATCTTTGACTGCAACATTTAATTCAAGCAGTGTTGTTCTGTTTATTATTCCATCTGTCTTCAAACCATGCGTTTGTTGAAATTGCTTCACAGCCGATTCCAAGGCCAGATTGAAATCGGGTGCAGTATCTGTTTTGGCAAACTCACCAGTTGTAAACAGTCTTTTTTTTATTGCGGTGACAATTTTCCCTGCATCGCCGTATTGAATTGATTTCTTGGGAAGCGGAATACTGTCCCATCCTCCATCATTTTCAATTTGACGGTATTTGGACAAATGATTTTTCAATAAATCATATTGCGGAAAAAAATGTTGCTGAATTGAAACCGTATCCCTGCTCAATAGTTGATCAAGCAATTCTATATAATCTGTTTTTTTTCTTGGAATGAACCATTCAAGTGATGTACTTTCTGCCTCAGTCAATCCTGAAAATAATTTTTGTGCAAAATGCAAATACTGTGCAGTCTGCATCAGCTCAGTGAAAACTTTATTTGCATCGTCAGGTGATGACATGACTGCAATATATTCATCCATGTAAGGAATGTCCAATGTGAGTCCGTCTTCCTTCATCTTCACAATTCGGTTGTAAAGAAGACTGGCCTGTTCAATCATTCCAGTGCTGTCAAACCATGCCATCGCAAAATTTCTGTTGGCATAAAACCGGAAAATATCCTTGCTGAATTCCTTGAAATGATGATATGTGCCGATAAATTGAACGATGGCAAGGCTGTCCAGCTGAACATCTTGCCGATTGCTGAAATTGCCTGCAATTTCCTGCATCATTGAATGATCAAAATCTTGCCGCACGAGAGATTCATGCTCTGTGCCATTGCTCTTGCAGGCGGCCAGTCCTAAGATCAATATCCATTTCAACCATGATCGCATGAGGTTGAAATTACGCCATAAAAAAAGCCCCCTGGTACCAGGGGGCTTTTTTAAATCATTGTTTTGTTATTCTGCAATTATTTCCAATTCAATTTCAGTTTCATTGCCATTTCCAAAATCAACTTTTGCTTTGTATGCGCCCAATTCTTTGATTTCGTCAATCAAATGAATACGGCGACGGTCAATCTCGTAGCCTTTCTGCTCACGAACAGCCTTTGCGATTTGAACAGTGGTTACGCTTCCGAAGATCTTTCCGCTGGTACCAGTTTTGGCACCAATTTTTACAGCACCTTGTTGAAGTGCAGCAATTACCTTGTTGATCTCAGCCAACATTTTCTCTTCTTTCTTTCTGATTTGCTTCAGACGCTCTTCCAACTGTTTTAGGTTAGATGGAGATGCTTCTACAGCCATCTTATTGGGAATGAGAAAATTTCTTGCATAACCATTCTTTACGGTTACCACTTCATTGGCACCACCAAGGTTGTTAACGTCTTGTATTAAAATGATCTGCATGTTTCTTATTTTAAAAGGTCAGTTACATAAGGCAACAAAGCCATCTGGCGCGCACGCTTGATTGCTTCAGATACCTTGCGCTGATATTTCAAAGAATTACCTGTAATGCGGCGAGGCAACATCTTGCCTTGCTCATTCAAGAATTTCTTCAAGAACTCAGCGTCTTTGTAATCGATATAACGGATACCATATTTCTTGAAGCGGCAGAATTTCTTCTTGGGCTGCTCCGTTTTAATGGCGGTTAGATACTTGATTTCATTTGCTTTTGCCATGAGATTAACCCTCCACTAATTTTTCGGTTCCAGTTGATACACCACTTCTTTTTTTCTTGTTGTACTCGACGGCGTACTTATCGAGCTTGATAACAACGTGACGGAGTACCTGCTCGTCACGCAGGAGCTGAATCTTCAGCTTTTCATTCATGTCGGATGGCGCTACGTATTCCATCACCCAGTAGATACCAGTGGTCTTCTTCTGAATGGGGTAGGCCAGTGATTTCAACCCCCAGGGGTTGCTATGAACGAGTTTACCACCGCCAGCGGCAATAAAATCGACATATTTTTTCTGAACAGACTTGAATTCATCCTCGCTCAGAACAGGGGTAAAAATCACCATCAATTCATAATTTTGCATAATACCCTGTATTTGTTTGTTAATAATGGGCTGCAAAGGTAATGCAAACAAGGCATTTTCTTGCCAGATTTTCCTACTATTTTGTCTCTTTTTGAGCATGATTTTCCCTCTTGTACAGTGTCAACCTGTCATTTTTGCTATTTGGCACTGCATTTGACTCAAATGCCTAAAAACCAATCGTATGCAAAAAGGCCAAATACGTGTTCAAACCGAGAATATCTTCCCCATCATCAAAAAATTTCTCTATTCTGATCACGACATTTTCCTCCGCGAATTGATTGCCAACGCAGTTGACGCTACCCAAAAGTTGAAAACCTACGCCTCATCAGGAGCTGCAAAAGGGGAGTTGGGAGAACTGCGCATTGATGTGGCGGTGAACAAAGAAGAAAGAACCATCACGATTGCAGACAGAGGAGTCGGAATGACTTCTGAAGAGGTTGACAAGTACATCAATCAGGTTGCTTTTTCAAGTGCGGAAGAATTTCTTGAAAAATACAAGGGGCAAACCGAAGCAAATATCATTGGGCACTTTGGACTGGGATTCTACAGTGCATTTATGGTAAGTGAGCGTGTTACCCTTAAAACACTTTCATTCAAAGAAAGCAGCGAAGCAGTTGTATGGGAATGCGATGGCAGTCCGGAGTATACACTTGGGCCGGCAGAAAAATCAGAGAGAGGAACAACCATTACATTGCATGTCAACGGTGAGAGTGAAGAATTTTTGGATCCATTCAAAATCAAAAATATCCTGGAGAAGTTTTGCAAATTTCTTCCTGTGCCCATTTATTTCGAAGACAAACAAATCAATACCACCAATCCTGCATGGGTAAGAAAACCTGCGGAATTGGAAGCGAAAGACTATGAAGAGTTCTATAAAACATTGTATCCTTTCAATGAAACTCCTCTGTTCTGGATTCACCTCAACGTTGATTATCCATTTAACTTGACCGGAATCTTGTATTTCCCTAAAATCAAACAGTCATACGAAATACAAAAAGATAAAATTCAATTGTACTGCAATCAGGTTTTTGTAACGGATGAAGTAAAAGACATTGTACCTGAATTTCTCATGCTGCTGCAAGGGGTGATTGATTCACCAGACATTCCCCTCAATGTGAGCCGAAGTTATTTGCAAGGTGATCCCAATGTGAAAAAAATCAATAACCACATCACAAAAAAGGTGGCTGATAAGTTGGATGAAATTTTCAGAAATGAAAGAACCGAATTCGAGAAAAAGTGGGAAAGCCTTGGGCTCTTTGTGAAATACGGAATGATGACCGATGATAAGTTTCGTGAAAAAGCTGATAAGTTTCACATCATGCAAGACGCTGCCAATGCAGACAAGTTTTATACGTTGGAAGAATACCGGACCGAAGCGGAAACATTGCAAAAAAACAAGGATGGAAAACTTGTCATACTCTATACCACAGATGCGGTTCAGCAGGATGCATACATAAAAGCTGCGCAGGACAAGGGCTACAAGGTCATCAAGATGGATACATTGGTGGATGCCTCTTTCATAGGTCAAATTGAATCCAAATGGGAGAATGTTCAGTTTACCAGGGTTGACTCTGAAATAACAGACAATCTGATTGACAAGCAGGATGACAGCAAATCAGTACTTTCAAAAAAAGAAGAGGAAAAATTAAAATCATTGTTTGATTTCAAGGTTCCTGATATCACGATCAATGTGGAGGTAAAGGGCTTGAGTCCGGATATGCCTCCCGTCGTTGCAACGCGTCCTGAGTTCATGCGCAGGATGAAAGACATGGCATCGATGAGCGGACCCATGGGAAGTTTTTACGCAAGCATGCCGGATGAAGTGCTGCTGACAGTCAATGGGAACAATCATATTTTTGGAACACTCTTGAAAGAAAAAGACAAAGAATTGCAAGAAAAACAAATTCGAAATTTGGCAGACCTGGCGCTCTTGTCACAGGGGATGTTGAAAGGTGGTCAATTGACGGACTTCATCAACAGAAGTTTGGATCTCATGAAAGCCCCTCCCAGTAAAGATTAATAAGCAAAGGCCCATACGGGCCTTTAATTTTTTGACATGTTGAAATCGATGACTTTCATCTGTAAGGATGTTCTGCCGTTGAAATAATTTTCATCGAGTGTAAAAACAATGTCCATTTTCTGAGGACGATTCAAATTTTCATACTTCTGGGCAAGTTGAAATCCAATTCCATTGATGGAATATCCTTCTTGCATGACTTCAAATCGCAAATGATCTTCTTTGACGATTTTGCATCCAACATTCAATACTTCTCTTACACAAAAAATTGGTCTGGTATTTTCTGGGCCGAATGGTTCCATTTGCTGAAGGATGCCGTAAAAAGAATTGTTGATATCCTTCAATTCTATGGCTGCATCAATTTCAATTTCAGGTATCATGTCATTGGATGTCAAGATATCATTGGCAACTGCTTCAAATGCTTCTTTGAACAAATGGATATGTGAAGGAGCAACTGTCATACCTGCTGCGAAATAATGACCCCCAAAAGCATGCAATAAATGACTGCACCTGTCCAATCCCTCATAAATATTAAATCCTGCGATACTTCTCGCACTTCCTGTATAAAAATCACCACTTTTGGTGAGCACAATGGTTGGTTTATAATATTTCTCCAACAAACGACTGGCTACAATTCCCAGTACTCCCTTGTGCCAATGATCATTGTGAACCACGATGGTTTTTTTCAGATGGGCATGTGGATCTTGGTTCAATAGAATCAGTGCCTCATCTGTGATGGAACTATCCGCTTCTTTTCTATTGTTGTTTTCAGACTGCAGTGCCGTTGCAATTTCAGCAGCCGCTTTACTGTCTTTTTCAATGAATAGCGCAACAGCTCTTTTCGCATCACCCATTCTTCCGGCAGCATTGATCCTTGGGCCAATTACAAAGGAGAGGCTGTTGATGGAAAGCGGACCCTTCAGGTTTCCCAGGTCAATGATGGCTTTGATACCTGTGTTTGGGTTTTCATTTGCTTTTTTCAATCCAAAAAAGGCAAGCGTTCTATTCTCTCCAGTAATTGGTACAATGTCAGCTGCAATAGCAGTGGCTACCAGATCCAGGTATTTGGAATAAAACTGCTGGTCCAATCCAAGTTCAATACACATTGCTTGGATGAGTTTGAATCCCACTCCGCATCCACATAAATCTTTGTAGGGGTATGCACAACCCTGTTGCTTGGGATTGAGAATGGCAATCGCTGGAGGCAATTGATTTCCGGGTAAATGGTGATCGCAGACGATGACATCGATTTGGTTGTCTTTTGCTTGATGAATCAGCTCAACTGATTTGATTCCGCAATCAAGTGTTACCAGGAGTCTGAAATCATTTTTTTCTGCATAATCTATTCCTGCTGATGAGAGCCCGTATCCTTCTTTGTAGCGATCAGGTATATAGTATTCAATATTACCTGATGGATAAACCAATTGCAGAAAATCATAGACCACAGATACCGCAGTTGTTCCATCCACATCATAATCTCCGTAAATCAAAATCTTTTCATTCTCTTTGATGGCATGGATGATTCTTTGGGTAGCAATCTTCATGTCTTTCATCAGAAAAGGATCATGTAGATTTTCCAGCGAGGGTCTGAAAAAATCTTTTGCCTCATTAAAATTATGGATTCCCCTGCTGGAAAGCATATTGCAAATAATGGGATGCACGCGCAGCTCCTGACAAAGCTTTTCAGACAAAGCCTGATCAAATTGCTTGAACTTCCATCTTTTTTCCAATAAACTCATCAACGATTTCTTTCAGTTGTGTATCTCACCAATGACTCCAGGCTCTCTCTTGCTTCTGACGGGGGAAATTGTTCCAGGATGGCCAATGCTTTAGACTTGAATTCATTCATTTTCTTTACTGCATATTCAATGCCGCCTGACTTTTCAACTTCTTGGATGATATATTGTACGCTTTCTTTTCTTCTGTTGCTGTTTTTAAGCAAATATTTCAATGCTTTTCTTTTGCTGCTGTCAATGTTTCTAAGTGTATAGATCAGCGGCAATGTTAATTTTTTTTCTTTGATGTCATTTCCCGTTGGTTTTCCAACATCATCTGTGCCATAATCAAAAAGATCGTCTTTTATTTGAAAGGCAATTCCAGTGTACTCACCAAACATTTTCATTTTATGTATCAAATCTTTGTCACCGGTTGAAGAGTCGGCGCCGGCTGCACATGCAGATGCCAAAAGCGATGCTGTTTTATTTCTGATGATCTTGAAATAGTCATCTTCGGTTATATTGAGCAACCTCGATTTTTCAAGTTGCAGCAGTTCTCCTTCACTCATGCTGCTTACTGCTTCAGAAATAATATGAAGTGTGTTGTAATCATTGTAGTCCAAAGAGAGGAGGAGTCCCTTTGCCAGCAAATAGTCACCCACCAGAACCGAAGCTTTGTTTTTCCATAGCGCATAGACTGAAAAATATCCTCTGCGTTGATTTGCTTCATCTACTACATCATCATGTACCAATGTTGCAGTGTGAAGCAGTTCGACCAAAGATGCCGCACGGTAAGTTTTGTCGTTGACTTGGCCGCAGAGCTTTGCAGATAGAATGACAAACGTGGGCCTGAGTTGTTTGCCCTTGGTTTTTACAACATATTTTAAAATTCTGTCAAGCAACGGGACATTGCTTTTCACGGCATTTTTAAACAGTTCTTCAAATGCAGCGAGCTCTTTTTGAATGTGTTGGTTTGAGGTTGACATGAACGAATGACAAACTTACATAATATTTCACAGCATGCTTGAGAGACCCTTAAACTTATGGAGTAAATGAAAGTCAAATTCTCGGATATTTCATTTCATGACAAATGCTAAAAAAACTTTAAAAAAATGAGAAAGTATTGGGAGTTCTCGTATGAATAGGAGTAAATTTGTGGTTCATAAATGTGTTTTTTCAATTTTAACTATAAACTATGATGAAGAAAAAGTTATTAACCGTTGCCTTGATCATGCTATCTGTTTTTGCAGCAGATGCTCAAGTATCATCTCCAGGAGGATATGATTGGAGAGATTCATCTGTTGTTCCGCCTGCACGCATGGAGCAACATTTTGAATTTATGAACAACCAATACAATTTTCCTGCTCAGCCAAGAAGTCAGTGGGAACTTGGTATCAAGTTGGGGGCACCGACTGTCAGTGGAGATGTAGATGCATCCTTTCCTGGATTCGGATTCGGACTGCATGCCAGAAAAGCATTGGGATACATATTTTCAGTTAGAGGTGAGTACACATATGGAAATGCTCGCGGTGTTGGGCCAACACATATTGCGGTGCCGGCTGTTTTCAATACTGCCTGGACCAGGTATCCAAACGGAAATCTCTACTACAACTACAAAACCAGTGTACATGAATTTTCTTTGCAGGGAGTAGTTAATCTAAATAATATCAGTTTCCACCGTGCTGAACCTAAAGTGTTGTTTCATGCAATAATTGGTGCAGGGTTTTTATTGTATGACACAAAAGTAGATGCAACAAATGCTGCTGGAGCCAATTACGCTTTCACTCCAGGTATGTCAAAAGCTACCGTCAAAGGTTTGCTGGATGGTACTTACGAAACAAATGCTGCCACCAACGGAAGCAGGCTGAAACCGACAACCTCTTTTGGACTGGGAGCATCTTTCAAGGTGTCCAACAAAGTAAACATTTCAATTGAAGACAGGATGGTGATGACAAGAGAAGATTTGATGGACGGCGTTAAATACTATTATTCAACACCACAGGGCTCGACTGCTGCTGTGCCCATTGTATCCAACGGAAACGACTTGTATAATTTCCTTTCTTTTGGAGTGAACATCAATTTGTTTTAAGCTGTCTAACTACTAAAAAAACTGATCATGAAATTAAATAAAATAATTACAGCCCTTTTCTTCGGAGTGTTCCTGTTGATGGGCCAAGATACGTTCGCTCAGAAAAAAACAAAATCGGTTCAACCGCTTTATTGGGTGAATCCGTTGAATTTTGTATACTCCGAATTGAATTCTCCAAAAAGGATGAAGATGCCAAAGGTTGTACTGCAAGATGCAGATGGTGATGGCGTAACAGATCAATTTGACAAAGAACCTAAAACACCTGCAGGAGCTCCTGTTGATGCACATGGTGTGAGCAGAGATACAGATGGCGATGGTGTTCCTGATTACAAAGACAAACAGTTGATTACTCCAACCGAGTGTCAACCAGTTGATGTAAATGGAGTTGGTAAGTGCCCAGAACCAGAATGTTGTAAAAACATGACTGTTGCTCCTGTAGGATGCAGCATGGGCAATGTTCCAAGTGTGGCATTCAAAAAAGGGAATATTCAATTGTCATCTGAGGCCATGGCTTTGTTGGCTTCAACTGCCGACAGATTGAAAAACAATCCAACTTGCAAGCTTTTTGTAATGGGGTATGCTCAATCAACCAAGGCAAGCCAGCAGCTTAGCTGGGACAGGGTGAATGCCATCATCAACTACCTGGTTGAAAAGCAGGGGATCGCAGCAGAGCGATTGATCAACAGATATGGACAAGGTGACGGAGATGTGAACACGGTAGATTTTTCTGCTACTGCCGAAAATACCGCTGGTCCCAATACGGTTCCTGCTCCTCATCCTAACCTGCGCAAGAACTAAAATAACATTCAAATTCTTTCAAGGCCCTCCTTCAGGAGGGCCTTTTTTGTGAGCTTTTTAACCTGAAAATGAATGTCTTAGCACTAGTTTCGCATCTAGCATCAAATGCTTACCTTTGTCCCCCTCTATGAGAAATTGTGTCCTCCTCATATTATCGCTCCTGTTTTTCGCCTCTTGTTCCATTTTCAAAAAGGGAGAGAAGCGGAAAAAGCCAGAAGTTGAACTGAATGAAAAGTCCCGTTTCAGCAAGGTGCTGAAAAGCAAGGACTACGAATTCAAGTTGAAGATGGCCAATGTATATTACGATAAAAAGGATTTCAGAAAAGCGCAGGTGCTTTACGAAGAAGTATTTCCGGTTTTCAAGGGCACTCCTCAACATGAGGACCTCTACTATAAATATGCCAATGCGCATTTTAATTTGAAAGATTATATAACAGCAGAAAATCTACTCAAAGGCTATCTTGAAGTATTTCCCAATAGTCCCAGGGCAGAAGAAGTAGAATACCTGAATGCATATTGTTATTACAAGCAATCTCCCAAGGCAGAATTGGAACAGGCCAATACCATCAAGGCAATTGGCATGATGCAGATCTACTTGAACAATCATCCAAATTCTAAGAAAAAAGCCGAAGCAGAAGACATCATCAATAAACTTCAGCAGAAATTGGAGCTGAAGGAATCTCTTTCCGCACAGCTTTATTTCAATGTTGGACAATTCAGGGCAGCAGCACTTGCCTTTACTACTTTGATGAACAATTACCCAGATTCTGAGAAAAGCGATGCGTATAAACTCATGGCAATCAAGGCATATTATCGATATGCCAACATGAGCGTTGACCAGAAACTGGTTGAAAGATACACGAAGGTTATTACTGAAGTAGAAGACTTCCAGGATCGATTCCCGGAAAGTAATTTGCTCAAAGAAGCCGAACGTTACTTAACTTTGTCAAAGAATAATTTAAAAAACATCAATAATGAGCAGACTCCGCAGACAGCTGGGAAGTAATCTTACCAACGTAGCTGAAACCAAAGATTTGAATGAAATCAAATCCAAGACAGGCAATGTATATGAATCTATTTCAATTATTGCGAAAAGAGCTGGACAAATCAACATCTCCCTGAAAGAGGAATTGCACAATAAATTGGAGGAATTTGCATCTCATACCGACAGCTTAGAGGAAATTCATGAGAACAAGGAGCAAATCGAAATTTCCAAGGCTTATGAGAAGATGCCCAATCCTGCTTTGTTGGCTACCCAAGAATTTATGGAGGACAAGGTTTACTTCAGAAAAAACGAAGAAGATCTTTTCCGTTAAAAAATTGATTAATCATTTGAAAGGCGATGGATATCCATCGCCTTTTTTTTATCTTCAACATAGATTTGCATCAGCATGAAAAGACTGGCCAATATATTCTTTTTCCTTATTCTGTTTCATTCCATTGAAGCACAGGAGCTGAATGCAAAAGTGAATGTCGTCTATGCGCAAATCAGCAGCAATGTTGACAAACGAGTATTCCAAAATCTCCAAACTTCATTGCAGAACTTTATCAATAAAAGAAAATGGACGAATGACAATTTTGAGTCCAATGAAAAAATTGAATGCAGTTTTCTGCTGAATCTTCAATCAGTGGTAGAGTCTAATGTGTACAAAGCAACCCTTACTGTTCAAGCCGCAAGGCCTGTGTACAATACAAGCTATGTATCGCCTTTGATCAATTTTATTGACAATGATTTTGTTTTCAGGTTCGTTGAGTTTCAGCCGATTGAATTCAATGAAAACAGGATTGCAGGAACAGAACCTCTTGCCGCCAATCTTGCTGCGACGATTGCCTTTTATGTGAACATCATCCTTGGACTCGATTACGATAGTTTTTCTCCCAAAGGGGGAGATCCTTTTTTTCAAAAAGCAAACCTCATTGTAAATGCTGCACCAGAAGGAAGGAGCATTTCCGGGTGGAGAGCATTTGATGGGCAACGAAACAGATATTGGTTGTCAGAAAATTTGCAAAATAGCAAATATGCCCAGGTGCATGACGCCATCTATACCTATTACCGAAAAGGGTTGGACCAAATGCTGGCAAATGAAAAAGAAGCAAGGACCCAAATCATACAGGCACTCAATTTTCTTTCCGTCGTTCATGCTGAAACGCCCAATTTGATGATCATACCATTTTTCTTTCAAGGCAGGTCAGATGAGATCATCAGAACATTCAGCAAATCCACTACCCAGGAAAAAAGTCAAGTGGCAGAATTGTCAGGTAAAATGGATATCACCAACGCATCCCGTTACAATACGGAATTGAAATGAATAAGTATTTAATCTTTTTATCTTTTTTATTTATTCTATTCTTTGCCTGTAATCGGCAAAAGGATCAACCTGTAATACTAAAAGATAAAATGATTACGATGATCACTGAAATCTCCCTCGCTGAGGCCTATGCAGAAACCTATGTGCTCAAAGACAGTGCATTGAACAAAGACAGCGTTCTGCAACAGGAATTAAAGGCTGTTTATCAAACAAACAATGTCACGCCGCAAGCTTTTGCAAAGAGTTATCAATTCTATAGCAGCAACCCAATTCTTTTCAAGGAGATCATCGATTCTGCGCATGCCCGTGCATACAGAAACAAGGACCGCATTTACTTATCAACTTCAGCAAATTGACATATGTTTTTAACCAAGGATGATCTCAAGCTTTCTTATGGTGTTCATTTGCAGATTGGCAAAACTTTGGTTGAGCGACCGGTTCCAGCAGATAATCTTTATTGGAAGAACAGGACCATCTATGTTCCAGGAGCGCCCGGATATATTTTCATTCCCATCTTTGCAGACATATTGCATCGCTCTGGTGTTCATTTGGATGAGCTATTGAGCGAAAATTTTATTCAATCTTCTGAAAAAATATTGCACAATGCTGCATTGCATGAACATGAACAAATTACCTGGAAGGAACACATCTTTCAAGTGGCAGAACTGGTTCGTCCAAATATGAGCAATGCTCATTTTTTTAGTGATTTATTGAAATATGCAGCACAAGAGCGTCCAATTCGTATTGGATCACTTCCTTTTGGGACAGCTTTCCCCTCGTTGAATCGTGCAGATGCTTATTTGTTTTTGCTCTCCATCATCAAATCTCCTTCATTCGATATGGGAAAAGCGTTGAAAGCTTGGTATGCATTGATGACTTATTTTCTACTCATGGATGATCTGGCAGATATCAAAGAAGATGTTAAGACAGGACAACCCAATGCATTGATAGATGCAGGCTTACATGATGACGGGGAACAATTGATCTCAGCGATGATTGATAAAAGTATTGTCGACATGGCAGAGGTCAATCCTGTACTTGCCAACCGCATTGACCATAAAAAAAGTCTGATTGATTTGCATGGTTTGATTGCTTCAATCAGACTTGGTAATTAAATCGATGACTTGCTTAGAAAGGAAGGTCGTCGCTCTCGCTTCCAGCGGCCGATGCAGCAGCAGCTTCCTCGTTTCCTGATTCACCTCTTGATCCACCCAACAATTGAATGCTTAAAACGCGCATGGTCAGGGAAGTACCTTGTGTACCATCGTTTTTGGTATAGCCTCTCACCTCGGGTGTTCCCTCTGCAAATACCAATTGCCCCTTCTTCAAATAAGGTGCTATGGCAGTTCGATCCGTCCAATACGCACATTCAACCCATGTTGTTTTTTCTTTTTGGTTTCCAGAGGCATCTTTGTAACGCTCACTGTGTGCAACACTGAAGTTGATCACGTTTTTTCCATTCACGACATTCGTTGTGCAATCCTTGCCAAGATGTCCAATTACCTGTAGCTTTATCATAATAAATAATTTAAGAACCGAAGATCTTTCAAAGTAAATGCAATTGGAAGTGTAAAAAATCAATTTACAGAGATAGTTTTCCACTTATTTTGCGTTGATAAACCTCCTAAATAAAACAGTGCATGGAAAAATTGATACAGCAAAGGGATTTAAATCAGTTCGTATACAGTGTATTTATTGCGATGGGGTGTTCAGATGTTCATGCAAGGCAAGCAACCAAAACCCTGCTGGATGCAGATCTGCGCGGAATTGATTCTCATGGAGTTGCCAGGTTGTCCGGCTATGTCCGACTTTGGGAAGTCAATCGCATCAATGCAAAACCAACAATCCACATAGTACATCAAACCCCTTCTACAGCAGTGGTTGATGGTGACAGTGGACTTGGACTCGTCGTTGCTCCCTATGCCATGTCGGTTGCGGTTGAGAAAGCGAAGCATGTAGGAACGGGATGGGTAAGTGTTTGTAACAGCAATCATTTTGGCATCGCTGCATCACATGCAATGATTGCATTGCAGGAGGATATGATTGGAATCGTAATGACCAACGCAAGTGCGCTCGTAGCACCCACTTTTTCGAAAGAGAGGATGTTGGGAACCAATCCCATTTGTGTGGCAGTTCCTGCAGGAGAGGAGCCCCCTTTTATTGCTGATTTGGCTACTACTACTGCTGCAAATGGCAAACTGGAAATTCTCCAGCGAAAAGGTGCAGATGCACCATTGGGGTGGATGCAGGATCAAGAGGGTCTTCCTATTCAAAATGCACATGCGTTGAAAACCGGAGGCGCATTGCTTCCATTGGGTGGGGATAGAGAACATGGCAGTCACAAAGGCTATGCATTGGGAGCCATTGTTGATATTTTCTCGGGTGTTCTCAGTGGTGCAAATTTTGGTCCCTGGGTACCCCCTTTTCCTGCCTATGTGCCCATGCCAGAGGATCAGCCAGGAAAAGGAATTGGGCATTTTTTTGGCGCCATGCGCATTGATGCTTTCAGAACATCGGACGCATTTAAAAAAGACATGGATTTATGGATACGTAGATTCCGTGCGGCTGCACCTATTGATCCAATCCAACAAGTTTTAATACCAGGTGATCCTGAGAGGGATTGTCAGGCAGACAGAGAAAAGAATGGCATTCCAATCGTTGGTGCAGTGTGGACAGATCTGCTGTCAATTGCACAAAAATTCAACATCAAACTTTAACTTTGCCATCCAATAAAAAATGACTGCAATGAAAATCATGAAGTTTGGCGGGACCTCTGTAGGGAAGCCTGAAAGAATGTTTCAGGTTGCTGAATTGATAACGCGGGATGAAGATTCAAAGATTGTTGTGCTAAGTGCACTGAGTGGAACCACCAATGCATTGGTTGCCATAGGTGATGCATTGGCAAGTAGCGACAAGCAAAAAGCAAGTGAATTGATCGAGGCGTTGTATGATCATTACAAAACTTTCATTGTCGGTTTATTGAAAAAGGATGCGAATCAGCAAAAAGCAACCGGCATCATCAATGAGCATTTCGATTTTTTAAAAATCATTTTAAAGGTATCCTTCAATGATGCCTTGAACAAAGATATCTTGGCGCAGGGTGAATTGATGAGTACAAAACTTTTCAGTTGCTATTTGGAAGAAAAAGGGATCGACCACGTATTGCTGCCAGCACTTGACTTTATGTCGATTGATGCCAATGATGAACCACAGGTGCCAGTCATACAATCCAAAATCACAAAAGCGCTCGATCTGCATGCAGAAAAAAAGTTATTCATCACGCAAGGATACATATGCAGAAATGCAAAAGGGGAAGTTGATAATTTGAAAAGAGGCGGAAGTGATTATTCTGCTTCGCTGATTGCAGCTGCTGTCAACGCGACAGTATGTGAAATTTGGACCGACATCGATGGGATGCACAACAATGATCCCAGAATTGTTCAGTCAACCAAACCTGTTGAGCAACTCAGCTTTGATGAAGCTGCCGAATTGGCTTACTTCGGTGCTAAAATCCTGCACCCCGCATCTATATGGCCGGCACAACATTACAATATACCTGTGAAATTGCTCAACACGATGCAGCCAGAGGCAAAAGGCACTATCATTCAAAAGGATGCTGAAAGGGATGGGGTCAAGGCTGTTGCTGCAAAAGATGGCATCGTTATGCTGAAGATCAAAAGCAGCAGAATGTTGTTGGCATATGGTTTCCTCAGGAA
>SXGQ01112347.1_pt1 | contig 14843 bp, 22 predicted proteins | sample 3178371 | NCBI WGS metagenome assembly SXGQ01 (sample SAMN11356859, study PRJNA531348) | freshwater metagenome | isolation source: freshwater sample F1-20 | place: China: Fuxian Lake, Yuxi | collected 2017-12-25
CACGAGCGCCTGGTCGATGAGCTTGACCCGTTCCGCCTCGTTCTCGTCCTTCACGAGCGCCTGGTCGATGAGCTTGACCCGTTCCGCCTCGTTCTCGTCCTTCACGAGCGCCTGGTCGATGAGCTTGACCCGTTCCGCCTCCTGCCCACCGAGGAAGTCGAACGCGCCTGCACCCGGTCCTCCCTCGCTGGCAGCGCAAACGTCACTTGGTGGAACGGGGTCGTCTGCTGGATCGGCGAGAGCGAGCACGCCCTCAACAGGCTCATCTGCCCCTCCTTCGTGAACACTCCGTGAGAGTCGAAGATCAGCGGGAGAAGCTCCCTCAGCCGCGCCAGGCTCTCCTGCCCCTGATTCATAAAGCTCTCGATCTTCCTCTTGCATTCCTGCGTGCCACCCGGGCGCATAAAAGTTGTCTACAAACCGCTTTTAAGGACGCCAGTATTATAATTTTGGTTCGGGAAAATCCGTCTCAAACCGCCTCGGACCGTGCTCCAACCAAAATAAAAGCCCTGTTTTTTCGAGCGTGCGCACGAGATTGGGGCCATGCCCACCACCGTCTGCATCAGACGCGGCTTCTGTCCATCATGCTTCCGCGGGAACAACGCAGAACACGCTAGGGTGCCGCACGACAGCCCGTGCATTGACGAGGAACAGCGGACATGCTCGAAGCTCCCGCTCTTGGATCTATCCCGCGCGGGCGAGCGGTGCCAGAAACCCCGCTGTCGACAGATCTGCTTGGTGTGCGGGAACTCCCTGGCGTTTCCGTGTGAGCCAGACTACGATGAGGCGCTGGACGCGATGGACCAGTACGAGGAGGACGTGCTGGAGCTGAGGAAAGAGGTGCTTGAAGGCATGCATGGTCTGCTGGGCTCGCTCGGGGAGAGCCTGATCAAGGACGCAGAGAGGCGACTCCAGCGACGCCTGAGGAAGCTCGACATGGCGTGGCACCCCCGCTGGCGCAAAGCCGTCCACGCCCGCTGCGTCAAGAAAGAGGCGTGCGGTTGCGTGCTGACCGTGCATGCAAGCGGGTGTAAGACCCATCCAGTAAAAAAGAGGCTAAGACCAAGACCCGCCCCGAACTTCCTGCCGAGCATGGCTGATCCGGAAAAGCCCCAGAATACGCCGATTCCAGCCTCACGCGCGGAGCTCAAGACGGCCTCGTACATGCGCCCGGTCGTCGTGGAGAGGTGTTCGTGGCTGCGTCCCTCCACGCCGACTGTGGCAGTCCCACTCGCAAAACCGGCACTCCCTGCCCCACCCGTGCAGTACCCCAAGGCAAAACCCGCTCCCGCCAAGCCGAACGCCAAGCTCCTGCACGCCTCAAGGGGGTGTGGCAAGATCGACGCCTGGAGCAAGGGGGAGCGCCAGGAAAGCCGGCTCCCCAATCCCAGCAGGGGCCGCCCCCCCTTCGACCGGGCGCGCCACGAGCGGGAGTTCGACCCGTTTCTGCACGGCGTCTTCCGGAAGAACGGAGTGGAGCTGTACCGCTTCCCTGACGGCTGGGTGGAGCCGGTCCCCTCGTCCGTGTTCCGAATCACCGACGACGGACATCTCGTGCCTGGCTGAGTAATCAATAGACAGACGACTAGCTTCATTGCACTCTCAAAAAGATAACCAGCGTTCTTGAACTCTCAACAGAGACAGGCATTCTGATGTGGGTTAGACATGCTCTGGCGTGCCCAGATCGCGCGTCAGCTCCTCCGCCTCCACGACCCTCCGCGCGTGCCTCTCCCACGCGATCTCCTGTCCTAGCTGTGAGGAGGGCTCACTCTGCGGGTGGGGCCGAAGCTGGGGCGAGAACTCCCCCATCACACGGAGCATGGTGGCCACGCAGCAGCACACGGTCCCGTAGATGCCCAGAGTAGAGGCAGGTCTCTCCACGAGGAAGTGCACGCAGAGTGTTAGCGCGACCGCCAGCAGCGGGTCGATGCTGCTACCATCCAGGACACACGAGACGTACCCCACGAGGCACGGACAGACCAGAAGCGGGCTCAGGGTGTAGAAGAGCACAAACGGCCCATCCGTTCGCACGTGAGTCGAGAAGGCCGCACGGCTCCAGCTCTGGTTCAAGAACAGGTCGTAGCCCACGACGGAGCTCTCCATACCCAACTGGAACCGCTGCCCGTAGGCCACGCACAGATGGAAAACCCCAAGGAACACGGTGAAGGGCAGGCCGAACTCGCACACCTCTATGACCGAGCCGAACGAGAAGCTCCTGCTGTCCCGCACGGCGATCATGAGGAAGTGGGCCAAAAGGGGCAGGCAGACCCCAAAGACTAACGAGTAGAGGTCCAGCGTGGTGGCAAACTCGTGGAACTCATCCTGGAAGAGGTCGGCGCAGACTAGGATGAGCGAGACGTTCCCTGTGAGCAGGACCGACACCCGGATGCTGGTGTAGAACTTGGACAGGGTGTGGCGCGGGCATACGAGCTCGTCCAGCGCCAGGGTACCCATGCCACACCCGAAGCAAGCCAGACAGAGCGGATGCAGGCCGAGTATGCAATAGCCCGAGATGAACAGGATGAAGCCCACGCCGTACACGAACACCCAGACGTTCTGCATGTTCAGCCTGGGCGTGCCCCGGATGACCTCTGTAGCCGTCGTGAGCTGCATGTCCACGTAATTCCCGTCGGCGTCGCGCGGGACGAGCGAGACCCTGCGCGGCCTGTGCTTAGGCGGGTAGCAGGCGGCCAGGCAGAACTTACCCACACAGTAGTAGGCCAGCGACACCAGGATCACAATGCACTGCGCATAGACCGTGTCGAAGACGGTCGGGGGCCTGTCTGTGGCCAGAAGGAGCCTGTACAGGAAGGTTATTCCCAAAAGGAGCTTGGTCAGGCACGCGATCCGCAGGGCGACCACGAGGTGCCGTTGCATTCTGGTGATTTCAAGACCAGCCTGCTTTAATGCTGGACGTCTGGATTGCGCGCGCTGTCACCCACGACATCCCACTTGACCAACGCAGAGACGTTGGCCCAGCTCACGGGGATGGCCAGTGGGAGCAGGCGGTTGTAGAGGTCCTCAAGGAAGGTCTGCCGGCTGTGCAAGCCCTCTATACCTTCCCGCAGCCGATTATCCGGGTCCAGGCATTCCCGCAAGATCAGGATCAAGGCCTGGATGTTGTTCAGGGTCGGTGCCTTGTCGATCGGCAAGTCCTCCACCTCCCGGAAGGGAACGTGCATGAGCAGGACGTCCTTGAGGTTGAAGGGTTTCTTGACTTTCACGCATGCCTCGCACGTAGCCAGGATCCTCCTCTTCTCCTCGTCGTTTGCAGAGATCATGAGAAAGTCCATCTCGCCGTACATGCCAATATCAGGCCCTCTGGCTTTCCACTCGTATCTGGAGAAGGACTCGCCCATCTTGGTCAAGAAAGCCTCCACCCGCGTGTCATGGGCAAACATGAACCCCCCGATATTGTACCTGCCAAACATGAGATACCCCAGGCTATCCTTCGGCCTGTCCTGCGGGCTGAAAAAGAATAGAGCAACCTGCATGACTAAAGGACAGGCCAACCCTCTTTCTTAAATCATGCCCGCCTGTCATCCCACATGCACCGCCCTGCAAAGAGCAGGGCCTGGAGGGCGCAGAGCACGCAGTCCGGCACCACGGCCCCTGCGAGATGGGCCAGGTAGGCGCACGGGAGAGCTGTCCCTTCCGGTGTGGACGGCCAGCGCACGACGGAGACCGCTGGGCCCAGGGCGACCTCCCAAGCGAGCAGGCCCAGCATGACCAGGTAGCGCAGGCCCCACCACCACCCTGGTCCCACCAGCGCTCTGGACATCTCCAGGTGGCCTAGCAGGAGGGCACACGAGTGCAGGCTGAGCGCGAAGCAGATGCTGGGATGGTCTGTCGCGAAGGACGAGCAGAGCATGAGCCCCAGGCACTGGAAGAGGTTCCAGGCGACCAGGCTCAAACCCCGCTCCTTGTGCTTGGATCGAAGGAGCAATGTGGGCATGCCTAGGACCAGGATAGTCCCTAACGTGACCGCCCACGGGACAGCCAGGTGCAGCGGATGGATCCCCTCGTCCAGCACGCCGCACTCCGACCAGTCAGTCCCCCTACCGCACGTGGCATTACCGGGGGGATCCGGTGGGCGCTCGACCCCACCCGAGAGCGTACAGGCCACCACCACCAGCAGGCTCTCAGGGAGCAGCATGGCACTTTGTGCTGGATCCGTCCCAAAACGGCTAATATACGTATTTAAGCCTGTTCCACTGTCCGCCTGGTATACGGGAATGTCCGATGCCGAGGGGGTCGCAATCTGTCTCGAGCACTACTTCCTGAACTACGATCGCGTGGCACAGGATAAGGAGGACGAGCGCCTCCACCGGCAGCGGCGCAGGACCGCCCTCCAGAACTACCTGCACACAGGCGAGCGGCCAGAAGAGTGCAACGGGTTCCAGCGCATGCAGAAGTGCCGCCAGGGCCTTGAGGCCATCGACCGGCGGGGCTGGCAACGCTCGTTCCACCAGCGAATGTTCCACGACAACTTCATTCGGGCATGCGCGCGGATCTTCTGGAAAAACGAGAAGCACGGGACCTTTGCCAAGGACCACCAAAAGATCCTGGAGGTCAACGGCTGGGACCATCTCGCGCAGGAGGTGCTCGTCTCCACGCCCAGACGGTTTGGCAAGACCATTTCCGTGAGCATGTTCGCCGCGGCCATGCTCTACAGCTGCCCAAACCTCGAGATGTCCATCTACAGCACGTGCAAGGTAGGCTGACTCATCACACATGTTCAAACAGGCCCTTTTACTGACAAACTGGGCCTCGCAGCGCATTTCGCAGAAGCTCCTGCGGAACATCCAGAAGTTCCTCGAGCTCATCTACCTAGAGCTTGGCTGCCAGCGGATGAAGGAGATCCGGATCAACATGGAGGAGATCGTGCTCCAGGGCACGGACTGCGAGCTGGACGTCCGGACCGTCAACTCCTACCCGAGCAAGGTGGGCGCGTTACCATCCCGCGCGAAGCACCAGTGCTCCTTGCGGATCGTGTCCACCCTGCACAGGTCTGCCACATGCGCGCACCGCTCGAAGTGCTCCGTGAGGAGGGTCTCGGCAGACTCGTGCAGGGCGTCGATCCCGTCCGGCTGGAAGCGCAGGTCCGACTTGAACCCGCTGGCGATCTCCTCCACCAGCCTGCGGAAGGCCACCTTGGGGATCTCGTACCTGTGCCTGCGAACCCTGCGCTTGGCGGGGACGCTCATCGGCGGGCCGGCCTCGTCTGGTTTCTGGGTCTCGTCTGTTTTCGGGGGCATGCCTGGTCCCACAAACACCAAACCAGGGCCACGCGCGGTTTCGCCTGCTTTTTTTTCAGGCCTTGCTCGTCTTGAACGCGCGGGGCCAGGCGATGTTGCCCATGGCCTGCCGGATGCTGTCCACGATGGTAAGCTTCTTGATCTCCTTATCCCTCACGTCAATGCAGAGCAGGTCATCCAGCCCCTCCAGCAGAGAGTAGAGCCGGATACCATCGCTATCATCCCGCGCGTCGTTGATCCGGTTGGCCTCGTCCACGAGCCGGCGCTTGGCCTCATGGATTATAGACAGATACTCGGGTGCGCACGGCGACTCCATACAGACGACGCGGTGGTACTTGACACCAAACTCGCGCACGAGACCCGCCTCCCTGTTCACCACCTCCAACGGCCTGCACTTGATCCAGCGGTTGGCCAGCTCCCGCACGATCTCTGGAGGCGCCTGCGGGGGGACTGCCTCCTCCATGATGTCGGTCATGAGGCGCACGGCGTCGGAAGGGAGGGTCGCGTCCACAGCGCGCAGGTCGAGGTCGGTCAGGTCGAATGGATGACATCCAGCCATGATCCCGTCGGTGGTGTGCTCCTGCACGGGCATGCACCCGTGGCCGTCGGTCGTGCACGGCCAACCCATGTACATGATCCGGTTGTAGAAGGCGAGGTGTGTGCCTTTGGCAGAGGACAGCGCGGGGGTCACGTTGGTCTTGCCCAGCCAGCCCCGCACTTCCACCGAGAGAGGCCACCCCACGTTGGCGGCGACCCCTCCGTTCGGCCGGTTGATGACGCTGGTCAGGAGCATGACCGTCCCCGCCAGCGCGCTCAGGAAGGAGGGCATGTCCATGACCTTGGTCTCACCTGTTCGCTCACCTGATTCCGAGTCGATCATCGTGACCGTGACCCTCGGGGTGTGCTCGTCCACTGGAATAGCGAACATGGCTGCTGTGCCCTCCAGGAGGAACGGGACCGCCCGCGCCATCCCCGGGGTTTTGACATACCCGACATTGAAGCAGTGCCCGCAGTAATCGGCCCTGTTGGACTCCTCCTCCGCAGCAGACGCGTTGGTGGCCAGGCCTGTCCCAGTCATGATGCGGAGGTGCTTCTCCTTGAGCATGAGACCCGCCCGGTCCACGAAGCGGGACATGAGCCCCCAGCTCACATCCGTAAAGTTCTTAAAGACCTGCCAGTCCACGCAGGCCTTCTTCATCGCCAGGACCCTGAGATTGCCATTGAGCTGGGCGATCTCGGCGGTAAAACCCAGCAAAGACAGCTTCGCCAGTCGCGCTAGAAGGGAGGAAGATTCACAGTCGTCGTCGTGGAGGCACAGGTACAGCTCGGGCAAGACTCCTTCCCCGTACGGCACACACGGGGTGAAGGACGTCCCCGGGACGAGTGGTCGGATGGACCCGGAGGGCAAGGGGGCCTGTCTGAACAGCTCCATCAGCTCTGCCATGGTCATCCTGCTGTGAACAGGGATCTTCCCGATGTCGCGGATAGTCCTGCCGTCCAGCTGCCCTAGAGACAGCGGCCAACCCTGCAAATAGGAAGAAAGCGTGGTCAGGCATCAACAGGTAATGAGCAAGATTTCCAGCAACCACCCACCATGTCTTCCGTCCCGACAGCCTGAAGTGTCACACCCGAGAAAAACGAGAATCCGACCCCTGGCACAAAGTCCTTCTCGTACGGGAAGATGCCCGCGCTGCAGGTGATCTGCAGAGCCTCCCCCACAAACTGCCCGAACTGCGCGTCATCGAGAGCCAGGATCTGCTCGAAGGACATGCCCGAGTGCACCGCCTTGAGGTACACGTGATAGAGGACAATAGCCAGCGGGATGGGTCTGTTCACGCATTCCTCCTGGGCATCCATGATCGCGTAATGTGTGGCGAGATTCTCCATTTCCTTCTCCCCTGTCTTGATGTTAATCCGCCCGGAGAACTCGCGGCTGCCAACACAGAAGGGCGTAAGCGGGGGTCCCTAACACGAGAGCCAGGAAGACGAGTGCTGTGGGCGGGAGACACCTGGAGCTGCCATCCCGCATGGAATCGGCCCCGTGCAGGAACTGTGTCTTGTTGAGGACGTTATTCGCCTCGAAGGCATCCGACACCCGCTTGACGTGATTGTTGAACTCGGGCAGCCTGCCCAGCTTAGACGGCTGGAGGCGGAGGGGTCTGTCCCGAAAGTCCCGGTGGTTGAGGATCCGCATGCTCACGTTCACGAAATTACCCTCCATCCACTGGTCGGGCATCCTGAACTCGTCCGTCATTCCTGTCAGCATGGTCGCCACACAGGCGCAGCTGGTCGTCAGCGGGACCGTCCTGCGGTTGGCGCTCTGAGGGTCCTGCATCCGCATGGAAAGCTGGACCTTGAGCTTGTCCGTGTCGTCGTCTCGAAAGTCCAGGTCGACCCGGAAGACGCCCACACCACCGCCAGGTGGGAAGACCACGTGCGCGCTCTTCCCGCGGCGCCCGTCGATCCAGCAGCAGGCAAAGACCGGGTGGGTCCCCGAGTCGGTGAGGTCCACGAAGGAGGCCTCTGGCATTTCCGACACGAAGAGCTGCACCGTCCCTTCAAACTGCACGGTCCTGTCTCCCCCAGGGCCATCCGGCTGTTTTGGGGCGGACTCGGGCCCGGGGCCTGGAGGGGGTTCGTTTTCGCGCTTGGACATGTGGGCTGGGCGCGATCACACGGGATCCTCTTTAATACAACACACATCACCCGGCTCTGCCAGCTCATCCTCATCCTCCTCCTCCTCTGGCTCTACCGTCTTTTCTATCTCAAGAGAAACCTTCACATCAACCTCATCCGGTTGGGACCGCTTGCCCAGCAGGCCCTCATCCGGCTCGACGTACGAGGTCAACAGGTACACGGACGCCACGTTATCCGCGTCGAGGGAGATCTGGAGTCCCTCCCCATAGACGTGCACAGGCGGAGCCCCCTTGCCATACAGGGCGCGCAGGCGGAGCTGGATGAACTCGTTGCAGCGGATGAGAGAGCATTTGTTGTGCTCGCCGCCCAGCAGGCTGGCAATCATGCTCTCCAAGCGTGACATGTCCTCCTTGCACTCGATGCGCTGCACGAACACCTTCTGCCGCATGGTGCCCGCCCTCGAGCATATTATTGGTCCATGCCCGCTTTATACCCGCCACCGCTATTTCGCCTCACTGTTCTGGTCCTCTAGATCGCACCCCGCCTTGATGGCGCAACGGACCCGCCTGGCCTCGAACGGGGACGCGAAGAACTCGGTGCGCCCATTGTACTCCCACCAGGCCATGACACAGTCCTGCGAAAGGGCGGCTGGCTTAAACGCATTCATTTTCTTGGAAGAACATGCCGCTCGATACCTGGTACGTGTCCCCTCTAGCATGCGCCACGATCCAGCGTACAGGCAACGGGAACAATGCCAAGTACGGGTTGGAGGGCTGGCGGACGGCCTTGACCAGGCGCTCCATGCAGCGCATATCCGGCTCCTGGTGGCGACCCGGCTGCATGAGAAACAGGATCATCTGGTCCAGCTGCAGCATCGGCCGACCGAACCGCCGGCGGCTGCCCTGGACGATGCGCCGCTTCCAGTTGACGCAGGGTATGCACATGTAGTGCCTGCCACCGGCGAGGACCCCGCTCCGGGCAAGGTGGGCGTGCAGGAACGGGGTCTCCTTGCAGGCGTTCCGGATGAACAGCCGGCCCTCGCCCGGGCAGAAGAGCCGCCGTTTCATGCCCGCGAGGAGGATCCCACACAGGACGCAGTGTCCCGTGTCGCCCATCGCGCGTTTACGAGCACTCCGGCTCTACACTGTTCTTTTTATGGCAGCGCGCGAATCTCTAGAGGGCTGCGCGGCCGGGGACGTGACCCAGCATGCGGAAGCGCAAGTACAGCTCCCTCCCGAGCACAGGGAACCTCCTGTCGGACGGGGCGCCGCTGCCGACCGTGCACAACATCGTGGCCACCTCGCAGATCCTGTCCTCCCTGCCCATGCTGGACCTGAACCGGATCCACGAGATGCTCCCGTTCTCCTTCTACGACCAGAGTAAGTTCGCGGCCATCACTGTGCGCCTGCACGAACCTGACTGCACCACCCTGCTCTTCTCGTCCGGCAAGCTCGTGGTCACAGGGTGCCGGACGTGGTACCAGTGCGTGTACGCGTCCCTCTTCATTGCAGGGCTCCTCGAGGAGTGCGTCCCGGGCCACACGTTCAGCCTCAGGACCTGCGACGTGCAGAATATGGTGGCCCACGTCGAGATCCCGATGGGCGAGGGGTACCTGAACCTCCACGGGATGTATGCCCAGATGGCCCTGAACTGCACGTACCAACGTAAAATGTTCCCCGGGCTCATCTTCCGGCCGGAATCATCCCCGGTGGTCCTGCTGTGCTTCTACTCCGGCAAGATCGTCATCACGGGCGGGAAGACCATGGAAGACGTGTACTCGGGCTGGAACCGGCTCTGGCCCACTCTACGGGCCTTCGTCGTTGAGCGGCCGTGCGAGCCTGCACACGGCAGCCGCACGTCCGGTAAAAGGCAGGCATGCAGACGCCACCAAAACGATCCAGCTTCAGAGGAGCCCCGCCGGGAGGGCCATGAGCGCCTGGCGCTTGAAGGGCACGCTGTTGCAGGCGATCCTGCGGGATCCCCGGACGCGCTCGTACAGCCGGCTGGGCGTGGTGACGGAGGGGCTGGCGCTCTCGACCTCCTGCACCCCCCCGAACTGCAGGGCCTCCGTGATGATCTTGCTGCAGAAGGTGGCCCCCCGCTGCTGGGAGGTGGGCTCGAGACAGCATCCTACGCGGGGGAACCACGAGGCCCACATCCCCTGCTCGTCGAAGACCAGGCCCTGGCTGGCGGCACTCCGGCAGAACTCGAGGCTCGCGTCAAACTCCTTGGCTGAGACGCACAGGCTCACGAGCGTGTAGTTGGGGTTGCTCAGGTTCTTGGCTCGGAAGCCCGCGGTCTCGCCCCACATGATCGAGAAACTCTGCTGCGTACCCTCGAAATACAGCTCCACGTGGCTGAACGGGTGCCGACTGGCCCGCGCGGCGAGCCGGTTGATCCAATGATCGTCCACGGCCGGGGACAGGAAGGCCAGCGTCAGGATGCGCTGCTGTCTGGCCATGGATATACGCGCACGCACGATTCAAATGGCTTTATATCATGAGCCACGGACTCAGAACGGGCTGCAGAAGCGGCCCCGCATGCCGGCGTTCACGCTGTTGATGCGCTCGGCCGCGCGCTCCTCGTCGGTCACCGCCCGACCCTTCAGGTGCTTGCGGGACTCGGCGACCGACGAGGCGGTGTAGACCGGCTTGCGCTGGCTAGCGGCCCAGGCGTCCACGCGGTCCCGCACCCGTCGCTCAATCTCCTCCTCGCTCAACACGCGGGGCTCGGGGGCAGCCTCCACAGCCACTGCCTTGGGTGTGCTCGCCACGACGGGCGGCTGGGCCTCGACGGGCACATACGTCTGCCCGTGGACGTGCAGGAATGCCGGCGGCCCGCTGATGCACGGGAGCTGCGAGGTCGCAGAGACGCCTGGCATGGCCCCAGCGGCCAGCCCTGGGTGTGTCTGGAACTGCTGCATCGGCTGGAAGGCCTGCTGCTGCATGGGGAAGCCTGGGACGCCGGTGGCTGCGTGCGGCATCCCGCCCATCATGCCGGCCAGCTGCTGGGCCTGCTGAAAGTTGGCGTACTCGGCCATCCCGCGGTGAAAGTTGTCCTGAAAGTCGATCAGGCCGCCGTTGACCACGGGGCCCTGCATGGTCTGCATCGGCGCGTTCACTGGAAATTGGGGGCGTGACATTTCCTGGAGGGTTCCCGCCCGCCCGGCTTAAATACATATCGTTTGGCCTGCTTTTTGCAAGCACCCGGCCGGCTAACACGAACGCAGGGACGACTTGGCCCCCAGGCTCACCAGGACAAACTGCAGCATGACCAGACCCAGTGTGTACACGACGAGGAGCGTTGGACCCATCCCGAACTGCCGGAGGGGCTCCACAGGCCGCTTGGGCTTGGCGTCGCTTGATTCGGCAGGTTTCATCCTCGAGAGGCGCTTGTTCGGCCGGCAGGCTATATACCTCTCCAGCCCTCAACTGCCCTTGGTCTCAGGCGCGAACATGAGCTTGTTCACCTCACCCGTGCGGTACATCTGCAGCACCTCGGAGATGACCTTGAGGTACACGGTCACGTTCTTGGCATCCACCACGGTCTGGCCCGTCTCCGGACACACCGAGGTGGTCACCCCGTCGAGCTTGTCCACCAGCTTGAGCATGGACCTCATGATGCACGCGACGCGCACGGACGGGCACAGCGTATGGATCATGATGTGCTCGCGCACCTCCTCCAGGCCGATGCCATCCGCCATGGGGCACTTCTCGACCAGGGCCTCGTGGACCCGCTCGGCCATGAGGTCCGGGCCCATCGTGACCGCCTGCTCGCTCACGTACTTGGCCAGGCTGCGCGCGATGGGGTCGTCGCTGTACTCGCAGAGCCAGCAGCGCATATTTTCCCTCCTCCGCCCGGGTAAGCTTTTTATACCAGAGATCCGGCAGATCCAACAAACAGCGCCGTATTTAAACAGGATAGTGCTGCCAGAGGCGAGATCCATGCAAGCCGATCCAAAGACCATCCCCGTGACCATAGATGTGCCCAGCGCACCGCCATACCAACCAAACCAAACACAACAACAAGAGGGCAAGCTCGCCGAGTGGTGGAACTGGATCACCCTGCACAAGCACGCCCCGGGCACATACGACGGGAGCCAGCAACAGTCCCAGTACTACCAGCCGGTCCCGCAGCAGCCCCAGTATGCCCCGCAGTACCAGCAGCCCCCCCAACAGCCCCAGTACCAGCTGCCCCAGCCCCAGTACCAGCCGCCCCAGCCCCAGTACCAGCCGCCCCCCGTACAGTACAGACCCTCGTATGCCCAACAACCCCAGCAATACCAGCCGCCATGGCCATACCAGTACCAGGCAGGCTCTGCCTATTATCCAGGGGGTTCCTCTGTCCAACAGAACCAGTCCCAGTAGCGCTAGAAAGCCAGAGATGACGGCAAAAGTCATCCTATATAAACCAGAGCTCCCTGGCCGAGCGTGATGAGACCCAGAAACGAGATCTGTGTGGATATCGACGGAGGGCTAGCAACGTACAATCCGTTTGCTGGATTTGGTTTCCCCAGCAGTAAACAGAAGCAGCAACAGGTCACCCATATCAACCTGGTCCACCCCCCGACCAACAACCCAGACGCCCCTATCTGGATCAATCAGCCCCCCGGCTGGTGGAACGTGCCGCCCGCCTGGTGGAACCAGCCGCCCCCGCCTCCTCTCGATTTTGCTGGTCCACCCCAGCCCGGCTTTATGGGACCGCCCCCCCCGTTTCCTGAGAGCATGCCCCCTCCTCCAACACAGCCGAATTGGAAACAATGGGCCTGGAACACAGTGGAGGGACCCGGGCGATCGCAGCCCCCCCCACAATCTCCTGTAATTAAGCAAGTCATCGACCGCGAGCAACCTGCCAACAGGAACTCCCCGCCAGAGGCAGGACCCCCAGTCAGCGTGATCCAAAGGTACCCCCCTGGCCCTCCACAGGTTCCATCGTACCAAACCACGCCCACCTGGATCCCCTCCCCAGACCCAGGAACCATGAACAACACGCCCCATCCCCCACTACCCGACGCCCCGCCCCCTCCGCCGGAGGTTGTCGCGAATATGCTCGTGGAGTCCAACCAACGCGAGGCCCAGATCATGTATGAGGTCACTGCTGTAGAAGCGCAGATGAAAGAGAACAGCGATCGCCTGAAGGTCATCACCAACCTGGTCCAGCAAATCCAACAAGAGCTAGAGCAGGTCGCCAACAATCCCGGCGCGAACCCGCCCGGCCAGGCAGGCCCGCCATTTCAGAGCGCCAAAGCATGACCAGCGCCGACGACAGCAAGCACACACAGGTGATCTCGCTCTTCTTCGAGGGCCTGGCGAACATGCAGCGGACCCTGGCTGTCCTGTGCGAGAGCAACCACAAGCAACCCGGGACGGACACGGTGACCCAGACTGTCCTCATGCTCCTGACCTCACCCGTCCACCTCCAGCTCACCGCCGTCGGGTGGCAGCCGCTCAAAGGGAGAGACCTGACGTTCCCGTACGCCCAGATGACGCTGGAGCAGCGGCAGGCCCTCAAGGATCTCGTGGACGAGGGCGAGCGGTGGCACGTCTACGAACACGCGCTCATGCACAGACGGAGCGCTCCCACTGTGCAGCTCAAGCCCTTGGACGTCCTAGAGGCCCTGTGCGCATCTGTCCTGACGAGCGCGGCCTACACAGACAAGCGCCTCCGGGTCGCCGTCTGCAACATCCTGCTCCAACGGGTGCAGGCCAGCATCCCCATCGAGCGCAGCGTGCAGGCCGCCCTCAACGCCAAGCTGTTCCCTGCGAGCGCGAACCCGCCTGGGACGCCCAGCATCATGCGCAATCCTCTGCAATAATAAACCAGCCGTCCCCCGATGGCACCTGTAATCCAGCCCGTACTTAAGCGCCAAAACCACCCCAGCGCTTGAAAATGCCCCTGCCAATCCAGCTGGGCGGGCTGAACCTGCACCTGGCAGCGGTGGGGGAGATCACGACAGAGATGGTGCACGACTGGATGTGGGGGACCGACCCCGAGGAGCCATACCACGTGGACGTCCTGCTGAACCGGAACCAACTGCTGGGGCTGATGATCTGCAGGTAACGACAGAGAGAGCCTACCCGTTTTTTTGCAGCTAAGGTAAACTCCTCTTGTTTGAAGGTACAAGCACATTGTGACCAGCCGGCTGGGCGGGCCCGAGTGCTACGCAGCGAACCAGCGCATGACGATCATGGACAAGCCTGTGCAGCACATGACCTGGCGGGAGCTCAAGGACACGGTGGCCAACATCCTGCTGGAGTGGCCCGCGTTCCTGGATCGCCTGCGGGACAACCTGCGGTCCAAGCAGAACCTCAAGCAAGTCCTGCACCTGGTAAACCTCTGCGCCGCACGATTCGGGAAGCTGGCGTACCTCGCGGGCGACGAGACCATCCTGGACGACGTGAGCGAGACCCAACCGTGCCGGGTCCCAGAGCACGCCGACAAGATCACCCTCACGGCCGCAGCTCTCCGCCGGATGGTGGGCTCGCTCCTGATCATGTACCGGCACCTCCACCTACTGGCCATGTGCAGCAAGGTGCCCAACCAGCACTTCCAGGCCCCCATCACCAAATACCACTACGAGGCCAGCAACGACGCGTTCAACCTGCTGTGCATGCACATGGCCCTGCCAGTCGCGGCCCGCCTGAACTACAGGCACGACTTTCCAGGCATGTACAACCACGTCTCACAGGTATCATTGGTTTTGCCGCCCCATCAAGCCTAGCCTGACCCACCTGGTTTGCAGGTCGTATACTTCCACAACAGCCAGTACACCCGGATCGCCCGGCACCCCATCGCGGACATGAAAAATGCGCCCGCCGTGCACATCCTGCCCGCCATCCAGGAGCTCTACCCGGAGATCCCGTTGAGATTCGAGGAGGACGGGATTGACCCCACCAAGGACCAGGGCTGGTACTGGCTCATGCTCGCCGGCCGGATCTACCTCGTCAC
>SXGQ01625235.1_pt1 | contig 14837 bp, 18 predicted proteins | sample 3178371 | NCBI WGS metagenome assembly SXGQ01 (sample SAMN11356859, study PRJNA531348) | freshwater metagenome | isolation source: freshwater sample F1-20 | place: China: Fuxian Lake, Yuxi | collected 2017-12-25
ACGCTCTCCCTTTAGTGATGCGGCCGCCTGATTAATTGCCTCGCCTGCTTGTTTCTTGGCGCGCTGTACTTGATACACTTGGCGCGCAAACTCTTCCCCCATTTCGGCGAGCGGGCGGTTCTCGGCTTTGATCGTATCGTCTTTTGTTCCGCGCATAGCCACATCAAGCATTCTGGCGGCAACCTCGGCAGTCTTAGGGTCAAAGTTCTTAACAGACTGAACGGTTCCCGCCTCCCACTCCTGATCAATAGCCTTTTTGGCTGCATCATCAGGAACCAGCTTGTAATCAGATGGGCGCAAATCCATCCCGTCAACAGGCTTACGCTTTGGCTCTATGCGATATGGTGCCAACTCGTTTTCTGTTGAGCCTTCTTTGATTTTTTTGATTGTTTCAAGCTGTTTCGGATAATTTGCAGGTGACATTAGCCCAAGCTCTTGCTTAACTGTTTCACCTGCCGCCTTGGCTCCTTGTGCTGCAGATGTGCGCAGCGCTGGCATACCAGCTCGAGCGGCATTGCCTGCTATATTCATCTGAGCAGTAAGACCGGCAGCGCCAGCGAACGGCGCGGCAATATCACCAAGAGCGCCAAGCATTTCTTGCGCTGCGGGAGACCTTGGCGAGCGAGTTGCACTACTCCCAACATCAGCGGCGCGCTGCTCAATTCTGTTAGCAGCTTCAGGCGTTCCAAATTGGCCGCCAATAATCTCTCGCCCAGCCTGATGCAATGTACCGCCGATATTTCCAAGCAACCCAGTAGTTGCACCGGTCGCCATTGTTGCGGCAACCTCTGGCAATGCCTTAAGCCTGTCCATCATGCCAATTTGTTGAGCTGGCTGTCTTTGTGCGTAACCTTGCGCGACAAATGCGTCCTGCTCAGGGCTTGGAACATCGGTATTCATTGGCTGAGCCTGATCGAATTCACCGGCGCGAATAGCGGCGGCAAACCGTCTGGCCGCTGCAACGTCACCAGCCTTATCAGCGTTTCTCAGTGCTTGCTCTAGTCGCTCTTTTGTCGCCATTAGTATTTACTCAGCAAATCTTCTAATGATGGCTCACCGGTTGCCGATGCAGGTGCTATCCCCTGAGTTGCCCCAGTTGGTGCGCTGCGCATGCCTTCCTCTTGCTGGCGCTTCCACGCAGCAATAAGGCTTTCACCTGATTTTGTGCGAAAGTTCCCATTCCCTGCGATAAAATTAGCTTTAAATTCTGCAAATTCGGATGCCTTGCGGTTAAGATTTGCAATAGATTTTAGCCATTTTGCAATGTAAATGGGGTCGGCATTTTGTGATGGCAAAGGAGCCACAGCCATTTCAACATCTTTTTCGGTTGCCGATCCAGCGGGAAGATTTTTAATTGCCTCTGTATTTACGACTTGCAGTGCTTTTTTGCGAAGCGATGTAATGTCATCCTCGCTGCCAGTAAAGCTTTTTATCATTTCATTGATTGCTGATAGCTTTCCTGACGGCATATCTTTTGCCCGCTGCTCAAGATCGGTCGCAATAGAGTCATACATTGACGCCTCAGAGCCGAGCCGAGCCGCATCAGCGCCTGACATATCAATCTGCTTTTCAGCATAGGGCGACAAAACAGCGCCCTCTTTAGATATCATTCCAATTTTCCTGCCTACCGCCTCTTTTTCCGCCCCTTCTGGCAAGCTGTTGTAGTAAGCAATCTCCTGAATAGATGCTGGTGTTTGGCCGGAAGCGCCCGCAGCAGGATTTTTCATCTTCCATTCAAGCTCCCTCTCCTTCAAAGCAATATTTGCCTTTTGATAAGGGTTCATTTGCGCTTGTTCTGGAAGCTGTAAATAACCCCCGGCAATGCCCGCATCAACCAATGTGCGCAACTCTTCTTTTGCTTTTGCAAATTGCGCCGGATCGCCTGATGTAATCATCCCCATAATTTCTTGAGTGTCCGACGGGTCACCGCCAAGCTGCTTGATTACCTCAAGGCGGTTATTTCCTAACCTTACTGCAGGCTCTACTTTCCCCTGCTCCAATAGCCCAAGCATTCCATAAGCGTCTTGGATCATCGCTTTTTTTCGCTCTTCGCTTAGTTGTTGCTGGCGCTGCGCTTCTATCATTTGCGTCTGCTTTTGAGCCTCAAGGCCAGCAAGATACTGACCGCCCTGACCAGAGTATCCAGCACCAAAACCGCCCAACATAGTAGCTACGTTTTTAAAGTCCATCACACCACCATTGAATAGTTGACACGCAAATAGCCGTCACTGCCGATACTAACCGCGTCCGGTTTGGTATGCAAAAGCTCTTGAGCCAAAACACCTACCGCTGGCTGATCGCCTGCAATTCTTAGACCTATATCATTCCAGTCCCATGTGTAGAACCGATGCCCGTTTATAGTTCCAATGAATTTTATATTTTGCTTGAGCTGAATATCAGACGCCGCTGCAGCAGTCCCAACACCTTGCATAAGCTGCGCAATTTGCTGCAAATAGCCTTGATTGTTAAGGAATTGCGCTGATGATGTTTGGTTGCCGCCGGATGCCGCGTTTTGTCCGTACAGACCGGCCAACAGCTGAGCTAGGTTGCCCTGCTGCTGATTTACTTGCCCAGCCGTACCAGTAAACAGATTGCCAAGGTTTGAAGAACCAGAGCCAATAATGCTATTAAGGTCTGCCGCCTGTTGAGACGAAATACCAGATAGCGCATTGCCTGCATTGGTTCTACCACTCGCAACATTAACCCCAGTGTTGTAGAGATAATCGCCAGCAGTTTGCCCCCCTGATTGGTACAAGCTTGCCAAATTCCCGCCAAGCGCATTTGCTGCATTCATTCCCATTCCGCCAACGCTTAGGGCGCCCTCTCCTAAAGCTCGATTCACATCAGCAGATGCCATCCCTGCCTGAAGCGCTGCTTGCGCACCTTGACCGGCTAGACTGCCTTTAAGTGACGCCTCATTTCCCCTCAAGCTTCCAATCTGCCCCGCAGTTTGAACGCCAGTATTGGCAACACCAGTCAAACGATCAAGGAATGTGTTGTAGCCTTGAGCGGCACGGCCTTGCGCATCCCTTGACAGCTCAAGCAGTGCGTTGCCACCAACACCGCCAAGTGCGCGAGCGTTTTGTAAGATGGCCTTTTGTGCTTGCTCTTTCTGGTAAGCAATGTCCGGCGACTCCATAAAACTTTGCATGGCCTGCGATTGCGCATCAGCGCCGCCCAAGCCAAGATAATTGCCCAATGTGTTATAAGCGGTAACACCCTGCGGCAAGAACTGATTAAGCGCGCTAACACCTTGATTGATTGCACCTGTAACATCAGCAGAGCCTTGATTAATTGCGCCAGATGCAGCAGAGGCAGCTTGATTTATTGAATCAAGTGCGCCCTTGCCATATTGCTGGGCTTGATTCCAGCCGCCAGCCAAAGCTTGGTTGCCGGTCATGTATTGCTGCATTAACGCATTTCGGGCTTGATCGATACCGCCCTGCATGGCACCAATTGCACTCTGAGCGCCTTGGTTTAATGCCGCCTCGCTTCCGGCTAATCCGTACTGAGGCGCGGCTGGGTTTGTTGGTGATCCGCCGATAAATGTTTGCTGTTGCATAGGCATGGCTGCGGGAGGCATAACTCCCTGAGCTTGCATTGACGCGCCTTGAGGCATTCCTCCAACTGCCACTGGTCGGTAGCCGTATGGCATTCCTGTTGCTGTTACTGCCATATTATCTACCCCGCTTATTCATTTGGCCTGCCAATAAGCTGGCAAGCGCCGGTTGAATTGTCTGGTTAACGCCGCCTTGAGCTGGAGCCTGATCAAAATTCATTTGCGGCATTTGCTGCTGAAGAAATGACAAATCAGCATTAATGGGGGTTATTTGCCCGCCCAATATCGCCGCCATCGCATTACTTGCGCCTTGATTAGCCACATTAACCTGAGCTGGTACGGCGCCGCGCAATACGTTCAAAGCCGCATTTGACGCGCTCATAGTGTTTTGCTGCATTTGCGGATAGAGTCGGTTTAAATCTTTGCGGGCAAGGTCGGTTTGCTGCTGAATAAATTGTCGCTCTTGCGCATTTTGCTGGGATTGCGCCTTTGCAGCCCCTTTGCCCTGATCACCGAAAAGCGTGTCTCTTACTTTTGACATAGCTCAGCCCTCAAAATAACCATTACACTCTGGTCAATGATTTCGCCGTTTTTTTTGTATGATCCACGACTGATTGATTCTTCAGTCATGCCCATTTTTTCACAAAACTTTTTGACGTTTGGATGTATTACTGGAACCTCGGCGAATAACCGGTTGTATCCAGTGGATAGGAAGAAATCTAGTGCCGCTCGACCTGCTTTTTCGGAGTATTCTTTTCGATATTCCGGCAGTATTTGCGCGTGGACTTGGAGCGTACAAACACCAAGCGCATGAAAGTTAAAACACCCGATTATTTTATCACCATCGTGCGCTAGTAGCCATGCCTCCCCATGCATATCAGGGCTAAATGACTCCATCGACACGCCATCTTCGGCTATATAATCCCAGAGCCTGAACATAATTGGCTTGACTATATCTGGCTCAAAAACGCGGGTTAGCTTCATTCCAAAACCCACCCTTGCTTGGTGTCACCAGCAACACTAGTCAGCATTTTTATCCACTTGATTGACCCTGTTGTGCCGGTTGCATCGATATAACTTGAGTATTGAGGCGCATCAATTACACCCTCGGGAGATCCGTCTCCAACAATCGGAATGTATCGGGTAACTGCCTGCGTCCATAACATGTACTCGATTGTCATTAACCCATTGGGCGCAATCGGTGGCTGTACCGGGCTTGGCGCAACTACTTTTTGTTGGCTCATCGTATATCCGCCGTTAAGCTAATAAATACTTTTTTGCAGTTATCAGAGCATGAGAATTTGAATATTTCAAACCTATCTACACGCCCATTCCTGCGGAAAATGGTGCGGCGCTTGGTCTGGCCAATCTTTCCTAATGATCTAACGCGGGTATCAGTGAAGACTCTACCGTCCTGACTTCTTGCCATGCCTATCTGTGGGTCGCTGCCAGATGTATCGCCAACACCAGCTTCACAAACAACTTCCAATGACGGGCAAAATATCGGCTTGTTTTGATTCACAAAAGGCTGTGTTACCCAATAAGTATTAATTGATGCGCCGTATTCCTGATATGTATCAGGTGAAAGCAATCCAATTCGACCATCCTCAGAATCACCAACATAAATGTTTCCGTAAGCCTGTACGATTGAATTAACACGCCAGCGCAGCGGGAGATTGTTTACATCTTTGGATTCTCTTTCGTGCCATTTCTTTGACACAAAATCGTACACTAGTGTTTTTGAGGGGAAACTAAACCCAGCAAAATACGCACCATCGAGTGAATACTGGAATGCGAAAGAGTTAATCGCCCCATCAAGCAATAGCTGTTCTCGGATTATCGTATCTTCGGCGTCTGTCGATATTTTCTGCACATCGCTGCCGCTAGAAACCCAAACGGCTGGCGTCTCGTTTACTCCTTGGCCAACCCACACCATATAGTCAGAAGTGGCGACAATGCAGTAAGGCAGGGCAAGACCCTTATTGATAATCAAGCCCTGAACTTTGCTAAAAGGAAATCCAGCCCCGCCAACGTTTTGTGCTGCTTCGGTTGTAATAGCGCCAAATAAATAAAGGAGACCTTTGAATGAAAGCGGGCTAACGATATCGTCCGGATCAGAATCAGCTCGCGCAAAGTCCAGCGCTGCCCATGCCATGCCATCGTCAATATCAGACTTTATGTATTTCTTCTCGTCGGTATTGCAGATGAAATAGCCATCTTTATAGACGACCTTTTTTGGGGTTCCGTTGGCGGTGAAGTTTGGATTGGTAATTTGCTGAAGTGTTGCATCGTCCCAGATATAGCCATCGCCTAATTCGTTTAGGATCATCAGCTGGGTGCCGTTATCGGCCATTGACACGCGACCATCGCCGGGAATATCACCCAATATGGTGAGGGTCATGTCAGCATTTAAGCGGACAAGCTTTTCACCTTGAACAAAGTAAGGAATGCCGCCCTTGTTGTGGGAGCCGCGACCGATAAAATTGAAGTTACCAGCAGTAGCCACTTGAGAGATCCCTTCAGTGCCAATCAGGAACCCATCAGACAACCCAACAGCCTGAGCTGGGACATAATAGCAATTAACCGCACGCGCACTTGAGAGCAGCGGCGAGCGGCTTTGATGTGATCCACCAAAAATCGGGAGGGAAACAGTAGCCATCATTCCCCCGAATAGAATTCGTCATAAGACCATTTTTCATTCCCTGAGCCAATTGGAAGAGTGGCAGGAAATGGCGTAACAAAGTCAGCAGCACCGACCAAGCGAATGGTGGTCATCCCGTCTCTGGCTTCTTTGTATAGCTCTGGCGAAACTATGCCGCCAAAATCGCCGCCAGCCATACGAATAGCAAGGTTAGCGATAATGCCAGACAAAACGCCATCGACCACTGTTACATCATCGCCGATAGAATCAATAGGGGTATAGCCGAGGTCAATATTTTTCGACTCGAACTCAGCCATCATAAGATTTAGTTCAGTGATGGCATCACGGTACTCATCAGCCTCAAGTGGCGACTCTGGTGCCTGTACCAGAATCTTTTGCAGCGCTCTTTTTATTACCGTTTCCGCTTTCATTTTGCTTCACCTTCGCTGCTTCTTCGGCTGAGTACACAAAACCATCTTTTTCTAACTTTGCGCATTCGTAGTCGTGCGCATGAATCCGCGTCACTTCACCACCAATGCTTTTGAATAGGGTTTTAATCATATAAACCTCGAAAGGTACGCCCCACCGAAGTGGGGCAACCTATTAGCCGTGGAACAGGCCAGCGAACAAAGGGTTCAAGCAAGCGTAAGCAGGCAACAAGTCAAAACGGATTTGATTGGTGTTTGCATCGCCGTTTGCGTACTTGGTAACACGGATTGACAGACCGTCATCAGTAGTAGCCAAGGTATCCCAAGTGTGCAGTTTTGGCAGCTTGATAGTACCGATGCCGAACGCGTCTTTGTGATAGAAGAAAGAAGGCTGCATGAACTGGTTAGCAGAGCCAAGGATTTCAACAGTATCGTTAGTCGCGATTGCGCTTGAGATATTGTTGTATTGGCCGTTCGCCTCGTTCAAGGCGGCAGCGGTTACAGTCACGGTTACCTCACCAGAACCATTAGTGTTGCCACCGGTCACCACTTTCCAATAAAACGGAATTGGTGAGCCATCAGCATATGCAACTTCACGGCTACGGATGTTCAACAAACTACGACCTGATTGCGTGACCTTGATCACATCACCAGCGCGCAATGCGTTAGTGGTGGAGTTGGTCAACCCGCCAATGGTAACAGTTTGGGTCATGGTGTCTTTAGCAGTCACATAGGTCTGATCTGGCGCACTAACAACAAAGCCAACGCGGTCAGCAGTTGCACCTAATTGGATTTGAGGCAGAGTAGAAGAAGTAAGCGCCATCAGGCCGCCGAAGTTTTTCTGGATCTTCGCCTTTTCCCATGCAGTGTCAACCAAGCTATTGGAGCCGCTTGCCAGACCTGACTGGGTATCAGCCAGAGCTTTGATAGCATATGGGTTCATCACCGCATAACGTTCACCAGACTGAGGAACGCCGATGGTATCCATCAGGGCGCCAACAGATGCAACGTCACCCCATTGTGCAATTGGAGTGCCTACGGTGCCAGAATGCAAGCCAGAGCGGTAAGCCATAAAACGTGAAAAGTCGGTTTCCAGATCGACAGCGATTTGCTGGGCGGCTGGGCGGATGATTTCGGCCAGCTGATCCAGCTGCAAAGCTTCTTCACGGTTTGTCCACTCAATGGGCACGGTGAAATAGTTTTGCACGGTTGCAGGTGCGCTACCGGAAATGATGCTATTTTTGGTTACCGCAGAAATATCACCACCAGCAGTGCGGTGTGAAAGATATTGGTGCGGACGCTTGAATCGTACAGTTTCACCAAATTGCGGGGTGAATTCTGACGAAATCAAGCTGGTGTTAACGGTTTTGGTAATGACGCGGGCGCGCTCGAATTCTTCCAAGAAGACGCGAGCTACTTTACTGGTTACGTTCGAGTTTAAATTGTTAGGCATTTAGCTTTCCTCATTCAAATTTAGCCCCCTTGCTGTGCTTGAAGTAGGGGTTGCCCTGCGGGGCGCTTCCTGCAATCTTCTGCACTGGCTCAGGAGTGTTGCTGATTTTTGGTTTGCGAGCGCTCAGCCTTGGCTTGATTTGAGATTCGATATACCGTGCGGCTTGAATTGGTTTCATCAGAGAAAGCTTCTCTAATTCGCCAACGTTAGACGCGAGATAAACCGTAATAAGCGCACCTACATCATCGGTTAGAATTTCTTCGATAAGCTCAGGGTCAGAAAGGTATGAAGCGACCCCTTGCCCTGCGTATTGCAATTCCTGAGCTGTTACGCCCAACGCAATTGCGCGCTTTGAATACTCTTCAGCGACCGTTTTATAGCGCTGCTGGTCATTCTCAAACTTTTGCTGCTGTGCAATGTTTGCCTGCTGTGCCAAATAAGCTTGCTGTGCATCATGCGCAGCTCGTTGCCTAATAGCTTCGTCCCTTAGTGCGACCTTCTGATCGAATTGCGGATCAAATGCGTCTGGGTACTCGGGGACTACTGGAGCAGGTGCAATTTCAGACTGCCTTGACTTGATAGCTGCCAACTCTTGCTCAATTTGGATTCGCTTGCGCTCTTCCTCTCGTAGCTTGAATGTTTTCTTGGCAATCTCTCTATTCAAAACTTCTTGTTGCTCAGGCGTAAACTCGACTTTTGGTTTTGTTTCTGCCTGTTCGCTCGCCGGTGCTAAATCGGCCTCGGGTTCTTCGGTTAAATCTTCCTGACTTTCCTCAAAAACCGGTTCGACGTAATCAAAATCGTCTTGTAGCTCATCGCCGCTCATAGCGTAATCTCACATTTATTGCCGCGAAAAGGTCGCGTACCTGTAAAGAATATCTTACACCCTGTTTAGGTTTTCATCAATTATCTGGTCTGTTTTGGCTATTTCTTGGTTTTGCTGTTCGTAATTCTGAGCAGCTTGAGCAGAAATAGCAGCATCAACACCCATTGCCTCACGTAATAGCTTGAGCGTTTCTGCTTGCGTCTTCTGGAACTCTGCCATACCCATGATGACCTCGTTTTGCTTGGTCATTTGCTCCATGAGCATGTCAAACTGACTGCGCTCTCTATCGCCCTGCAACTTGGCGGCCTGAATTTGCGCATCAATTTGCACTTTCTGCTGCTTGGTTTCAGCGTCAACCATCTTGGCTTGCGCTTCCGTTTGGAATGCCTGAGCCGTGATGACTTCAGGGCTTGGCGGCTGATCTTGTTGCGATTGCTGAGCCATTGCCATCTGCTGGCGCTCTTCTTCGGTAAGCTGTGACTCAGGTATCATGCCCTGCTTGAATAAACGATCACGCGCTCGCTCGGCCAAAATATCCATGCCGGGGGCGTTTGTGTTCTTCAACAATACATCTTGGCCAAACTGAATAATACTCGGGTCTACCACTGCCATTTCAGTTATGGCTGCTACCGTCTCTTGCTGGCGATTGCTAAACGCAGCACCGGCTGAGCAAACAACGTCATACTTACCCTTCGACAAATCATTAAGCGTAACCATTTGGCCGGTTTGCTCATCAATCACCGTTTCATATAACGTTTTGATTTCGCTTGAGCCGTCCTGACCAATAATCCGAACCTGTCTTTGCGCGTCATACACAAGCGGGATTGACTCGATAAGAATTCGAGCGGTGCGCGCCATCGCGAACTCAATAGCGTTAACGATCTTGGCTGATGAGATATCGCCTTTGTTCTGAAGCTTTCCAATAGCAACACCAGACTGTGCTTGAGGGTTATTCCCCATCTGCACATCAAACACGCCGGATATGTCGATCATATCCTGTGACATTGCCATGCGAAGCGTTTCAAGTCCCGGGTTAACGTTGTAGCCCCCGATTTTGAACGGCGGAGGCTGACCGTCAACATGCTTATAAACGAACACCGCTGATTGGTCGGTATTTAGTTTTGCGTATTTCCCCTGATACCCGTCCGCCTGCTCCTCTGATAAAGCTATCTTTTCCCTTGGCGATAATGCAGCCTCTCCCACTTGGCGGGATGCGATGTAGTTGTAAACGCGCTGCGGGTCTTTCAGCTTTGACACGGGGGAAATGTAGACCGGCTTATCTTCGGAAATGATGAATGACGGATACACAGGAACAACAGGGTTAGACAAAAATGGGGTCTCTTGAGCATCCGAAAGCCACTCTGACCCATCGAAAAACCGAGAAAACATTTTTGGCTTTTTGGTCTTGCGCTCGCGAACAACCGTTACGCCTGCCGCCTCCAGCTCATCCTTTACCTGCAAATAATCATCCGAGTCTTTTTCAAGCACCCAGCCATTACTCATCTGCATGATGGTTGTGGTTTCGTAGCGGCGGTAAATTAGCTCGCCAATGATGATAAATTCGGGCTTGCGGGAGTAAACATCTGATGATCGCCCCTCGCCAACAGAAACATAGCTCAGCTCGCCGTCTTCTTTCTCGAATCTTTCCTCATACGCGCCGCATGTAAGACTATCCAGCACAACAACCCATTCAGCGTCCTGCCTGTCTGCGCGCTGTGAGTTTGGATCGAACCACACTCGGTCATTAAAATTGTTAATTTTTTCGACAATCAAGTCCTGATCGAACGATGAGTAGTCAAGATAGTCGTTGCGAACGCGCCACCCGTCTTGGGCTGTGATGTACGCACCACGGGCAGCGGTGCGGATAATTGATGGCATGTCCGAAATGTTTTCAATGTTTCGGATAAGCCCGTCATAAATCTTTGCCGTTTCGTCGTTTGATTCGTTATTGGCGGGGATGATCTTAATATCAAAGTCCATTTGCTCAAGCTCGCCGCAAACGGATTCCACCTTGGGGGTGGTCTTGTCAAATGTGTAGCGCGGAAGCTGAGAGTACAGGCTAATGATCTGCGGCTCCCACTGGCCGTCCTTCTTATAGATAAAGTGCTCGTTGCTGCGCCCTTCGTCGCGCATGTCTTGTTCGTTTTCCTGAACATCAGCGAGCATCTGGAGAACGTCTTGTATGTCCTCGTAATCGTCTTCGTATTCTTTAGCCATTCCAGCCACCTGCCTCTATTTCGATTGGCTTGCGTTTAGGTTTTACAAACTCCATACCGCGACCAATGAGACTAAACACATCAACAATGTCGTCATTCTTACCGGCTGGAAATCTGAGCAATTGATTCAGTATATCACCTTTAAACGGCGCATTCTTAGGAAGAAACACCTTTCCCATGCTCGCCATGCCTTGGATTGTCCTAGCCCGTGTCGGCTTGTCATTAACACTTGGCATCCACTCAATGCGGCAAAATGCGTTTCGCTCGGTCATTCTTTGGGTCATGTAAGGAGCAATAGCTTTCTCGATCACGCCCTTTTCACCAAACCAAATAGCGGGCGACCACTTCAGAATCATGTCGCATTTTGCATTGATCCACACATCAGTAGTGGTTTGACCTGTCCATAATTCTGCACAGTATATGTTTTTATTTTGATCAACGCCAAATACCGCGTGAACAGTGAAGTCGCCACCACCATCAGTTACCGCGTAGTCGCTGCATCCGTAGAATGTAAGCTCATCGGGCAGGTCTTCATATTCACCAAACCAATTCGCCTTGAAGTAGTCACCATCATCAGGGATTGGGTTCTGCTGGTATAGGCTGTTCCAGTCACGGGCAGGCAATACAGACTGAATCTGTCTCAGCCGCTCGATTGGATACCACTCAGGCCAAAGCGCCTCACCGGCATTGTTAATGGCTGGAAGGCTCAGAACAGTCCACTTATCGCCGCCAATCTCTTGCTGTGCCAATAGGCGCCCACTTAGGTCATCATCGTGCCATCTGGTGTTAATCACAACTACAGCACCGCCAGGCATTAAGCGGGTATAAGCTGTTGATGTGTACCAATTCCAAACAGTCTCGCGTCTAGTCTCGCTGTCTGCTTCTTGGCGATCCTTGAATGGGTCATCGATTAGCAGGATATTGGCGCCGCGCCCAGTGATAGCCGTACCAACACCAGCGGCCACATAAACCCCATGCTTGTCAGTATGCCAGCGGTTAGCCGCTTGAGAGTCTTGAGCTAGCTTTACATCGAATAGCTTTTTGTACTCTTCAGAATTAACAATGTTGCGCACCTCTCGCCCGAAGTCGTTAGACAGGTCTGAGTTATACGATGCGGCAATTATTTGCTTATCTGGATTGTTGCCAAGATACCAAGCTGGGAAGCGCCTAGAAGCTAGCTCACTCTTTCCGTGCCGTGGCGGCATTGTGATCATTAGTCGTAATATTTCCCCGCGAGCAACAGCTTCGAGCGCCTCGGCTATTACTCCGTGGTGCCCTGCTGGCTGGTATGCGGGATTGGTATAGGATGAGAACCCTATAAGGGATGATCTAGCCTTGCGTCTGGCTAGTAGCTCAGTTGCTGCTTGAATTGGCAATGATTGCTGCAAGCTGGTCATCGCTTAAATTTGCCGGATTTATTTGGAGTGGGTTTTCTGGATCGCCAATCAATTCTGTCTGCTTAAGGTCTGGCAAATACTTGTTGACCAGCTTTAGCTTAAGGTCTGCTGATGCCTTTAGGCGTGCTACTTTATTAGCATCAAGATCGTCATCAAGGTCTGCGAGTTTTTCCGATATTTCAAGAACTTGCTGAGCAAGCCCCTTATTGGCAAGAAGCTCTCTTAATGCCTCTTGTCTTACCTTCCTGTTTCTATCCGCAGCGCTTACGCCGTCATTAGCTGATCTTGCCATCTTGATACCTATAGTGCCTCATTATGAGTGGTTATAGTGTATCACAAAGTAAAAATACTAGGCCAATATTGAATCTATGTGGATTTCAATCTTATAAGGAACCTGAGGATCACCGCCAAAACGAAAGTCTGGGTTTCTTATATGGCAAGTGTCGCCGCGCTTTAGATCAAAAAGTGAATCTACATAATATTCGCGGCCATCTGTAGCTAATACTTTATATTTTTTATACATGCTTAACTCCAAAGTAAAAGCCCCAGTTAAGGGGCTGTTTTAATCATAGAAATACAGTTGTCATCTGCAACAAAAGGCTTAATGCTTTGCCCATCGTCTATCTGAACCCAAAGCTTTCTTGGCTTGTCCATTACTCCAGTGTATTCATTGTCGTCGCCGCGAAGCTTGATGATGACTCTTTGACCAGATTGGAACTGATCATCCTTTACTTTTGCAGTAAGAGTGAATTCACTTTCGCCATCCATCACGCCACCCGACGAGCCTGAATCTTACCAAAACCGCCCAATGTGCTCACAGTAAACGTGGCGCGGGCAACAAGGTAAACAACTTGAGTTGATCCAGCTGGTACGACATAACGAGTAGTTGGAATGGTAGACACCTGACCAACTGCTCCGGGCACTACTGCTGCGCTGCCTTCAACAAATGCATCACCAGTAACGCTAATCGTTGCAGTGGTTGCGCTTGAGCCACCAGCCAATGCAGTGATTGAAGTAGAGGCAGCTGGGATGAACCCTACCGCTCCGCTTACGTCCCACTCGCCTTCTGTCAGGGTAATTGAGGTAACGTTGGCTGCTGTGGTGCTTGTGAGAGCTACCGCACTGCCTGATGCTACCGATGACGAAATGTAGTTACCAATAGAATCAAGATAGTTGTAAAGGTCTTGCAGGGATGGCTTTAGGTGTGTGCGTGGTACTAACATGTTTTTTCTCCTAGCCTAATTGCAGGGTGACAGGCGAGACTGGGTTAGCGGGCAAAACAGCCTGATAAATTCCGTCCGCAGTGATTGTTCTGTTTGGGTTTGTTGCTGTGAACTGAATAGCTGCGCCAGATGAATCAGTAGCAGGAACAAACTGATCATTAATTTCACACATGAGATTAATGACTTCCGCGCCAGCTAGCCCTGTGCTTTTTATTGCAGGGGTGCGACCGGGAGAAACCTTGAAAGGCATACTGGTTTGAGCTGTTGTTACTTTATTGAAAATAAGCATGGTGAAGCCCTCTTTGTTCGCTTGATTCTACCATATAGAGCAAATCATGCACAAACGTCAATAGCTGTTTTTATCACATCACCATGCCGCGCCTCGTTGTTACGGTCGTGTAGCTCTGGGTATGGACAGCCAAGGTGAGTAGGTTGGTTAAGCCATGCAATAAATCGTTTAATCATGTTTTTTCTCGTTTAGTTTGGCGAGTAGGGCGCGACCCTGATAATCAAGCCACACCTCAATCCTTAGCTCATACGATTGTGAAGGGTGGAAGTGCAGCATTGCTGAGTTAAGTAAGTCCCGCGCATCATGCTCGGTGATGCGGGGTGATGGATTGCAAGACGGGCAATTTTCAGTCGGCATTACCGCGTGCCATCTATGCCCGCAAGTGCATTGTGCATTCCAGTCATCAGGCACCGCCACTGCTGGCGATTGCTGCGCTGGGATTGGGTGGGCGTATAATTCCGTCTCACCCTCTGGCATTTCATTTATTACCAGAAACTCAACACCGGTACCGGTGCTTGAATTTTTGTATGATTTTGCCAAAGGCTCCTGCGCATTAGCCGCATCAATCACGGCACGCAAGCGCTCAATCTCATCGCACAGCGCGCTAACTTGCTTCATTTGTATTGCTGGCCAGCCATCTGGCTCATGGTCAAACTCGAAAGACCGCATTTGCTCGACAATATCCATACAAACCCCTTTATTTTTTAGTGATTTCGGTTGCGGCAGCAAAGCAAAGCCCTGCGCCATGCATAGCGGTAAATTTTTCACCGACAGCCCTGTAATCAACATATCCAGACTCAAGCTC
>SXGQ01532640.1_pt1 | contig 14836 bp, 13 predicted proteins | sample 3178371 | NCBI WGS metagenome assembly SXGQ01 (sample SAMN11356859, study PRJNA531348) | freshwater metagenome | isolation source: freshwater sample F1-20 | place: China: Fuxian Lake, Yuxi | collected 2017-12-25
GTCCGCTGCATAAAGGACTAACTTTCAAATTTTCAATACTATACGCTCTGTAGCTATATATGTCATTCTTTATCTAATAATTTAAAAGGGTGGTTTATGAAATATATTTCTCTGTTTGTGATCATTTGTATGTTTTTAATCACATCCTGTAATGATAATTCCCAGTGTACTTGTCCTGATGATAATTCTCAAAATGATACAATTACAAAAGATACATTTGAAATTGTAAAAATAGGCACTCAAATATGGATGTCGAAGAATTTGGATGTGCATCGGTTTAGGAATGGGGATTCCATACCTCAAGCAAAGTCAGAAGCAGATTGGGTTTTAGCTAAAGAAAACCAAAGACCCGTATGGTGTTACTATGCATTTGATGAAAGTAATGGAAAAATGTACGGCAAGTTATACAACTGGTTTGCTGTAAGCGATTCACGTGGTTTGGCTCCTAAGGGTTATCATGTTGCATCAAGTCTTGAATGGGATTCACTTGCAACATTTTTAGGAGGTTGGAATAAAGCAGGTAAGAAGTTAAAAAGCACAACAGGTTGGAAAAATGAAGGCAATGGGGACAACAGTAGTGGATTTAATGGTCTGCCCGGCGGTTATTGTCACCAAAACGGAGCATTCGATAATATCGGTTTCATAGGATTTTGGTGGACTTCTACTAAGGCGTATTCTACTACAGCATTTAGATACGGACTTAGTAATAATGATTTAGGTCTTAATTCTACATACGCCAATAACCAAGACAGTTATTCAGTTCGCTGTATAAAAGACTAAATACAAGAAATGCAACCTCAACTCTTACTACAGCAGAATACTTTTAAATTTGTAATAGATCAAGAATGGTTCTTTATGAAATACCTATTCATATTATTGCTTGCTGTAGTATTTTCCTTTCCGGCACTTTCTCAATCTGAAGTGAAGATTGGCAACCAAGTTTGGATGTCCAAGAATTTGGATGTTTCAACCTTTAGAAACGGAGACCCTATTCCTCAAGCGAAGACAAATGAAGAATGGAAAAAAGCAGGGGAAAACAAACAGCCTGCATGGTGTTATTATGAAAATGACCCAGCGAATGGTGCGAAGTACGGTAAGTTGTATAATTGGTATGCAGTAAATGATTCAAGAGGTCTCGCGCCTATTGGGTATCATATTCCTTCCGATGCTGAATGGACAAAACTTACCGACTTTTTAGGTGGAAATTCTGTTGCAGGAGCGAAGATGAAGTCAAAAACTGGGTGGACTAAGGGCGGGAATGGCACGAATAGTAGCGGTTTTTCAGGTCTTCCGGGCGGTTACCGTTACACCAATGGATCATTCGACGCCATTGGCAACTACGGTGACTGGTGGAGTTCTACGGAGTACGATACAAGCAATGCCTGGGACCGCTACCTGGATTACAACTATGGCGATGTAAACAGGTACTACTACGACGATAAGACTAATGGTTTTTCTGTCCGTTGTATTAAAGACTAATCTTCAAAACTTCAGTTTTATTCTTTCCACAGCTATATTTATTGTACACTATTATAATCAAAGGAGAACTTAAGCAATGCAGAAACAATCCTATTTCTTGTTACTGATTACTTTACTTTTTATAGAAAGTTGCAACGATTCTCCAACAACTACTACTCCACAAAACCTAAAAATTGGAAGTGATTATCAAGGTGGTAAGATAGCATACATCTTTCAGCCGGGTGATTCCGGATATGTTGATGGCGAAGTACATGGTTTAATTACTGTCGCGGATACTGTGGTTATTTCTGCGACATGGGGATGTTATGGAGCAAACTCGAATTACAGTATACCAATATCTGGTGCTACCGGCTGGGGAATTGGCGAAGGTAAGAAAAATACATCTGCAATTGTGCAAAGATGTGGAGAACAAGGCATAGCGGCAAGAGTGTGTAATGATCTGATACTGCATGGTTATAGTGATTGGTATTTACCAAGTATTGGAGAGTTAGTAAAGATTTATGAAAACAAAGATTCTATTGGTGTAATTAATAATGGATATTATGATCAATTGTATTGGTCAAGTACTCAGTCATCAGGTGCACAGGCTTGGATAGTTGATTTCAATGGAAATGGCAGTCCGATTGGAAGCGGTAATCCGACACATAAATTTAGGACAAATTGGGTAAGACCAATGAGGTCATTTTGATGCTTCTCTGTTCGTTGCATCAAAGATTAAATTTCAAAGTTTCAGCTTGATCTTATTTACAGCTTCTCTCTTTGACTTGTCTACTATCTTAGCATAGATTTGAGTAGTGGAAATTTCACGGTGCCCTAAGAGTTTTTGCACCCTGTAAATATCAGTACCCTCACTAACTTGAAGGGTTGCAAAGGTATGGCGAAAAGAGTGAAAAGTTATTTGTTTAGTCAAGCCTGCAGCATTGATCCAACGCTTGAGTATATCTACAGCCGTAGTCTTAGGTATTGGATCAAATACATTCCCATTTGCATTTTCCATGCTGCCTAGTAAAGAATAAGCTTGATCAGTAATGGGTAAGACTTCAACCCCTTTAGTCTTTTTTTGCCTATAGTGTATAGAGTAGCCTTCGCTTGTATTGTGGACTTCTTTCCATTGCAGCTTCTTAATATCAGACCATCTCATACCGGTCAATGCTGAGAATAAAGCTATACGCTTAAATGTATCATTGCTGCAGGGTGTTTGTACAAGTATATCAAGCTCCTCAAGTGTGAGGTATTGCCTTTCAGTCTCTTCAAAACCGAAGCTCTGTATCTTTGCATTCAAGTCAAAATGCAAATAGCCCTCTTTATATGCTGTTTTCAAAATTGTTTTGAAGCGGTCAAAATAGATCTTCGCACTATTTCTAGCTAGGCTAGTTTTCGGATCAAGCAGGTACGCTCTGAAATCATTGCAGAGCTTTTCAGTCAGGTCAGCAAACTTCAACCCTTTAGGCGCAAAACTTTGTAACTTTGAAAGCGTACACTTGTAAGAAGGATCTTTGAGGTGCTTGCTGAAGAAATCAATAAAGTCTCTATCTCCTAGCCTTTTGATCTCAAGCCGTTCACGTTCAAAGTCTGAGTATACCTCTAGCTTGTTTACCTCATTTTCACGGTTGATCCTAATTTGCTTTGCTAGATCTTCTCTATTCTTGTTAGCTTCTTTCTCAAAAACGTCTGCAGGCTTTTCATGTAAGTGTATGTTTAGGAACTCTCTCCTTGTAAGCTTACCGGTGCCTTTAGGATCCGGTATTGCAGGGTAAAAGTCTAGGTATAGGGAAATCATTCCCTTTGAGATTTTCTTCTTTCTTAGAGTAACTTTGACCATTGCAGCATTCCGTACTTTTTTTGCTCAAATATAGGCAAGGTACAAGAGAGATACAAAATAACCATGAAAATACATATATCAAGCGAAAACAAGCAGTAAGGTAGGAAGGTAAAGAAGTGAGTATTTAAGCGGTTTGTAAGTAGTATTTAGTAGTTTTGTAAGTGTTTGTTTTTAGCCCCGTATTTTTTATTAGCAAATATACGTACTTGACGCACCCGATTAGAGGATGGTTTTCATGATGAATGATTCATCACATCAACAGTCCATGAAGGAATTACTTGATTTTCTGTTTTCATTGCACAGATTTGGTATAAAACCGGGTTTGGAGCGAATTGCATCTTTATTGGACTCTTTGGGGAATCCACAGGATTCGCTTCCATGCATCCATGTTGCAGGAACGAATGGCAAAGGATCCGTGTGCTCGCTTCTAGCTGCGATTTTTCAATCGGCTGGTTTTCGTGTAGGACTCTACACCTCACCTCATATACGATTGTTCAATGAACGCATAAGAATCAATGGCGAAATGATTTCAGATGCAGACATTGCTTCACTTGCAGGAAGAATGATGGAGGAAATCAATAGGGAGCATACCACATTTTTTGAAGTTACCACAGCGATGGCATTCACGTATTTTGCTGAACAAGGCGTGGATATTGCCATCATGGAAACGGGCATGGGTGGTAGATTGGATGCCACCAATGTGATAAAGCACCCACTTGCAACCGTAATCACATCAATTGATTATGATCACATGGAATTTCTTGGTAATGATTTGGAGACCATAGCCGGAGAGAAGGCCGGTATATTCAAGAAGGGAAGTCCGATTATCATCGGAGAAGAGCGTGAGTCATTGATTGCATTGTTCAAATCAATCGCACATGCAAAACAAACAGGTGATGTATACACAGTGAATGATGAGTGTTCATTCATGAATATTCGCATGAATGCAGATTGTTCAATGAACTTGGATTGTGTGATTCGGGGAATGTATATGACTGATTTGCATTCAGACAGAGTTGGAGTGCATCAGGCAAGAAATATCTTGATCACTTTGCTTACATTGCAAGTGTTGAAATCAACATTCGATATTGATGAGGCTGCAATACGTGCGGGGATTATTTCTTGCACGACCATGACAGGCATTCAAGGGAGAATTCAGTGTGTAAGACTCAATCCTCCGATTGTTCTAGATGTAGGCCATAATTCTGCATGTCTCAGGCGTTTACGAGAAACACTTGATGCTTGTGGTTACTCAAAACAGAAATGGGATATTGTGTTTGGAGTGATGAAAGATAAGCCGATTCAGGAAATGTTGGATATTCTAGCGCCAATAACGCAGACAATGCATTGCTGCTCACCAGTGATCGATCGCGCCTTGGATGCTTCTTCATTGCATGAGGCATGTATGAAGCAATCGATAAATGCCGTCCACCATGATTCGGTTGCAGACGCGATTGACCATGCACTTCAATCGGGAAATAGATTATTGATCACCGGTTCTTTTTATCTTGCAGAAGAAGCAGTGATTGCACTTGAACAAAAGGGAATCCTTGTCAATCAGACAAATCATCGCCCGGAAGCGGAGTAAAGGGAAGTCGCATGGGTAAATCTGCCGTTGCCCAAGCAGTATGTGAACATAGCGTGGAAATTTTCACTAATCTATCCATGTCCAGCTTGCTGATTTCATCGCTTACTTTATGATAATCCTCATGTTCGCCGGTATAGAAAAACAATACCGGAATTCTCTTCATGGCAAAACTTGCCTGATCGCTTCTAAAGAAATACTGTTCGATTGTATAGGTAAGATGCATTGAATCAGACTCAAATAATGTTCTATTCATCTCAGCATTCAAATTGGCCAATTCTTTGCAGCGAGTGTTTCCACCGATATACAAAGTGTCATTGATGCTTCTTCCAATCATGTCCATATTGAACATTGCAGCACATTGAGAAATCGGCAATGGCGGTGTATCGGCAAATGCTTTGGATCCAAGCAGCCCCTTTTCTTCACCGGAAAATGCAACGAACATCATTGATCTCTTTGGCTTAATGGGAGCATTTGCCAATGCCTCGGCAGATATGAGCAATCCCGTGGTTCCACTCGCATTGTCATCAGCACCATTGTAAATCGAATCTTTGGATGGATCATTTGGTTTGGAATATCCCACATGATCATAATGCGCCCCTATCACCACATATTCATTGGGTAATTCAGAACCTTTTATCATTCCCATCACATTGCGCACTTCTACCTTTTCTGTTCTCAAGGTGGTTTGGAAATTCAACACTTCAATTTCGCCAAGTAATCTTGACTGGGGCTTGAACAGAGAATCAATATGTTTATGAAGTGATTTAAGTGTGTCCACAGAACCAAAAGCTAATTCCACAAAATGTTCGCCGGCACTCACGACGGGTATATTGGGTGTATCTGCATTTTTCCTTGATAAAGGAAGTGCATCAGCCGGTACATTCGGGTATAATGAAGGCCAAGGAAATCCAGAAGGACGTAGTTTTAATGTATTAAGCGGACTTTGCAAAACAATGATACCAACTGCACCTTGTGAGTATGCAGTTTTCATTTTTGATTGCAATCGAGAATATTTTGTGAAACGTTTTCCTTCGAATGGACTGTTTTCATTGTCCATTTGCGGTTCGCCTCGTAAAATCACCACTACTTTCCCTTTCACATCCAAATCTTTATAGTCATCATACTTATATTCAGGAGCAGTGATACCGAATCCTGCAAAAGCCACTTGAGCATATTCCACATTTGCTGAACCGGAATACTCAAAAGGTACGAAATCATCTTTCAATTGCATTTCCGCAACCATAAATCCCTTTTTTACAAGAAGAGAGGTCGGCTTATCCAAATGCAAACGTTCAAGTGTATATGTGTGAAAATATGACCCATTTACAGGAAGCAGTCCGATTTCCTTGAATTCATTGGCTAGATATTCTGCTGATTGCTCCAATTCAGGACTTGGCGTATTTCGTCCTTTCATCTCATCGGATGCAAGCTTGTTCATGTGTGATTTTGCTCTTGAAAGAGACAATTCAGGCACGCTGAAAGATGGCCCTTCGGCAAATGTGGTGAAAACATGCAGCATAATGAATAAACAAAGTCTGATTATGTTATTCATTATATGTTCAAATTGACGATGTATGAAATTTGAGAGGAATATCATGACGTTCTTTTACCAATACAGTGATTTTTGACAATAATTCAAGTTCTTCTTCTTGCGGTAATTCCATTTGTAATCGTTTTCGCAATGCTTCTATTTCTTTATCAAGATGTTTCATGCGTAATCTGGCCAGTGATTCCACCAATAGACGCTCTTCAACATTTTGAGGGATCTTCACATTGAAATCTTTCCATTTATTGCTCAATGTATGTTGATCGAACAAGATTTCCATAAGAAGATCACGTACATCATCTTCAAGATCGCCGCGTTCGGATAATACCATATGTGGTGGCCTGCCACCATGATTGACAAAAGCAAGCACAACTTCTTCATATAATTTGGCTGCGGTGTCCGAAAGGAAGGCCTGTCGTGTGATATTCAGTTTCACACATAATGTTTTTAATGATGGCTCATGCGTAAGTGCCAATCGTAAAATTTCCTTCTCTTCCGGCAAAGCATATGTCGTAAGAAAATCAAGAGGTTCTTCAGAAGATACCTTTGACATATCTTCGACTTGTTTTTTTTGAATCGTATTGTTGTTTTGACCTTGCCTTGAGTTTGAATGACGAACTTTTCCTAATTCATCATAGATATGTGAAAGTTGTCCATAACTCAGATGCAAAGTGTCTGCAATTTGTTGCATGTAAAAGTCATGTTGCAGAACATCCGGAATTTTCGCCACTGTATCAATCAGAGATCGAATGGACTGAGACTTTTCTGCAGGACTATCCAGTAAACCTTGTTTTCTGAATGATTCAATTTTGAATTGAATAATTGTCCATGCCTGCTCAATTGCCCTACGAAATGCTTCCGGACCTCTATTACGTACAAAACTGTCGGGGTCTTCGCCATCAGGAAGTGCAATCAAACGCACATCGAATCCTTGTTCAATTGCAAGATCCAAACCTCGCAATGAAGCTTGTTCACCTGCAGAATCACCATCATAGACAAGGAAGAGTTTTTTTGTGTACCGCGAAAGCAATTGTAATTGCTCCACGGTCAAAGCAGTCCCACTACTCGCCACAGCATTTCCAAAACCCGCTTGAACAAGTGAAATCGTGTCGGCATATCCTTCGGTGAGTAATGCATGCCCCAATGTTCGAATTGTGGATTTGGCCTGTGCCAATCCATAAAGAACACGGCTCTTGTCATAGATGAGTGATTGAGGAGAGTTAATATATTTTGGTTGATTATCATCTTCCTGCATTCTTCTTGCGCCAAATCCTATCGCTTTCCCAAGATGATCATGAATCGGGAACATTGCACGTCCACGGAAGCGATCATAGGCACTATTGTCTTTGTCTCTGCGAAGAATTAATCCTGCATCTTCCATAGCTTGTTCAGAAAACCCCTGCTCTGAAAGATATTGCAATGTTTGAGTCCATGAATCAGGTGAATATCCGAGACCGAATAATTGCTGAATATCATCATCAAATCCGCGACGGATGAAATAAGAATATGTTAATTGTCCGCTTGATTGTTTTAATTGAGCACGGAAATATGCTTCGGCACTTTCCATCACTTTGTACGCAGCTTCTTTTCGAGAAAATTTCAATTGAGCTTCGGGATCTTTGATTTCATCTTCCGGTAAAGGAACACCTGCTCTTTCGGCAAGCATGCGAATTGCTTCGGGAAAGGTCAGGCCATGTTTCGACATCACGAAATGAAAAACATTCCCTCCTTTACCGCATGAAAAGCATTTGAATATCCCGAGATCAGGATTGACATTCATTGAAGGTTTTTTGTCGGGATGAAATGGACATAATCCCAAAAATCCTTTACCCGAACGCCTCAACTGAACAGTTTCGCTGACGATTTCAACGATGTCCGTACGTTGTCTGATTTCATCCAAAAGATGTTCGGGGTACAACATATCAGCGATTGGGATAAATGATTAAACGATGCTTCAAGAGCGTTGGATTTGTTCCAAGCACGGTTATTCCTGCAGGTACCACAAAAGTCGGGGTTACAAAACCTGTTGAATCTTGAACCAATTGAGGGTAATACACGATTGCTTTGATTTCATCTGCACTTAGTGATGCGATTCTTTTTACTCCACCCCGAACAATTGCTGAAATCCTATTGGGCTCTATGCTATGATCGGATTGTTCCGGTCCGCCAACGATATTGATAGGAATATCGCTAAAAGTCACTTCCGTGATTTGCTGAATATCGCCTGATATCGTTACTTCCTTGATTGCGCTGGTCACGAGGTTCTGCAAAGTGTCTTGAAGTGGAACAGTGAAAGAAAAAGGTCCGGTCAAATCACCAAATGAAATTTTCTGTGTGGCCCAAGAACGTAATGTTGGAATGATTGATCCATTTCCTCTTACAACGATGCTATCGGGTTCTATATGTAGTTTTCCTACAAGCATATATCCTTTTCCGGGACTAATGCTCACTCGAGAACGAACCGGTAGAGTTTGCCTGAACAACATGCCTGTTTTCAATGTTATTGATTCAGGCAATACCTCAACGACTTTCTCCAAACTGACCGTTGGATTGATGCCTTGAAGCAATTCGGTTTTTGTAAGCTCTACAATGCCATCGGAAGATATGTTTGTTTTTGCAAGATCGATCCTGCATTCTTTACCTGAGCTGAAATATTGCAAATAGAGCAATTGCCATCCCGAAGTGCGGAGTTTCACGGAAATCGAGTTTGGAGGCTCTATTTCAAGTGATCGTTCTTCGGGCAAATCCACCACAAGCGGATATGTCACATAAACCGTTGTAAGAGAAGTCATGCTCACATAACCCCAAAGCCCCAAAGCCAAAACTATGGATAAAAGGATGGGCATTATGGGTCTTTTGCTTGTCATGTATCTCAGGATGAGTCAATTGATTGTGTCTGCAAATTTACAAAACTCCTTTGTCTGCTTCGGGACTTTTCAGGACACAAGGGCGTTTCAACAGTAAATAATGATATTTTTGACCAAAGTTCTCATATAGAATCCTACATGAATAGACATATCCGACATAGTTTCATGAGCCTACTGGCATTGCTTTTTGCAATGCTTCTTATGAATTGCTCGGACAAAAAGCCGGATGACAAGATTCGCATTGTTGCCACAACCGGCATGATCGGTGATGTACTGGCATCTTGTCTTGATACTCAGGCCATTGTTCAAGTGCTCATGAAACCGGGAGTGGACCCACATTTGTATAAAGCAACCGCCGGTGATGTGAGCTTATTGTTGAATGCGGATATCATTGTTCACAATGGACTTCATCTGGAAGGTAAAATGGGAGAAGTCTTAAAAAAACTCTCTTCTAAAAAGATTGTGATCGCAATGTCCGATCAATTGCCAATGCATCAATTACGTAAGATTGATGGTGCGCATGACCCTCATCTATGGTTCGATGTTGCATTGTGGACCACATCATTGCAAGGAGTATTGAAACAGATCAAACGACATTATCCAGCATTGATAGAGCATAGCAATGCTCGCATCTCAAATTATGTGCAGAAATTGCATGCTCTGGATCGACATGTGGATTCGACAATTGCCATTATTCCCAAAAAACGTCGCATACTCATTACGGCGCATGATGCATTTGGTTATTTCGGTCGTGCCTATGATATTCAGGTCATCGGCCTGCAAGGGATGTCCACACTGAGTGATTTTGGAATGAATGATCTGATGCGTATCGGTGATCTTATCATCCAAAACAATGTTAAGTCTATATTTGTTGAAATGTCAATAGCTCCACGATCTATGGAAGCCCTTTTGCATAATGTCCATTCCCGTGGTGGTGCTGTGAACATAGGTGGTAATCTTTATGCAGATGCATTGGATTCACCAAACACAAAAGCAGGAACATATATCGGCATGTTTGAACATAATGTATCAACTATCCAAAAAGCATTGCAATGACCATGATTCCACTCGATGATATTTCGTCTCTTCGCAAAGAATATAAGCGTGGAGATTTGATAGAAGATGCAATACCGGAAGATCCGATGCAATTGTTTGCACAGTGGTTTTCTGAAGTCGGTTCAATGAATATTCCGGAACCCAATGCAATGATACTCTCCACGGTTTCTCCTGAAGGCAGACCTTCATCCAGGACTGTATTGTTGAAGGGTTTGGAACAAGGTTCTTTTGTGTTCTTCACCAATTATGAAAGCAAAAAGTCCAGAGAGATACAGCAGCATCCTCATGTGTCTCTGTTGTTTTTATGGCTTGAAGCGGAAAGACAAATCCGCATAGAAGGCATTGCAACAAGAATACCTAAGGCAGAAAGTGAATCATATTTTGCTTCAAGGCCAAGAGAAAGCCAATTGGGTGCTTGGGCCTCCGAGCAAAGCAAGCCTATTTCCTCTCGAGAAGAACTTGAACAGCGTTTCAAAGAAGTGGAACAACGCTTTCAAGAAAGCGATGTGATACCCATGCCTGATCACTGGGGTGGTTATGCAGTCTCACCTACAAGCATTGAATTCTGGCAGGGAAGGGTAGGCCGTCTGCATGATCGCATCATATATGAAAAACATGGCGATGCCTGGACCAAACAGCGTTTGAATCCATGACATCACTTCTGTTATTTCTGTGATTCGAGTTCTCTCAACAAAGCTTGTTTTTCAATTTCAAGCTGTCGAATTTTTCTTTCAAGATTATCCAATTCTTCGGGCATTGAATCAATTTCGATTCTCAATTTGCTTGCGGCTTCATCCACCAAATCAATTGCTTTATCGGGGAGAAAGCGATCAGTGATATATCGGGATGATAATTGTGCTGCCGCAACGATGGCTGAATCTGTTATTCGTACTCCGTGATGCACTTCATATCTTTCCTTTAAACCGCGCAAAATCGAAATGGTATCGTCGATACTAGGTTCTTCAACCAACACTTTTTGAAAACGGCGTTCCAAAGCTGCATCTTTCTCAATATACTTTTGATACTCATCCAATGTTGTTGCACCAATGCATCGAAGATCACCTCTTGCCAATGCGGGCTTCAAGATATTGGCTGCATCCATTGAGCCACCGGTTGCACCAGCACCAATCAAGGTATGTAATTCATCGATAAAGAGTATGATTTCTCCATCGGAGTCAGTGACTTGTTGAACGATTGCCTTAAGGCGTTCTTCGAATTGTCCGCGAAAACTAGTACCGGCAACAAGTGCTCCAAGATCGAGAGCAACGATTGTTTTGGAGCGCAATGTGTCAGGAACATCTCCGCTGATGATTCTCTGTGCAATGCCCTCGACAATAGCTGTTTTTCCTACGCCCGGTTCGCCGATGATCACCGGATTATTTTTGGTTCTTCGAGATAGTACCTGAAGAATTCTACGAATTTCATCTTCTCTTCCGATCACAGGATCAATTTTACCTTTTCGTGCTTCATCATTAAGAATGCGGCCATACTTTTGCAATGCCTGATACTTATCCTCGGGATGTTGATCCGTCACACGCTGACTGCCTCTGGTCTCGGTAATGATGCGTTTGATGGCATCTTTCTGAACGCCCTGATCTTTGAGCAATTGAGCAGCCGGTGATTGAATTTCCGCGCAGGCAATGAGAAGATGCTCAACGCTTGCATATTCATCATTCATCGACTTGGCTTCTTGCAAAGCTTTTTCAAGAACCGCATTCAGATCTTGAGACACATAATTGCCTGTTGAGCCAGAAACCTTGGGTAAAGCACTCATTTGCTCATTAATTTTGATCTTCAGATAATTGACATTTGCACCAATTTTCATGAGCATTGGAGGTACAATACCTGATGCATCCTGAATCATTGCTGCAAGCAAATGTACTGGCTCAATTGATTGATTTCCATATCCATGGGCTATTTCTTGGGCAGTTTGGAGTGCCTCTTGTGATTTCAAGGTGAATTTCTGGACATTCATAAGGACACCTCAAGAATCTGTTTCATGGTTCTACCTATGTTTTTGTGCATAAACACGGCTTATGACGAAGATCCCGGAAAGAAATTTCCTTAGCCCTCAGCAAGTACGTATTTTGCACAATCACTAGCGCAATCGATTACCATGTATATTCGCTCCATCATCATCGAACATCTCCGCAATCATGAGCATTCGTCATTGACATGTTCTCCGGGACTCAATATCATCAGTGGTTTGAATGGCACAGGTAAAACCACGATCCTTGAGGCGATTTCCATATGCGGTCTATCCAAATCTTTTCTTCCCGGAACCGATGCGGATCTCATACAAAAAGGCAAGAATTCATATACCGTATCACTTGTTGCTTCATCTGATTTGGGAGTTCCGTATAAAGTTGGTGTTCGTTATGTTGAGGGACAAAGAAAACTCATCAATTCCAGTATCGGAGACAGGATGAATCCGAAAGACATTCTTGGTGAATTGCCATTAATAGTTCTATCTCCGGACTTCAAGGAAATCACATTCGGTTCCCCCGATGATCGACGAAGATTCATGGATGCTCTTCTATCCCAGGCAAAACATGTTTATGTTGACGCTGCAATCACTTTGAGAAGAATTTTGAAGCAAAGAAATGCAATGTTGCAAAAAGCAAGAATGCAAGGTGTGAGACCCGATGAGGATTTACTTGATGTATTGACTGCAACCATGATTGAATCAGGTTCAATGCTTGCTTCCTTGCGGGCGCAATTCATCAGAGACTTCACTCCGTATTTTTTGCAAGCATATGATACCATGACTTCAAAGAATGAATCAGTGGGAATAACATATGTACCTGATACTGCGCAAGATCAATATTTGTCTACAAAAGAAGATTTCAGCGAATCGTATATGCTTGCATATCGATCATTGAAAGAGGAAGAAATACGCCGCGCATCAACATTGTTTGGTCCGCAAAAGGATGATCTTGAAATTTCAATCAATGGGGGAAGGGCAAGGGAAACAGCATCGCAAGGTCAGCATAAATCCTTGCTCATCAGCATAAAATGGGCAGAATTCACTTATCTCAGAGATGTCCGTAATGAAACACCTGTATTACTCTTTGATGATATTTTCAGTGAACTCGATGGAGAAAGAACGGCAAGAGTATTACAGCAAGTACTGGACTCAGGAGCACAAACATTCATTACAACCACGGAAGGGGAAAAATTGATAGGGGCTTTGCCAGTGAAGACCGAATATGAGTTATTCAATGCGCCTTTTGAGTGAGAGAATATTTCTTTTCGATCCTTTGAACAATTACAAAAGCAATGAGCAAGTTTATAAGCCACCCAATCCAAGATGCAATCTGATAGATTTCATATCGATGAATTTCTGTGAACATACTTAAAAGCTGTTTTGATAATCGTAGTGTGATTGCCGACAAGGTAAGAGAATAGCTCAGTATCATGTACTTTTTATGCTTAACAACCATTCTTTTTTTGATAAAATTAAATGCTTGCAATGTAAAGTAGAACCATAAAATGGATAATATCACAAATGAGATTTGGGAAATTATACCACCATATCCATAGATTCCCATAATAAGTCCTGATGGAGCAGATACGCACAGGATGCAGACAACATAGACCATTCCAAAGAATCTATGAATGAATGGAAATCGAACTCTGAACGAATCCATGAATTGAGGAGCACCAAGAATCAGTATGAAAATACTTGAATATACATGAGAAAAAAAAGCTATCTGATAATGTCTTAAATGAATTATATGCTGTTTTGTTGCCAAAAAAGCAGCAGTGAAATCAATAGGAACATACTGAAGAGTAATAATAACCATCAAGAAAGAGTAATACAAAAAGAGGCATATAGTTATGCCTCTTGCAAGAACAGAAAAATTCACATTTGTAAACAGTTTGCTCATTTATTCTACTCAATGTTGCCTATTAATCACCTTGCAAAGTTCTGATATTCACGATAATTCTTTTCATACCTTTCCAGCATTTTAATATTGTACTTTTCAACAGGCGTTAAGCCCTGTTTTGGGTTTGAGCTGATTGGAATATACCAATCCTGATCTTCGAAGAAAATCCTCAATGGTCTCTTTTTAAATGCGTAACCATGGCGAGCGAAAATAGTATTTCTAAGAAGTATTAAGCTACCTATTGATAGTCCGCTTACATCATCTTCTGATAATTTTTCTTTTGAAGGATTTGCCGTGAAAATTAATTCGGAAGGCATGGATATGGCTTCATAGATTTCACTGTAATCGTCAGGTTGGGCAACCAAAGTGCTAAGAAGACTATCGGTCATGTCTTTTCTTGTTTGAGAAAAAACCACATTCGGATCATAGGTAAATACCCTTTTCTCAAGTCTGCATGTTCTTTTGGGGATCTCGATTTGATTCAGTGAAGTCCATTCTCCTTGGAGATAATCTTGATTCTTATCGATTGAAAGAAAAAACTCACCAATTCCAATTTCTTTTCCTGTTTGTTTTATCTGCAAAACAAAA
>SXGQ01717548.1_pt1 | contig 14836 bp, 14 predicted proteins | sample 3178371 | NCBI WGS metagenome assembly SXGQ01 (sample SAMN11356859, study PRJNA531348) | freshwater metagenome | isolation source: freshwater sample F1-20 | place: China: Fuxian Lake, Yuxi | collected 2017-12-25
AGCGCCAGACCGCCCAGCGTCATCAGATTGAGCGTTTCACCGATTGCCGCCAATCCCAGGATGGCGCCCATGATGGATAGTGGAATCGACGTGGCGATGATGAGGGTAGGACGCCAACTGCCCAGAAACAGCAGGATCATCAGGCTGGTAAGTGCTGCGGCAATGACACCCTCGACAGCCACACCTGTTACCGCAGCTCTAACGAAGATGGACTGATCATTGATGGGGGTAACGGAGAGCTGGTCGGGAAGCGCGGCGCGCATCTGAGCGAGCTTGTCGCGCACGCCGGACACGATGGATAGCGTCGAGGCTCCGCCATTTTTCAGTACCGACAACAGAACCGAGCGGCTGCCTTCAACCGACACGATGCTGGTCTGCGGAGCACTGCCATCGTGTACGTTGGCGACATCGCGCACATAAACGGTGGAACCCCCGGTTGAGCGAATGGGCAGGTCGTTCAGCTCGGCAATCTGCGTCACGATGTTATTGAGCCGCATTGAATACTCGAACTCGCCGATCTTCTGCGAGCCCACCGGAATCGCAATGTTCTGCGCGGCCAGCGTGTTGGCGACGTCTTGAGCCGAGAGTCCACGCGCCTGCAGCGCAAGCGGATCGATGTCAATCTGAACAATTCGCTGCTTGCCGCCGTAGGGCCAGGGACTCGCCACGCCCGGCACAGTGACCAGCTGCGGGCGAACCATGTTGACGCCGGCATCGAACAGTTGCTGCTCGCTCATGCCCTGACCGGCGAGTGCGAGCTGCAGCACCGGAACGGTTGCAGCGTTGTAATTGAGGATGAGTGGGGGTGTTGTGTTGGGCGGCATCTGCCGGACTGACACCTGTGCGGCAGCGGTGACCTGTGCGTTGGCGATCGAGATATTCACGCCCGGCTGGAAAAAGATCTTGATGATGCAGATGCCGGTATAGGAATTGGCCTCGATATGCTCAATGTCGTTCACCGTGGTGGTGAGACCCCGCTGGAATAGCGTGCAGATCCGACCCGACATCTGATCTGGTGGAAGTCCTGTGTAAGTGAAAGCTACCGCGATAACAGGAATGCGGATCGCTGGAAAGATATCGGTCGGCATTCGGATCGCCGCGAGTGGACCCAGGATCAGAAGCAACAATGCCATCACCACAAAGGTGTAAGGCTTGTCTAGCGCGGTACAAGCGATGGATACAAGCGTGGCGGCGCCAAGGCAGGCGCGGGACCCCTGAGCGTGATCGTAACGACCCATCGGGTAACCCGCAGTGAGCCGGATTTGTTCGATTTTTCTCAAGCAAAGGGTCTACAGGCGAAATCGCCTGGCGTCTTTGCCGTGTTCAACGATGCGCTGGGTCAAATCGGTCGACGCTGGAGGTGTCAGCGTAAAGGTCTCAGCTGATGGAGGCCAAAGTGAAGCAAGTGAAACGTTCGTGCGTGGTGGGGGCGGTGCTGGTCATCCAAGCGCTGGCGTTATTGACGGCGATGGGTCGGTGGTTGAACTTCTGAAGCGCTCGCCGCCGGATCTGACCCCGCTGTCCCGGAAGAACGGTGGCGTGTTCCCGATAGACCGGGTTTGTCAGACGATCGAAGGTGGAACCGTCACCGCACATGGCTCACGCGAAATGCCGATTTGGGGACGCGACTATCGGATTCAGGGCGCCGAACACGACATGGACGTGCCCTACGGCCCGGAGGCGTACGTAAGAACGCGTCTGCTCTGGCCGGTGGAATACCTGAGCCGGCTTCAAGTGCGCTGAGGCGCTGCCCTGCGCGATGCTCACTCCGCGGGAAGCTTGCCCCTCAGCTTGATCGTCAGCTCCGCTGCTCCCCAAATCTCGATCCGGCTCGACGCGGCGAACCGGCGAGCGGGGTCGGTAACTTCGCCCAGAAAAATGAACACGCCCGCGCTTGCGCCCGCCGCGTCGAATGCCTCGGTCAGTTCGCGCAGCGCTTCCACACCCAGGCGGGCCGATTTCCAGCGCTTTGCCATGACGAGGCGACACCCTTGAGCGTCGTGAAGGATGAAGTCAGCTGCGGATCCTCGATGATCGCGTACGACCCGCCCTTCTTCCGTCAGTGCGGCCCGTGCGAGCGGCGCGAATTGCTGCCAGGTCATTGAGGACAGAACCCGTGCCGTACGCTCAATTTCCTGTGCGCCGGGCACGCTCCATTGGCGCCTCACTGCCATGATACCGATGACCACAAAGGGTAATGAACTTAACGCGCCGACTACACGATAGGCCTCGGGCAGCAACGACATGGCGACCAGCGACAGCGCGCCAGCGATGGCGAAACTGACCCACCAGGGCGATCGCAGCAGAATCGCGAACAGGGAGTTACGTGGGAGTTTGAAAGCCATATCTGTCTCAGATCGCAACCTGAGTGCCGAGTTCAACGACCCGGTTGGGTGGCAAGGCAAAATAACTCGCTGTGCTTGAGCTGTTTTGCAGCATCCACCCGAATAATGAGCGTCGCCATCCGAACACCCCGCGTCGACTGGTGGAGACAATCACCGGCTTGCTCGTGAAGTAGGAGGTGTCGCTCGCGTCCACGCTGACCCCGCGACGTCTTGCGAGCGAGAGGACCTGGCCGATATCGGGCTCTTCGCGAAAGCCGAACGACGCCACGATCCGAATGATGCCGTTGCCGCCGCGTTCGATCTCCAGCCGGTCGTGGTCAGACACCCGCGGCACATCAACGAAGTCAACCGTGAGGAAAATCACCTGCTCGTGCGCGACCCGGTTGTGGCGCAGGTTGTGCAGAAAGCTGGTGGGGTGACCACTACGGCCCGAGCTGAAGAACACCGCTGTGCCAGGTACCCGCTGTATGCCCGAGAGATCGAGTGCGAATGCGTCGCCCCGGCTGCGCGGTGAGGCGTCCTTGCGTGAGCGCACGATCTCGGTGCCACGGCGCCAGGTGGAGAGCACGGCGAACATGACGGTGGCGACCGCAAGCGGAAACCAACCGCCTTCGGCAATCTTGCTTGTGTTCGAAATGAAAAAAACGACTTCGAGCGCGCCGAAAACGAGGAGGGTCGGAACGAGCCAAGCCGTCGCGGCAGAATGTCTGCGAAGCAGAACAGTGATCGACAACAGCGCAGTGCCGATCAGCAGGTCGCCCGAAACCGCGATTCCGTAGGCAGCGGCGAGTTGACTGGAACTACGAAACCCGAGCACCAGCAGCACCACGGCTACAAGCAGCATCCAGTTCACCACCGGGATGTAGATCTGGCAGCGCGATGTTTCAGAGGTGTAGCGCACCTTCAGCCGAGGAAGGTAATTGAGGCGAGAGGCCTGCTGCGTGACCGAGAACGCGCCAGAAATGGTGGCCTGCGACGCAATTACAGTGGCACAGGTCGCAAGTACGATCAGGGGCAGGAGGAGCGGCTCGGGCGCGAGCAGATAAAACGGGTTGCGAACCGCTTCGGGGTCGCGCAGCACGAGCGCCCCCTGGCCGAAGTAGTTGAGCATGAGGCACGGGAACACCAGCGCAAACCAGCTGATACGAATCGGGCGCGGGCCGAAGTGTCCGAGGTCGGCATACATGACCTCCGCACCGGTGAGCGTCAGGAATACAGCGCCGAGCAGGATCAGCGTAAGGCCCGGGTGATCGATTGCAAAGCCGATGGCATGCTGTGGGTTGATCGCCGCGAGTATCTGTGGTGTCTCGATAATGCTCCGTATGCCTAGCATCGCGAGCACCAGAAACCACAGGATCATGACCGGGCCAAACAGCGCGCCGATCTTTGCCGTTCCGCGGCGTTGGATCAGGAAGAGGCTAATCAGGATCAGAAGCGCAATCGGAACGATCAGCCGCTCGGTCGCCGGTGCAGCAATGGCGATGCCTTCGACCGCCGACAGCACAGAGATCGCGGGCGTGATGATTGCATCGCCATAGAAAAGCGAGGCTGCGAGAATCCCCAATGTCGAAACGAACCAGATCAGCCGCGGTTTCGAACGGGCCCGGGCAAGGGCGATGGACAGCAAGGCAAGCGCGCCGCCTTCTCCCCGATAATCGAACCGCAGCATGACCGTCACGTACTTGAGCGATACGATGATGGTGACCGCCCAGAACATCATCGATAGCACTGCAAATACGCTGTCCATCGGCAGGCTGCCACCCCCGCCATGCGCGGCGATCGCTTCCTTGAAGGCATATAAAGGACTGGTACCGATGTCGCCAAAGACGACGCCGAGCGAGGCGATGATCAGCGCGGGAAGCCGCTGTCCGGTGGAAGCGCTCATGAAGCAAAAGATTATATCTTGCAGCGCAACAATTGCATGGCTGGATGAGCTTGTCAGCGCGGACTGTTGCTATCGCGATAGGCGAGCAACCTGGTCTTGAGCCCTGGTCGCGCCGCGGAGCGGACCAGCGCTGCCAGATCGTGGTCAGACGCCGCGCTGATCCCAATACTGTCGCCGCCGCGAGACGCCGCTTTAAGCGCTGCGTAGGTTGCGCGGTCTGCATTCAGGGGCGGAGCGAGCTGTGAAAGGCGCCAGCCGTGGGTCTCGCCTTCCGGTGCCAGCTCCCGCAGTGTGGGGGCAGGCGCTGTGGTCGCTGCAACCCACGTTGCCAGGCCCGACTGAAGCGCAAGCGTGGAATCGATTGAGGTTCCGGAGGAGGTCCACTGAAGTGCCCTCTCGGCACCCACCCGCAGCCCGAGACGCCGCGTGCCGAGCACGATCCCGAATCCAGCGCCGGGAAAGCGTACGGTGGCATCGGGCGCGAGCACGCGCTGATCGCAAGCGACCCACAAATCGGCGCCAGCCCCCAGGACTCGGCCTTGGGCGATGGCCACAGTGCGAACCGGCGCTCGCCACACTGCATCGAGGAGCGTCTCGATTCTGATCAGGCGGTAGACCAGCTCCGCATCGGTGCTCTGTTCAAGCCCGTTCAGATCAAAGCCTGTACAGAAATGTCGACCAGCGCCAGCGAAAACCACCGTGTGGATCAGCGGGTTGGTGACGCACTGCGTCAAATGGGCGAGCAGCGTTTCCACTAACTCGGCCGATAGTGAATTGCCGCGGCTGGGTCGTTCTAGTGTGATCCACCCGATTCCGTCGAAGATGGCGAGGGTGGCGTCTTGGGTGCTCATTGGGCAAACGAAGTGAGCGTCAAAGGCGCTGTTCAGGTTGATACAGCGCGGACTGCGGCCGAGCGGTCCCATAAATTGGGCAGGTGCTCAGAGGTATATCCGGAAATGAAATCCAGAACCTGACCGGTGGCGGGGTCCACCCGGTGACGGCGAACTGATCCGATGTTGCCACCGTAGACATGAATGCTCACCGAGTCGGTATCCGACAGGGCGTTACGCACCTGGTGCCAGTCGCCAACAGTAGGCGATACCGCTTCGATCATTCCCTGTCGCAGCACATGATCGATTGTCGTGGGCCGCACGCGGTCCGGGCCGTCGAGCTCGAATTCGCAGCAGACCTCAGCACCTTTCAGTACGCCTACCAGCCCCCACACCATGTGGTCATGAACGGGTGTTGATGCCCCTGGCCCCCACACAAAGCTCACCACCGAAAAGCGCTCAAGCGGGTCGCAGTAGAGCAGGTATTGCCTGTATATGCCGGGCTCGGCGTGGGCGTAGGCATCGGGCAGCCAGTCGGGCTGGGCCAGCAGTCTGGCGAGCAGCGGGCGCGCCTGGGCGAGGAGTTCAGGTTCAGAATCCGTGCGACTCACCAGACGCGTCATGTCGGCGAGGAATTCGCGAAGCGGATAAAGGGGGTCGAGCGCAGAAGGGGCGTTGGCCGGATTCATGGACAGCTCCAGTCGGGGCAGTGAGCGCGTTGCATTTCTGGCGGGAATATTAACGGGTCACGTCATCGAGTTGCGCCACACGCTGGCAAAGTCGGTTTCCTCTGCTGCGTTGAGGACCGCTGCGCAGAAGCGCTCGGCTGAGGTGCGATCCATCGAGGATGCGCTGTAACGTACGAATTTTTCGACCACCTGTTCTTCCGAGAGTGGTCGCTCCGGGCTGCCGGGGAGTGCGTCAATCAATTGATTGAAGACCTTGCCATCGCTGGTTTCCACCTGCAGCTGGGCAGCTCGACGTTGATCGTGGCCCAGCTCAGGAACGGCTTCGATCTCAACCAGTGCCTCAAGTCGCCGGAGTTCGGGATCGTTCAGCCGGTGGTCGCGAAACAGATCGGGGTCCATGGCGCCAAAGCGCAGGCCCGCAGCCACGCCGAGCGAAAGGCTGAACTGTGCGGTGATCGGCGCTTGCGGATTTCGGTTGCCGGCATAAACCGTGGCTTCCGGGTAAATGCGCAACCGTGCCCGGCAAATCGAGCCGGTTTGGGCCCTCAACTGATCTCGGATGCTGAGCGCCGCCTCGAGACCGTGGTGCGCATGCCGTACGCCTGCGTGGGGCTTGAAATAGGACTCGAGGATGAACCATCGGGTGTGAGCCGGAGCCGCGCGGCCGTCGGGATGGGCACGGGTGCGTGCGTAGTCGGCGATTGCCTGCTCAGGCGCGGTGATTCCGGCTGCTGAGGCGAGCGCAGCTTGCATTCCCAGCACTGCGGTGTGGGCGGGATAGGTGTTGCGGGCATCATCGCCGGTACGAATCGGCAGGTACAAACTCGCCGGCAACTGGCAGGCCACCATCGCAATCGCGTTCCAGCGAAGAGCAGGGGACAGGCCAAGCAGATACCCGACGCCGGCAGCAACGCCCATGGCGGGCCAATTGCCATCGACATGCATATCCGGGGCGATTCGCAACCAGCCGCCCGCACGCGCGCCCACTTCATAGCCGGCCACCAGCGACTCGATCATGAGTCCGACCGACGCGCGACGAGCGGCTCCGATTGCGAGCAGGGCGCCAGCCAGCGCCAATGCGGGGCGCCCATGGGCGTACGGTAACCCCTCGCAGCCTTCGTCCCATGCGCTCGCCATCGCGGCAAGTGAGGCCGCAGCGCTGGTCGACAGTTGAGGACCGTTGGGGAAACTGAAATTGCCAGGGTCGACACTCCCCAGCAATGCCTCGAGTTTCTGGACTGGGGGACTCAAGCGGCCTGACAACACGCAACCGATGGTGTCCAGCCAAAGAAGCCGCGCTTTTGCCATCACCCGCGCCCGCTCCGCGGGCGAAGCAGCCGCCCCGCGCCAGGTCGCGGCCCTCAGTGCTTCGAGATGCGAGCCGTCGGGTGGGCTCAAGTGCTGCGCTTACTTGCGACGCAGCTTGTCGAGTCGCGCGTTGTTCATCCAGTTCGCAACCACGAGTACACAAAAGACGACAAAGATCGCGACCGCCAATGTCTCGTTCATGCTCGATCTCCAGGGAGGATTGTTATCTGCGGATGATCGCACCGGTCGAACAGGCCAGCGCGATTAACCCTGCGTTCCGGTCGAGCGTCCGGGACTGGCCGGCGCCGGGTCGCGAGCGGGGCCTCGACGCAACAGTGGTGGCAGGAGCGCAAGCGTGACCAGCAACATGAAAAGCTCAAGCCCATACACCGACAAGTAGCCCGACAGGCTATCGCTGAACGAAGCCACGACATCGCGCAAGACCCCGCCCATCGCCATCGCCAGGCCCGCTGCACTGGCTTGCACCGCTCCCCATGCGCCAAGTGCGATGCCTTCCTGCCCGGGCACGGCGCGATTCATCGTAGCGGTGAGCGTGCCATGCCCGAACAGGCCGCCACCGACACCGATCAGGAGGATGCCGGTACTGAAAAGCGCCGGAGACTGCCAGGGCGCGGCCAACATCACGCACACGAATGCGGGCAGGCCGACCACCGCGCCCAAGCCAGCGATTCTCATGGGGTCGGCGCCGCGACTGAGAACGCGCGAGGCATAGCCAAAGCCCAGCAGCCCGCCGAGCGCGAGCGTGGCCGTGAGGCTGGTGGTGGCGGACACGCTGAGCCCGAGTATTTCGCCGCCGTACGGTTCAATCAGGACATCTTCCATTGCAAAGGCCATCGTGCCGAGACCGATCAGCCAGAGCCTGCGGAGTGCGTGGTCGCCACGTCTGAAGAGTTGCCAGGCCTCTGCGAAGCTTGGGTCGGGCACGTCGGTGCGCGGCTTGCGGTCACGACTGCGGGCTTCCTGCTTCCACATGGCGATGGTGTTGAGGACCAGCGTCAGCACCGCTGTCCCCTGGATCACCTGGATCAGTCGCCCGGGGGAGTAGGTGGACAGCAACTCGCCGAAGACGAAGGCGCTGACCAGCATGCCCACCAGAAGCATGACGTACATGAGGCCCACTACCCTGGGGTGGGATTCGACCGGCGCCTGGTCGGTAGCGAGCGCGAGCCCGACGGTTTGGGTAGTGTGAATACCGGCACCCACCAGGAGAAATGCGAATCCTGCAGCAAGGTGTCCCACCCAAGCCGGCGCGCTGGCGGAGGCGCCGGCGCCAGCTAGCACCAGCAGGGCGAACGGCATGATCGCGAACCCGCCGAACTGCAGCAGTGTTCCCATCCACAGATAAGGCACCCGACGCCAACCGAGTTCGGATCGGTGGTGATCGGATCGGAAGCCGATGAGTGCCCGGAATGGCGCAGCAAGAAGCGGCAGTGCAAACATCACCGATACCAGGACGGCAGGCACGCCCATCTCAACGATCATCACGCGATTGAGGGTGCCGATCAGCATGACAAGCGCCATGCCAACCGAAATCTGGAAAAGTGAAAGCCGGAGCAGCCGGGGTAGGGGTAGATCGGGCGAGGCTGCGTCAGCAAACGGCAGAAAACGGGTACCCAGCGTGGCCAGATAGGAGGCCCGGCGTGAGCGAGTGTCTCTGCTCATTAAGACAAGCGGGCCGGAACCCGAAGGCTCCGGCCCGGGCAGGTCATGGACCTACGACTTGGCAGGAGCCGTCGCGGCAGGCTTCGCCTTGCCGTTCAGGAAATCCTTCACCCAGGTCGTGTTCGTCGTGATCGCGAGATGCACGCAGAACGAGCCGATTGCGACAGCGGAGAGGAAGATCGGGATGCCCACGGAGGGCTTCACGACGCACCACATTTTTCCGTAGATCATGAGGCTCTCCTTTTACTTGAGCCAGGGCGAATAGAGGTAAGCCAGCAGGTGAGCCAGGGCCGCAATCATCCCGAAGATCTGCGTTCCCTGAATCAGGTGCCTGTGGATTTCCTCCGACTCGGCCTCGGTCAAGCCCGTCGGCCAGACTTTGTCTTTGTCAGACATGTGTTGCTCCTTGCAAGGTACAGCTCTGTGCACTGCTGAATCCGCACCGAAGTGCGGAGCCTTGTTGCAACAGGTCAGTCCGAACTTCATGACTGACCTCGTGTCATTCTAGCTTGACATAGACAAATGTCAACAAAAATTGACCCATTGAGGTGCGAGAGCGTCGCGCAGCGAAAAAACTACATGGGAAAAGCGGCCCGACAGGGGCCGCCGGCCTCACTGTTTGCCGATGCGACGAACGACGTCACCCATGACACGGGCATCGTCGCGCACAAAGCTGGCAAAGCCGGCGCTGTCGAGAAACTGGATGGGGGTGCCTGCGCCGCTGATTGCTTTGACGACGCGTTCGTCGGTGGCTGCGCGGGCGGCCGCATCGCGCAAGCGCGCGGTGACAGCCTCGGGCAAGCCGGCTGGCGCGAACAGCCCGGACCATTGCGAAAAGCGAACCTTCATTCCAGCCTGTTCCAGGCTGGGAATGTCTGGCAGCGAAGCAAGCTGCCCCTCGCCCCAATGCGCGAGCGCCCTCAGTCGCCCCGCTTTGACATGCTGCACGATGGTGGCGGGTCCCGTAGCCAGGGCATCGACCTGGGCGCCGATCAGGCCAACGATCGCAGGCCCCGCGCCGGTGTAAGGCACATGAAGCATGAAGGTGCCGGTGGCTTGCTTGAGCATCTCCATCGGAACATGCATGGTGCCGTAGTTGCCAGACGAACCGAAGGAGATGGCACCCGGGCGCTTACGGGCGTCAGCGATGAATTCATCGAGCGTACGCCACGGGCTATCGGCCCGAACGACCAGTACGGTGGGATCGGCCGTGAAGCGGGCGATCGGGGTGAGCTGATCGAGGGTGAACATGGGCGGGCGCTCCAGAACACGATCGGCTTCGGGAAGGATCGTGACCGAGGAGAGCGCCATCATCACCGTGTAGCCGTCGGGCTTTGCGCGCGCAACCTGCGCCATGCCAACCCCACCGCCAGCGCCGGCCCGGTTCTCGACAACCACAGGCTGACCCAGGATGCGGGATAACGCGTCGGCGACAGGTCGGCCAACCGTGTCGGCGACACCGCCTGGCGGGAACGGGATGATCATGGTGATCGAGCGCGTGGGCCAGGCGTCCTGCGCAACCGCAGCGATGGGGAGCGCTGCAATGAGCGCAAGCAGGGTTCGGCGAACGAGATGGGGTGTCATGGGACAGGTCTCCGTGTGATTGGGCGAAAACAGGGTTGCCGCTTAAAACGGCGAAACTCGCTGCAGCAATCAGAACTGAGGTATCCCCCGCCCGCTTACGATCTTTCGAAAGCTGTCGATGTCGCGCTGCACGCGGCCACTGAACTGCTCAGGAGACGAGGGCCCAGGACGCCCGCCCAGATCTTCCAGACGCTTTACGATGTCGGGATCGGCCAGCGCTTCACGAATGGCGCGGTTGATTCGGTCAACGACGGGCTGCGGCGTCTTGGGGGTGGTGACAATGCCCAGCCATGATTCGTATTCCAGGCCGGGGATGGTTTCAGAGGCTGCCGGGACCCCGGGCACGAGAGACTTACCTTCGGTTGAGGTGACGGCGAGCGCGCGAACCTTACCGCTTCGGATGAGCGGTAGTGCGGCGGTGGCGGTCTCGACCATGAGGTCGACCCGTCCGGCCGCTACATCCGCGAACGCAGCGGGCGATCCCTTGTAGGGCACGTGCGCCAGATCGATTCCCGCTTCGGCATTGATCCACTCGCCCAAGAGGTGATGGGCTGCGCCGATTCCCAGCGACGAGAACGACAACTTGCCCGGGTTAGCTTTCGCACGGTCAATGAGGTCGCGAAGGTTACGGAGCGGAGACTCGTTAGCCACACAGTAAAACATCGGATAAACCGTGACGGTGCTGACCCAGGCGAAGTCATCGATGGGGTGCATGGGCATTTTCTTTAGCATGGCCGCCTGACTGGCGTGCCCGCTGGGAAGAAGCGCCCAGGTGTAGCCGTCAGGCTGGGCGCGGGCCACCGCTTCGGCTGCGATCAGGCCGCCTGCGCCCGGACGGTTTTCCACCACCACCTGCTGACCCAGTATCGGGGAGAGGCGTTGCGCCATGAGTCGCGACACCACATCAGAGCTTCCCCCCGGTGCGAAGCCCACGAGGAGCCGGATTGGCCGGGAGGGCCAGGGCTCAGCAGTCTGGGCGAACGTCAGCGGGGCGGCGCCAAGGCCGATTGCTGCAAGGCTCGCACCCAGCATTCGGCGGCGGGGAATCGGACGCAAGGAATCCTTTGACACGGCGTGCTCCTTCAACAATCAGGGTCGGCCCGCAGCGCTACTCGGCCACGCTGTCGGACCGGATTTATGCGCGGACCGAGCGCCCCGGCGAGGGGCTACTCGGCGCGGCCAGAGAGCTTAGCGCCCGTAGAGTGTTTTGGGGAGCCACAGCCCGATTTCGGGTAGGACGTATAGCAACACGATGGCGAGTATCTGAATACCCATGAAGGGCAGCATGCCCACGAAAATCTGGTTGAGCGTGACATGGGGCGGGCTCACACCTTTGAGGTAGAACGCTGCCATTGCAACGGGTGGACTGAGGAACGCGGTTTGAAGATTGAGTGCGACCAGGAGCCCGAAGAACAGCGGATCAACGCCGAAGTTATCCAGGAGCGGGATGAAGATCGGCATGAAGATCACGATGATCTCTGTCCACTCGAGCGGCCAGCCCAGGAGAAAGATGATCACCTGACTGAGAACGAGGAACTCGGTCTTGCTCAGGTTCATGGACAGAACCCACTTCTCGACCAGTTCCTGCCCACCGAGCAGGGCGAACGCGGCAGAGAAAATAGAGCTGCCCACGAACAGCCAGCAGACCATTGCACTGGTCTTGGCGGTGAGAAATGCGCTGTCCTTCACGACCGTCAAGGTGAGCTGACGGTAGGCGGCCGCGAGAAGAAAACCACCGAACGCGCCCACCGCAGCGGCTTCGGTGGGCGTGGCAAGCCCGAACACAATGCTCCCGAGCACAGCGAGGATGAGCACGACCAGTGGAAAGAAGCTGCTCAGCAGCATCTTGAAGACTTCAAAGCGCTGGAAGCTCAGTACGGCATAAAAGGCAATCAACGCGACAGCGGCAGCCCCGGCGCCGATCCAGAAACCTGTCGGCGCAGGAACGCGAGGTAGGGCTGCTGCAGGGGGCTCCAGCGCTGACGAACCGGGTGGCTCGGAGAGCCCGCTACCCGAGGATTCGCGCAGTCCCCCCGACCCCAGTGGCTCCCTCAGCGACGACCCGCCCGGTGGTTCGGCTAGGCCGCTGCCTGTTGGTGGCTCGCGCAGTCCGCCCGATGCTCCGGGCGGTTCCGAGAGCCCGCCGGCAGACGGGGGCTCGCGCAGCCCGCCTGCTCCCGGCGGCTCGCGCAGCCCGCCTGCACCAGGCGGCTCGCACAGCCCGCCTGCACCAGGCGGCTCGCGCAGCCCCGTTGAACCCGGCGGTTCAGCCAGGCCCCCTGACGCTGTTCCTGTGCCCGCGGCCCCGGCTTGGGCCGCATAAGCCTGGCTAGGATCCGGGCGCGTGACGCCATTCCACACCATTCCGAGCAAGGCAAGCACAATGATGGCGGGCAACAGCGCGGCAACCAGTTGCTTGAGCAGATACGACACTGGAACGTCGGCGTTATTTTTGCCCTTCAACGCACGGAGTAGACCTGACAGCGCAACCCCGGGGAAAGCCGATGCCACGCGCGACATCAGGGGCGGCAGGTCGATGCGGCGCGCCTCCTCCGACAGGGGCGGCGCCAGCTCGGGCTTGAGCTTCGCCACCACGATGACATACACAATGTAGAGCCCGGCGAGCATCAGTCCAGGGAAAAATGCTCCGGCGTAGAGCTGAACCACTGACACACCGGCAGTTGCGCCATACACAATCAGCATCACGGAGGGCGGAATCAGAATGCCCAGGCAGCCCCCAGCGGTGATCGTACCCGCGCCCAGCCTCACGTCATAGCCTGCACGCAGCATTTGTGGGAAAGCGAGCAGCCCCATGAGCGTCACCACCGCGCCTACGATACCGGTAGCGGTGGCGAACACCGCGCAGGTAAACAAGGTGGCGACCGCGAGTGAGCCCGGTACCCGGGCGAGCGCCAGATGCAGGCTGCGAAACAATTTTTCGATCAGATTGGCGCGCTCGACCAGATAACCCATGAACACAAACAGCGGGATCGAGATCAGCACATCGTTGCTCATCACCTTGAACGCCGACTGCACCATCAGGTCCAGCGTTTTCGTGATGTCGCGGTCATAGGCAAACCAGGTAAAGATCATGCCCATGCCCATCAGCGTAAAGGCGGTGGGGAATCCGAGCATGATGGCCACCACCACCAGCGCCAGCATGGCAAGCCCGAGATGTCCTCGGCTGAGTTGCTCTGCGCTCAGCATGACGCCAGCGGTGCCGAGAATGATCAAGCCCATCAGAATAAAGCCGAACCACAGCTCGCGACGGATCTTCATTTCGCGCTCCTCGGGGCGGTGGCGGCGAGGGCGGCGATATCTTCGTCGCTCACCTTGACCATCTTCTTCAACTTGTCAACGTCAACTTCCTCGACGTCTTGCTCGCGCGAGGGCCACGCGCCGTCGCGTATGCAGGCGATACAGCGGATGATTTCTACCAGGCCCTGGAGGAGCAGCATGGCGCCCGAAAACGGGATAACGAACTTGAACGGGTAAAGGGGGAGGGGTGTCGCCGAAAATGTCTTCTCGCGAATCGCGAGCGATTCGAGCGCATAGTCCCAGCCCGCCCAGGTGAGTGCAAAAATTCCTGGCAGGAAAAAAAGAAGATAAAGAACCAGGTCTACGGTGGCCTGGGTGCGCGGTTGGAAGAACCCATACAGCACGTCGCCTCGCACATGCCCATTTTTGGCGAGGGTGTAGGCGCCGGCGGACATGAACAGCAGGCCGTAAAGCATGATCTGGGCATTTAGCGCCCAATCGTGCGGTTCGTTCAGCACGTAACGGGAGAACACCTCCCAGGTGATCAGCGCCGTGAGCAGAACAATCGACCAGGCAAACGCCTGACCGACCCACGACGACAGGCGGTCAACCGCCAATAGCAGTTTTTGCATGGGAAATCCGCAAGAGAGGAGGGCGCGTGACGCCCATCGGTACGGCTCACCGGTCCGCCGGCTGTGGCCGCCTCGTCAGGGCGGCCGCAACCGGCGCCCGCTTGCGCGGGTCAGGCGTGCGGATCAGCGGCGACCGAAGTAGTGGTTGTAGGCCATCTTGAAGTCGACGGTGTAGTCGTTCTGCCAGCTGCCGGCGCGTTGTGCAAACGCCCTCTGGCTGTCGAGAACCTTCTTGAACATTGCGTTCTCGGACGACTTCTTGTCCATGATCTTGTCCCAGGACGTGAGTTGGGCGCGCAAAATGGCGTCCGGGGTCTTGTAGAAATTGACACCCGCCTTCTTGAGCTCGATGTAGTCCTTGGAGTTACGATCCACCGCTTTCCAGCTCATGTCGGCGCTGGCTGCCTGCACTGCGTAGTCGATAATGGCCTTGACTTCGGCAGGCAGCGAATTGAACTTCGCGCGGTTGAACAGGATCTCGAACTGCTCAGTGCTCTGGTGAAAGCTCTGCAGCATGCAGTTCTTCACCACGTCCGGGAAGCCCAGGACGCGGTCGGAAGAGGCGTTATTGAAGTCGGCGCCCTCGAGGAGGCCGCGGTCCAGGGCCGGCACGATTTCACCA
>SXGQ01358189.1_pt1 | contig 14833 bp, 19 predicted proteins | sample 3178371 | NCBI WGS metagenome assembly SXGQ01 (sample SAMN11356859, study PRJNA531348) | freshwater metagenome | isolation source: freshwater sample F1-20 | place: China: Fuxian Lake, Yuxi | collected 2017-12-25
CGTCACGATCGGCGAGCCCTCCGGCGAGGTCTTCCTGGGCGCGGCGCTCCAGGACCTCGGTTCGACCGGGCCCGCCACGCTCAACCTCATCGACGAGGAGTGCGAGCGGGTCGTGTGGCAGGCGGAGTACAGCGCCGAGGAGGTCCTGCGGCGCAACTGGGAGACCGTCCATGAGGTCGCTCGCGCGCTGATGGATCAGGAGACGCTGTCCGGCCTGGCGCTGGACGCGGTCCTGTCACCGGTGGACCTGATCGACCTGACGCAGCTCGAGCTCCCGGACTGGGACACGCGCGTCGACCGGCCGCAGACGAGCCGGAGCGACGACGAGTGACCCGGCGGGGACGGCTCACCGGCGCGGTGCGTCGTAACAGCGGGCCCGCCGCGCTGGTCATCTCGCTCGCCGCACTGGGGATGACGACGACCGGCGCCGCCGACGCGGCGAAGACCCGGGCGGCGAAGGTCCTCGCGCCGAAGTCGAAGGTCAAGGTCGTGAACAAGCCGCAGGCGGGTGCCCTGCTGCTGCTCGGCAAGAACCGCAAGTTCCCCGCGAGCGCGATCCCGAAGGTCGCGTCGGCACGCAACGCCGACCGGCTCGGCAACCGCCCGCTCGCGGATCTCGCGGCGACATGCAACGCGGAGTCGGTGGACCTCGGCAGCTGGTGCCTGATGTCGCAGCCATACGCGGTCCCGAACGAGGACATCGGCAAGAACGACTACTTCTACGCGTCGCGCACGTGTGTCGAGATGGGCGGCTACCTGCCCACGGCGGCACAGCTGCTCGGCGCGGTGGCGCGCGTCAAGCTCGCGGGGACCATCGACGACGACCGTCTCACCGCCTCCATCGACGAGGACGCGACGGACGGGACCAAGGACCGCCGCGAGATGACGTCGACCCTCATCACGACGCAGGGCGGCTCCAGCTCCGCCGGCTCGCAGGGGGTCAGCGAGGGGTCGCGGGGCGATCCCCGCGTGGGAGAGCCCGATCCGGTGCCGCTACCCGCCAACCCGCAGCCCGAGACGCTCCAGTACGTGACCGTGTACGACAACCGCGACAAGGGCGGGTTCGCCGGCGCGAAGCCCGTCGCCCAGGCCGAGACGTTCCGCTGCGCGTTCGACAAGCAGCAGGGACAGGAAGCCAGCGAGGAGGGCTGAGAGATGGCGACGCGCGTGGACAAGGCCGCTGTGACGTTGTCGGTGATCGACGAGCGGCACCTGCCCGCGCCGCTCGTCTTCGACGACCTCGAGCTTCGTCCCGCGGAGTACGAGGCGCTCGTCGCCGGACGCCGTGCGGGCCTGACCCGCCGGGAGTTCCAGGTCCTGCACTGCCTGGCCGCGCAGCCCGACCGAGTGCTGACGCGGCAGGACGTCTACGACCAGGTGTGGGGCGGCGCGATGCCGCACCGCGACCGGTCAGTGGACGTCTTCGTCCGCAAGGTGCGCCGCAAGCTGGGGACGGTCGCGCCGGACCGGATCGCCATCCACACGCACTTCGGCGTGGGCTACCGCTTCTCGTACGAAATGCTCGACGCCGGTCGCTGACGGCGCCGGCCGCGAGATGGGGGCGGGACGGCGCCGCTCGACGGCCCAGATCGCGACGCCCACCGCGACGGGGAGCAGGACGACGGCCGGCGGCGGCACCGCCACACCGCCCTTGCTCAGGACGCCGAGGCCCGCGGCCAGGAGCACGCAGCCGAGCGTGGGCCGCAGGACGTGCGACGGGACCCGGGTGATGAGCCGTGCGCCGATCAGGACGCCGGGGACCGACCCCACGAGGATGTTGGCCATCAGCACGAGGTCCACGTTGCCGGCGGCGAAGTGCGCGAGCCCCGCCACCCACAGCAGGATCGCGGCGTGGAAGACGTCGGTCCCGACGACGCGATGCGGCGTCAGGCGGAAGACGAGGATGAGCGCGAGGCCGATCAGCGCGCCGCTGCCCACCGACGTGAGCCCGAGCACAAGGCCCAGGACCGCGCCGATCGCCACCGCCTCGGCTTTGCGCCGGGCCGTGAGCTCGACCTGCTCGCGCTCGCGGGCGGCCGCCGCCGGGACGAACATCGCGCGGCCGAGCGTCGTGACCGCCGTCACCAGGAGGGCGACGGCGACGCAGATGAGCAGCACGTCGTCGAAGTCGTCCCCGTACGCCGCGTGGAGCTGTTCGATCAGCCAGACCCCGACCAGCGAGCCGGGAGCGGACCCCGCGGCGAGCCACCAGCACAACGACAGGTCGACCGTGCGCTGGCGCAGATGGGCCACGCCTCCGAGGGTCTTGGTCACCGCGCCGTAGGCGAGGTCGGTGCCGATCGCGGTCACCGGTGGGGTGCCGACGAACAGGAGCAGCAGCGGCGTCATGAGCGATCCGCCGCCGATCCCGGTCAGTCCGATCAGGACCCCGACCCCGAGGCCGAACAGCGCGATCACGGGGTCCATCGCGCAGTCAGGCGCCGATCGCGCCCAGCCGCGGCGTCGCGCCGCCGGTGTCGTAGGCGAGGAAGCGTGAGAACGTCGGATGGTCGGGGCCGTGGAAGTCCGCTGAGCCGGTGGTCAGCAGGCCGAGCTCGTCGGCGAGCGCGACCAGCCGGGAGGTCTGCTCCGGCGTGTGCGTGATGTAGAAGGCCTCGACGCCGTCGAGCCCGGCCGACGCGAATCGGCGCAGGCAGGCGGCGACGGTGTCGTCGGCGGGGATGTCCCAGTACGGGTGGGCCCACACGGCGACCCCTCCGGCGGCATGGACGACGTCGATCGCCTCAGCGACGGTCGGCGTGGTGCGGCCGCGGAACGCCGGCGCACCCGGAATCAGGTACGCGACGAGCAGCGCGGTCCGGTCAGTGAGCCCTTCGTCCGCGAGACGGGCGGCGTTCGCGGGGTGGTCGAACACCGCGGCGGCGAGGTGCGGCCGGCCTGGACTGGCGTGTCCCGTGAAGGCGGCGTGGTCGACCTCCCAGCCCAGCTCGCGCATCGCGTCGGCCATCCGGCCGATCCGGCCCGTGCGATCTGCGCGGAACCGCCGTAGGGCCTCTGCCAGCGTGGTGTCGTCGGGATCGATCTCGTAGCCGAGCAGGTGAAGGTCCTCGCCGGCCTCGTCGATCGTCGAGAGCTCGACTCCCGGGACCAGTCGCAGGCCGCGGGCGCGGGCGGCCCTGGCCGCCTCGGCCACACCGTCGACCGTGTCGTGATCGGTGAGCGCCAGCACCTCGACCCCCGCGTCAGCGGCGCGGTCGACGACGGCTGCGGGCGCGAGTGCGCCGTCGCTGTGCACCGAGTGGGACTGGAGGTCGAACCGGGGCGTCATGCGGCCGAGCGTAAGCGCCGCGCGGCCCCGGATCGTGAAGAAGTCGTGGCCGCTCAGCGACGGCGCTTGAGCGCGATGCCCTCGAGCGCGTGTGCGACGGTCTCGCACGCGTCGATGGCCGACTCGATGGTCTCGAAGATGTCCTTCCAGCGGATGACGACCATCGGATCGATGCCGCCGGCGAAGAGCGAGGCGATCCCGTCACGCGCGAGGCGGTCACCCTCGTTCTCGAGGCGGTGGATCTCGACGAGGTGAGGGGAGACGTCGCGCTGCTCGCGCAGGGCCGCCAACGACCGCGCGACCTGCTCGGACGCTCCCACGAGGACGTCGGCGAGGAGCACCGCCTGCTCCATCGGAGCCTCGACCTTGTAGATCACGAGCTGGTCTGCGGCCTGCTCGGCGTCGTCGACGATGTCGTCGATGGCCGTCGCCAGCTGGTGGCCGTCGCCGAAGTCGAACGGCTTCGGCGCGCCGTCCAGGGTCAGGCGATGGATGATGTCGTGGGTGATGCGATCACCCTCGTTCTCGCAGCGCAGGATCTCCTCGGCCAGCTCCGCGTGTTCTGGGAAGTCGCGCAGCAGGTCGCGGAGCAGCAGGCACGCGCGCTCGGCATTGCTGCCGGCCTCCTCGAGGAGGACGAGCAGGGAGTCGTCGGAGGGCTTGGAGCCGAGGAGCGCCATCGCGCCCGACCCTACCCGGTGCTCTCGCGGGGAGCGGCGCGGTTGCGGTCGTTCACGGCTTCTTCACAGGTCGTTCACGGCGAGGTAACCGCGGGGCGGTCCACGGCCGCCACGCTTGCCCGCACGTGATGGAGACCGCTGCGTTCCCGGAGGAGGTCCTGAGCATCGGACCGGTGGAGATCCGCCCCCACGGCGGTCTCGTCACGCTGAACCAGCGCACGCTCACGTTGTCCGTCCGCGAGTTCACGCTGCTGGTCGAGATCGCCCGGCGCGCGGGGAGAATCGTCTCCCGCGCGGAGCTCTACACGCTCGTGTGGGGCGCGCCGCTGCGCGCCGGCGACCGATCGGTGGACGTGTACATCCACAAGCTGCGCGTGAAGCTCGAGGACGGCGCTCCGGGATGGGCCTTCATCCATACCCATGTCGGCTTCGGCTATCGCTTTGCGCCGGAGCCTTCACATCCTTTTCACAACACAGCCACAACTCGATAACAGACTGCCTGTCGATCGCTGGAAGGCTGCCACGGCTTCTATGGGAGACCAGAACCTACGAGGAGGAACGTCTGTGAAGACGTACCGTTTCATGAGCGCAGTCGGCGTGTGCGCCGCGCTTGCGTTCGGCGTGGCCGCGTGCGGCGACGACGAAGAGTCCGGCAGCAGCACCAGCGCCGCCGACACCGAGCAGGTGTCCGGCAGCATCTCGATCGACGGCTCGTCGACCGTCTACCCGTTCGGCCAGGCGGCCGCGGAGCTCTTCAACGAGGAGCAGCCCGACGTGAAGATCACGGTCGGCCAGTCCGGCACGGGCGGCGGCTTTGAGAAGTTCTGCGCCGGGGAGACCGACATCTCGCAGGCTTCGCGTCCGATCAAGGACGACGAGGAGGTGCCGCTCTGCGAGAAGGGCGGCGTCGAGTTCGGTGAGCTCCAGGTGGCCAACGACGGCATCGCCGTCGTGACGAACCCCGGCCTCGAGGTCGACTGCATGACCACCGCGCAGCTCAAGGAGCTGTGGAACACGGGCTCGAAGATCACCAAGCTCAGCGAGATCGACAGCTCGTTCCCCGACACCACCCTCTCGCTCTACGGCCCGGGCACCGACTCCGGCACGTTCGACTTCTTCACCGACGTCATCAACGGCGAAGAGGGTGCGACCCGCGACGACTACCAGGCGTCCGAGGACGACAACCAGCTCCTCACCGGCGTCGAGGGTGACGCGGGCGGCCTCGGCTACTTCGGCTTCTCGTACTACGAGGGCGCCGCGGACAAGCTCAACCTCGTCGGTGTCGACGCGGGCGACGGCTGCGTGAAGCCCAGCCTGGAGACGATCCAGGACGGCTCGTACAAGCCGCTCTCGCGTCCGCTGTTCATGTACCCGTCGGCCGAGGCCCTCGCGCGGCCCGAGGTCAAGGCGTTCATGGACTTCGTCATCGCGAACCAGGAGGCCATCGCCGAGGCCGCCAAGATCGTGCCGCTCACGGCCGACCAGGCGGCGAAGGCGCAGGCCGACCTGACGGCGCTCGAGAGCAAGTAGGGAGCTGACCATGGCGGGCACACCCAACACCCCACAGCCCGCCATGGGCGGCGGCGGGTCCGGACCGAATCTGCTCCGGACCCGCTCGCCGCGAGCCATCGGCGAGGGAGCGATTCGCGTCTCGCTCTTCGTCGCGGCGGCCATCAGCGTCATCACGACGACGCTGATCGTCCTGTCGCTGCTGAAGGAGACCGTCGCGTTCTTCGGCGACGTCGGTTTCTCCGAGTTCCTCTTCGGGACGAAATGGACGCCGCAGCTGGCCGGCGACCAGCAGTCGTTCGGCATGCTGCCGGTGCTGATCGGCACGCTCTACATCACGGGCATCGCGATGCTCGTCGCCGTGCCCCTGGGACTGCTCGCGGCGATCTACCTTGCGGAGTACGCGCCCGAGCGCGTCCGCAAGACCGTCAAGCCGATCCTCGAGGTCCTCGCCGGCGTGCCGACCATCGTGTTCGGCTTCTTCGCCCTCACCTTCATCACGCCGGAACTCCTGCGGCCGCTGCTCGGCCCCGAGGTCCAGCAGAGCAACCAGCTCGCCGCGGGCCTGCTCGTGGGCCTGCTCGTCCTGCCCACCGTCGCGTCCGTCGCCGAGGACGCGATGACCGCCGTGCCGTACTCCTTGCGCGAGGGCGCGTTCGGCATGGGCGCCAGCCGCCTGATCGTGTCGCTGCGCGTCGTGTTCCCGGCCGCGCTGTCAGGGATCATCGCCGCGCTCGTCCTCGGTGCTTCCCGGGCGATCGGCGAGACGCTCGTCATCCTGCTCGCGGGCGGGTCCGGCCAGCTCCTGCCCCAGGTCGTCACCAGTCCGACCGACGCGTCCGGCTCCATGGCGGCGTTCATCGCCTCGACGGCCACCGGCGACGCGCCGACCGGCTCGATCGAGTTCGAGACCATCTTCGCCGTCGGCTTCACGCTGTTCGTGATCTGCCTCGTGCTGAACCTCCTGTCCATCCGCCTCGTCGGCAAGTACCGCCAGGTGTACGAGTGATCGTCACGACCCTTCAGCCCAGGAGCGCACGATGAACGGCGCCCAGATCGCCGCCAAGGCGGCGACCCAAACCACCGTCATCTCGCGGCGCAGCAAGAAGGACACGCGCCGAGAGACGGGTTTCGCGCTCATCATGTGGGCGGCGCTGGCGTTCATCTGCCTCTCGATCGCGGTGCTGCTGACCACGATCGTGCTCGACGGCCTGCCGCGGTTCTCGATGGACCTCTTCACGAACCAGCCGTCCAAGGTCAACCCCGCGACCTCGGGGATCCAGTCCGCGATCCTCGGCACGCTGTACCTGATGGCGATCACCGCGGCGCTCGTGATCCCCGTCGGCGTCGCGACCGCGATCTACCTCGAGGAGTACGCCGATAGCACGAAGTGGTTCAACCGCTTCATCGAGCTCAACATTCAGAACCTCGCGTCGGTGCCGTCGGTCGTCTACGGCCTCCTGGGCCTGGCGTTCATCGTCCGCGGGCCGCTGGACCTCGGCCCGACGCTCATGGCCGGCGGCATCACGCTCACCCTGCTCGTGCTGCCCGTGGTCATCATCGTCGCCCGCGAGGCCATCCGGGCGGTGCCGCCGTCGATCCGTGACGGCGCGCTCGCGCTCGGCGCGACCAAGTGGCAGACCATCTGGAAGCAGGTGCTCCCGGGCTCGATCTCGGGCATCGCCACCGGCGTGATCCTGGCGCTCAGCCGGGCGATCGGCGAGACCGCGCCGCTCATCGTCATCGGAGCCGCGGTATCGCCGCGGTTCAACCCCGACGGACTCGGCAGCGCCTTCACCGCCATGCCGGTCCAGATCTTCGCCTATTCCAAAGACGCCGATACCCAGTTTCTGGAGCTCGCATCTGCAACCATCCTGGTGCTGATGGGCCTCTTGCTCCTCATGAACTCCATCGCCATCTACCTGCGCAACCGCTTCGAGCAGAAGTGGTAAGGGAGCCCAGCGTGCCCGAGAAGACCGACACGGCAGAGAGCCAGATCACCCAGACCATGGACGAGCAGAGCGCCTCCAGTTCCGCCCACCACGAGGTCTCGCCCCACCTCGAGCCCAAGCCCGCAGCGGCGACGGCGTCGACCGAGGCGATCTTCGACTGCAAGGGCGTCGACGTCCTGTACAGCGGCAAGCTCGCCGTCGCCGACGTCGACGCGCCGATCATGAAGAACGAGATCACGGCGCTCATCGGCCCGTCGGGCTGTGGCAAGTCCACGTTCCTGCGCTGCCTGAACCGGATGAACGACCTGATCCCGGGCGCCGAGGTCCGCGGCAGCATCGTCTACCACGGCCAGGACCTGTACGCGAAGGACGTCGACCCGGTCCAGGTGCGCAAGCACATCGGGATGGTCTTCCAGAAGCCCAACCCGTTCCCGAAGTCGGTCTACGAGAACATCGCGTTCGGCCCGAAGGTCATCGGGATGAAGGGCGACATGGACGAGATCGTCGAGTCCGCCCTGCGCCGTGCGTCGCTGTGGGACGACGTCAAGGACCGCCTGAAGGACAACGCCTTCGGGATGTCCGGCGGGCCGCAGCAGCGCCTGTGCATCGCGCGTGCGCTCGCGGTCCAGCCCGACGTCCTGCTCATGGACGAGCCGTGCTCGGCCATGGATCCGATCTCGACGAACCGCCTCGAGGACCTCATGCTCGAGCTCAAGGAGGACTTCTCGATCGTGATCGTCACGCACAACATGCAGCAGGCCGAGCGCGTGTCGGACAAGACGGCGTTCTTCACCGTCGACATGAGCGGCGGCGAGTCCAACCGCGTGGGCCGGCTCGTCGAGCACGACATCACCGAGAAGATCTTCACGCAGCCCAGTGACAAGCGCACGGAGGAGTACGTCACGGGCAAGTTCGGTTGAGCCTGTGACCGTCCACACCCGGCAGGAGTTCACCGCCGAGCTGGCCAAGCTGGAGCAGGCCACGCTCGAGGGTCTCGACATGGTCGTCGCCCAGATCGACCGCGTGCTCGAGGCGCTCGAGCATCAGGACGTCGAGCTCGCGGCGATCGTCGTCGCCGACGACGACCGCATCGACGGCCGCTATCTGGAGATCCACCAGAGCGTGCTCACGCTGCTCGCCCTCCAGGCGCCGGTCGCAGGCGACCTGCGGCTCGTCGCCGCGATCCTCCACACCGTCAAGCACATGGAGCGCATGGCGGATCAGTGCGTGAACATCGCGAAGATGATCCCGCTGGTCGGCAACGAGCCGCCCCGTGACGAGGAGATGCTCGCGAAGGTCATGCGCATGGGCCGCTCGGCGCGCAGCGAGGTCACGCAGTGCCGTCAGGCGTTCGCGGTGCGCGACGTCGGCCTCGCGGAGGACCTGGTGCGCCAGGACCGGACGATCAACGTCCTGAACAAGGAGATCTTCCGCATGGCGGTGGAGATCGGCGACGACGTCGACACCCGCGAGTGGGCGATGTCCATGACGATGGTCGCGCGCGCGTTCGAGCGCATCGGCGACAACGCCGTGGACGTCGGCGAGCAGGTCGCGTTCATCGTCAGCGGGCTCTTCCGCGAGTTCGGCGATGCCGGCCGATCTGACACCCCGTCAGCGTGATCCGCGTCACAGTGCGCGCGTGTTTCGCCGTGTTTGCGGGACCACCTGTGAACAACCTGTGACCGGGGTGTCACCCGGCGTGCGCTCCGACGGTACCTCGGTCTAGACTCATGACCGTCATGACGGATCGCACATCGGTCGGTTCCCCAGCCGACCTCACCAGCGCGCCGAGTCCCCACGGCGCTCCGCTACGCATCGCTGTCATCGATGCGGATTCCGGTTTCCTGCAGGTGCTCACGAAGCGCCTCGACCGCCTCGGCTGGGAGCACCGCGTGGTGCCCGGTCCGGTGCCGGTGGAGACCGTCGTCGCGATGCGCCTCGGCGCGATCGTCATCGACCTGGCCACCCTGGGCACCCAGGGCTGGGACTACCTTGAGCGCCTGTGCGGCGCGGTGCCCGGTCTGGGCGTCGTCGTCTGCACCGGCCAGTCCACCGTCGCGCAGCGCGTCCGCGGCCTGCGGATGGGCGCCGACGACTGGGTCACGAAGCCGTGTCACCCCGAGGAGCTCATCGCGCGCGTCGAGGCCGTCGTGCGCCGCCGCCGTCGCACCGAGGCACCCGCCGCGGTCCTGCCGGTCCAGGCCGGCGAGGTCGAGGTGCGGTCCGACCAGTTCCAGGCCTTCGTGGACGGGACGTCGATCGACCTGACCCGCCGCGAGTTCGAGCTGATCCACCTGCTCGCCGAGGCCGAGGGCCGCGTGCTCGAGCGCGAGGAGATTTACCAGCGCGTCTGGGGCTACGCCATGGCGCGCGGCGACCGGTCGGTCGACGTGTTCGTGCGCAAGCTGCGCCAGAAGCTCGAGAAGGCGTCGCCCAGCTGGCGCTACATCCACACGCACTTCGGCGTCGGCTATCGCTTCGCGCCCGAGCGCGTGGACGTCGAGCCCGCGGGTGCGCTGGAGGCCGAGCTCGCCGAGGTCACGGCCCAGGCCGCGCTGGACGGCGGCGCGCCGGTCACGCTGCCGGTCGAGCAGACCTGAGAGCGCCGGTCGCGCGGGCGGTAGTCTGGACCTCGATGTCCGGGACCACCGTCCGCAACGTCGCGATCATCTTCGCCCTCGCGGCGATCGTCGCCTTCCTGCCCGGTGGTGACACGGGCGCGGACTTCATCAGCCAGATCCTGTCGGCGATCTTCATCGTCCTGATCGTCTTCATCGCGGCCCAGATGTACCGGCGCTTCCAGGAGGACATCTACGGGCTGGGGGATCGCTGGCGGCTCGTCCTGTACGCGTCGATCGCGGCCATCGTGTTCGCGCTCGGCGCGGCGTCGCGGATGCTGGGCGACGGGGATCTCGGGGCCGCCGGCTTCGTGCTCTGGTTCGGCCTCATGGGTGGCGCGGCCTACGGGCTGTACGGCACGTACCGGCAGTACCGCGAGTACCGGATCTAGCGCCCGCGCCCTTTCGCCGCGCCTCCTGCGCGAAGTCGTCACAGTCGCGTCTGGTTCCGTGACCGCCTCATCGCGAGGCTCCCGGCATGTCCGGTTTCCTCTTCGATGTGGCGCGCCGCGCGCGCTCCGACGACGGTGCGACGAGCGTCGAGTTCGTGGCGATGATCCCGTTGATCGTCGCGCTCGCCCTCGGGTCCTGGCAGGGGCTGGTCGCCGGGCAGGCCGCGTGGCTGAGCGGCGGGGCGGCGGCCGCCGCCGCGCGTGCCCACGCGGTGGGGGGCGACCCGCGGGCCGCCGCCAAGCGCGCGCTGCCCGCTCCGCTGCACCGCGGGCTCCGCGTGTCGACCAGTGACGGCGAGGTCACCGTGCGGGTCGTGGTGCCGGCGGTGGTCGGCTCGCGCCGGCTGGGGTCCTTCGCGGCTCGCGCACACCTGCGCGATCAGGGCGCATGACGACGCTCGCGCATCAGGACGGCCAGTCCACCGTCGAGGTCGTCGCGCTCCTGCCGCTGCTGCTCGCCGTGGTGCTCGCGCTGGCCCAGCTGCTGTCTGCCGGGCTGGCACGCGAGCAGGCGGGGACGGCCGCCCAGGCCGGGGCGATGGCGCTGCTCCAGGACGAAGACCCCGAGGATGCGGCGCGCGAGGCGGTGCCGGGCTGGTCGCGTACGCGCGTGCAGGTGAAGGTCGACGGGCGGCGGGTCGAGGTGCGGCTGCGTCCCCCGACGTTCGTTCCGGGCATGGCCGGCGAGCTCACGGCCCGGGTCGTGGCGCACGCGGGCAGGGAGACGTCGCCGTGAGTCTGCTCCGCGCCGTGGCCGAGCACTTCGTGGCGCCTGCCGACGAGGCCGCCCGCCCCGCACCTCGTGCGCCCGTCGCCGCCGTGTCCGGCGTCCCGCCCGCGGTCGGGCTGCTGTGCGAACCACGCCACGCTCGGGCGGCCGGGCGCGCGGTCGGGCTGCATCTCGCGAAGCGGCGGAAGGCGCAGGCTGCGCTGGTCGCCGTCTGGACTGTCGATGGCGGCGCCGCGACGATGTCCGGCGCGACGCCACTGGGTGGCGAGGCACGTCGCTTGGTCCGTGCCCTGGCGGGACGGGACATCGCGGCACACGCGAGCGGCCGCGTCGTGACGGCTGCGCTCCCGCACGACGCAGACGCGGCCGCGCAGGTGGCGGCGCAGGGCTTCGCCGTCGCCGCGTCCCTCCCGACGGTGCTGGTGATCGCCGGACCGCGCGAGCAGCCCCTCGACGAGCTGCTCTGCACCCGTGACCTCGTCCTCGTCGTGGATGGGGGAGACGACCTGCTGGCAGACACCGCCCTGGCTGCGCTGCACCGACGTGGTGTGGCGGCACGGCGCTGCGCCCTGCCCGCAAGCGCGGTGGCGTCGCGAGGCGGCAGCCTGCTGCCTTCGGCGCGCCGCGGGCTGGACACCGCGATGGAGGGACTGGCGTGATCGCCCGCTGTCGCGATGCCTCAGGGCAGGCCACGCTCATGGTCGTCTGGGTGCTGATCGCCCTTGCGGCGGCCGCGCTGCTGCTCGGCGGGGTGGCACGCGGCATCGGCGCCGGGAACGACCGCCAGCGCGCCGCCGACCTGGCTGCGCTCTCCGGGGCCCGCGCCATGCACGCGCGCTTCGGCGGGCTCTTCTCCGCAGGCGGGGACCACGTTGACCTGGCCGCCTATCGCGCCGCGGCCACGCGGGCCGCGCGCGACACCGCGCGCCGCAACGGCATGTCCCAGGTCCGCGTGTCGTTCCCCGAGGGCGACAGCTTCGCGCCGACGCGCATCCGCGTGGTCGTCGCCGACGCGATCGAGGTGGGCGACGAGCGCGTGGCGCACCGGGCCACCGCCGAGGCCGAACTCGCGCCGCCGGCCGACGTGTCCTTCGCCAGCGGCGGGGAGGGCGAGTACTCCGGCCCGCTGGCAACGCGCCAGGGCAAGCGCATGCGGCCGGACGTCGCCATGGCCTTCGATCGGCTCCACGCCGCCGCCACGAAGGCCGGCGTGCCGCTGACGATCACGAGCGCCTACCGCAGCAACGCCGAGCAGGCCGTGCTGTTCGCGCGCAACCCCGACCCCCGGTGGGTGGCCCGTCCGGGGACCTCGCTGCACCGCCTGGGCACGGAGCTGGATCTCGGTCCGCCCGCGGCGTACGGGTGGCTGGCGGCCAACGCCCCGCGGTTCGGGTTCATCAAGCGCTACAGCTGGGAGCCCTGGCACTTCGGGTACACGCGCAATGCCGGGTCGTCGTCCGTGGGCTACCGCCGCGGGGGCAAGGCCGCCGGGAAGGGCTCGCTGGTGCGCGACGACGACGACGACGACCAGGCCGGGGCCGGCGACGGCGAGCGCTCCAGATCGATGCCGTCCTTCGTGCCCGCCCGCTTCGCTCCGATGATCTCCAAGGCGGCGCAGCGTTGGAACGTGGGCGCCGCGCTCCTCGCGGCGCAGATCTACGCCGAGTCGAACTTCAACCCGTACGCGCGCAGCCACGCGGGCGCTCAGGGCATCGCGCAGTTCATGCCCGCCACCGCGGCGGCGTACGGGCTACGCAACCCCTTCGACGCGGAGCAGGCCATCAACGCACAAGCGCATCTCATGCGCGACCTGCTGCGACAGTTCGGCGCGGTGCCGCTGGCGCTGGCCGCGTACAACGCGGGGCCGGCTCCGGTCCAGCGCTGCGGGTGTCCTGGGCCGTACGCCGAGACGCGGGCGTACGTCGCAAAGATCCTCGGGCTGATGGGCGGGGCGGGCGAGCTGCCGGCCGGCGGGGGTCTCGAGGTCCGGCTGGTCGCGTGAGATGCCCGCGTCTACCATCAGCGTCATGGCGCTCACCGTCGGAGACCGCGAGGTCCGGCCGCTCACGGCAGACGACGTCATGCGCATGGTGGAGCTGGGCATCCTCGCGGAGGACGAACCGGTCGAGCTGCTGTACGGGGCGCTCACCACGATGAGCGCCAAGACGCCCGCGCACGAGGTCGTGAAGATGCGGCTCGCCGAGTGGCTGCCCGCACCGGCCCATCCGCGGTACATCGTGCGCACCGAGGCGCCGATCAGCGTGCCCGACCGTACGAGCCTTCCCGAGCCCGACCTCGCCGTCGTCGAACGGGCGGACTACCTCGCGCGCCACCCCGGCACCGCGCTGCTGGTCATCGAGGTCGCCGTCAGTTCGCTGCGCGTCGACACGCAGATCAAGCCGGCATTGTTCGCGGCCGCGGGCGTGCCGGACTACTGGGTCGTCGATGTCCCAGGGCGATGCGTGCGGACGTTCGCCGGGCCGGATGGTGGCGTGTACACGGCCACCGGCACCGCGCGCGCGGGGGATCGCCTCGCACCGACCGCCGTGGAGGTCGATCCGCTCGACGTCCGGACCCTGCTCGCGGGCCTCTGACCGGTAGCGTCCCCGCGATGGAGCGCAACCTCATGACCGCCGAAGGCCTCGAGGAGCTGAAGGCCGAGCTCGAGCGTCTGGAGACCGTCGAGCGACACGCCATCGCCGAACGCATCAAGACGGCGCGCGAGTGGGGCGATCTCAAGGAGACCGCCGAGTACCACGACGCGAAGAACACCCAGGCGCACCTGGAGACCAAGATCCTCCAGCTGCGCCAGCGACTGGACACCGCCGAGGTCGTCGAGGTGACCAAGGGCGACACGGTCGGCTTCGGGTCCACGGTGACGATCAGGGACGAGACCAGCGGCAAGGAGGTCACGTACCGGCTGGTCGCGTCGCGTGACGCGGACCCGTCGAAGGGCCTGATCTCCTTCGAATCCCCTGTAGCCGCGGCGCTGCAGGACAAGCGCGCCGGTGACGTCGCGGTCGTCACGACACCCCGGGGCGAGCGGCGCATGGAGGTCCTCGCCGTCCAGTGAACGCGGACGTCCATACGGACATCCGTATGAGGGTCGTATGGATGGGGCTCAAGTCCCCGCCGGCATCACCCGAAGCAGTGAGGGCCATGGAGGCTTCTTTCGTCGCAACGGACTGCGGCGCTTGGCGGGACGCGATCGATGCTGGGGTCGCTGCCGACGTCACGCGCGCCATCGATCAACTCGCCGAGTTCCCGGTCCTGGATGCCACCGTCCAGCGGATCCTTCAACTGTGCGACGAGCCGGACGCCACCACGGCGGACCTCGTCGCAGCCCTCGAACGCGACCAGGCGTTCGCCGCGAACCTGCTGCGCTACGCGAACTCCGCCGCGCTGGCCCGGCCGATCCGCGCCAAGACCGTGCGCCAGGCCGTCATGCTCGTCGGCCGCCGTGCGCTGCGCCGCCTCTCGCTGGAGGCCGCCACCTTCCGCTTCCTCGAGCGCGCACCCGGCAACGGCGGGACGGTCCGCGGGCAGCTGCACCTGCACGCGGTCTCCGTCGCCGTGACCTCCGCGCTCGCCGCCGACATGGCC
>SXGQ01557932.1_pt1 | contig 14831 bp, 18 predicted proteins | sample 3178371 | NCBI WGS metagenome assembly SXGQ01 (sample SAMN11356859, study PRJNA531348) | freshwater metagenome | isolation source: freshwater sample F1-20 | place: China: Fuxian Lake, Yuxi | collected 2017-12-25
AGCAGGTGCTCGGGGATGGCCGCGCAGTTGATGGGGATGAACGGCCCACGACTCCGCCGCGAGCGAGCGTGCAGCAGGCGGGCCACCATCTCCTTCCCCGTCCCGCTCTCGCCCAGCACCAGGACGGTGGCGTCGCTGGTGGCGGCCCGGGCGACCGCCTTGACGACGCCCATCATCTGCGGGCTGGCGCCCACGATGACGTCCTTGCCGTTCCTAGGGAATTCGGGCAAGGGGCGCAGCCGCTCGACTGCGTAGAGGCCAAGCAGGATCTCGCGTACCCGGCCGCGGGGGAGCGGCTTCGGGACCACGTCGTGCGCACCCCGCCCAATGGCCTCGATCGCCAGGTCCATGGTGGGCAGCCCGGTGAGCAGCACCACGGGGGCCATGCCACTGTCCTCGCGCAGCCGCCCCAGGATCTCCAGCCCGGCGCCGCCGAAGTCGGCGTCCAGCAGGATGAGGTCCCAGCTCCGGGACACGATCAGGCTCAGCCCCGCGGAAACAGAGGCCGCGGAGAACAGCTCCGCGCCGTCCAACTCCGGTTCGAGCGCTCGGCCGATGCCCCGGTCCGCGTCGAGGAGAAGAACTTTCAAGCTGGGTGGGGCGAGGTGCGTTGCAGAGTCTTCCCGGGGAGTCCTACGAAGATACGGCTCGTCGCAATGCGGAGCAAACGTTCGAGCACGTTTCCGCTACACCCCCCGGCCCGGGCGGGTGCAGCCGCCGCCGGGCCGGCGCTCCCCTCACAGTGAAGGGCACGCCTCTCCCGCGCGACGTTCGAGGACCGTGTGAGCCGGGCCCGGGCCCGGCTGCCGCAGCAGTTCCTCGATGACTCCGACGATACCGTGCCCAGTCGAAGGGTCCACCGTCGCCCGAGCGGCCTCGCTCATCCGGCTGCGCAGCGCCGGGTCCGCGAGAAGCCGCGCGACGTGAACGCCCACGCTCTCGGCCGAAACCCGATCGGCACGGAGGTACATGGCCGCTCCCGCTCGACTGAGATCTTCGGCCAGGACGGAGATGTGGGGCCCGATCGGCGTGGCGGGCACAGACACGCACAGCGCCGGGATGCCGCGCGCACACAGCTCCAAGAGCGTCGTCTCGCCGGCCGCGCTCACAACCACATGGCAGGCGGCGAAAACGGCCGGCAGGTTGTCGAAGAAGGGCCGGAGAACGCTGGATTGCTCCAGTGCTTGGGCGTCGGCGCGGCTCGGAGGATGAGCGCCGTACTGCACCACCAGCTGCGCCTCCGGCCGGGCGCGGCGGATCCGCCGGCCCGCATCCACGAACAACCGGGTCGTACTCGGGGAGCCGCCGCTGTAGCCAACCATGCCCACGACCGGCCGCTCCGGATCGAGGCCCAGGCTACGGCACGCGTCGGCCCGGCAGGCCGGGAGGAATGCCTCGGGCCGGAGCGGAGTTCCCGTCACTCGCAGCCGCGCACGCACATCGCGCGGAAAAACCTCCAGGTCGATCCCTCGTGCCAGGCACGTGCGGTCGACCATCCGGGCGAGCAGCCGGTTGGCGCGCCGCACCACGTAGTGCGGCACCGTGACCGTCGGCAGCCCGCGCAGCACGGCGGCCAGCATCGGCGCGAACGAGCACCGCCCGCCGGTTCCGACCACGATGTCGGGCCGAAAGCGATCGATCGCGGCCAGGCCCCCACACACTCCGCGGAGCGTGGTCCATGCGAGTGCAGGGCCGTGGCGAACAAGGTCGACGGCGGAGAACTCCCTGTGCGTTCCAAGCCCCACACCGACCGGCACCACGCGGTAACCGCGCCCTTCGATCCATCCCCGGAAGCGCGCATTGTGGGGGAGGACCACGGCTGCCTCCATCGTATATCGCTGGCCGAGCACGTCGAGGAGCACCGCCGCGTGACTGAGGTGCCCCACGCTGTCGCCGGATGGGACCAGCACCCGCAGCGGCAGTGCTGCCAAGCGCTGGCAAAGGGACTCGGCCGGGTTATCGATCGGGTTCATGGGGAGCTTCGGGGAAGATGCCGTGCGGACTGGTGACGTCGCCGCATCTCCCGGCAGGTGCAACCACCGCTCCACTTCGAGAGAGGGAGCTATCCGTCGTTACGACAACAGGTTACAGCCGGCTTCGCTGGTGGTGGCAGGAGTGGGGCGTAACGCGGCGTTACACGCGGGGTGTAATGGAATTTTACCCGGCATAATGCGAGAGAGGCTCCCAGCCGACCTGATCCTGATCCTGCCACACGGCTCGTGAGTACCTGGGGCAGCGGGAGCACCCCACCGGAGCACGGAGCGGCGGACGCGCCGTGAAGTGCTCGCCGCCGCACCTTTCCGGGCGCCAACCTCACTCGCGACTGCGTTAGCAGACTGTGAGTGACCGTCGGCTCACACGCCGATGGAAGGAACACTCGTCGGCAACCCGCAGCCGCTCGTACTACACCAGAAACGAGCGAAGCGGGAGACGGACCTTCCGCTTCGCATTGGGTGCCGGGCCCGAACATCAGCCGAGGTTATTCGTAAACGAACCTGGCTACCAAGGATGAGGTGACGCGGCGTTCATGATTCGCATCACAGGATCCCGGACGCAACGAGTCGGCTTGGATGCCGTTCGGGTTCCGGGCTCGTTCCAGTGGACTTCCTCACGGCTGAAGGTACAGCGGCTCGATCGCGTCGATCCGCAGATCTTCGGACCCGGCGTTCAGGATCATGATCTCATGCGCGTGCTGGACCCCGTGGTGTCCCATGTCATGCGACGCGGCGCCGTCTGGAAACCCACGCCGATTCGTATCGAAGCGGACCCACGGACCTCCGGGCTCGTCCCGGGCAAACAGCCGGTAGAACGTTGGCTGCCCCGCCGGACCGTACACCCGGACATCCGCCCCTGCCGCGTCGGAGAAGCCCCTTCCGGGTATGAAGCGGATCGCGAGCGTCCCTCCCGGCGCTATCACCGCGACGGAATCATCCCGCGCTCCGAGTGCCGCCGTCGCATTCGTCACGTGGCTGGTGCCCTCAACGACAACGGACCAGTCGTGAGCTGCGGGTGGAGCCGGCGCGGCCGCCGGTGCGGAAACAGGCGTTGCAGCCGGTGCTGAAACGGGTGCTTCAGCCGGTGCCTGAGTACCCGAGTCGCTCGGAGAAGGACTGGCCAGCGCCTTTCCTGTCCCACCGGCGTCCGCGGGACCCGACATCTGGGCCCAGACGCCGGCTCCGATCAGCGCCGCCACGACGACGGCGCCGGCCGCAGTAAGGCCGCGGCTCGGGCGCCGCGCCCGCTCAGCGTTGACGTGCTGCACCACGACCGCCATGGACGTGGGCGAGTTGAACGGGACGATGCCCGCCAGCATCTCGTAGAGCACGACCCCAGGCTGTAGATGTCGGACCGGGCGTCGAGCGTGAGAATCTCCGCTACCGCCGACGGGGCCAGAGGCCCGTGCTCCTTGATCAGGCGCCGGAGCGTGTCACCCTCCACCAGTTCCATCACGAGGTACACCATACCTTCGGACGAAATGCCGAAGTCGTGGATGGCCACCGCATTGGGGTGCTTGAGCCGTGCCGCTGCCTGTGCTTCGCGGCGGAAGCGCTCGGCCGTGTTCGGGTCGCGCAGTTGTTCGGCGTGCAGCACCTTCACGGCTACGGAGTCACCGATCAGGAGCCGCGTGGCGCGATACACGCTCCCCATGCCGCCGACGCCGATACGGCTGTCGAGGCGGTATTTCTCGTCGATCACCGAACCAATGAGGGCATCCGGCGGGGGCGTGGGAGCCGTTGCCGTGTCGCCGGAGCCCTGCTCCGCGCCACAGGTGGGGCAGAACCGATGGCCCTGCTCAACGTGCGCCTGACAGCTGCGGCAAATCATGGCCCACCTCTCCGAATGGTTGCATTGATGTGTAAAGGATCCGTTCCCTCAGCCGGACCGGGCCGCAGAACATCGTGGCGGTACCCCGTTGCTCTCTCACAGCGCATCCTTCCGCGCCAGCGCCCACCCCGTCAGTCCCAGGAACATCAGCGTGAAACCGGCCAGGATGGAAGCGTCCAGCACAACCCGCTCACGGAAGCGAGCTTTCACCTCGTCAGGCGTTTTCTGCTCGAGAACCGCATCGTAGCCGCGTACGGTGAGCTGTGTCGCCAGCCGGTGCACCGCGAGGGTGTCCTCGACGCTGGCCGTATGCACCAGGCCATCGATGGACCAACGCCCGATCATCGCGGCGCTGAGCGGGGCGGCAGAACCGAGGCCCTGGTTTCTGACGACGCGATCCGGCGCGGCCCCCGTGTGCCCGGAGCCTTTCTGCCCACCTTCACCCTGGGCTCGTTCGTATGCGACGAATGAAGCTTCTGTAGCCGGCCTGCCTGTCACCGTGTTCACATAGATGGGATCGGTCGGCTTGAAGAACCCGCTGAGCAGCAGTTGTGGGATCAGGATCAGCGGGAGGACCGTCATCGCCTTCTCCGTCGAACCCACCAGTGCGGAGAAGAACAGACCGACCGCCACGCCCGCCAGGGAGGTCAGAAAAAGAAGCAGGAGCAGCGCCCCGAAGTCCCCGCCGCGGACGCGATCGAGGAGGGCGAGGTGATCAATGGCGACGAAAGAGGCGATGGCAGCGGTGGTCCAGCCGCCGGTGGAGCAGAATCCGCAGGATCCGCCGCCGCGACGCCTTGATCCGGGAGATCGCCGTGCATGGGCTGGAGCAGGTGCTGGCCGGACCCGCCGCGCCGTACGTGTACAGCATCGTTCTGCTCCACGGGGACGCGGAAGGTGCGTGCCGCTCGCTGCTCGGGATCATCCGGGCGGCCGCGCACCTGTGACGTGCCGCGCCCGGCGGTCCCCCCCGCCGGGCGCGCCGGGCTACTCCGGGCTCCGGCGGCGGCCTCGCCGCCGCGTCACCGGCTTTCGTAGACGCTGGTGCCGCCGTCCTTGCCGAAGGCGATCACCTGGTACGGGTCCGTGGAGGGACCTTCCATGCCCGGCGAACCCATCGGCATCCCCGGCACCGCGATGCCGGCGACCTCCGGCCGCTCGCGCAGCAGCCGCCGGATCACGTCCGCCGGCACGTGGCCTTCCACCACGTATCCCCCGACCAGGGCCGTGTGGCACGACGCGAGGTGCCCGGGAAGCCCGTGCTCCGTCTTCACCGGCTGCACGTTCGGCGTGTCGCGTACCTCGACGCGGAAACCGGCCTCGCGGATGTGGTCCACCCACTTCGTGCAGCAGCCGCAGGTCGGGCTCTTGTAGACCGTAACCAGGACGTTCTCCCCCGCTGCCGCGCTGGCGCTCGCGCCAGCCTGGTCGGAACCTCCGCCCGGCGGGCCCCCGGAGCTCCCGCCACAGGCACCCGCCAGGGCCGCAATCCCGAGAACGAGGAGCCGTCGCGCCGTCTTGCTGTTTCTCATCCGTTCCTCTCTTCCGTGTAGTCGGTCTCACATCTTCATCCCGCCCATCATCGAGCGGTGCATGTTCATGAGCCGGTCGAGCCGCGCCTCGTGCTGCGGCATGAGCGTCTGCAGTTCCGCCGCGTCCATCTCCGGCATCCGCGTGAGGTCCTGCCGCACGGAGTCGACGGTCGCGGTCCACGAAGCGTCGGCCTGCATGTTCATCTGGCCCATCTCCCGGTTCATCTGGGCCAGGAGGTTCCCCGCCATCTGCCGGTGCATGGGGAGCATCGCCGCGAGGCTGTCCCCGCTCGCGCCGCGCATGGCCTGCATGTGCGCCCGCATCTGCTCCATCGTGTCGCCGCCCTGCCCCGGGTCCATGCCCTTTATCCCGGCCATGCCGCCACCGGTGGCGGCGTTGGAGGAGTCCGGCACCGCGGCCTGCTCGGAAGCGGCATCGCCGCCTCCCGCGCAGGCGGTGGTGAACGCAAGCGCCAGCGCGGCAGCGGCCATACGGATCTTCATTGCTCGACATCCTTGAATGCGAGATGGTTCAATCCCCGCGGCACCCCGATGTGCCGTCGGGTCAGCCAGAGGGCGAGCAGCGGCACCGCCACCCACTGGACCAGAGGGGCGAGGCCGACGCCCAGCACCAGCGGCATCGCGCCGGCGTAGCTCCAGCGCTCCCAGCGATGGACGCTCACCCACTCCACCGCCACCGTTACGCCGAGCCCCGCGCTGAGGTACACGGCCAGAGGCATGCTCCGGGGGCGCAGCACCCACTGTGCCGAGCCTGCCGCGACCGAGGCGGCGCCACAGGCAAACAGGGCAATCGCCACGTCGCCCACCGTCGCCATGAGGCACGTCCAGGTGGCCGCGTCGTGCCGCGCCTCGCTCATCCCATCGCCTCGAACTGCCCGGCCCACTCCAGCCGGTATCCGGGCGGCAGCTTCAGCTCCCGCTCCAGCATCGCCCGCGCGTCCCGCACGTACCCGCCCACGTCCCGGCCCCGCACGTCCACGTAGACGATGTTGTTCAGGTACGCGTGCTCGGACTTGATCAGCGTTGTGCCCGGGCACGCCGCGGGCGTCCAAGGGGAAAGGAGACCGTCGTCTTGGGCGATGCCGGCGACGTTGCAAACGCCGCCCCATGCCGACAATTAGCTCTCCCCGGATCTCAACCGCTCCGCCAGTGTCGGGCTGCGGTCGATCGGAAGGCCGTGCTTCCGGTCGAGGAAGTACTCTGCCGCTTTGGCCGCAATCGGCGCGACGTCGCTGCCGTGCAACCCGTGCTCTACGATGGCGACCACCACAATCTCCGGCGCCCTCCCAGGTGGGCCGGCGAAGCCCGCGAACCATCCATGGTCCTTTCCCCCGGAGTTCTGCGCGGTTCCCGTTTTTCCGTACAGCTTCCACCGGTCAAGAGACGACATGTACGCCGTGCCGCCTTCCTCGGTCACCTGGCCCAGACCATCCCAGAGCGCGCGCAGGTCATCCCGCGAGAGCGCGAGCCTGATCGCGCCCGGGCCGCGCCCCGCGCCATCGCTGGCCACCAGGTGGGGCTCCGGCGCCGTTCCATTGCCCGCGAGCGCACTGTAGAACTGGGCGATCTTGAGGACGGTCTGCGCGTTCGGCCCCTGGCCGATGGCGAGGCTCAGAACTTCCGACGGCGTCGGCTCCCAGCCAAACCGCTCCTTGTACCACTCCGGCCCGGTCGGGAACGTCGGCGTTTTCTCGCCGGGCAGATCGATACCCGTCGACCGATTGAATCCCATCCGGGTCCCGGCGTCGGTAAGCCCGTCGAGACCCAGCCGGATTCCGAGTTGGTAGAAGTAGACGTTGCACGAGTGCTTGATCGCCCCGGTCAGGTCCAGCGCGCCAAACCCGGGCGGGCCGTACCAGTCTCCGAAGTAGCGCCCTGCGAACCGCATTCCGCCGTTGCACGGGATGGGCATCTCGGTGCCCGCGCTGACGAGGTCCTTCTCCAGGCCCGCGGCGGCCGTCGCCAGCTTGAAGGTCGAGGCCGGCGGGTAGAGCGCTCCGATGGCCCGGTTCAGGAGCGGCTTCGCAGGATCACGGTTGAGCGCATTCCACATGGCCGCGGGAATTCCGCCGACGAAATGGTTCGGATCGAACGTCGGATTGCTGTAGAGCGCGAGCACCTCACCGGTGGAGGGTACCATCGCCACCACGGCACCCTTCATCGAGTCGGGGAAGATCTCGTGGATGTACTTCTGAAGACCCGCGTCGATCGTGAGTTGCAGGGCCTGGCCCGGCACCGGTTGCCGCGTTCCGGCGGAACTACGCGCATCGACCACCCGCCCCATCGCGTCCACTTCCACGAACCGGGCTCCGTCCTTCCCGGACAGGTGGAGCTCATACTGCTTCTCGATCCCCGCCTTGCCGATCCAGCGGCCCTGCCGGTAGCCGGCGCGCACGTACTCGGGGCTGGTGAGCTCCCGCTCCTCGATCTCCGCGACGTATCCGATCAGGTGAGCGATCGCAGCACCCGGCGGATACGCACGCTTCGGCCGTTCGGTGAGGACCAGATTCGGAAAGGCGGCGTGCCGCTCCTCGATTGCCGCCACCTGCGCGAAGGTCGCGTTCTCCGTAACTGTGAGAACCGCATCCGGTTTCCTGTCGCGCGCTTGCAGCAGCCGCTCCACCTGAGCGCCGGAGAGTCCGAGAAAGGGAGCCACGTCCCGCACCGTTGATCGGACCGTCTCCTCACTCCCGGGAAGCAGGCTCACCGTGTACGCGGACACGCTGGTGGCGATCACCTCTCCGTAGCGATCTGTAATCGTGCCTCGCGGCGCCGGAATCTTGATCGGCTTCAGCCGGGTCTCCTCGGAGCGCGCCGAGTACCGCTCGCCGGCAACCACCTGGACGTAGAAGAACACGGCCGCCAGAACGGCGATCACGAAGGCGATCGCGAATACGGCACCGAAGCCCCGTAGTTTTGGCGTGTCGGCAGTACTCGGTTTCATAAACCTACCTCCTTATCGGTTCATAGACGCGCCCGCGTCTGCCGCACCGCTCGGGAACGGCTCGTCCTGGCTTTCCTGGAACTGGAATCGCTGTTGCTCAGCGCTCCAGAGGGTCTTCAGGTACGTGACGACGGCCCGCGCCTCCGCCGGCGAGAGAACGCCTTGGAAAGCGGGCATCGTCACCCGCTCGGTTTTGTTGAACGGGTCCCGCCAGCCCTGGAGCACGATGTGGTAGAGCATCCGGTCGGAGTGCTTCCACGTGTGCCCGGTAGAATCGTGCGGAGGTGCGGGGAGTTCCCCGGCATCGTTCGGGGTGTCCCAGCTCGCGGCCCCTTCTCCCGTCGCGCCGTGGCACGCGGCGCAGTACTGGTTGTACACGCCGCGGCCGAGGGCGACCGCCTCCGGATCCGGGGCGGGCGGGCCATCTCGCCGCCCGCAGCCCGTCAGCAGAACGGACATCACGGCCAGCGTGGCGGCCCTCGCGCTACGCACGGGACTGCTCCCAGCTCAGCCCCTGATCCGCGCTCCGAAGCACGGTCCCGTCGCGAGCGGCGGAGAAGAGCGTCCCTGCCCGGTCCACCGCCAGCGCCCCCGCGATGGGATCCGCGGATCCACGCACCCAGGTCTCGCCGCCATCACCGCTCCGGAAGAGGCCGTGGTCGGTGCTGGCGTAGACGCGTTTCGGCTGCATGGGATCGTACGCGACGTCCAGGACCGCCCCGTCAGGGAGCTTCCCAGCCGGCCTCCACCCGCAGAAGCAGTCCATCGAGCGCCGTACTCCGTCCGGGGTCGCCGCGAACAGCCACCCCGTCTGCATGCTGCCCTCCATGCCGGAGTGGAGGAACTGCCGGATCTCGGCGCCTGGTCCGCCGTCCATCTTCTTCCACCTCGCGCCCGCATCCTCGCTGCGGTAGATCCCCTCCTTGGCGAAGGCGGCATAGAGCGTCCCCGGCTGGTCGGAGTGGATCGCGAAGGCGGTGACGTGCCGGCTCGGCAGGCCGTCGGCCCGGGATGTCCACGTCTGCCCGGCATCCGTGCTGCGGATCACGCCGATGCCGCGGCCGGCGACGTAGAGTGCGCGTCCCGAATCGCTCGCGGCCACCGCCGTGATCCTCCCGTCCCCCCCGGGTCCGGGGAGCGGTATCGGGTTCCAGCTTACCCCGCCGTCCGCGCTCTCGTAGAGGGCCGCCGGATAGGCCTTCAGCAGCCTGTCTCGTGCAGCGTCATACTCCAGCGCCACGACCTCTCCGTGCGGCGCCCCGTCCGGCAGTACGCCCTTCTCGGCGCTCCCCCCGGCGCAGGCGCCCACGGCCACGACGACGAGCGCCGAAAGGGCGAGCCTTGGCAGATTGCGGTTCCAGTTCGCCATTCCGGTATCACCCTTCTCCATGTCTCTCATCCCCACGGGCCTTACCGTGTCGCGTAGACACGTGAGCCACCACCATGCTCGATCGCGAGCACCTGGTACGGGGGGCGGTTCGGCCCGGCCTCCGGCATTCCCGGAACGCCCGCGGGCATTCCCGGCACCGCCAGGCCACGCACATCGGGCTTCTCGGCCAGCAGCTGGCGAATCAGCTCCGCCGGAACGTGCCCCTCCAGCGCGTACCCGCCGGCTTCGGCCGTGTGGCACGAGGCAAGGTCCGGCGCGATCCCCAGCCGCTGCTTGACCTTCATCAGGTCCTCGCCCTCCTTCATCTCGACGCGGAAGCCGCTCTCACGCAGGTGATCGGCCCAGCCCTCGCAGCACGCGCAGGTGGGGTTCTTGTAGACAGTGACCACGGGAGTTCCGCTGGACGCCGAGGCGAGCTCGCGCACACTCCCCGGCGTTTCCGCAGCCACCGCCTCTCGCGCGGCCGTTGCGTGGAGGATGCCCCCGAGGCCGAGCCCCGCGAAAGCGGCCAGGAGAACGAACATTCTCGTATGCTTCTTCATCGCCTTCATCGCCAGTTCTCCGGCTGCTGGTGTCGGGCCTCCAGGCGCGCAAGGCGCTCCCGGAGCGCGCGGATCTCCTCGTCGGTGTGCACGGGCACCACAGCGAGCCCGTCGTGCCGATCCGTCGTGTTTCTGCCGCAGTCTCCATGGGACATGCTCCGCATCATCCAGAACATCGAGAGCGGACACGCAAGCAGGAGGAGCAGGGGCACGGCCCCCAGGATCCATTCCCAGTTCATGGTCTTTCCTTCCTTGTCGGTGGCGGGGGACGATGTCGTCCCCCGCGTTGCAGCCAGTTCGTCGGGTTTAGCGCTGCTCGGGGTGGTGCATCCGGTGGGCGCTGGAGTCGCCGTGCATCATCCCGCCACCCATCATCCCGCCGCGCATCATTGGGCAGTTCTCCATCAGTCCCATCATCCCCTGCATGCCCATCATGCCGCCGCCGAGTTCCTGGAGCTTCGCCCGCTGATCGGCGTTCAGGATCTGCCGGGTCTGGTGCTGGGCCCGCAGCATGGACACACCCATGTCGGTGTGAAGCGCACCCATCCGCTCGAACGCAGCGCGCACGGCCCGCTCGTCGAACTGGTGTCCTTCACTCGCCTGCCGGATGTCCCGGTGCAACGCCTGCATGCGCTCCATCGCCTGCCCGCTGGCCGGGCTGGCTTCCTGGCTCAGCGACTCCAGCCGCTGTACCTGCGCGGCGGTGAGCCCGAGCTCCTGGCGATGCTTCAGCGCGGCGTCGGGTCCCTGGGCCACGGCGCCCATCATGGGACAGTCCCGCATCATGGACATCATTCCACCCATGCCGCCGCGTGCCTGGGCGTAGAGCGCGCGCGTAGCGAAGACGCCGGCCATGAGCGCGAGGGCGAGCGCGATGGCTCCGAAGAACTTGCGATTCATTTGAGTTGCCTTGTTCATAGTCGTGATCTCTCCGCCGACCGGGCGCATTGCCCGGCCGGGGGCCGACGAGGAATCCCTCGCGGCAATTTCGTTGTGTGCCGTGGCGGTACCGCGGGCCGGCGCCAGGAGCGCGGGCCACGGGAACGCACCCCGGAAGCATCAGCAATCGGTTTGGAGATCCGCGGGCCGAGAGCCGCGGAGGGAGTGACTACGCGATCGGCGGACGGAAGAAGACGCAGGCGAGAAGAAACTCGCGTATGTCGTCCGCATGGGGAGAGAGCCGCGCCTCCACGGGGGAAGCGGTCAGCGAGAGAGCGGGATCCGACACCACGGCGGAAAACGCACCGCAGGCGCCGCTGGCGCCCATGGGCATCGTCGGGCAGTGCGGAGCGATGGGCCCCCCGGCATCGGAGTCGTGGCCGTCCGGCGCATGAAACGCAGCCGCCTCGACAGAGCACGACGGTGCTGCCGAAGCCGCATCCGCGGAAGCAACCATTTCCATGTTCGACGCGCACGTCGCAGCCCAGGCTCCCTGGACCGAGAAGGTCAGGAGCCCGAGTAGCGCCAGGAGCGCGGCGAGGAAGCGGACGCGGAGTTTCATACGGGATAACCTACAAGCATTTCCCGTTCCTGGCAACCCGTCCTTGATTAGAAAAATCTAATTAAACCGTTGGTATACAACAACCTGAAACGTTATTCCCCACCTAGTTCCACTCTCCCCTTGTTTCCGTACCACGGTACGGAACTATACTGGCGGAGTGAGACAGGCGGCCACGCTGGACAGGGTCGCGCTTTGGAGGGCAGCGTAACCGATGCCGCCTCGGCGGTCGAGATCCCCGGGATGGACGAGTCCGATGACTGAAGCAGGATAGCCAGGGGTCCTGAAGTGGCCGCGGCGGCGTGGTCCGAGCTCTCCAGAACTCGCGCGAGGAAAGGCGGCGCGCGCGGTGAAGGGGAGCCCACGCGGATGAGCACACTCGACTACGTCGTCATCGCCGCATTCTTCCTGCTGATCGTCTACTTCGGCTACCTCTTCAAGCAGGTTTCGGGTAACACGCGCGGGTTTTTTCTGGCGGGTCGCTCGCTGCCGGGCTGGCTGGCCGGGATTTCGTTCATCAGCGGCAACGTTTCGGCCATGGAGATCCTGGGGCTCACGGGCGGGGCGTACGTCTACGGGATGGTCTTCGCGCAGTACGACTGGATCGGGGCGATTCCCGCGATCATCGTGCTCTCGCTCGTCCTGGTCCCGTTCTACTACGGCAACCGCGTCTACAACCTCCCCGAGTTCCTCGGCAAACGGTACGGGGGGGCCGCCCGGGCGAGCATCTCCGCACTGATGCTCTCCTACATGCTGCTGGCCCTCGGCACGGGGCTCTACGTCTTCGCCCTCGCGCTGAACGTAATGCTCGGTTGGCCGATCTGGATAAGCGCGGTCGCGGCCGCCGTCGTACTGGGTGTCATCACTGCGAGCGGAGGTCTGCCGGCGTCGGTTCTCGTCCAGTTCGTCGCATTCTCCTTCATCTGGTTCACGCTCCTTCCCATCGGAATCCTCGCCTACCTGGAGGTTGGCGGGTGGAGCGGCCTGGAAGCGTCACTCGCACCGGAGATGCTTACCGTTTGGCGGCCGGCGGGAGACGAGTTCATGCCCTGGCCGGCGACGATCCTGGGACTGGGAATCACGCTCGCGGGCGCCTCCTGGGCGACCGACCAGGCGATCATGCAAAACATCCTCGCTGCGCGGAGCCTGGAAGACGCACGCAAGGCGCCCCTGATCGGGGGCCTCGTGAAACTCGCGGTCCCGATGATTTCCGTCATTCCGGGCATGGCGGCCGCTGTACTCATCCCCGGTCTGGAGAAGCCGGACACGGCCATCTTCCGCCTCGTGCTGCGCTATTACCCGGACGGGATGGCGGGGCTCGGTTTCTTGAGCATCATGGGAGCGTTCAGCGCGATGAACGTCGGCATGATCATGGGGATCTCGAACATCTTCACGAGGAACCTGTACCGCAGGCACGTCCGCGCGGACGCGGATGATGCGCATTACCTCCGGGTGTCCCGCCTGGCCTCGGCTGGGGCGCTCGCGCTCGGGGTCCTTACGGCGCTCGTGGCGGCGCAGTTCCGGACCGTGTACATCTGGATGCAGGAGTACAACATCTTCGTCATCGTCCCGGTGTTCGGAATCCTGCTTCTCGGCATCTTCTGGCGCCGCGCGACGACTTCGGGGGCATTCGTCGGGCTCGCCGTGGGGGTGCTCTCGTCGGTGAGCGCGTACTTCCTCATGGACGGGGAGCACCTGATGTGGCGCGCGGCCGGGACCCTCGCCGTCGTGGTGGTCGCAGCCTCCCTGGCCAGCCTGTTCACCCCGGCGCCGCCGTCGGCGGACCTGGAAGGACTCGTGTGGGGAACGCTCCCACAGGAATCGCCGACGACGCTTCCCTGGTGGCGCCGGGCGGAAGCCCTCGCGGCCTTGCTCGTCGTCATCATGACGGCCCTCCTGATCACCTTCGCGTGAGGCTCGATGCAACTCGATACTCTCTTCTTCCTCGGCGTTCTGTACGCGGTGCTCGGAGGGATCGCGCTCTCCGGCTGGCTCTGGACACGGGACCCTTGGAACCTCTATGGCGGCGTCATGATGCTGATCGGTCTTGTGCTGGTGATCACGCGCCCCAAGCCGCCCGGCCGCTTCTTCCTCGGTCGGATCCGCCCCGAAGAAAAGGACCAGGCGAAGGCGGACGAGGATGACATGGCGACGTGACACGTGATCAACCCCGCGCGGAGCACCGCGACGTGCACCGCGGGAACGGGGCTTCTCCCACGGCACCTCAGGTAAGCTGCCGACGCACAAGCCAAACGACGACCGGCGGCAAGACGATCCACTGCAGAATCGGCAACACGCCGGTCCCGAGCAGCGGCAGTGTCGGCATTGACTCCGCATAGCTCCAGCGGTCCAGCACCTCGACCGCCAGCCACTCAAATGCGATCGTGATTACGACGCCGACAGCCACGAACCCCAGGAACTGGCGCGCAGTCGGGTGGAGCGCCCACCCGCGCGATCGGGCGGTGAGCGCGACTGCCCAGAACGCGACCAGCGAGATGCCCGCATCTCCAAGCGTCGCCTGGATGCAAACCTGGGCCGCCTCCCAGTGCGGGGCGGCCGCCATCCCGCGGAAGAACGGCACCTGGAAGAACTCCCAGACGAAATTGAGCAGGAACGAGAAGAACGCGACGTTCAGCTCAGGGACATCTGCCAAGCGACTCGCTGGGGCGGGGGAGCCCGCGCTCATGCGGTGGCCGACTCCGCGAACCGGTCCGGGTCGGCGTCGAACTTCTGCTTGCACCCGGGTGAGCAGAAGTAGACGGCCTCGTCGTGATACTCGCTCGTGCCGGCCGCGGTCTCCGGATCCACCATCATCCCGCAGACCGGATCCTTCTTCTTTTCGGCGCTCGTGCTCATCACGCGTTCCTCGCTGGGTGCGGCGGGCTGGGGCATCGCTGGCGTGCCCTGCGTTCTTCGCGGCCGCCGGACGGTCGCGGGCTCGTCGTGAACGGCCGACACCGGCATCTGGAACGCGCGCAGCCGGAGCGCGTTCAGCACGACGGAGATCGAGCTTGCCGCCATCGCACCGGCGGCGATGATCGGCGACAGCAGGATCCCGAAGAAGGGGTAAAGCAGCCCC
>SXGQ01379161.1_pt1 | contig 14829 bp, 13 predicted proteins | sample 3178371 | NCBI WGS metagenome assembly SXGQ01 (sample SAMN11356859, study PRJNA531348) | freshwater metagenome | isolation source: freshwater sample F1-20 | place: China: Fuxian Lake, Yuxi | collected 2017-12-25
CAAAAGCGGGATCAACTGCTCGATCACCGCATCCACCGGACCACCGGCCTTCACCATGATCATCACCTTCCGCGGGCTCGCGAGGGACTGCACAAATTCCTCAAGGGATTTGGAACCCACCAGCTTCTTCCCGGGATGCGCGGCGACGAACTCGTCGGTCACGGCGGTGGTCCGGTTGTAAACCGAGACCTGAAAGCCGCGGGATTCCACATTGAGAACGAGATTCTGACCCATCACGGCCAGACCAATCAGTCCGAAGTCACTATTACTCATAAAAGGTGCGCCGCTGGTTACGGCAACGGCGTAGTAGGGGACCTCAGAGTTGGTTGCAACCCCTTGTTGCCATTGGCCACTTCATTTCACACAGTCGCCCCGTGAACCTGCCCAACGCGATCACCTTTTCCCGCCTCGTGATGACCGCCGCCTTCGTGGTGGCCGTCTCACAAGGCGGATTCGGCGGATTCGCCGCCGGCCTCATCCTCTTCAGCGTCGCCGCCGCCAGCGATTGGCTCGATGGCTGGCTCGCCAGAAAAATGGGACTCGTCACCCCCCTTGGCAAGCTCATGGACCCCCTCGCCGACAAGATCCTCGTCAGCGCCGCCTACGTTTTCCTCACCGCTCGCGGCCTCTGCCCCGTCTGGGCCACCTCCCTCATCATCAGCCGCGAATTCCTCGTCACCGGCCTCCGCCAGATCGCCGTCGAAGCCGGCCAGGTCCTCGCCGCCGACCGCCTCGGCAAATGGACAACCGCTGCGCAACTCACCTTCTGCATCACCTCCATGGTCTGGCTCACCCTCAACGCCCGCTACCCCACCGGCTCCGGTTTCTTCAAAAACCTCTCCGCCCCCGGTGGCTGGCTCATGCACGGCTCCCTCTGGCTCTCCGTCGCACTCACCGTCATCTCCGGAGCAAACTACCTCTGGAGCAGCCGCTACCTCCTCCGCGGAAAATAACTCACGGGGCCCACGTCACCGTCGTCAGATAGCTCGCCGCCGTCGACTGACCGATGTTGCTAGACGCAAAAATCCGGTAACTCCCGCCCCGCCCATCCGGCCCCGTCGCTCGAAACGTCTCCGTCGCAAATTCCTGCGGATCCGCCCCGGACCCCGCGCTCGACATCGCATACCGCACACTCCGCCCCATCACACTCACCGTCGACCACTCCGGCTGCCGCTTCACCAGCTTCGGCTCCCTCGCCACCTCATCATATTCCTCCTCAAAGTAACTCGGCGGACTCCCCGCCACCGCAAAACTCCCCGGCGACCCGATCACTAACAGCCGCTCAAACCCGCTCTCATCCTTCTGATACTTCAGCATGTAACTCCCATCCGCCAATACCCGCAGCTCCGGCCTGCCCCACCGCACCTCCAGCACCCGCGACTGCGCCACCGGCACCATCACCGCAGCCAACGATCCCGGCTCATCGCTCATGAAATACGGCGTCGGCTTCAAAACCACACCGCCCGCCGGCGCATCCCCCGCACATTGAACCAGAAAACCCAGCGCCAGCACACAAATCAATCGTTTCATCCACTCCTGCATACCTCCGCACCCGCCCCATGACAAGCCGCCCAACTCAGCCTACTTGCCCACAATCTTCCGGCTCGCTCGAATTGCCCGATTCTGCAACTTCCGCCGCGCCTTCCCCAACTCCTTCCACAGCTCTGGCACCAGCTTCGCCGTGAAACCCCTCGCGCGCAACCAGATCGACAACGTCGCCAAATCATTCTCATCGCCTAACAGCTCCGCAAGATCCCCACGCACAGGATCCGCCTCCCCCACCCCGCCCGACAAATAAGCCCTCGCCCCCAGATACGCCTTCAGCGCCTTCCGCGCCTCATGGAAATCCTCCTCACCCCGCCGCCGCATCTTCCGGCAACGCTTCCGCACCGCCTTATCCAACGCCTTCAACCCGTCATCCAACCCAGCCGCAATCTCCTCCCCATCCCGACCCTCTACCATACCAATCGCCAAATCCACCTGGCTGTGCGCCCAATCCACCGCTTCAGGCGGCGGCCGCCTCGCCACACTGTGGGTCTGCTGCTCCAGCAAATGCAAAATCGCCAACGCCGCCACCCCCTCATCCTTCCATCCCAAACGATCCCACGTCTTCCGCCGCGACGTCGCATCACGGATCGCCGAAAGCATCCGCCCCACCGCCTGAATCTCACGTCCCGCCTCCGGCATCCCTAATAGAGAAAAACCGCCCCGCAGCGACTTGCACAGCTTCCGGATCGCATGCACCTCATCCGCCACCCGCCCCTTCGAATCCAACAAACCCGTCAACAAACGCTTCAACTCCTCACACGCCTCCAACAAACGTTCCCTCACCCCAACCTCCGGCACTTCCTTCTCCTCGGTCGACGATAAAATCTCAACTGCTTGCTCAATGTCCATCGCCGAAGCCTACCAACGCTCAACTGGCTTGTCAGGCAATCAATGGTGACAAATCATGCCCCCGTTCCTTTTGTCATTCCTCCCATCTCTTCTCACGCCATGAAACTCCTGATCCATAACGCCCACCTCATCTCCCCGGACCTCGATCTCCCCCACGGCTCCCTCCTCATCGAAAACGGCCGCATCACCTCCGTCCTCGACCCCTCACAACCCACCCCACCCGCCGACACCACCATCGATGCCCAAGGCCGCATGCTCATGCCCGGCTTCATCGACATCCACTCCCACGGCGCCGACCGACACGACGTCTGCGACAACTCCCTCGACGCCATCCGCCACATCGCCCGCACCAAACTCCGCGAAGGCGTCACCACCTGGCTCCCCACCACTCTCACCCAACCCCAAGCCAAACTCGAGGAAATCGCCGCCACCTGCGCCGCATACCACTTCCACCCCGACTACCCCGAATTCTGCCGCACTCCCGGCCTCCACATCGAAGGACCCTTCATCAACCCCAAAAACGCCGGCGCACAAAACCCCGAATACGTCCGCCCGCCCAACTTCGAAGAACTCCACCGCCTCCATCAAATCTTCCCCGCCCTCATCCTCTCCCTCGCACCCGACATGCCCGGTGCCCTCCCCCTCATCGAACAAGCCACCGCCCTCGGCATCACCTGCTCCGCCGCACACACCTCCTCCACCGCAGCACAAATCCAACAAGCCAAACTCGCCGGCCTCCGCCACCTCACCCACTTCTGCAACGCCATGACACCGCTCCACCACCGCGAAATCGGCGCCGTCGGAGCCGGCCTCCTCGATGACCACCTCCTCCTCGAACTCATCTGCGACACCATCCACCTCTCCCCGGACATGCTCCGGCTCATCTTCAAACTCCTCCCCAGCGACCGCCTCCTCATGATCACCGACTCCATGGCCGCCTCATGGATCGGAAACGGCCACACCCACCTCGGCGGACTCGAAGTCACCGTCGAAAACCACGTCGCCCGCCTCACCCACGGCGGCGCCCTCGCCGGCTCCGCCCTCCGCTTCAACCACGGCCTCCGCAACGTCGCCGAAATCACCGGCCTCCCCCTCGACCAACTCGTCAAAACCACCTCCTGGAACCAAGCCCAATCCCTCAACCTCCAAGGCTTCGGAAAACTCCACCCAGGCTACCACGCCGACCTGGTCCTCCTCAACCCAGACTTCGAAATCCACCAAACCTTCATCGCCGGCAACCCCCGCTAAAAAAATCCCCAATTGGCCAGGGCATCCTGCCAGGAGCCCCCAAACAACCTACAATCTCTCCCTCCTTACCCCCCCTTCTTGCTTTGCGTCTTCGCATCTTTGCGTGAACCCAATCCCCAAATCTTCAATCTCAAATCTCCAAATCCCCACCATGAAATCACCCCTCGCCACCCTAGCTCTCGCCCTCCTACCCTTCACCTTCTCCGGCACCACCCAAGCCGCCACCATCTTCACCTCCGGCTCGGAAGACGCGGATAACACCGTGCTCATCGCCGACGCCACCATGGGCTACAACATCACCCCCACCACCAACCTCGAACTCACCGCCCTCGGCTTCTGGGATTCCGACTCAAACGGATTGCCCACCTCCTTCCAACTCGGCCTCTGGCAGACAACCACCGAAACCCTCCTCGCCTCGGTCACCATCGACTCCACCGACGCCCTCGATACCAGCCTCACCGTCAACGGTGGCCAATGGCGCTACGAAACCCTCCTCTCCTCCATTCTCCTCTCCAGCGGCACCACCTACACCCTCGGCTTCCTCAATACCATCGAGATGGGCCCCTTCGACTACCTCTTCCTCAACCAATCCACCATCACCACCGACCCCGCGGTCACCCTGTCCACCGAACGCTTTGCCATCAACAACGGCTCCCTATCTTTCCCCACCTTCCCCTTCGTTGCACCCGATGCCTACCCGGGTCAATTCAACGCCCAATTCACCATCATCCCCATCCCCGAGCCAACCACCGCCACCCTAGCCGCCCTCGGCACCCTAACCCTCCTCAACCGCCGCAGAAAAAGCCAATCAGTCAGATAAGTCCCATTGGTCTCATTTGTCCTATTCCGTAGCAAAGTTGATAAGAAATTCGTCTGGGAAACCACCTCCCACTCACTCCGCGATCATATCATAAAATCCCCTCTCTCCAATCCGCGGCACCTCCACCCGTCGCTCCTGAAGGCCGTCCACCGGTAAAAGCGGAACCGTATCCAAAACCACCCAGCTTCCCGGAGAAAGATCGGGCGACCACCTCAACCTCACATTCACCCCCGGCCGATCCAGACGCAGTTTGAAACTCAAATCCACCCCACCATCACCCACCACAAACTCGAACGGCCCGCCAACATCCGCCCCCATCGGATTCCCACCAATCGCATACTCGATCAAATTCGGCACCCCATCCCCATCCGAATCATCATCCGGACCACGCAAACCCTCCGGCGCACCCGCCGTTACAATCCAGCTCGCAAACAACTCCTCAGGCCCCGCACTGCCCGGGCTCGGCACCGCCGCTCGCCAGTTCGCCGCATCATTCCCATACTCACCCTCCGCAATCTTCGTCAGGGACAATCCCGTCAACGATGTCCCGGCAGGCCATGGTGCCACCCGATCGTAAGCCACCCGATCCTCACGCACGAACTGCCGCACATTGAACTCATCCACCCCACCCGGCTGCCCGATCTGCAACGTCTCACCTTCATTCGCCAACCGCCCCGTGGTCCACTCGAACACCCGCGTCCCCTCCGGAACCGTGAACGCCTCGTGGAATCGGGTCAGGCTCCGCGTCAGAACAATCCGCTCACCCGCCTCCATCACCACCGGCACCGCCGATGGAAACTCGAAATCAATCCCGTTCGAAATCCGCCAGGCCGAAACCCGTCCAGCATCATACAAGCTCACAGGCGCACCACTCACATTCAACAACTCGAAAAACTCCGAGTCTGTATTCCCGGATGGCGCGTAATGAATCTCTGAAATCACAATCGGCCCAACCCTCGGTCCGCTGTTAGGCAACCCCGGCGTCGGACTCTTCTGCGCAACGAAATTCCACGTCGCGGTCGACGGCTTGTAATAGTTCCCCAAAGCAACCCCCTCCAATGAAGCCCCGAAATCCTCCTGCGATCGATAATCCGTCAGCAAATCATCCTCCGCCGAACTCAAATAAATCGTCTCACCCAAATCACTCAAGGCAAACGGCGTAATCCTGCCCGGATCCAGACTCTCATCACCAAAATGAATGTCCTCATAGAACACCAATCGCCCCCCCGCGGGAATCACCGTCCCCGGCGCAATGCGGTACCGCTGCAAATCAAATCTGCTGTCGCTTAAAAACCACCCCCCGATATCCATCGCCGTCGATGACCGGTTGAAAAGCTCAATCCAATCCGCAGCTCCCGCCCCCGAATTCGCATACACCTCATCAATCACCACCGTCTCCTCGATCGCATAAGGATAATGCACCGAATCATAAACATATCTCGCCCCAATATCCACAATCGTCCCGTCCGGATCCAACGGATGCCCCGGATCCCCCGCATGAATCGCCGGCGAGCCCGGTTGCAACTGATAGTTCAACGCCAGCGCATCCACAAACATCGGATCCATTAGCAAATTCCCCGTCCCAACCAACGGAATCGTATCACTCAGCGAATACGAAACTTCAAGCGTCGAAAGCCCATCCACACGCACCGGCAAAAATCCGCAGCCGGATAAAATCGTATTCGTAACCACCGCTGCTCCCCCACCCGACCCGTAGTTCTTCTCATACACATCAACCCCAAGCTCGCATCCGGCAAACGTGTTCTGGTCGATCAATACGCTGGAACCCGCATCCTTCACCCCCACACCAAGCGCACACCCCACCACCAGATTCTTCCTCATCACCACTGTGGAACCCTGCCCGACCGACAACCCCTTATCTGAACTGAAGTAAATCAAATTGTTCTCGATCAAAACATTAACACATTCCTCACCCACATCAATCCCATCACAATTCGGCCCGGCGAACCGATAGATCCGGTTCCCGGAAATGATCCCGTTGACCACTCCATCATAATCGATCGCATCCGTATCCGGCTCACTATTCCCGATGAACACCGTATCCCACGTCTCCGCATAACCACCCTTCACGTTGATGCAGTCACCCGTGTAAGGTGTACGCAACCGGCTGTTCCTCAAAATGGTCGACCCACCCCTAGCAAAGATAGGCCCTTGGCATTCATCGATATCAATCCATTCCAAGACCAACTCCGCATTCAACCCGGAAATCGCATATGGATACTTCAAAGGATCAAATCCCTGCGTCGCACCCCGGATCACCACATGCTTCAACTCACTCATCCCCGTCGAATTCTCAAAACTGATCGCCCCCCACCGCTCACCATTTCGCCCTTCAATCCGCACCGGCTCGCTCACCGTCCCTTCCACCAACAATGTCCCCTGCACCCGGACACTCGTCCCTGCTGCCATCCGGATCTCCACACCCTCTCCCACCGTCAAAGTCACATCCGGCGGAACAATCAGATCCTCATCCAAAACATAGGGCGAACCCGCAGAATTCAACGTTTCATCCGCCGCCAAAACCCCTCCGATCACCGTCTCTCCACTCGCCACAAAATTGGCCGTCAAACTGGTCGCTCCCGTGATCGTCAACTCCGTCTCGGAACCACCGCTCGCACCCGTCCATGAATCAAACTGATAGCCCGGAGCCGCCTCAGCCTTCAAATCGAAAGGAATGTTTGGAAACAAACGGATGCTTCCGGGCTCCACCGCCACTCCATTGATCAGAATTCTTCCACCCTCCGGAACATTCATCCCAAGAGTCACGCTCACCACCGAGTTGGCCAACGCCAACCGGGTCCTCACATCACCAAGCACATTCGCATCACGCGAGGCCGTGAAATCCCTCATACCCTGAATCTCAGTCGCACGGGTGGTTGCTGTCATCCCTCCCCACGCACTCCATCGCGCAACATGCCGGGGAACCTCCGCAGCCACCTGATCCGCCATCTCATCAATCAACGCGTTGATCCTCGCCGGCTTGAACGTCGATCCTACATGCGCCGCAAACCGCTGCGCCAACCGGTTCTTGAAATCCGTGTTCGCCTTCATCCGCACCAACACCTGATCGCTCCCTAACATCGAATTGAACACACTCGTCGAAACCTGCGAGGTCCGGAAGGTCTGATCCATGTCCGGAATAAACCACTGCCATTTTCCACCAGGCTTCCTCGACCTCCAGAACTCACGGTTGTGCCCCCAACTCGTGTTGATTCCCCAAGACTCGCAAACCACAAAGTCGATGAAGCTGTCGATATCCAACCGCTCCTCCACAAACGCATAGTTCTCAGCAACCGCCATCGAGTTTGCCGTCATGAACGTCATCAAATCGTTCCAACTGGTTGCATCCCCCTTCTCCACACCCAACGTCGTCGCCGTCGATGTCACATGCCCGTAAAGCAAATGATCGATATCGTCCGAATTCAGAAGCTTGTGCCGGAAAAACCAGTTGTCATCCCACCTCGAACGCAAATTGTGAATCCCCCAATACTGCCCGTTGATAAACACCACGCTGGGCTGATACGCGGAGGTATCCACCTTCATCCGGTCCCGCGCGATGAAATGCCACATCCCGTCCCGCAACATCTCCTTCGCCCACGCGTCACCACCATCCCGCAACGTGACCCCCGTATGTGAGGAAACCCCGGTCCCGGGAAACAGATCATACTTGATCTCGTCATCACCATACTTCCCCCGGATCGCGAAATTCATCGCACGTTGCCCATGCACCCAATTGTTCTCACCACCCATCCGCAACCCACCGTTCACTTGAAAAGACCCTTCACCATCCGCCTCAAAATACTCCAAACTCCCCGGCGCATCCTTGCCCTTGTAAACATCCCTCAAACCCAACGCGGCATTCGAAGTGCTGCTGACAAGCGGTTCGCTCTGATTGTAATAGATGCCGATCTCATCCCCAAACAAAACCTCCGGATCGGCCACCACCGAAACATAAGGAATCGTCCCCGGCGTCTCCCCGATGAAATAGGTCCGCGTCTCGGGCAAACTGTTCGCCTTCCCCGACTCAAACACCCTCGCCCGCAAAACAGTCGTCGAGGTGATCTCCAACGGAACCGAATAGAGCGGAGAATCCACCCGCGGCAAACTCCCGTCCAACGTGTAACGAATCTCCCCACTCGCAGCAGTCAACTCCACCGTCTGATTGCCGGTGTAAAATCCACCCGCCAACGAAAAACCAACGACCGACGGTGATACCCGCAGATCGGAAACAACTCCCCCACCATTGACAGCTCCTGGTGTCGGATTGGAAAACTGAACCCAGTCCCCCGAACCATCCCTCCCATAGGAAACATCATCCACCTGAATCCCATAACTCGTCTGATCCATCACCGTCGCCGAGGTGAAACCCAACCCATCCAGCGCCAGATCAAAACTGATATCCGAACTTGCCACATCATTCTGGTGCACCTCCACAGCAATCACGTTGTCACCGGAAACCAATCCCGTGGAAGGAAGTTGATAGGTCGTGAAAGCGGACTCAGCCGAACCACCGATCGCATCCACAGCCAAGGTCCGATACCCGATCTCCCCCGCCGGAAGATTCTTCCGCACCACCTCTTGCCCGTTCAAATAAACCACCGCACCATCGTCCACCATTAACTTTAACCTCAATCCATACAACAACGATGGATCCGCCACCTGAAACGTCTTCCGGAAATAAGTCGTGATATGCTTGTTGCTCCCGCTCGCACCGAACGAAATCACAGTCTCTTCCCCTCCATCCCCATATCCGAATTCCGGCACCCCGCTCGACCATCCAGAATCATCAAAAATCCGCGCCCGCCACTGCGTGCTCTGGTTGGACCCGTTGTCCAGATACCTCCACGTCGATGCAGCACTCGGCTCGACCGGTGCCGGACTCGCCGCCACAATCAACGGCGTCTCCGTAAATCCATCCGCCTTGCTCAAAACCACAGACTCTCCATCCGACGACAGGGAAAAATTGGTGTGATACCCCTCGGTCAAGAAACTCCGCCACGGCCAATAACCCCGCGGATGGGAAACCCCGGGTCCAGTGTCATGACCGTCCGCCCACACCACCAAATGTCCGTTCGCCGGAATCGTCGCTCCCGCAGGAAACACCCACTTGTAAGGACGAGTCCCGTCATCACTCAAAAACCACCCGTCCAATGAAACCGCTTCCGCCGTTAAGTTTTCCAGCTCGATCCAGTCCGGGTAATCCTCAAAATCAACCACATCCGGGTGCGCTTGGGTGTTCGCCGCCAGAAACTCGCTGATGCGGACTTGCCCATTGACAGAGACAGCAAGCGACAACAACGTCCAAAGGGTTTTATAGGACATGCGAGTGACAGAATCGTAACAAAATGAGCACTACAAGGTGATATTCATCACTCCCGTAATTCTACGCACCTACCGGAACCCGAAAACGACACACCCGTTGACTAATTCCCCCGGAAAGCCAACGTATCACCTATCCTAACCATGAAACGCCGATCCCTCTTGACCATGATTCCAGCCGCATCCGCCCTGCTCGCCCTCCGCTCCAAGGGCGCGCCGATCACCGAATCCGCTCTCACCTCGGCAGGCTTCGGCATCTCCGTCCAATGCTGGTCACTCAAGGAATTCACCCTCTTCCAAGCCATCGAAATGGCCGCATCCGCCGGCCTCGGCGGCGTCGAAGTCTTCCCGGGACAAGCCCTCGGCGGCGACCACGGCGACCTCAAATTCGGCCCGGACCTCCCGGACGACAAAATCCAGGCCGTCCTCGACCACCTCAAGAAACACAACCTCGTCGCCTACAATTTCGGCGTCACCGGCATCTCCAAAGACGAAGCCGAAGCCCGTAAAACCTTCGAACTCGCCAAAAAAATGAACCTCTACGGCGTCACCACCGAGTCCCTCGACGCCCTCGACACCCTCGAAAAACTCGCCAAGGAATACGACATCAAGGTCTGTTACCACAACCACCCGAAACCCACCGCACTCTGGAATCCGGACACCATCTGGAAAGCCATCGACGGCCGCCACAAAAACATCGGCTTCTGCGCCGATATCGGCCACTGGGCCACCTCCGGTCTCGATCCCCTCGAAGTCATCAAAAAAATCGCCCCGCGTGTCCACTCCTTCCACATGAAGGACCGCGCCTCCATCACCGAGTGGTCCCACGACCGCCCCTTCGGAACAGGCGTCATCGACAACCTCGCCATCCTCGATGAGGTCCGCAAACACGGCTTCGCCGGAAATGTCACCATCGAATACGAACACAACTGGAAAACCAACCTTCCGGAGATCGCCCAATGCGTCGGCTACCTCCGCGCCTACTCGAAACTCAGGGCGTAATCGATGCCCGTCATCGAACTCGAAACCCTCATCCAAGCTCCGCGCGAACGCGTCTTCGACCTCGCGCGGAGCATCGATGCCCACCAGTCCACCACCCCCCAAACCCGGGAAATCTCCATCGCCGGATCCACCACTGGCCTCTTGGAAAAAGACGCCGAAGTCACCTGGCAGGCCACCCACTTCGGCATCCGCCAAACCCTCAAGGTCCGCATGACCGAACTCGTCCGCCCGGACTACTTCCGGGACATCATGCTTCGCGGCGTATTCGATCACATGCGCCACGACCACCACTTCGAGGAAATCAACGGCGCAACCCTCATGCGCGATCGCTTCGATTTCTCCGCACCTCTCGGCCTGTTAGGCCGCCTCGCCGAATCAATCTTCCTCACACGCTACATGCGGAATTTCATCATCCGGCGAAACATCATCCTCAAGCGCATGGCCGAGTCCGATGAATGGAAACGCTTCCTGTCCAGCGGATCATAGCACCGCTTCCCGCATCACCTTAGCAACCTCCGGCAGATTCTCCCGATCTAACAAAGTGATGTGATTCCCCGGAATCAATCGGCAATCCACCCTGCCCTTCGTTACCCCCTTCCAAGCCATCGCGCACTCCACAACCGTGGAAACCGGATGCAAAACCACCAGATCCGCCACCACTCCCGGCATCCGGTGGTTCTCAATGGCGACCATGAACCTGCCCAACATCAACACCACATCCAACGAGGTGATCGGAGCCACCAAAGAACCCGACCGCTCCGCAATCGCCTCCACCTCTCCAGCAGCCATCCTCCCACCCCTGGAAAACCACTTGGAAATCCTCGCACCCAAACCATTGGAAAGGTGATCGCGTGACTCAACTAACAATTGAACCAACATGGATAGGCTTTTGAAAAAGGTTTTCAGATTCTTCTCCCTTCCCGGCAGATGATAATCCGAATCCAGAACCACCAGCTTCAATACCTCTCTCCCTGCCCTCTCCAGCCTTGAAACAATATCCAACGCCACAAAGCCCCCGAACGACCACCCACCCAAAATCATCCCTCCCGACGGCTGCATCCTCTGGATCGCCGTGGCAAACGCCTCTCCGATCTTCCCGATGTCCAAACCGCTCTGTCTCTCCTTGAAAGGCAGATAAACCTCCAGCCCATACACCGGCTGATCCTCGCCCAATTCATGCGCCAACGCGAAATACGGCAGAACACAACCTCCCGCCGGAGCCGCCAGATAAAGCGGCGGCTTGTTTCCTGTCACCCGGATCGGCACCAACGCCAACCTCGGCCACTCACCCTCATCACTCACCAGAAGGGACTCCGCCAATTCACCCACCGATCCATCTGATAGATACCTGGCAACCATCGAGATCGTCGGTATCCTCATCAATCCCGGCAAGTCCAAACGCCGCCCGAAATCCCGCTCCACCCGCACCAGAAACTGCATCAACGCCAACGAATCCCCACCGCACAACATCAAATCATCATCCACCCCCACACCCGATCGCCGCGTCACATCACACCAAATCCGGCACAACCTCGCCTCAATCCCCTCCTGCTCCCCATCACTCGAAATCGCCCCACCATCCCCCACCCCACCCGCCATCTTTTGCAGCGCCACCCGATCCGGCTTCCCGTTCGATAACTGCGGCAGCTGCTCCAACAAAATCACCCGCGACGGAATCATATAACCCGGCAACCGTGACGACAAATGCCCCCGCACCTTTCCTAACAGTTCCCGTTCATCCATCCCATCCTCCGCCACCGCACACAACACCAATCGCGCCTGCCCGTCACCTTCCACCAACGTCGTCACCACACTCTCCTTTAGAAAATCACAATCCTTCAACCGCGCCTCGATCTCGGGCAATTCCACACGATTCCCATGAATCTTCACCTGCTGGTCTTTCCGCCCCAAATGCAAGATCTGCCCATCCCCCTGTCTCCGCCCCAAATCTCCAGTGAGATAAGTCTTCCTACCACCTCCCTTTTCCCGGAACGACCGTTTCGTCAAATCATCCCGCCCCCAATACCCCGGCGACAAATACTCGGACGTCACCGCAATCTCCCCCTCCTCTCCATCATCAACCACCCGCCCCTCATCATCCAACAAATCCACCTCCACATCCTCCACCGGAAATCCGCACGACCCCTTCACCTCCGGCAGCGCACACCGCTTGCCCGAAAACACCTGCAACGCCGCACCAATCTCCGTTGCCCCCAACCCGCACGAAAGCAGACACCCATCCCCGAAGTGCCTCTGAAACAACTCCAGATCCGCCCGATAAACCGCCTCCCCTCCCACCTTGATCAACCGCAAATCCCCGAACTCCACCCCATCCAACGCCCTCGCAAACTGCCGGAACACCGTCGCCACACAACACAACACCGTGATCCGCTCCTCCACCAACCACCCCGCCAACGAACCGAGCCCTAACACATCCAGCGCATACCGGTGAATCGACGCCCCGCTCAACAACGCATTGAACAGATCACGATTCCCCCCATAAACCCCGATCGGATAAACCAAGCTCGCCCGATCCCCAACTCCCATCCGGAACGAGTTGATATGAACCATCGCATTATGCAACAACGTACGATGCGTCTGCATCACCCCCTTCGGCGTCCCGGTCGTTCCAGAGGTATGCAAAATCTGCGCCAAACGATCCCCGCCCGCCGCGTCGGGCAACTCGAAATCATCATCCACTTTTGTATTCAAAATCTCATCTAAAACCAAAATCCTCGCCACCCCCGTCAAATCCCCACGCACCAACAAAGCCCCCTGGCTGATCACCATCTCCATCCCCAAACTCTCCCGGATCGCCGCATTCCTCGCCTCCGGATTCCTCAAATCCAACGGCGCATAACACCCACCCGCCGCCAGCACCCCGAACACCCCCACAATGAAATCCAACCCTTGTTCCAGAAACAGCCCGATCGGCACATCCACCCGCATCCCACCATCTAACAAAACTCGTGCAACCCATCTCGCCGCCGCATGCAACTCTCTATAACTCATCCTCCGCCCCCCATCCACCACCGCCACACACTCTCCATGCTCCGCAACCATCGCCTCGAACCGCCCCCACAAACTCCCCTCAACCCACTCCCTGCCGAATGGACGAAATCCCCGTGTCGACGCCACATCCGGCATCAAAGCCGCAGCACCCGCCGTTTCATCGAACTCCATCGCCCTATCATCCCCAATTCTCACCCCCACCGCAATACCCATCCCCATCTAACAAAAATTTAGCCTTCCCACACCCGCGAACGCATCGCCTCCGCCGCCGCACGCGCCTCCGCCTCCTTCTTGCTCTTACCCTTCCCCATCGCCAACACCCGCTCGCGCCACACCACCTCCGCCTGGAAAACCCGCCGATGATCCGGCCCGCTCTCCCCAACGATCCGATACGTCGGCGGCTCCGGGTGAATCGCCTGCAAACACTCCTGCAACTCACCCTTCGGATTCCGCTCCTCCGGACTCGCAGCCATGCTCCCGATCTCACTCTCAAACAACCGCAAAACCAAAGTCCTCACAGCCACCGGCCCCGAATCCAGATACACCGCCCCGATCAAAGCCTCAAACGCATCCGCCAACGTCGAAAGCCGCCGTCGCCCGCCCGTCGCCTCCTCACCCTTCCCTAACAAAACATAATCCCCAAGATGGATCGCCATCGCGAACCTCGCCAACGCCCTCCGCGATACCACACGCGACCTCAGCTTCGTCAGCCTCCCCTCCGGAAAATCCGGAAACATCCGGTAAAGCTCCTCCGTCACAATCAACTGCAACACCGCATCCCCCAAAAACTCCAACCGCTGGTTGTCAAAATGCGGCCTCTGCGACTCGTATGCCAAACTCGGATGAGTCAGCGCCTCCGCCAACAGCAGCGAATTACGGAATTTATAGTGGATCCGGCTCTCAAGCGGCTGCATCGGTCATTCTCCTTGGTTTCCTTCCCTCCCACCCGCATCCACAACATGGCTGCCGACAGGAAAGATGGGGTGATCGACGGGACTCGAACCCGCGAC
>SXGQ01509819.1_pt1 | contig 14828 bp, 11 predicted proteins | sample 3178371 | NCBI WGS metagenome assembly SXGQ01 (sample SAMN11356859, study PRJNA531348) | freshwater metagenome | isolation source: freshwater sample F1-20 | place: China: Fuxian Lake, Yuxi | collected 2017-12-25
ATCGTCATCATCGTCATCATCTCCCGCTATACATTTTGCATCCAGCCTCTTTTTGCTGTGCGTGTTCTGCATAACGGTGGTGCACTACATGCGCAGCGATGCGCACGATGCGTTTCGATTTGGGGGCGGGGACGTGCTGCGTGAAGGAGCGGTCGGTGGTGGATGCGAGCCTAAAGATATTATATCGCTCGGCGACGACCTGGCATCGGACCCGCTTATAAGCAGTATGCAGCCAAACAAAGAGATAAGTGTTCTGGACAAGGACCCAAAATTTAAAGACGCATTCGGCGCCTTTTGGATGAATGCTTTAATATTCAAATACGCTGCCACACTGCGTTCAAAACCGGATGAACAGAATCTACGTAAAATCATGTCGGAAGGCGCCGCAAAAAAGGAAACAGATTGCACAATGAAAAACCTTATAGGGACGATAGAAGCCACCGCTGCGTCAGCAGATACAAAAAATACCATTAAAAAATTCGCAACGCGTATGACCAATATAGGCCAGTGCCTTGGCTGGTGCAAGTAGACGCGCTGCCCGCCACCGAATTTAGAGCTTCAAACACTCGCGCACAACCGCCTGCATGTCGGCAACCTTGATTCGCTGGTAGTCGTGATTCGCGTTCTCCGGGTGCAAGCACACGAGATACAAGTCGGTCACTTTTTTGCCGTATTTTTCTTGCAAGATGAATTTATACACGTTCAGCTGCAGGCAGTAGTGCCAGTAATTCGTGTCCGGGACGTGATCCAACCCCGGAGTGGTGGCCCACTTGTTGAACGGATTGTGACGCACGATTTCCTTGCAGCGTTTCCAATCATAGATGCTCAGTGTGCCGGTAGGTTTTCCGGTAGCCGGGTCCAGATTTTCGAACACCATGTCAATGGAACCGGATATTCCAGCTTCTTCATGAAACACGGTCCATTCGGTGCGATATGGTCGCAGCATCCTCCCGAATGTGCTGGCAAAGTTGAGAAAGTAACTGAATTCTTCTGTGTCAGGATACGGTCCTGCACCTGGAGCATACCCTTCCTCGCTGCTTCCAATAACACCGGCATCGCCTCCCACCGCTTGCGTATTGTAATAACGTTCAATTGCGGCATGCATGTCCGTGCCGGCAGCAGCAGCCCGGTCTCGATTCAAGTCCCACTCCGCCTTGATTTGGTCCTTGTTTTTTCCGCGATACTTTTCATTGGTAGCCCACGATTTGGAAGCCATCATTTTGTCAATTACCGCATCGGCGTCGAACGCCTCAAAATGCGAATGCACCCAGGTTGTAACCGATGTGTATGCGTCAGGATTGGTGCCACCATCGATGAAATATTTGTGCGCAACGGGTTCAAACGTGATGCGCGCGTCACGGTCGTGCGGGTTCTTGCGCTTCAGCGCGTCCATATCCATTGTTGCCATTATTCGTATGCGTGTTTCGGTATTTCGTATTTCGAGTGCTTCAAACGGCTTGTTTTATCGTAACCATATCAATTTTATATTTTATTCCATATATGATATGTGAGAGGTTTTCGGAAAATATAATAAAATTGATTTTATAAATTATTATATTCTACTAACATAAATAATAACGCGAACGATTCCCATATCCGTCGAAACAAAATGGCATACCACCAGTGCGAAGAGTGCAAACGAAAATATAAGCACGTGGCGAATTACGAGCGACACGTCGCCATATGCTCGCTACTTAATTCGCAGGCTGTAAAAGACAGCATGGTAAATGATACCACACCCGCGACATGCAGCGACAAGGAAGCGCTCGATACACAGATTCCGAGCAACGCCAGGCTGTTTGCCGCGGTTCGGCATCTGGTCGGTGTAGTCAATCAACTTCAAACAAAAGTATGTCATCTCGAGCAGCTGGCGTATATTAGACGGCCGAAACCGGATATGAAAAGCGCGCTCATGGCACACGCTGTGAAACCGGATACGACTTTCTGCATTTGGGTTCTGAAAACCATAGCACCGAGCATATCGCGCGCAACGCTTACAGAGTGCGTGTTCCGCCACGCGAACCTTGCCGATGCGATCTGCAAGATTATAATGAAGCACTTGCCTTCGTCGACGTCAACGACATCAAGTCTGGCGCCGATCTATGCGGCAGATGCCAAGACAAAAAAAGGCACGTTTATGGTGTATGACAGCGGAACATTCTCGGCAGCAGTTACGTCTGCGGAAAATGACACAACTGCCGATACGGACAACAATAATGACGATGGCTGCGATGGATCCAATGGACGCAGCAATGAATGGCGACTTCTTACTTCGGATGCATTTCGCTGGATGGTGAACGCCGTTCATAAGCAGCTATTGGGCGAATACCACGCATGGACGCTGGATTCGAATGACAACAGTGATGAATTTATTGAAACCAGCATGCGGTACGGGTCGATAATTCTGGGCGGGAACATGGAATGGCCTGCATTTCTGGCAAAGCTGAATACTAAATTATGGACAGTTCTATCCGAAAATCAAACATGCATTGTGGTGTCCGCACCGTAAGTCATGGCGTGTTCGTGCGTGTCGTATACGAATACGATAATGTAAGTAAGCCTGTTATCAATTGTGCATTCGTCTGGAAATAATTTCATTTTTTTTACGCAGAATATAAACCCTCAAACCTCGCAATGCGAAAAATTTCAAAATATATTAAACTGGTGATAATATATATTCATTCATCCGTTTAATCTCTGAATTAATCTGAATCCGTTTAATTTCAACAATATGTCATGGAAACAGATCGGTTCATTTGGAAGGCGCGCGCAATTCAATTACATGCGCGCGCCGGATATGACGTCGGATAACGCCTCGATAACGCACACCATCGGTGGACAACTGGATTTAGGCGAATGGTCCGATGCGTCCGATAACTCCAAACAGCTTGTAGTGAAAAACCGCATCATCAACGTTTGTGACCCGGTTGAACCGCAGGATGTCGCCACGCGCAAATTTGTGGAGCAATACATATCCAACGGTGGAAATAACGGCACAACTGACCCAACAACGCTACCCGGCCCTCAGGGTCCGCGCGGTCCCGAAGGTCCGGCTGGACCCAGCGGTCCGGCCGGACCCGCCGGTCCAATAGGTCCCCGCGGAATTCCGGGCGAAGCCGGTCCCACCGGGCGCGACGGCGCATTTGCCGGGAGAGGAGATGTCGGTCCGCAGGGGCTTATTGGCCCATCCGGTCCAACCGGAGTGAGAGGGGCCCAAGGCGACCGCGGTCCCACCGGCTCGCTCGGACCGCAAGGTATTCAGGGGTCCAGCGGATTGCTGCTCTACCTGAATCCGTCCGGTGATTCGCTCACCGATCTCAGCATCGCGGACAGTTATCTCATGTCCACCACCAATGTCAATTTCAACACGCGCGTCCTGGATTACACCATTCCCGCCAGCGAAACCATGCCGCTGACGTATTTTTGGAATTTGAAAACCAGTATCACGCAGGCACAATCATCCATTCCGGGTGGAGAAGTGTGGACGCTCAACCTCTTTGCAAAACCCATTTCGGGGTCGGACGTCAACAATCTGGCCCTCAAATTCAAGCTCTTTCGCATCATAAGTACTGAAGCCGCGCTCGCAACGTCCGTTATTCTGGACGTGTCTGCAAACACCATGCCACCTGTTAACCTGCCTTCAAACGTCGTTAGCGTGGGAACCGTGAGCAGCGCCGCAACCATCGATTCGACCGCAATCAAGCTGTATAAAATGACGCTGGAAGTGCCGTTCACGGACATAAGCGACCCCAACACGTATTTGCAGGTGCAAATATACGCCACAAATTTGAGCTCGGAACGAACGCATTACTGCAAGCTCTATTACCAGAATACCAACGGCGGTTATACGGACATTACAACCGGCACAACGTACACGTCCACATACTCGTATCTTCGCACATCGCTGGGTGCGGCGGGTATTCGTGGAGCGATCGGCCCGGCCGGACCACAGGGAGTGCCCGGACCACAAGGCATTCAAGGTGTCCAAGGATACCAAGGCATTCAAGGACCCGCGGGTCCGCAGGGTATCCAAGGTTCAGCGGGTATCCAAGGCCCGCAAGCGGCTGCTGCCGGACCTCCCACGTGTATTCAATTCAAAGACGCCGTAACTCAGCTGGTGACGGGATCGGAGTTTTTGCTATACGACGTGAGCCTTAACAACGGGACATTGTTTATGCCGAACATAACGTTGGGAAACTCGGAGGTGGGACCCGTAATCACACCGCACCGAATTGACGCAACCAACATTACCGATTTCACGGTGGCGCCATTGTATTTGAACACCGGTGTATACGACCGAACGGATAACACGACCGGATTTCTTACGGTGGGTCTACAATATGATACCCTAAACAACACCGTGTCCAAACCCGCCACCGCCGCCGACGTAAATTTCGGGTTTCAAACCACCTACGGGCTGCAAACCATGTCTCAAATCGGAGCGCTCCCGCAGTATACATACCGCCTGTCGCGCCGCAACAAGGGAAGTGCGCAAAGCGTGTTTGAAGCGACGCAATCAGGGACGCGGATGAATCTGAATTCGGACCGATTCCTTTTAAGCGCGGCATCCGGAAACAGCAATACGGTCGTTTCCACGTTGCATGACATTGCGGGACCGAACTATGATGCCACCAGCAGTTTCATGCTCAGCACGCGTCTGTGGGACCCGAGTGAGGAAACGTATCCCGTTTGGATGTCATGCCACCAGGGCACCAGCGAACAAAGCTACAACAGCACCGGCGCAATGATTAAAATGAAGTCGGATGAGATTTTGTTCACCGGCGCGGTGACGTTTGCGCAAGGCATAAATTCAGCCGGCGCAACGGTTAGTTTGAATACCGACTCGGGTGGAACGATGCACATCGGTGCAAGCTCGTCAATCATAAATATTGGTGCCGGTTCAACCACGATAAATGTCGGAAGCCTCTCAAACAGTGCAGTCGCTACAATCAATATCGGTGGACCGAGTGATACGGTGAATGTAGTCGGAACTCTCACCTACATCAACACTACCAATCTGGACATATCGGACAATCTTATCACGCTGAACAAGGGTGCGACCTACGCAACAACGTCATATAGAGGTGCGGGGATACAAATCTACCGAAGAAACCAGAGCAACAGTTTCGACACGTTTCCTGGGTGGGTTCGAACGGATGCATCCATTGGAAGCGCATGGGAGATCGTGCCACCCATTAATGCCGGCGCGCCCGCAAATGAATCCAACGGTCTAATGGTACGCAGTATTACCAATACGTCCGCTATTGATACGGCGAGCATGTTAATCGGGCTCCAAACCGTGAATTCCAATGGGTCGGGACCCAACCTGGTTCTAAAGCAGGACGGCAATGTGGGTATAGGATACAATTATGCTCTTAGCGCGAGCATCCCAAACTTCCCACAGAGCCAGCTGCACATGGAAGCGGTCGGTGGAAACCAGATTATATTGGGAAGCGGTGCAGAAAACAGCCCCACCAACGTTTCGAGACTGTACCTGTCGTCCCCGTCAAACACGAACGCGGGCGTTATTATGGCAGTCGGTTCCGGAAACAATCTTACCGTTACCAGCGCGGCATCCATTTACAACGGGTTCAAGCTCGCATACAACAATTCAGAAGCCATAATGACACTGAATTCAAACAGCGGCACCACGACCACGAGCGCCACACCGAATCTGACGTTCTACCGAGCGGACGGAACCACGCTGTTTTCCAGGACTGTCTGCATCGACACCAGCAACTATTTCAGGATGTATTCCGCGGCGTATAACATAAGCAGCCCAGCAACCAACTTGAGCATTGAGTTATATGCGTCAAACGGCACCGCGCGCATTGGAGCAGGCACAACTCTGAACGGAACCGCGGGGTCGCTGGTGATCGGGAGCCATTTGAAACTGAACGACGCGGCGCTGGGCACTGCGAACAATCGCCCCTTTGCGAATGGAACTGCTGGCAACGCTGGTCTTCTCAGATACAATGATACCAACAAATCGGCGGAGATATACGACGGAAGCGTGTGGGCCGATGTGGGATATTATGCCGGAACGCCGCTCGGCGCAATTATCGCATACCCCTCTAATACAGCTCCGTCCGATTCGTTCCGATTATGCGACGGAGCTGCAGTATCGCGCTCTACATATGTGGATTTATACAATCTATTCTTGTTGACACCGAACGGAATATCAACATATGGGGCTGGCGACGGGACGTCAACATTCAATCTGCCTGACATTCGGGGGCGCACCATCGTTGGAAAAAATAGCACAACGTTCTCTACAATAGGTCAGGTGGGTGGAACTGAAACGGTAACGCTTCTCGAAAGTCAAATGCCATCTCATACGCATCCATTAAGCGTGAGTGTATCATCAACATTTTCAGGATATGGAGCGAACACGAATGGGGGAGGCGCACACGGACACGGTGTAACGGATCCAGGGCATACACATAGTTTTGATAGAATGACGTTTTACAATCCTCAAGTCAGTAATGCTTCACAGTATACTGTCGCGCGTCATACTGGGTGGGAATCGGCGGGAACTGGTTCAAACACGACCGGTATTTCAATTGTTGATGCTGGCGACCATACGCATTATTATACCCCAGCGGGTTCTGTATCCAGTTCTGCCAGCGCCAGTATGACGGCAACCGGAGGTGGTGGATCACATAATAACTTGCAGCCCTACATTGTTCTAAACTATTTCATAAAAGTAATGAAAGAGTCTACTCCATACAACGGTTCGGTGCGTACGTGTGATGTTCGCGTGAAACAAAATATTAGTCCAATTAGTCCAGAAGAAGCCATCAATGCGATTCGATTATTACAACCCAAGCGTTATGAATACATTGACCGAAACATGTCGGCATTTCCGTCTCATATCGGGTTCATTGCGCAGGAAGTAAAACTATGCATTCCGGAAAGTGTATGCACTAAGAGAGAATATATACCAAACGTATATTCTATGGCAAAACTTATATCATCCGGTCCACCTGGTAACGCGATACTAACGTCAGTTCAGCACCCCATAACAAAACTTATAAGGGACCAATTATTACAAGCCGACCATACACCACCCATCGATACAAATGTCTCGATAAAGGGTGTTAAATTGAAAATGTTCAATAAGTCCAAAGAGTGTTTTTACGTCCATTGCGTAGAGTCGGTTGATGAATATAATATCATTGTAGAATCATTGGACGCGGTTACAACAGCCAAACTTTTAAGTGCTGACTATTTTGTATATGGCCAGGAAATTGATGATTATCACTATATGAACAATGATGCAGTATTTTCCACACTGGTATCAGCTTTTCATGCACTCGATTCTCAGTGTAAACAACAGTCAATAATCTTAAAGGCACAGCAAATAATGATTGATAAGATAATTGATAAAACAATTTTAAAATTATAATTTATGATGTAATAATTTAAATATACATTATCACGATGATGAAACAAAAATAAACTCGAAACCATAGATAAATAAATGAATGAATCTTGTTTCCATGTCCATAATAACAATAACGACAACAATAACAAACAACGGGGAAAAATGTATAATAGAGGAAATATTATGAGCGAAGATGAACGGCTGCAAATAAGAAATTGGGCCAATGAATTGTTGTTTAATAACAAAATGGTCGAATTAACAAATGAACGATTGGAGCTTAAATTGGATAACGATAATAGTGAAATTCTTTCATTGGTATTTGAAATACGAAAGCGCATAGAACAAAAGGAACATATGGAATCATTCGAAAAGGAGAAACACGTTAAAGATTTTGTTACAATTATCTCAAAAACTGGTTTCATACATAAACATACAGATCCAAATGATGTTCAAAGAAACCTTTTTCATATTCGTTTTAATGTTTTTATAACGATTCCGACAAAAGGAGGGACCACGTATTACGATGGACACGAAATTGATGCAATTGCTGGTTCATATGTTCTATGTCGTTCAGGAATAGACGAACATTGGTCTGATCCAAATGAAGATATTATACCACGAATATCGCTATCGTTTGGTTATTTGGTTCCCCCTGAAAAGGCGGACGAATTATGCAGCGACATATCAATTGGCACATATACTCAATTCTACCCGTTAACCATTAACAGGCCCGCAAACATTAGTGTGTTAAATACAACATATCCCAGAGTTGATGACATTATTATTGAAGAACGGGGCGAACCGGGAAGCAATATATTTACCGCTGCATCTGTTGTTAGCGACTGTCAGTGTGATTTTATCACGAACTATATTTTAAAAAACTCTTCGTTGTGGGAAGAACGTGACGTCAACTATGAAAGTGGAAATAACGTGGCGTGCAATTTTTTAACTTTGGACAATCTCAAACTTCGCGGTATACAGCACGCAACAGAAGTAGACGGTTTCATTTTTACAACAATAACTATAATGCTGCACAAATTACAAGAACTTCGTTCTGAATTTTCGGCAACCGAGGATGACGGCTATACTCTGCGTCGAATATATGGTGGAACTAAACGTCACGCAGACGGTGTGCACTCTAAAGTGGGTGGACGTAAAAACGTGGTTCGGGCATTATCGCTCATTATAGTATTGAATGACAATTATGATGGTGGAATATTCAACTTTCCAAATCAAAATATCAAATTCAGGGTAAAAAAGGGAGAAGTGTTAATGTTTCCACCGTATTGGACGCACCCGCACTCGGTAACCAGTGTAGGCGAGGGCCAATCGCGGTTTACTATCAATACGTGGATTCATGAGAAATTTGCGTAGTTTGCGGTTCATAAATTAGCAACTCATCTGCGCGCAGCATCCGATAGCTCCGTCCCAAATACGCGTCCACCCGTCCCACGCAAATGTCGCCATTTTTCACTTGTCTTGGGGTTGGAATCCACGTGTGCGATACTTCGGTGACAAGCACTTTCCTGTCTCCCTGCGAATAATACATGTATGGGGGTCCAAATATCTGCGACCCCTTGAATAGGTGTTCCGTTGGGTGCAACACGCGCAGCCGCTGCAGCGCTTCCGAATACCATCCGTAATACACGCGCGTCGATTCAGGGCTCGACGGAGCGGGGTTGGGTGCGCGAGGTAACAGTGTTGCTTCACCCAGGCCAGTATTTATTGTTTGTGTCATGTTGTTGTTGTTGTTGTTGTTGTCAACGATTCTCTCGATTCTTTACTATCTTATGTTGATACAATTTCAAACCCACTCAATTTATTTATCGTGTTTTAATTATATATCCTACAAAAATCAAAATCACACAAAATGATTGTAGACAAACCGAGAGAATACCGGCTTCTGAAGTTTACGCGCTCTCAAACGCGGGGCAAGAAGTATGATGCCATTCTGTTGAATAAGCGCACCCGCAGGGAAAAACGCGTGCCGTTCGGCGCAATCGGATACGAGCAGTATCGCGATTCAACTGGCCAGGGCCTGTTCTCTGGCTCCAATCATGGAGACCCAAAACGCCGCAAAAACTATCGCACGCGGCACGCCGGAGAAAATAAGCGCAAATTCAGCAGCGGTTACTTTAGCTGGAAGTATTTATGGTAAATTTTAAAGTGTAATTAGTGCGGCGAACCCGCGATAAATATTTATTATGAATTAATAATTAATAATTAATAATTAATAATAATAAGAACACCAAGATAATTAGCAATACAATATACAAATAAACCCGAGATGGATGCATTTGACCTGAATATTGACAACTATACCATTGATGAGCTGGAAGACTTTTTCATGCTCGGTCGTTCTGCCGGAGTTCCCATATACGATACCGGTAACGTCGACCAGAAACGGAGCATGTTGCTTAATAAACTTACCGGCGACCCGTCGCTGCCACATTCTCTCAAAATCGGTATAAAGACATTTTTGGAACAAGCTGGGCAGCGCATTGTGGGTTACATCAACGGCGCCAGTGGCAGCGTGAGCGGGGGGCGCATAAGCGCAATGTATAACCCTTACAGCGCAGTAGCACCGCTTTCAAACACGCAATCGCCTCAGGCGGGGTCCGCCGCATTCACGGGACTCCAAAACACGGTGGTGCAACAGGGCAGCCACTTTTTGATTCAAAATCCGAGCGCTATGAACCAGCAGCAGCAGCAGCACGCCAGTTCTTCCTATTCCCAGCAATCGTCGCTTCAAGCTGGTTCTACTGAATTTCAAGGAAGTGGAACGGGTGTAGTGAATCCGATACAGCGCCGCACTATAAAACGCGCCTTAAACATTGACACCCGATTTCGCCCCAATTACAATTCCACCAAAAGCACCGATATTCAGATTTCTCTCCCCTATCGTTTCGAAAAAGTTATTGGTCTCCGTGTTGCCGCAGTTGAAATGCCGCTCACGTATTACGCCATCAGCGCCGATAATGGAAACAACGTATTCCGTGTAGATTGGGTGGATAATGTGACCGATCCCCAAAACCCAGTTGCGCGTTCAAACGTAATCACTGTTCCCGACGGAAACTATGAAACGGTATTCACAAGCAATTCAGATACGCGCAACACCACCATCGAGTCGGCAATAAATGCGCTTTTGAAGGAAACACCGCATGGAAACGCACCGCTGTATTTACGATTCACGGTCGACCGCACGAGCGGGCGCAGCATATTCGCACAAGATATCAGCGGCGTGGCACGCGCAATTCCGTTCACTATCACGTTCAACGTGGATCAATCGGGGCGATCCGTGGACCAAGCTGCATTGCCCTTATACCTGGGATGGAGTCTGGGATTCCGCGGAGCGGTGTATAACCGCGCCGGGGCAACATCCACGTCCACACAGACCGCATCAACCGCCATTATTTCTGAAGGCACGTGCTGCATTCGCGGACCCCAATATGCATTTATAGCAATTGACGACTACAACAACAGTGTGAACAACTATTTTATATCGGCATACAAAGATTCAGTTGCATCCCCAAACGTGGTTGCGCGACTCAATTTGACCCAAATCCAACAATGTGGGCAAGTGTATCAAATGGGTCAAGATGACGGTGTATCCAACCAGATGGACTTTAGAAGTCGAACCTATTTTGGACCAGTGGACATACAAAAAATACGCGTTACGGTGTTTGACGAATTTGGCCGTATAATAAATCTAAACAACATGGACTGGAGCATGGCCATTCTATTTGAATGCATGTATGAATGAGTAATCAATTCAGTCACTCGTTGTCATTTATCACCTCGTCTTCGGTCTATTGAATTCTCTCATTATTGGCGCACTCGATTCCATCCAGCACCCATTACTGTCATGTTGATTGTTAGTATAACATGCATCAATACCTTCCATTTTATCCGGTGTAATCCAGCGTTCGCCACCTGCGCTGTTTCTAAGAAGGTATGTGATTTCTGCAAGTTCTGGATTTATTCTAACCGTTTTAACTACATCTTTACATGGGTGAAATTGCGTGCCGGTTTTCAGAACGAACCCCGTTTTCGAATATATTTTGAAACGAACCGTCTGATTTAATCCTTTGTCGGGTTCCAGTATATTTGACGCCTCCAATCGAAAAAACGCGTTTCTGTATTTGGGTGTGGATGCAACCCAGTGAAACATCTGTTTCAGCAATCCGCGTCCGCGATATTGTTCCGACGTGCAAACTGTGTGTATCAATTTCGAGTCATTCATATCCGCGATTTCAAGCGGCGACTGTCGTATGCACATAAACGTGACCAATTCATTACCCAGCATCCCCAATACACACGTGTCATCTATACCGAGTTGCGATATGTCAATATTACCTGTAAAACATCCTCGTAAAAGAGTATTGCACTTAGTTACTTCATCTGGCGTTAAACGTTCCATTCCCATATCCTTTAATATAAACGCGATGGGTAAAGGCTCCGGAACAACAGCGGTTGTTCTCTTTATGGTTCGATTCCTACGCACGCGTGCACGAACGCCCCGCAATCGATTAAATCGTGTTCGGCGACGCGTTCCCAATCCCTTGCTGCGACCAAGGCGATTCCGATTCCTCCTGGTTTTTGTTTTTATGTTCATTCTATAATTTCATTACCATAACCCAATATTATAATATTATAATATATACAATATTATATTTTTAAAAAAAATAATATACACTACCTACACAATATTAAAATATATATAATAATTGCAAATGGCATCAGCCGCTCATTCTGAACCACGAACACCAAAAATTTTTATAATAGACTCTCATGGTTCGTCAGTTATTGATAAAACAAGAAAAAAACCGGTTGTTATAGACTCATTAGTTGATACAATTACGACGACAGGGGTAGGATGCGAACTTGTTTTGCATAGTCGGAACGGCGCTCGTTTTGATGCTGCTCATACTTCCGATACTTTTCTCGAACCGCCATATAGATACTTTACTCGTATAGCTTACGATGCTATTCGGCATATTGTATCTTCTACCGATCCACATGATATAACAAAAGCACAGTATAGAGATGCAATTCTTCAATCATTGCGTGACACCCGTGATCCTACTATTAGTCATGGTCGTGCACACTGCCTTGGTAGTGCACGCTGCATTGGTTGGCAATCCAAATTTAGATGTCACCAATTGCGTAAAAAAATTACAGATATGTATTTATTTTATGACGGCGAACCTGTAGATGACCAGATTTTATGGTTTGATCCAGATACAGGGCTGCTTGAAGATGAGCACGAAATGTTTGGCCTCGAAGAAAAGAAAAAAGATGAAGTAACTACGTTTCCGTCGAAATTGGGTCCAACTAAGGAAACTCTGGGTATCGCACTCGGCTTAAGGGAATATGAAGCTGAAACAGAAGCATTAAAGCAAAAATTACAAACAATACCGCCGATTTATCGGAGACCTTTTATACAACACATTAAAAGCAGAGAGGCAGACCTTGAAAAGCATCGCATTAGTTTACAAGGATTATACAGGACATCTAAATTTAGGTATAATAAAATTCTCCAACAAACACACGGTGATGAACCTATAAAACTTTCAGTAATACTACAACACGCAATATCGAACGGAACAATCGATCCAGAAATAGATTTTGTCATTGTATTCGCTTGCAGAGGTCCCTCAATGAAATTGAATTATAGATTACGCAGTCCAAGAGATATCGATGAAACCCCAAGCGTTGGGGGTTCAGTAAAAAATAGAACTACTACTAAAACTAAATGCAAGAAGAACCGTAAAATAAAGAAAACGCGCAAGCGCAGGTATTGTATTTAATTATTTAATTAAATATTAAATATCTTCGTCTACGTTATCATTTTCGGGTTCAACAAACGACGGCTGCTTGTTCTTGTGCATCTTTTTGTGTGAAGCCAAGCTGCGTTTATTTGTAAATGCCAGATTACATGTATCGCATAAGAATTGCTGATTCTGTATGGACGCGTATTTGTCATTCAAAAACAGTGACAAGTCCGGGATTTTCATGTCTTCGATCTGTGCAATCAATTTTTTATGAGTTTCCTTCATTGTATTTAATACAACCTCCTTTTGATTCATAAAACTTTGGAACTGTTCGTTTATTCGGTCAAGAACTTCCTTCTTGATAATAATTCCGGTTTGTTCTTCCTGTGTTGCGATGGTTTCAAGTTTAGCGGAGAGATTGTCAATAATGTCAACCGCCATCTTTATTTTATCCGGCGAATAGTCGACGTTGTGCAAGTATATCAATACATTTGAATCGTGAAGTTCAATGAACCCATTCGGTTTGCTTGCAATACCCGAAAATTGCGACATCATGATACCGCTGCAATGGTGTTCGGTAACATCTCTCAGAAACTTTTTTACTTCGTCAATATTGACGTTTCTCTCATAATTTTTGTTTTCAATCATTACAACTGGTTTGTCTTCTCGTCTTATAATAAAATCACCAGAAGCCTTTGTGGCAGTTGTATTGGTTACGTCCGCGGTTGGGAACATTTTGTTAAGAACCGATTCGAGCATATTTTCCGAACATTGACCCTTGAATTGCGACGACGACCGGTACTTGCTTAGAAAGTCTCCAAGCTCGGAAAACAACTTGTCAGAGGTTGCTCGGTTAAGCAATGCATCGTCCTTGATCGTCGAAAGCTGAGACGCGAGTTGTTCTTGATGGGCGGTTATGTATGCATACAACGGTTGCTGCTGGTGAGCAAGTCGCGTTTCAAGTGATTCCATGAAATCCTTTAGAGAGCTCTCCTTGTTTGATGATGACACATATGCCTTCAGATCGGCTTGTAGCGCGGATTGAACGCTTGTAAGCGACTCTTGGATACGCCGATTGGCGTCGTCGTGCGTTTTCGGTATGCTTGTGTTCAATTTCTCAATGAACGCGTCGGTGTTTCGGTTAAGCAGTTGGATTATTTTATCCGCATTTTCGTTGGATGCCATGCCTATAACCAGCTTGGTTGTTTCTATAAAATTCTTGTTATGGTCGTGCAACTTCAGAACCAGGTTGTCCCCGAGTGTTGCCATGCCCTGCCGGATATCCTTTACGCAATTCAGGATTTCTCCCGTAGCGGTCAGGTTGCTGAGTTTGCTGATGTCGTTGTTGAGCTGTTCGAGAAAACCGAGAAGCACGAGGTTCATCGATTCGAAGTTGATGTGTGGGTTCGCCGTATAAAAATCATACAAGCGCTTATTGTTGACAGACAATGTAGTTGCCGGTTGTTTCTTGTCAGACATGTTTGGGTAATAAAAAACGAGAGAATGTGTAATATCAGAGCAAATAAATGCGCAATACATGTAGTAAAGCATTGCCTTTAAGTAAATACTGAGATTTATTCAAATTATCAATTCAAAATGAAATCAAAATATGAATACTTATTTAAATATTCAAAATATGATTTCATTTTGAATTGATAATTTGAATA
>SXGQ01302675.1_pt1 | contig 14826 bp, 18 predicted proteins | sample 3178371 | NCBI WGS metagenome assembly SXGQ01 (sample SAMN11356859, study PRJNA531348) | freshwater metagenome | isolation source: freshwater sample F1-20 | place: China: Fuxian Lake, Yuxi | collected 2017-12-25
CTACCTGCACGACGGCCACCGCCACGCCGAGCACGACGGCCACTACGACGAGCACTGAGGACGTCCGGTGGCCGGCCGGGTCCGTCCGGTCGGCCACCGTGGCGCCGCCGGCGTCAACCGTGGGGAGCGGGCTCCGACCGGTGGCGTTCGCGGGTCGCCACCATCGAGACCGCCCAGATGACGGTCGAGACGGTGACGATGAAGAAGCTCGGTGGCAGGTTGAACATCACCGACACGACGAGGCCGAGCATCACCGAGACCAGCCCGAAGACCGTCCCCAGACCGCAGACCACCCCCGGCCGGGCGCTGAACCGCAGGGCCGCCGCCGGCGGTGTCACCAGGAGGGCGAACAACAGGAGCGTCCCCACGACCTGCACTGCGACCGTGGTCGCCAGCGCCATGAGCACCAGGAAGATGATCCCGAGCGCCCGCACCGGCAGGCCCTTGGCCGCCGCCACCTCGGGCGAGACCGAGGCGAGCGTGAGCGGTCGGGCCACGACGAACAACGAGACGGCGATCACGACGGCCACCGCGGTGAAGACCACGAGCTGATCCGACGAGACCGCCAACAGGTTGCCGAACAGGACGTTGGTGACCGTCGAGGTGTTCCTGGTGGCGAGCGAGGCGAACAGGATGCCGAGGCCCGTGGCGAAGGCGAGCACCGTGCCGGTCGCCACCGCCTGCTCCCGGGCCCGGTGGCCGAGGGCACCGATGATCAAGGCGCCGGCCACGCAGAAGACACCGAGACCGAGCGTCGGCGACAGCCCGAGCAGCACGGCGCCGGTCGCCCCGGGGAACCCGATGTGTCCCAGCGCATGGGCGGCGAACTCGCCGCCGCGAACGACCACGAAGTAGCCGATCATGCCGCCGGCGAGCGCCACCAGGGTCCCGCCGATGAAGGCGTTGCGCATGAACGGCGCGCCCAGCACCTCGACCCAGTTGGACTGGTAGCCGATCTCGGCGAGGACGCCGGTCACGTCCGGGCCCTCGTGTAGAGGTCGCCCGTGGCCGTGCGCACCACCTGGATCGACGTGCCGGAGAGGTGCGTGAGCAGGTCTGCGTCGACCACGTCGGAGACGCCGCCGTAGTGGGGGTGTCCGTCGAGCAGGTAGACGATGCCCGACAGGTGGGCCAGGAACGGGTTCAGGTCGTGGACGACCACGAGCATCGTCACCCGACGCCGGTCGCGGAGTTCCACGAGGAGGTCCACGACATCGCGCTGGTTTCGGAGGTCCAGGTTGGCGAGCGGCTCGTCCAGGACGATCAGGTCCGGGGACCCCACCAGCGCCTGGGCGATGGCGATGCGCTGCTGCTTGCCGCCCGAGAGCGTCGCCAGCCGCTTGGCCGCGAAACCCGTGGCATCGACCGCGGCGAGGGCGGCGTCGACCTCGTCATCGACACCCTCGGTCCTCCGCAGGCCCCAGCGACTCCCGGAGTGCCCGAGTCGCACCAGGTCACGGCCGGTGATCGCCTCCCCCACGGAGTCGCCGAAGCGCTGGGGGACGTAGCCGATCCGGGGGTTCCCCCGGCGGGCGGGTGCACCGAGCACCTCGACGGTCCCGGTGGCGGGGGGGATCATGCCGAGCAGCAACCGCAGCAACGACGTCTTGCCGGAGCCGTTGGGTCCGATGATGCACACCAGCCCACCGGACGGGATGTCCAGGTCGCCGTGGGACCAGACGGACCGACCCCCGAAGGCCACCGAGGCGTCACGCATCCGGACCGCCGGAGGCGCCTGCCCGGGGTCGTCGGACCGTCCCGGGTCCGACGGAGCGACCCCGGGAGACTCGATCACCGTCCCCCGCTGAGCGCCTGGTTCAGCGACTCGAGCTGGGCGACCTGCCACTCGGCGAACGAGGTCGCGCCCTCCGCCACCGTCTCCGTCACCTCGACCACGGGGACACCCGCGCCCTCGGCCGTCGCGCGGACCTGCTCGGGGATGGAGCCCTCGGTCTGGACGTTGTAGACGAGCACGCTCGCTCCGCCCGAGGTGAGGAGCTGGTCGAAGGCCTGGATGTCACCCGGTGACGGGTCCGTCTCGTTGGCTGCCGCCCTGGCAAAGCCCTCCGGCGTGGTGTTCTCCAGGGTCAACGCGTCACCCATGTAGTCGAACACGGACTCAGTCGCCGCGTAGGTCCGGCCAGCGAACTCGGCCTTGATCGCGGCGATCTCGTCCCGGTAGCCCTGCATGCTGGCGTCCCAGGCGGCGGCCCGGTCGGAGAAGTAGGTGCCCACCGACGAGAGCTCGGTCTCGAGCTGGCTGGTGACCGCGGCGGCCACCTGGAACACGAAGTCCGGTCCGTACCAGATGTGGGGGTTGTCACCCTCGGTCTTGCCCACGACCTCACACGCGTTCACGACCACCGGCTTCGGGTCGAGCCCCTCGGCGGTCTCCTCGGCCCAGTGGTCGTAGTCACATCCGTTGACCACCACGATCTCGGCGTCGGTGAGCGAGGCGATGTCGGCCGGCGACGGCTCGTAGTCGTGCGGGTCGATCGCGGAGGAGGAGATGACCGTGGTGACCTTGGCGCACTCGCCGGCGAGCTGCTCGACGATGTCACCCCACTGGTCGACGCTCACGACCACCTGGATCGCCTCGGCCGGGCACGGGGGCGCCGCCGCCGGTGCGGCCGTGGCCACCGTGGTCGTCGACTCGGCCACCGTGGTCGTCGACTCGGCAGCGGTCGTCGTCGATGCGCTGTCGTCGGTCCCGCATCCTGTGGCGGCGACCAGGGCCGACAACGCCAGGGGGACGACCAGCAGTCGGAGCATCGTGGTTCGCACGGAGGCGGGTCGGCTGGAGGGGCTGGTCCCAGCGGGGTTCGTCACGCGGTTCGTCATCCGGTTCATCCAGGGGCCCATGGCAGGGATGATAACCATTCCTACCCCAGCCCGCAGATCCGGGACCATCGAAGTAGGGGGCGCGACCGGACTCGGACCGTAAGGTGCTCCGGTGCTCGTCTGGATGGACCTTGAGATGACCGGGCTCGACCCGACGACCGACCGCATCGTCGAGATCGCCACGCTCGTGACCGACGACGACCTGCAGGTCGTCGCCGAGGGCCCCGACCTGGTGGTGGCCACGGACGAGGCCGCGCTCGCCGCCATGGACCCGTTCGTGCTCAAGATGCACACCACGAGTGGGTTGCTCGAGCAGATCCGCGCCTCGACCATCACGCTCGAGGAAGCCGGTGCGCAGACCCTCGCCTTCATCCGGGAACACGTGAGCGAGCCGCGGACGGTGCCGCTGTGCGGGAACTCGATCGGCATGGACCGCCGGTTCCTGGCCGCGTACCTGCCCGAGATCGAGGAGTTCCTCCACTACCGGTCGATCGACGTGTCGACCATCAAGGAGCTCGCCCGTCGCTGGTACCCCGCCGAGTTGGACGCCCTGCCCCGCAAGGCCACGGCACACCGGGCCATGGACGACATCAGGGAGTCGGTCGACGAGCTCCGCTACTGGCGAAGCGCAGTATTCCGCACCGACCCGTCGGACCCCGAGGGTGCTGCGCCGGCCCCGACCTGAGCGGGCGGCCGCCGGCGTCCGATGGCCGACGACCGGTAAACCACTTGACGGCGTCCCGGGCCCGTGGTTCGCTCGGCGGAGTCCACCCGGACCGAAACGACGAACCGTGAACGCACCCACCTGCTCCCCCACCTCCCGGTCGACCCGGACCGTGGCGCGTCGCGCCACCGCCCCGGCGACGGCGTTCGCCGGGACCTCGTGGCCGTCCAAGCCGACGGCCCACGAGGGCAACCGGTTCGGCCGCTACCCGGGCCACCGGAGCACCCGACGGGGAGGCACACCGCACTGATCAGCACCTGATCCGAGCAGCGGGAACGCACTCCAGAGCCGTCGGGACACCGTCCCGGCGGCTCTGTTGCGTTCCGGGGCGGATCCCCGGCCCCGCCGACCACACCGCCGACCACACCGCCGAGCACACCGGACCCGACCTCCCACCGGGCCCACGACGAGACGAGACCACCGTGAACGACACGACCGACGACATCACCACCCCACTCCGGGGCGCTGCGCTCCTCGCCGAGCAACTCGGGGACCGCGACTGGCAGGACCGGGCCGCGTGCCGGGACCTGACGCCGGTGGGGTTCTACTCCGACGAGCTCGACGACGTGTCGGCGGCGAAGCGCCTCTGCCTGACCTGCCCGGTGCGGCGCGACTGCCTCGATGCGGCCGTGGCCAACCGGGAACCCGCCGGCGTCTGGGGCGGGCACCTGTTCGTGGACGGCAGGATCGTCCTCCAGAAGCGGCGGCGCGGCCGTCCGCCCCGCCAGGCCCGGCCGGAGGACGTGTTCCCACAGGTGGACCTCCCGGACGACTACCGCTGGCTCGTCGCCCGGTGCGGGACCGAGCCGGTGCACACCTGACCACCTCGCCCGCGTCGTGATCGGCCGGTGCCGGTGCCGTAGCCTCGGAACACCACCTGGAGCGGCACCGTCACCGGCCACTGCGACCGTTGCGCCGGGACAGCCGCAGTCCACCACCGACCTCGATGAGCACCCTCCCGACCCACGACCAGGACGCCGACGACCAGCCGGGCGATTCCGGCGAGCGGCCATCGAGGCCCGCACGGCAGCCGAGCGGCACCCGGACGCTCGTCGGCGCCGCCCTGGTGGGCCTCTGCGTGGCCGCCATGTTCTCGTTCATCGCCCTGCGCGAGCTCGGCGACACCTCGGTCGACCCCGTGGACGCCCTCGAGGACCTCGCCGTCGTCCCGGCCGTGCCGGAGGGGACCCCGACCGCCGTCGTCGGGGAACCCGCGCCGTCGGTCCGACTCGACTACCTCGACGGAGGTCGACAGGAGCTCGGCGAGCTGCGCGGGACCCCGGTGCTGTTGAACTTCTGGTCCTCGACCTGTGCGCCCTGTGTCGAGGAGATGCCGTTGTTCCAGGCCGTCTCGGAGCGGGCCGGGGACCGACTCCAGGTGGTGGGCATCGACGTGATCGACACCGCCGAGGGTGCCGCTGAACAGCTCCGACGCACCGGTGTCACCTACCGCAACGCGGACGACCCCCGGGGTGAGCTGTTCGCCACGTTCGCCGGCACGGCGCTCCCCCGGACGGTCCTGCTGGGTGCTGACGGCACGGTGCTCGAGATGGTCGGCGGGGCACTCGACGAGTCGGGCCTCGACGACCTGCTCCGACGCAACGGGGTCGATGCCGGGTGAACTCCACCCGCCTCGCCCTGGCGTTCACCGCCGGCATGATCACCACGGTGAACCCCTGCGGGTTCGCGCTCCTCCCCGCATACCTGACCTACTTCCTGGGCCTGGACCAGTCGACCGACGTCGAGGCCCGACGGTCACCCATCGCCAGGGCGCTCTGGGTCTCCCTCGCCGTGACGCTCGGCTTCATGACCGTCTTCGGGATCGTCGGCCTGGTCTGGTCATCCGTCTCGAGCGTCGTCGCCGAACGGCTGCCGTACGTGACGATGGCCGTGGGTGTCGGCCTGGTCGTCCTCGGCGTGGCGGTCGTCCGCGGATTCGAGCCCGTCGTCCGCCTGCCGAAGCTGCAGCTCAGCTCCGAGGGTCGAGAGCTCTCGTCCATGTTCCTCTACGGCGTCACCTATGCCGTCGCCTCCCTGAGCTGCTCCATCGGAGTGTTCATCTCGATCGTCTCGACCACGCTCAACGACGGCGACCTGGTGAGCACGCTCGTCACCTTCGTCGTCTACACGCTCGGCATGGGGGCGGCACTGGCAGTGCTCACGGTGGCGGTGGCACTGGCCCGGACCGGCGTGGTCACGGCGTTCCGCCGGGTGCTCCCCCACGTCCAGGTCATCTCCGGGGTCCTCATGGTGCTGGCCGGGATCTTCGTCGCCTACTACGCCTGGGTCGAGGTGCAGGAGCTGAACGGCGAGGGATCGTCGGGCCTGGTCAGCTGGACCCGGGACCTCCAGTCGTCCATCCAGTCGTGGATCGAGGGAGTCGGCGCCGCGCGGCTGGCGGCCGGGAGCGCCCTGCTGGTGGGTCTCGCCGCAGTTGTCGGCGGGCTGCTGGCCCGTCGGCGCCGGCCGGGCGACCGGGCGGCCGCCAACGACCAGTAAAAGCGGACATGGATTTCCTGTCTGCTTGATCCGGTGCTACCGTCCGGACGTGTCACCGACCTCATCCGCCGGCCGACTGCTGGACGGCTCCGTCCCGGTCGAAGAGCACCTCGATGCGCTCCTGGATCGACTCGGAGGCCACGGGATCTCAGCGGAGCACACCCTCGTCGCCCTCTCGACCTGCCGGGACGAGCTGGTCGCCGAGCTCGCCCGGGCGGTGGACGTGCGGTGGGGGCACCCCTTCACGGTCGGAGGCCTGGGCGGCATCCCCGCCATCGGCCACACCGGCTGGCGGACGGCGCTGTCCCACGTCCCGGCGCACGGAGGCCGCGGAGCCGCCCTGGTGATCGGGACCTCCCACATCGGCGTCGCTCCCGACGGCTCGATCGGCGCCACGCTCCGGGTCGGACAGGATCAGGTGTCGGCGACCTGCGGGGCGCTGGTGGCCGTCAACGACGCCATGCACGCCGATGGCGAGTGCCCGTTCGACGACCACGAGATGCAGGTGCTCTGGTCGGAGATCCAGTCGTGCACCGGCGGGGGCCACTCGGACATCGACAAGCTCACGGTGGCCCTGGCCGGTCGGATCGATCACGCGATCAGCACGGCGATCCGAGCGACCCGGGTCTGGGAGGACTGCGACGTCGCCGTCGTCTCGGGGGTCCACATCCACCACCCGGACGGGGATCGCATCCTGCAGCTCACCAGCACGATCACCGGTGCGGACGGCCGGCCGACCCCGCTGTGAACGGAACCGTCGGCGGACCCGACGGCTTCAGGGGGCCAGCCGATCGACGACCCACCCGGCACCATCGTCGCGGCGGAGGTAGCGGATCCGGTCGTGCAGCCGGCTGGGTCGGCCCTGCCAGAACTCGTACTCGTCCGGGGTCACCGAGTAGCCGCCCCAGAACGGGGGGCGGGGCACCGGACCGCCCTCGTACCGGTCGGTGACGGCCTCGAGCCGCGCGGTGAGCTCGTCCCGGCCGCCGGGGAGGACCGTCGACTGCTCGCTCGCCCAGGCGCCCAGCTGGCTCGACCGAGGGCGCGACGCGAAGTACTCGTCGCTGGCGGCGTCGTCGATCGGCCGGGCGCGTCCCTGGATGCGGACCTGCCGGTGGATCCCGAGCCAGCTGAACAGGACGCACACCCGGTCGTCGGCGGCCAGGTCCCGGCCCTTCGCGCTGTCTCGGTTGGTGAAGAACTGCAGCCCACCGGCCGTCACCCCGCGCAGCAGCACGTTGCGCGATCGGGGCCGGCCGCTGTCGTCGACGGTCGTGACCGCCATGGCGTTGAACTCCGGGACACCCAGCCGCTCGGCGTCCTGCAGCCAGCCCGCCAACTGGGCGACGGGGTCACCGTCCACGGTGGACTCGTCGAGCGTGCCCCAGTCGTAGTCGGTGCGCTGGTCCAGACCCATGGGGTCAGGCTACGGCGCCGCAGCTCGACCCGTAGAGTCCGCACGTGCGAGCTCGACGACTGGGGGCCATCGCGGTCGGGGCCGTGGCCGGAGGCGCCCTCCGCTGGCTGGCGCTGAGCGGACTGGGCGGCGATCCCTACGCCGCCCTGCTCCTCGTCAACACCGCCGCCAGCGGAGTGCTGGGGTGGCTCCAGGCCGCGGTTCGCGGAGGACGCTGGGTCCGCCGGGACGCCGCCGACCTGATCGGTGCCGGATTCTGCGGAACCCTCAGCACCTGGTCGGCGCTCGCCGTGCGGCTCGGCGACGACCTGCTCGACGGCTCGGTCGCCCGGGCGGTCGCCTGGGGCGGTGCGAGCATCGCCGCCGGTGTCAGCGCCGCATGGGCCGGTGCCCGACTCCAGCGAGGGCGCGGCGCGGCGCCACCTGCGGTCGGGCCGGAGGCGTCCGCATGATCGCCACCGCCGCCGCGTTCACGGCCGTGTGCGTGCTCGGGGCCTGGGGCCGGACCGGGGTGATCGCCACCCTCGACCGACCCGCCTTCCCGGCGGGAACGCTCCTCGTCAACTGCCTCGGCAGCGCCGCGGCGGGCGCCCTCCACGTGCGACTCGACGGGGCGGCGTCCACCGTCGCGGTGGTCGGGGCCCTCGGGGCGCTCACCACCTTCTCGACCTTCTCCACGCAGATCGCCGACGACCTGCACGAGCGCCGCCGGTGGCGTGCACTCGCCAACGGGGTGGCGACGGTGACCGGTTGCGTCGCGGCCGCGACCCTCGGCGCGGCGCTCGCCGGCTGAGCCCGACGGCTGGCGGTGACGGCTCAGGCTCGCCGGGCGACGGCCCAGGTGCTCCACCCCGCCCGGGAGGATACCACCTCGACCCCCGGGCCGAGTGCCGTTGCGACGTCCTGATCCGTCAGATGGATCGGTGTCCGCTCGCCCAGCGTGTTCACCCACACCAGTGCCCCGTCCGGCCGCAGGACCCGGAGCACCTCGGCTGCGAACAGGAAGACGTTGACGCACACCAGCGTGCCCACCGATCCGCTGCGCAACGGGAGCGACGACGCATCGGCACGCACCGGGGACGCCCCCACCACCCGCAGGCGGGCGAGCATCTCGGCGGCCAGGTCCACCGCCACCACGTGGCCGAACCGCTGCGCCAGGACCTCGGTCCCCGATCCGGTCCCGGCGCCCAACTCGACGACGGGGCCGACCCAGGGGCCACCGCGGTCGAGCGCATCGAGCAGTCCGACCGACGCCACGGCCGCCGAGGAACGGGTGTCCCAGGAATCGGCGAGCGCGTCGAAGGCGGCGGCGACCTCGGCCGCGGCGTCCGGACCCCACCACGAGGGTTCGGCGACGATCCGTTCGGTCACCGCCCGCATGGGGTGACCGCTCCCGATGTCCTCGGGCGGCGAACCCTCGGCTGGGACGACCGGCTCCAGACGGCGTGGCCCGACTCCGGTCGGCCCGTTCACCGGAACGGCCCGTCGCCGCGCAGGTACGGCTGCAGGTACGGTCGCAGCAGGTCCGGGATCAGCACCTGCCCCTCGGGTGTCCGGTGGGTCTCGACGAGCGCCGCCCAGACCCGTGGCACCGCCAGCGCCGACCCGTTGAGGGTGTGCAGCACCTCGGTGCCCTTGCCGTCGGTCGGTCGGTAGCGGAGATTGGCGCGACGGGCCTGGTAGTCGCTGAACCAGGACACCGATGACACCTCGAGCCACTGGTCGACCCCGGGCGCGTAGACCTCGATGTCGAAGGTCCGGGCCGCGCTGTTCCCGATGTCCCCCGTGCACAGGTCCAACACCCGGTGCGCCAGACCGAGCTCGGTGATGAGCCCCTCGGCCCGGGCGAGGATCTCGGCGTGCAGGTCGGCCGCCTGGGCCGGGGTGCCGAGGGCCAGGATCTCGACCTTGTCGAACTCGTGCACCCGGAGCAGACCGCGTGTGTCCTTGCCGGCCGAACCCGCCTCACGACGGAAGCAGCTGGTGTGGGCCACGAACCGGCGGGGCAGGTCGGCCTCGTCGAGCAGCTCGTCCCGGTGCAGGGAGGTGAGCGGCACCTCGGCGGTGGGGATCGCCCAGAGGTCGTCCCGTTCCAGCTGGTAGGCCTCGTCGACGAACTTCGGCAGGTGGCCGGTGGAGACCATCGTGTCGGTCCGCACCAACGTGGGCGGGCGCACCTCCTCGTAGAGGTCCACGTTCCGGTCGATCGCCAGCTGGCACAGGGCGCGCACGAGCGCCGCACCCGCACCCCGGTACATGACGAACATGGAGCCCGACAGCTTCACCGCCCGTTCGACGTCGAGGATCCCGAGCTCGGCGCCCACGTCCCAGTGCGGTACCCGCTGGTGCTCGGCGTACGCGGCAGGATCGAACCCGTCGACGCGGAGCACCACGTTGTCGGCCTCCCCGCCCCCGTCCGGGCACTCGGCCGCCGGGAGGTTGGGCATCCGGAGCAGGAGATCCCGGATCTCGCCGGCGAGCTCGTCGCTGCGGGCATCGAGCTCCTGCTCCTGGCCGCCGAGGGCGCGTGACTCCTCCTGCAGCGCCGCCGCCTCGTCACCTCGCTGCTCCCGGAAGAGCGCCCCGACCTGGTTGGAGATGGTACGGATCTCGGCCCGGAGCGCATCGCGCCGGGCGGTCAGGGAGCGGTGCTCGGCGTCGAGCTCCACCACCCGGTCGAGCGTCGAGGGGTCCTCACCCCGCCGGGCCAGACCGGCACGCACGGCGTCCTCGTCGTTGCGGATCAGTCGGAGGTCGAGCATGTGGGCACGGTAGCGGCCCCGGTCCGCGGCACCCGCCCCCGTTCCACGTCGCCGGCCTGACCCGGTCCGACGCCGGGGCCGACCCGGCGTGCGAGCATGGCCGGGTGATCGTGCTGCTCGACCTGGACGGGACCGTGTGGGACTCCGAGCCGGGCATCGTCGCCTGCCTGCGACACGCGTTCGCACAGCTCGGGCTCGCCGTCCCCGACCACGACGCCCTGGCGGGAGGGGTGGGACCGCCGTTGCAGACGATGCTCGCCGAACTGGGGGTCCCCGGCGACCGCCTGGACGAGGGCGTGGCGCACTACCGGGAGCGGTACCTCCGGGCCGGCGTGTTCGAGGCCTCCCTGTACGAGGGCGTGATCGACATGCTGGACGGGCTCGCCGGGTCCGGGCACCGACTCGCCACCGCCACCTCCAAGGGTGAGGTGCCCACGGGGATCATGCTCGACCACTTCGGCCTGACCCACCGGTTCGAGGTCGTCGGCGCCGCCACCATGGACGCAACGGCCGTGACGAAGGCCCAGGTCCTCGCCCGCACCCTGGCCGCGCTGGGCGACCCGGCGCCCGAGGAGTGCGTCCTGGTCGGCGACCGCAGCTACGACGTCGAGGGTGCCGCCGCCCACGGACTCCACTGCATCGGCGCCACCTGGGGCTACGGGGGTGTCGAGGAGCTCCGCATGGCGGGCGCCCACCTGCTCGCGGCGCGACCGCTGGACGTGTGTGCCCTCGTCGACGGCGGTAGCTTCCCAACGTGACCGACGCCGCCGTCGAGGTCCACGACCTGCGGATCGACTACGGCCCCGTGCGCGCCGTCGACGGCGCCTCGTTCGTCGCCCGCAGCGGCGAGGTCACGGTCCTCCTGGGGCCGAACGGAGCCGGGAAGACCTCGACGGTCGAACACCTGGAGGGGTTCCGACCCGCCTCCGGGGGACGGGCGAGCGTGCTCGGGCTGGACCCGGTCCGGGACCACCGGCGACTCGTGCAACGGGTCGGCATCATGTTGCAGTCCGGCGGGATCCAACCGGCGATCCGCCCCTGCGAGGTCCTGCGCCAGTACGCCGGCTTCTTCCCCGACCCGCTCGACGTCGACGGGCTGCTGCGTCGGTCCGGCCTGTGGGATCGCCAGCGGACCCCCTACCGCAGGTTGTCCGGCGGGGAACAGCAACGGCTGTCGCTGGCGCTCGCCCTGATCGGACGCCCCGAGGTGCTGCTCCTGGACGAACCGACCGCCGGCGTCGACCTGGAGGGCCGGGAGCAGATCCGCTCAACGCTCGACGAGTTGCGGGACCAGGGCGCCACGGTGCTCCTGACGACGCACGATCTCGACGAGGCCGAACGGGTCGCCGACCGGTTGGTCGTGCTCCACCGGGGATCCGTCGTGGCCGCCGGGACCCTGCAGGAGCTCGCTGCCGGTCGGGGCGCCCGGCTGTCGTTCCGGTGCGGGGCGCCGCTCGACCTGCAGGCGCTCGGTGACCACCTCGGCGCCACCGTCCGGGCCGACGGCAGGGACTCGTACCAGGTCGAGGGGCCACCGACCCCGGCCGTGGTGGCCGCGCTCACCTCGTGGCTCGCGGCCCGGGACCTGGTCGCCGACGAGGTCCGTACCGACGGCGGCCGCCTCGAGGATGTCTACCGCCGCCTGACCACCGACGACCCGACCTCGACGGAGGCACCGTGAGCGCCTTCTCCTCCCAGCTCCGGACCGAGTTGGCGCTGGCGAGCCGGCAGGGCGAGCAGCTCCTGGTGAGTCTGGGGATCCCCCTGCTGGTGCTGGTCTTCTTCTCCGTCGTGGACGTCGTGCCGACCGGGACCGACGTGGCCGTCGACTACGTCGCACCGGCGACGCTCGCCCTGGCGGTCATCTCGACCTCGATGGTCTCGCTCGGCATCGGCGCCGGTTTCGAGCGGCAGTACGGGGTCCTCCGACGCCTGGGCGCCTCACCCCTCGGGACCGGGCGCTGGGTAGCGGCCAAGACCGCGCTCGTCGTGCTCACCGAGGTGCTGCAGGTGGTGGTGCTCGTCGCCGTCGCCGTCGCACTCGGGTGGAGGCCGCCCGCAGCCGGCTGGCCGACGACGGTCCTGGCGCTGGCCCTGGGGACGCTGGCCTTCGCCGGCATCGGACTGTTCCTGGCCGGGACGCTGCCGGGCCTGGGCACACTGGCCCTCGCCAACGGCCTGTACCTGGTGCTCCTGCTCACCGGCGGCGTGATCGTCCCCATCGAGGAACTGCCCGGCCCCCTGGCGGCGTTCGCCCGGTGCCTGCCCGCGGCCGCGCTCGTCGAGGCCACCACGGGTTCCCTCATCACCGGCCGCAGCGTCGGGACCTGGGCGTGGGTCTCGCTCACCCTCTGGGCTGTCGCAGCACCCCTCGCTGCGGTCCGCTGGTTCCGCTGGGACTGACGCCGCAGTCCCGGGCCGGCCGATTCAGCCGCCGGTGTCCTCGCCCGTCACCACCGCACTCGGCGTCACGGCCGGCGGCGGATCGTTGAACCACGGGTTCCCGTTGTCGGTGAAGATGTTCATCACCGCCAGCGCCACCAGGTAGACGATGCACGCCACGGCCAGGCCGAAGTAGAAGATGCGGGTCAGCAGCTTCGAGTCGAACCGCAGGTGCATGAAGACCGAGGCGATGAGCACGAACTTCACGACCATCAGCAGGATCAGCAGCGGGACGGCGAGGCTCCACGAGGACTCCCCGAACCAGACGTCCCAGAAGTAGGTCGAGACCTCGAGGGCCGTGATGGCGACGAGGATCCAGAAGACCTTGAAGTAGGTCGCATCGCTGGGACCGTGATCGTGGTGCTCGCCCGGGTGCACCGGGGAGTCGTCGTCGACGTCGATGGTTGCGCTCACCGCTCGCTCCTCAGGGGATCAGGTAGACGATCGCGAAGATCACGACCCAGACGATGTCCACGAAGTGCCAGTACAGACCCAGGACCTCGACGGCCTCCGCGGTCAGGGTCCGCCGGGCGGCGTACACGACGGCCGAGATCAACATCAGGACGCCGACCGCCACGTGCGCGCCGTGGAGTCCGGTGAGGGTGTAGAAGGCCGACGCCGAGACGTTGGAGGTGAAGCCCAGGCCCTCGCGGACGAACTCGGTGAACTCGTAGACCTGTCCGCCCAGGAAGAGCCCGCCCAGGACGGCGGTGGCGACGAGCCAGAGCCGCATCCTGTCGACGTCCTTGCGGATCGCCGAGTTCACGGCCAGCACCATGGTGAGCGAGCTCATCAGCAGCACGAAGCTGGTCATGGACGTGAAGGGGATGTTGAACAGCTCGGAGGCCCGCAGCGAGGAGCCGGACAGCCCCGGGATGTTCCCCGGACGGTTCCGGTACAGCAGGTAGGTCGAGATCAGACCACCGAAGAGGAGGCAGTCGGACGCCAGGTACGTCCACATCGCCAGCTTCGGGTTGGAGATCCCGGTGGAGGTGGCGTGGACGTCGTCCGGGAACTCCACGTCATCCATCGGCTCGAGGGCGACGTCGGTCATCGTTCGGCTCCGTCCTGGTCGCCGCCGGTCGCGGATGCCATGGCCGGCTCGGGCACCCGGTCGCTGCCGTCACGGTCGTCGGCGGGAGCGTCCTCGCCCTGACCAGCGGCCTCGTCCGACGCCGGCTCACCCAACGCCGCCGCGTCGCTGCCGTCGTCGTCGTGGTGGTCGTCGCCGTGCTCGCCGTGGCCGGCCGACGGGTCGGTCGACGGCTCCAGCACCCAGCCGTAGATGCCGGCGATCATCAGGATCGCGCCGGGCAGCGCCCACCACAGGTTGAAGATGAGCCCGTAGCCCACCAGCGGCATGCCGGCGGCCAGCACGAGCGGCCAGTAGGAGGGCGACGGCAGGTGCACATCGGTGGCGTCACCCTTCTGGACCACGTCCTCGGTCGCGGCGATCCGGACCGGACGACCGTTCTCGTCGTGTCCGTACTTGCGGTGCCAGAACTCGTCGAAGTCCTCCACCACCGGCACCTCGTCGAAGTTGTGCTCGGGCGTGGGCGACGGGACCATCCACTCGAGCGACCGGGCGTCCCACGGGTCGGGGCCCGGGTTGACCGGATTGCGCCGGTGGGCCCGGTAACTCGACACCACGTTCCACATGAACACGAGGATGGACACCGCCAGCAGGTAGGCGCCGAAGGTAGCGACCAGGTTCCAGCCGTTGAACCCCTGACCCTCGGTGTAGGTGTAGGTCCGCCGCATCATGCCCTGCAGGCCCAGGATGTGCATGGGCCCGAAGGTCAGGTTGAAGCCGATGATCATCAGCCAGAAGTGGGCCTTGCCGAGCTTCTCGTCGAGGAAGTGCCCGAAGGCCTTCGGCCACCAGAAGTACATGCCCGAGAACAGCCCGAGCAGCGCACCACCGAACAGCACGGAGTGGAAGTGGGCGACGATGTAGTAGGTGTCGGTCTGCTGGGTGTCGGCCGGGGCGAACGCGTGGGTCACGCCCGACAGGCCACCGATGGTGAACATGGCGACCAGGCCGACGGCGAACAGCATGGCGGTGGTGAACCGGATCCGGCCGCCGTACATGGTCGCCATCCAGTTCAGGATCTTCACGCCGGTCGGCACCGCGATGAACA
>SXGQ01877849.1_pt1 | contig 14825 bp, 15 predicted proteins | sample 3178371 | NCBI WGS metagenome assembly SXGQ01 (sample SAMN11356859, study PRJNA531348) | freshwater metagenome | isolation source: freshwater sample F1-20 | place: China: Fuxian Lake, Yuxi | collected 2017-12-25
ATCAAATTCAAATGCAGTGGTTGCCGTATTAGATTTTGGTGGAGATAAAACTGCAACAGCTGGAACATTTACAATTCAATTCCCAGCAGATACAACAGCGGCAGCTATTTTAAGAATCACATAATAGGTAACTATTATGGTTGAATTTACAGTCACAGTCCCCGGTGGAACGGGTGGTGGTTATTACATCGATGGTGTACAAAAACCAATCGTACCTGTTGTAACCGGTGGAATTTTTAGATTTAATCAAAACGCTGCAAGCAATAACGGTCATCCATTAGTTTTATCCACTACAACTAGCACTTCTGGAATTATATCATCAGGTGTAAGTTATTATTTAGACGGTGCATCTAATCAAGCCAATTACACTAATACATCTTTATTCAACGCTGCAACTGTAAGATACATAGAAATTACAGTCGCACAGACAGCAGATTTTTATTACATCTGTAATGTTCATGGTTCAGGAATGGGTAATATTATGGACATTACCGGAGATACGTGGGGAGCACTTGCTTGGAATGTAGGACCGTGGGGTGATCAAAATGATGCTGTTGTTTCAGTTACAGGTAGTGCCCTTGATGTAGATACTGATCACGCATGGGGTGAATTAACTTGGAATAATTCTAACGTAACATGGGGTGGTTCAAGTGGTAATGTAAGTATAGCAATTGGTGTAGAAGTAAATGTAACAACACAATTATTAAATTTAACTTTAACAAGTGTAGACCCTTCTCCAGATGTGGCTGTTACAGGTATTCAATTAACAACAGCAATAGGAGCTGTTGATATAGATCCTGATGCAATAGTTACAGGACAATTACTAAATTTAAGTTTAGTAGGTATTCAAGTAGATGTTAAAACTGAAGTTCCTGTAGGAACACAGTTACTAAATTTAACCTTAGGAGATTTAGATCCTTCACCAGATGTAGCGGTTACTGGTTCTCAAATAACCTTAGCTTTAGGTGTTGTAAACATAGATTCTGTAGTTGTAACAGGTAATCAGTTAAACACATCTATAAGTAGCGTAACTGCAATAGCTAATGCAGATGTATTTCCGACTGGACAACAGTTAACAACTTCAGTAAATAGTGTAAATTTAACAGGCAGTGGACTAGTTATTTTAACAGGAAATTTATTGACTACTTCGATAAATAGCATTAGTATACAAAGCTGGACAAAAGTTAATACTGGAACCATTGTTACTTGGACAGAAATTAACACAGCGGCTTAACATAAAATAGGATTAAATATGGCATCAAGTTATTCTACAGATCTTAAACTAGAAATAATGGTTACTGGCGAACAGGCCGGTTTATGGGGAGATATTACAAATACAAATTTAGTATTATTACAACAAGCTATAGCTGGTTTTGAATCTATTTCAATAGCAGGTGGAGCTCAAACAACTACACTTGTAATGTCAAACGCTGCACTATCTAATGCAAGAAATGCAGTTATAAAATTAACAGGTGTAATTACAGGAAATCAAGTTGTAACTATTCCAACAGGAATTGAAAAAACATATATAGTATCCAATGGCACAACAGGTGTTTTCACAGTTGAATTTAAACAAGCGGGTGGAACAGGTGTTACATTTGGAACAACAGATAAATCTACAAAAACATTATTTGCAGATGGAACAAACATTGTAGACGTTGGAAACGTAACAGAAACAGGTGTTCAAACATTAACTAACAAAACTTTAACTGCACCAATAATTGCAAATGGTGGTTTTATCGCAGATGCAAATAGTAACGAACAAATTAAATTCGTAACGACAGCTTCAGCGGTTAATGAATTTACAATAACGAATGCAGCAACTACAAATGATCCTAATATCTCTGTAACTGGAGGTGATACTAATATAGGTTTATCTTTAACTACAAAAGGTTCAGGATTAATTAAATTAAATGATGGTGCTTATTTTCCTGAAGCAACATTAACAGATGGTGCAACAGTTACTTGGGACGCATCATCAGCCCCCGTTTGTAAATTAACTTTAGGTGGTAATAGAACATTATCAGCACCTACAAATGCAGCAAATGGACAATTTATTTCTATTGCTGTTATTCAAGATGCTACCGGTTCAAGAACATTAGCTTTTAACTCGGCTTATGAATTTACTGGCGATACCGCACCAACTTTAACAACTACTGCATCAAAAGCTGATCTATTTGTATTTAGATATAATGGAACAGTATTTTATGAAATGGGTAGAAACCTTAACTTGAGTATAACATAATGTACGCACTTGTTCAAAATAACCAGATAGTAAAAGTATTTACAAACCCACAAGGTTTTACTTTAAATAATACTCAGTATTCAGCACAGATATTTTCTGTATGGAGTAATGTTGAAAAGAACGCAATTGGTATCTATGAAGTAGAAACTAATTCTTCTAATTTAAAAGATGAATCTTATTACATTAATACAAATGAAATATTTGAATTTAGTAATGGTAAAGTAATTAGAAGATGGGGAACTGCATTTCCTAAACAATTAGAAGATGTTAATGCTACTGATGAAGATGGTGAACCAGTAATTCAAGATGGCAAACAAGTAGTAACTAAAGGTTTAAAATCACAAAAGATTTTAATATCTAAACAACAAACTGCTGGACTACTTGCAAAGACAGATTGGTATGTAACTAGAAAATCTGATACTGGAACTGCTATACCACAATCAGTACAAGACTTTAGAACTTCTGTTAGAGCAATTAGCAATCAACAAGAAACACAAATCAATGCTTGTACGACTGTTGAACAATTAAAATCATTGTTTGAATACACAAATACTGGCACAGAACAATCTCCAATCTATACAAGACAATTAGCAGAATTTCCGAAGGAGATATAAATGCCTTTAGTTCTAGGTTCTAATAGTGCTTCTGCTGGTGGTTATAATGTAGATAATTCATTAAGATTTAATTCTGGTAGTTCTGATTATCTAAATAGAACTCCTGCAACAACAACAAATCAAAGAACGTGGACATATTCTTTTTGGATTAAAAGAACAGTATTAGGAACTACTCAATATTTTTTATATGCTAGAAATGATGATAATAACAGAAGTTATTTTAGATTTAATAGCACTGATACTTTGGGTTTTTTTGCAACATCTAGTGCTTCTGTAAAATTAGAAGGAACTATCACAAGCAGAGTATTTAGAGATGTTTCTGCTTGGTATCATATTGTATTGTCAGCAGACACAACACAAGCAACTTCAGCAAATAGATTTAGAGTTTATGTAAATGGAACTGAACAAACATTAACTTTTGATACTACTCCATCTCAAAATAGTGATTTGTCTATGAATATTTCTCACCCAACTGCAATAGGAGTTTATGTAGATGGCTTATCTGGTTATCTTAATGGCTATATGTCAGAAATCTACATGATTGATGGACAACAACTAACCCCATCATCATTTGGCGAAACAGATACTGACACAAATATCTGGAAACCAATACCTTATACTGGTTCATTTGGTACGAATGGATTTTATTTAGAATTTCAAAACTCAGCTTCACTTGGTACAGATTCATCAGGTAATGGAAATAATTTTACAGTAAACAATCTAACATCTGTTGATCAAAGCACAGATACTTGTACGAATAATTTTGCTACATTAAATCCTTTAAATTATACTCCATCAGCAATTACTTATACTGAAGGAAATTTAAAAACATCATATCCAGGTTCTTGGAACGCAGCAATATCTACAATAGGAGTTTCTACTGGAAAATGGTATTGGGAAGCAAAAGCAGTTACAGGTGGAAATAATATATTTTATGGAATAATGACTGAAAATGCTACAACAAATTCATCAACTCCATATTCACAAATAGGAGTTCTTTGTGGAAAAACTACTGATGGAGATAAATATTTAGATACAACTTACACAGCTGGTGGATTCGGAACATCAGCAAATGGAGATATTCTTGGATTTGCTTTAGATTTAAGTAGTGGAACAAAGAATTTAACTATTACTAAAAATGGTGCATCTTTAACAGGTGGTTCAGTAAATTTAAGTTCAAACTTTAATAATGTAAATATATTTGCTTTTTTTGCTGGGAATAGTAGTAGTGCTTCTGCTGGTTGGGAAGCAAACTTCGGTAACCCATTATACTCAGCTAACTCTTATGCAGATGCAGAAGGTTTTGGTAATTTCAGTTATGCAGTCCCAGCAGGGTACTTTGCATTATGTTCTAAAAACTTAGCGGAGTACGCATAATGGCATACACAACAATAGATAACCCAGTAGAATATTTTAATACAGTTCTTTATACTGGTGATGATACTACAAATAGAAGTATTACAGGAGTTGGATTTCAACCAGATTGGACTTGGATTAAATCAAGAAGTAATGCTTATTTCCATGAACTTTATGATGCAGTAAGAGGTTTTTCAAGTACTACAAATGGTAGAGTATTATATTCAAATTCAACTAGTGCTGAAGGAACACCTAATACATTTAATTCATTTAATATAGATGGATTTACAGTATCAAAACAAACTGGTGAAGTTGGAACTAATGGAAATGGTGCTACATTTGTAGCATGGAATTGGCTTGGTGCAAACTCAACTACATCAAACACATCAGGTTCTATCACAAGCACAGTATCAGCTAATACAACAGCAGGATTTAGTATTGTAAGTTATACTGGTAATGGAACAAATGGTGCTACGATTGGTCATGGTTTAGGTGTTGCACCAAAAATGATTATTGCAAAAAGAAGAAATGGTGACCCTGAAGACTGGAATGTTTATCACGCTTCTCTTGGAAATACGAAAAGAATATTATTAAATTCAACTGCAGCCGAAGAAACTAATGCTGTTTGGTTTAATACAACTCCAACATCAAATTTATTTTATGTTAGTGGGATTGGTTCAATTAATGAAAATGCTGGTACATATATCGCCTACTGCTTCGCTGAAATAAAAGGATATAGCAAGTTTGGTTCATATACTGGTAATGGTTCAACTGATGGAACATTTGTCTATACTGGATTTAAACCTGCTTGGGTTTTAATAAAAGTTACAAGTACAGTAGATGGTTGGCTTTTAATGGATAATAAAAGAGATGTTTATAACCAAGTAATTAATCAATTAGAACCAAGTGCTAGTAATGCGGCATCTGATAACACAGCTAGAGCAATGGATTTTTTAAGTAATGGTTTTAAATTTAGAAGTGCAAATACACAAAACAATCAATCAGGTGCAACATATATCTACATGGCATTTGCCGAAAATCCTTTTGTTTCTTCAACTGGCATACCTACTACTGCTAGATAAACAAGACTAATAAGTATCTAGCTTTTGAGCATAGATTGAGTATAATGATAATATGCCTTTACAGAAGATACAATTTAAGCCAGGATTCAATAAACAACAAACTGCAACCGGAGCCGAAGGGCAATGGATTGATGGAGATTTTGTAAGATTTCGTTATGGCGAGCCAGAAAAAGTTGGTGGTTTTGAACAATTAAACATTCTCACGCTCGCGGGTCCCGCGCGCGACCAGCATACTTGGACAGCATTAGATGGTAAAAAATATGCAGCAATAGGTACATCTAAATTATTAGTTATTTATTATTCAGGAAATTTTTTTGATATTACTCCACTTGGCACAGCTTTAACTTCTTGCACTTATACATCTGTAACAGGATCTACAACCGTTACTATTAATAAAGCAGCTCATGGATTAGAGGTAGGTGATTATATTATTTTTACATCTGTAACAACTCCAGGATCACCTTCAACAAGTTATACATCAGCTAGTTTTGAAACTAATACTTTTCAAGTTATTTCAGTTCCAACGGCAGCAACTTTTACAGTTACGATGACAACTGCTGAAACAGGATCAGGTGTTACTGCAGGAGGATCATTAACTACAACTCCTTATGTTACTGTAGGCCCCGCTGCTCAAACCTCGGCTTATGGATGGGGAACAGGTTATTGGGGTGGATCTATTCCAACTTCAATTACAACTGCTTTAAATGGTAATATTAATTCATCAGCTGGAACAATTACAGTTACTTCAACAGCTGGATTTCCAGCAGGCTCTGCATCTGTTCCAGGTCGAATAGATATAGGCACAGAATTAATTACTTACACAGGCACAACTGCAACAACTTTTACAGGTTGTGGACGAGGTGCTAATGGTACAACTGCTGCAGCTCATTTAAGCGGTGTAGTTGTAACGAATGCAACGTCTTGGGTTGATTGGGGTGAAGAATCAAATACTGCTGCAGCTACTCTTGCTCCTGCCTCCTGGTCACTTGATAACTTTGGCCAAATACTTGTTGCAACAATTAGAGATGGAGGAACTTTTACTTGGGATCCATCTGCTGCAAATCCAACATCTACAAGGGCAACAATTGTATCGGGTGCACCAACAGCATCTATTATGAGTATTGTATCAGATAGAGATAGACATTTATTCTTAATGGGAACAGAGACAACAATTGGAACACCCTCTACACAAGACCCAATGTTTATAAGATTTTCAAATCAGGAAGATATTAGCACTTATGCGCCAACGGTAACAAACACTGCAGGCACATTTAGACTAGACACAGGCAACGAGATTCGAGGGGCCATACAAGGTAAAGATTATATCTTTGTACTCACCGATCAAGCAGCATACGTCATTCAGTTTGTGGGTCCTCCATTTACATTCTCTGTAAGACAGGTTGGAACAAACTGTGGATGCATTGGTCAACACGCCATAGTATTTGCACAGGGTGCAGTATTTTGGATGGGTGATTCCGGTGGATTCTTTGTCTATGATGGAACAGTAAAACAATTACCATCTCTTGTTGAAGACTTTGTATTTACAACTACAGGAGCAGATAATTTAGGAATTAATTATGATTCAGGACAAATTGTTTATGGTTATCATAATTCATTATACAATGAGGTAGGTTGGTTTTATCCAAAATCAGGAGTTACTCAAGTTGATAGAAATGTAGTTTATAACTATACAGAAAATACTTGGGTGACAGGATCTTTAGCAAGAACTACTTATCAAGATAGTGATACTTTTGATTTACCTTATGCAACTCAATATATTGCAAATGGTACACCTACGTTTCCAACTATCAATGGTGTAACTAATTTAGTTGGTTCAACTAAATATTGGGAACATGAAAGTGGATTTAATGAAGTAGATGCAAGCGGTAATAAAACGGTTATTGCTGCTTTTATTACATCTGGAGACTACGATATATCTGAACAAGGTTTAGGTGGAGATGGTCAATTGATTATGCGTGTTAAAAGATTTGTGCCTGACTTTAAAAACTTAGAGGGCAATGCAAAAATAACTTTATTCTTTAGAGATTACCCTGCAAATTCAAATTCAACTGCATCCAATACACCACCAACAATTACTGGTCCCTTTACAATTACATCTTCAACTGATAAAGTAGATACACGTGTAAGAGGAAGACAAGTAAGTTTAAAAATAGAGAATGATGCTATTGATGAATCTTGGAGATACGGAACTTTAAGATTAGACATTGAAGCAGGAGGAAGAAGATAATGGCAAAAATAACTGCATATGTACCAGAACCATCACCAACCTATGATGCATCTAATCAAAGACAAATTTTAGAATCAGTTAATACAATTAAAGATCAATTAAATTTTAGTTTTCAAAAAGATTTAAAAGATGAACTACAAGCATTTAGTTGGTTTATATTTAGCGGACCAAAAGATTAAATGGCTATCAATTATAAAAATCAAGGTTACGATCTAACCACAACTAATTTAACAACGGTGTTAAACATCAACACTTCAAGTGTTGCAATCATAAAAGAAATATCAGTGACTAATGATGATAACTCAGCACATGAAGTTGATTATTTTTTTCATGATATATCTACATCAACTTCATATAAATTTTATCATACTAATGTTGCTGCAGATTCTCATGATAATGCTGTACACAATGCACTCGTATTAGAAGAAGGAGATTATTTACAGTTTCAAGCAGATACTTCAAATGTTATATCTGGACAAATCTCTTACGCTTTGTTAACAAGGACTGGAGAAAATGGATAAGTTAATTAATACAGAAGAAATAATAAAAAGTAAAAAGACCGGAAAGACATATAAAACAATGGAAGAATTTTTAAAAGAAAATACAATAGATGATTTACAGAAAGATGTATCTATAACTATAAATAGAGGATTAGATTTATTTCAGAAAGTAATGCATAAAAAATGAATCCAAGAGGTGGAACCGAGTTACAAGTAGAATTGCTAGAAAAGCATGCAGATAAAAATCTATTAGATCAGGTACAGATTACAACATCAATACCAGAGAAAATACCATTACATCCAACAAAGATTAATATTCTTTGGCAACATAATTCATACGATCAAGATAATCTAGCACCCTGGTTTAAAAACAAAGACAATCATAAAAAATATGATTGGTATGTATTTAACTCCCATTGGAATTATGAAAAATTTAGGATGGTATTTGACATACCCACTCACAAATCTTTAGTTATAAAGAATGCAATAGATAAGATTGAACCTAGAGATTTAAATTATAAAAAAGGTGATCCTATTAAATTAATATATACTTCAACGCCGTGGCGAGGTTTAAATGTATTGCTTGCAGCTATGCAATTAGTTGAGAATCCATTAGTTCATTTAGATGTTTATTCTTCAACACAATTATATGGAGATCAATTTAAATTAGCTAATGATGATAAATTTAAAGATCTATATGATCAGGCAGCTAAAATTCCTAATGTAACTTACATAGGTTACAAACCTAATGAATTTATAAAAGATAATTTAAAAAATTATCAAGTATTTGCTTATCCTAATATATGGGAAGAGACTTCTTGTGTTACTGCAATAGAGGCAATGGCTGCAGGTTTATACACAGTAGTTACTAATTACGGTGCTCTATTTGAAACATGTAATGATTTTGCAGTCTACACTCCTTATGAAAAAGATTTTGTAAGATTAGCTAAAACATTTGCATCCGTTATTGAAACTGTTGCAGTTAATTTACATGAAGAACATGTTAAACAACATTTACAATTACAGATCGATTACATGAACAGATTTTATTCATGGGAGAAACGAGGGAATACCTGGAATAAATTTTTGAAAGGAATAATAAATGCAAGATCCAAGTAGACCTATTTGGTTTAAAAAAATAAAAAGTCAAAATGAATTGACGGCCCATATGGGTCATCCTAAAACTAGATTGTATGTAGCAACTCCTGTGCACAGTGAATGTTCTATTCATTACGCTCAAGCTTTATTAAAGCTTCAACAAAAATGCATGATGAATAATATTATGATTTCTTTTTCATTATTAAAATCATCTTTAGTTACACAAGGTAGAAACTTATGTGTATCTAATTTTTTAAACGATCTTAATAATTATACTCACTTACTGTTTATAGATTCTGATATTGATTTTAATCATGATACAATTTTAAAATTATTAGACTTTGATAAAGAAGTTATTTCAGTTCCTTATCCAATGAAGACTATTAGTTGGGACCAGATTTGGGAAAAGATACAATTAGGAGTTATAAAAAATAAAGATGATTTAATGAGAGCAGGGCATACTTTTCCTATAAAAATGGATAATGTAATGAAATCAGATGCAAAACAAATTACTATTGTAGGTGGTGTTATAGAAGCCTCGCACGTGCCCGCAGGATGTATGTTAATTAAAAGACAAGTGTTTGATAAGATGATTAAAGCTTATCCAGAAGATGTAATTGATCAACCTACTTTTGTAAATGGAGAAATTAAATCTAGTAAAAATATGTACAATTTTTTTGATACCATTCATGATAAAGAGAGTAAAAAATATTACGGAGAAGATTTTGGTTTCTGTAAAAAATGGACTGATATTGGTGGTAAATGTTATGCTTACGTTGAAGATAACATAACTCATATTGGAGAATATCAATACAATGGTAGATTATTAGATAATTTACAAATGTCTAAAACCGTTGACGACACCAATAAAAACAAGTAAAGTATATGTTTTCAGGACTTTGTGCCTGCCTTATTAATTAATTATTATGACAATATCACGAGCACAAATGTATAGACAATTATATCAGATGGGTGGTGAAACCGATCAATTATCCATTAATGAAATGATGATACCTCGAAATCAATATGGTTTAGGAAGTCTAGTTAAATCTGTAACTAAAGGTGTAAAAGGTTTAGTTGGTGGTATTAAAGATTTTACTAAATCAGATGCGGGTAAACTAGCTTTATTATTAGGAGCAGGCTATTTAACAGGTGGTGGAGGAATACCTCAATTTTTAGGCGGTAAAGGTTTAGGTAGTTTTCAATTTGCAAATATACCAGGTGCTTCAAAAATTTCAAATTTATTAGGTGGAGAAAAAACATTAGGTAAAACATTAAAAGTATTTGCAGGTGGTTCTTTATTAGGTGGATTATTAAGTAAGGCAGAAGAAACTGGTGATCCAGAAAACATTACTAGAAATGTTGACGCACTAAGAATTAAACTTGCAGATGCATATAAAAATCAAAGAACTTTTTCTGATGAAGCTGATGAGAATTTAGCTATTTCAGAACAAGTAGAAAGAGATGTTGCTGAGTATAGTAATCCTACAGGAATCATGGCAGCTTATGGTGGTAGAATAGGTTATCAAGTAGGTGGAGGAGCTGATGCATCTAGAGCTGATTTTAAATCAACACCTAAAACTCAAATTTCAAGAGGTGGTGGAAGAGATATGGTAATGGATACTATTAGACAATCTCAACTTCAATTTCAACCTCAATCATTTAATTCTCAAAATTTATTTGCTGAAGTTTTAAAAAAAGACATTCAAAATTTAAAAAATAAAAAATTTAAAGGATTAGATTATGATACTGCATTAAGTATAGGTGTAATTAATCCTACCATGACTCAATTTGAATTTGAACAATTACAACAAGGAAAAATAACAGAACCTGGAATTTATGGAGCAGCCAATGGTGGTAGAATAGGTTATGCATTAGGTAATTCAGAAGACAATGCAGTACGAGCATCAAAAATGATGAACCTACCATTAAATAAAAACAAAGCAGGGATAACAGAATTAGATCTTAGAAAAACAGGTGGATTTATTCCTCCAGTTGGTGTAAAAGAAAAAGCAGACGATATTCCAGCAATGTTGTCTAATAATGAATTTGTTTTTACTGCTGACGCAGTAAGAAATGCAGGTGATGGTGATGTTAATAAAGGTGCACAACGTATGTACGATATGATGAAAAAATTAGAAAATAGAAAAATAACATAATGGCTGAAATATCATCAGTAATTCAACAACCACCAGAGTTTATAGAAGCGGCAGCAAAGCCATATCTTACTCAATTACAACAGACAACTGGTGATTTAAAAACAGCAGATTTATCAAAAATATATGGACCACAATTTGTAGCAGGTCTTGGTAATTTAACACAACAAGCAATTAATCAAGCAGCTGGCTTAGGTTCTTTTGCTCCTTTTTTACAAACGGCAGCAGCTACATCAGGACCAACAGCTTATCAACAATATTTATCTCCGTATCAACAAGATGTTATAAATACAACTTTAAGTCAATACGATATTCAATCACAAAAAGGACTACCAGGTTTAGCTGCACAAGCAATTAGTGCTGGTGCCTTTGGTGGTGGTAGAGAAGGAGTACAAAGAGCTGAGTATCAAAATCAATCAGATTTAAATAGAGCATTACTTCAAGCACAATTACAACAACAAGGTTTTGGTCAAGCACAACAATTAGCTAGTCAAGCTTTTGGTCAACAAATTAATTTAGCACAACTAGCTCCACAATTAGCTGGTTCACAGATTACAGGATTAACTAGCTTAGGCGCATTACAACAAGGACAACAACAAGCAGAATTATCCGCAAGACAACAATTGCTTCAACAACAATTACAACAACCACTTCAGGCTACACAGGCTCTGGGTTCAGGGATCATGGGATTAATATCTGGATATCCTGCAACACAACAAACTACAATGCAACCTTCTCCAACGGCTTTACAAACTGCATTAGGTGTTGGTGCTACATTAGCTGGAGTATATAGAGCGTTTTAACTAATATGAGTAAAATATTTAAAAGACCAATGTTTAGAAAAGGTGGATCTACTAATGAAATGACTGGCATTATGTCAGGTATTGTAGATAGAGAAAATCATGCTACAGACCCATTTGTTGGAGATGATTTATCTTTAAGACAAAGAATTAATAACATATATAAAGAAATTCCTGATAAATCAATAGACCCATTAGCACGGCTTTTAATAGAAGGTGGTTTAAGTACAGTATCGGCTATACCTATTGGCGGTTTATTACCTACGATAGCAAGATCTTTTAAAGAACCAACAGTTAATTTATTTAAAGATTTAAGTGAAAAAGATGATCAAGAAAAAAAAATAGCTGTAGAAATTGAACTAATGGATTTTAAAATAAAAAGTGAGGAAAAATTAGCAGAGTTACAAAGAAAATTTTTAGCATCGGAAGGTGATAAAAATAGACAAAATGAATTAAAACAGGAATATATAAAATTAGCAAATGACACAGAAAAAATAACGCCTATAATTACTAAAGCTAAACAAATAGCTGAATTAACAAACAGAGATGAAATGGAAGTTTTTAATGAATTATATCAAGCAGAAATAAAGGAAAAACCTCAAGGGAAAGAAGAAACAGAATATAAAGAAAAAGACGCTGCTATAAAAAATTTAATAGATCAAAGTACAAGTGCTTCAGGAAAACCAACACTTACAACTTATGCGGCAGAAAGTATAGTTAACACTATTAATAAAATTAAAAATGGTGAAGTTGAAGGTGTAGAATTAAATGATGTGGATATAAATAAAGTGTATATAACACTCGATGAGGTAATAAAAGATGGAGATGATTTTATAATTAATGAGGATGACCTAGAAAGTTATGAAGAAGGAAAAATTGTAGTTGATTCTAGAAATAAACTTTATAGAAAACAAGGAAATAGATTAATGTACTTAAAAGATATAGTAGTTCCCTTAAATATTGAGGATTTATCAAATACTACAAATTAAAAATAAAATGGATGAGAGAAATATTTTTGAAAAAATACTAAATCCTACTCAAGAAGAAATAAAAAATTTTAAAATAAAACAAGAAAGATCTTTTGCCATAGCAAAATCTCTTGAAAAAGAAGGTTACTCTAAAACTAAACAACTTATAAAAGAAGAGGAAGCTTTAGATCAAGGTGTTCCTGAAGAAGAAGTAAGAAAAATGGCATCAGATTTTGATAAAAAAGCTTTAATGCCAAAAATTGAAAAATTTATAAAAAATCCAATTGATACAATTTCAAGTTCATTAAAAAAAACATTTACAAAAGAACCTAAAATTGAACAAATTTCAAGAGATTTAGGACTTCCTCCTGAAAGTGAAAATGAAGTATCTATATCTGATTCTATTGGAGCAGCAATTAATAGTGGCATTATTAAAATACCAAAAGGTGTAATTAATTTTGGAACACTTGTTTATGATGCAATGCAGGAAGAAGGTATACCTATTGAAAGAGGTGCAACTTATAAATTTAATCGTGCATTTGAAAATTCTTATTTAGGTTTAATTGAAAAACAAAGTGAAGAAATGGCTAGAGAAACGGCTGTAGGTAGACTAACAGAAACTTTTGTGCAATTACTTGGTGGAGGTAAAATTGCAAAAGAATTATTTATACCTACTATTACAAAACTAAGTAAAAAAGCAAGAGAGTTAAGTCCCTCATTAGTTAGTTCTATTAAAACAAATAAATATTTAAACACAACTAAAAATACAGAAAATATAGTAAATACTACTAACAAAGTTAATCAATTAAATAAATTATCTAAAGTTGATAAATTTGTGGGTATTACTATTGGAGGTGGATTAGGAGTTGGAATTGTAGCTTCTGAAGAAGATATTGGAACATTTGGAGATTTTATAGATTTTATTCCAACTAAATTGGATAGAGAAAAAAAAGAAAGTACAAAAGAAGATGCGGGTAGACAACTGCATAATAAATTATTATTTGGTTTAGAATATAGTTTTCCAATAATTCCAGCTGTGTATGGTTTAGGAAAAACTGGATTATTGATTGCAAAAAATGGAAAAGATTTAGCGTTTAGTAATTCACTAATTTATAGATGGACAGATAAATTTGCAAAACAATTTAGATCTAGAGGTGCAATGAGTCAGGAAATTTTTGAAGGTGTTCAAAAATTAGAAGGAAAAAGATCATCAATTAATTTTCAAGCAAAAGAATAGGTTAAAGATATTGATGATTCACTTAGAAAAATTATTAAAGAACCATCAGTAATTTCTAACTTTATAATAAAAGCAAAAAATTTTACTAGAAATATTGATGATTCACTTAAAAAAATTACTAGAGAAACTATTAATGTTGCAGAAACAATTAATTCAGAAACTGCATCATCAATGATTGCTAACTTTATGATGAAAACAAAAAATACAGTTCGTAATAAAAAAATATTTTTTAATGGATTTGATAATTTAACATTAACAAATTTTATTACTTCAATGAAAAAAATAGGGGTAAGTGAAAATAGTATTAATGAAGTAATTAAAAATTCAGTTAAGTTTAGATCAAAGGTTGTAGAATTTCAAAATGAAATTTTACAAGGTGGCAATATTACTAAAAGTGCAGATGAGTTTAATGACATAATGAATACCAGAGTTAATAATTTTCTTGTAAATAATTACAAAATTGTTGATTCAAATAAAAGTTTAATCAAAGGTTTTAAACCAGTAATTGAAGTTAAAGAACA
>SXGQ01004603.1_pt1 | contig 14822 bp, 14 predicted proteins | sample 3178371 | NCBI WGS metagenome assembly SXGQ01 (sample SAMN11356859, study PRJNA531348) | freshwater metagenome | isolation source: freshwater sample F1-20 | place: China: Fuxian Lake, Yuxi | collected 2017-12-25
GCAGTTTTCTTGGCCGCAGTTTTCTTGGCCGCAGTTTTCTTGGCCGCAGTTTTCTTGGCCGGCGGCTTAGGCATCAATAAACCTCACATCTTTAGCATTTTCCTGAATAAACTTTTTCCGCACCTCAACGTCATCGCCCATAAGGATAGAAAAAATCTCGTCGGCGATAGCCGCGTCGGCCGAGGTTACTTGCAGAAGCGTGCGGCTGGCTAGGTTCATAGTGGTTGAGCCCAGTTCTTCCCAGTCCATTTCTCCTAAACCCTTAAAGCGATTTACTTCGACATTGCGGCCTTTGTGGCTAGTTTCAAACTCGCGCAACGCCACGTCGTCCTTAAGGTAATACCGCTCTTTTCCTAGGTCGGCTCGGTATAGCGGAGGCTGGGCTAAATAAACCCGGCCTTGTGAAACCAACTCGCGAAGTTGGCGGTAAAAGAACGTCAGCAGCAGTGTGCGGATGTGGCTTCCGTCAACGTCGGCGTCAACCATGATCACCACTCGGTGATAGCGAACTTTTTCGCCATCGAACTCGTCGCCCACTCCACCTCCGATGGCCTGGATAAGGGTTTGGATTTCTTCGTTTTTAAACATCTTGTCGAGCCGAGCCCGTTCGACGTTAAGAATCTTCCCTCGGATGGGCAAAATCGCTTGCGTGCGAGGATCGCGCGCCCGCTTGGCCGACCCGCCCGCGCTGTCTCCTTCAACGATGAAGAGCTCGCATTCTTCGGGATTTTTTGATGAACAGTCGGCCAGTTTTCCGGGCATGGCCGCGCTCTCCAGCAACGACTTGCGTCGAGTCAGATCTCGGGCTTGGCGAGCAGCCTGACGGGCGCGAGCGGCCAAAAGGGTTTTTTGCACGATGGCTCGTCCTTCGGAGGGGTTTTGCTCCAACCACTGGCCAAACTTGTCGTTGGTGGCTTTTTCCACCAGAGAACGCATCTCGGTGTTGCCCAGTTTAGTTTTCGTTTGCCCTTCAAACTGAGGGGACCGCAACTTCACCGAAATAATCGCCGTGAGCCCTTCACGAATATCTTCTCCGACAATGTTGTCATCATTCTCTTTTAATTGACCTTTACTTTTGGCGTACTTATTAATTGCGTTAGTTAATGCTTTTTTAAAACCTTCTTCGTGCATCCCACCTTCAGTGGTAGCGATGTTATTAGCAAACGAGTGAATTCCTTCGTGATAACCCGTATTCCACTGCATGGCAACATCTACTTCGGAGTTGTCGGTGGTTTCGACGAAAGAAACGACTTTTTTAAAGAGCGGATCTTTAGGGCCGTTTAAGTGTTTTACAAAATCAACGATCCCACCAGCAAAGTGGAAAGTTTCGGCGTGAACTGGGTCGGTTCGTTCGTCAAGAAAGCGGATCTCGAGGCCACGATTAAGAAAAGCCATTTCCCGCAAGCGCTCAATAAGGGTTTGCGCCCGAAATTCGATCTCTTCGAAAATAGTGGCATCGGGCCAAAACGTAACCGTGGTCCCGCGCTTTTTAGACGGGCCCGCTTCCTTTATGCGGCCAATAGGGCTTCCCCCCTCTTTGAACGACAAGGTCCATTTAGATCCGTCGCGGTGAATCTCAAGGTCGAGCCGTGAAGACAGGGCGTTAACCACAGAAACCCCTACTCCATGAAGACCGCCGGAAATTTTGTAGCCCTCGCCACCAAACTTTCCCCCGGCGTGCAAAGTGGTTAGCACGATTTCCGCGGCCGACTTCTTGGGGTCATCCGGGTGAGGGTCGACCGGAATTCCGCGACCGTTGTCGCTAACCCGACACCCCCCGTCAGCCAAGAGAGTTACGTCTATTCGAGTGGCTTCTCCCGCCATGGCCTCGTCAACCGCATTGTCGACCACCTCGTAAACCAAGTGGTGCAAACCAGAAATGCCCGTGGACCCGATATACATCCCCGGCCGCTCCCGCACCGGTTCAAGGCCCTTTAGGACGGTAATATCTTTGGCTTTATAGGTTGCTGCCACTAGGGACACGCCTTTCGATAGGTCGTCAACTACAAACTTGGTTTAGATGAAACAAGCGATTACCCGCGTGCCGGTGAGCGAATTGTTGCACTAAACAACACCGTTTATTGTACCCGAGCAAAACGAGAACTTAAGGACACTTCTACTGAGGATCCACCACAATCCTTACGTGATTAATCGCATCTGAGCCAATGACCTCAGCCACGCGGTGAACAATGTCGGATTCGAGGTAGCGCAACTGTGTCGCCCAGGCTCCCGACCCAACCGCAATCGTTATTGTGTCGTCGCGTAAATTTTGCAGGGTTGCGTGCTGAGCAACTTGCGCGCCCAAGATCTCGGGCCAGTGGTCCACGAGCTGCTTCATTATTCTAGGGTCAGCCAATCCGAGTTCTTTGCTTAAATGAGCCAGTGCGTCGCCCACCGCTACCGGTTCGGGTTCCTCACCCGGAACACCCTTGTTGGACCGGCTGAATCTCATTGAACCCTCGCAGTGGCGTCAGCCACGCGAACTCGAGCCGCCACCTCTACCCCAAAAGGAAGTGGGCCTGCGGTGGAAATGAGGGTTTGGGGCGCGGCTAGTCGTTCGACGAGGGCGGCGCTGCGATATTCGTCGAGCTCACTAAATACATCATCGAGCACCAACACCGGCTCTTGGCCAAAAGCGGCGGTCACCGCGCGGTGGCTGGCCAGGCGTAACGCTAGGGCCAAGGTGCGCTGTTCTCCCTGCGATGCTTGCGACCGACTTTCGAGGCCGGCCAAGGTGAGCGCCCACTCGTCGCGGTGCGGGCCAACCAACGTGGTGCCGCGCTCGCGTTCGCGCCCCGCTAGGGCCGCTAGGGCCGCGCGCATTGTTTCAGCCAATTCTTCTCGGGTCAAGGTTTGGGACAAATCGGTTTCGTTGGTCGCCCAGTCGCACACGTAATCGGCCTCGAGCGCGGCGGGCGCTATTGCTAACTCGCGGTAAGCGAGTTGTACCTCGGGAAAAATTTGATTAAGAAGTTGCAATCTTCCTTCTAGTAGCTCGGAACCGGTGGCGACGAGTTGTCGATTGAAAACCTCTAGGGTCGCGTCTGCATCACTGCGCGAGTTTGCTCGGGCCGGCGCACGCAAAAGGGCGTTGCGGTGGCGCAGAACTTTTTCGTAATCGGCGCGTACACCAGAAAATCTTGGGTTTATTGTGGTTAAAAGTTCGTCGATGAAGGTTCGTCGTCCGGTGGGACCACCTTTTATTAGCGTAAGGTCGTCGGGCGCGAAAACCGTAACTCGCAAGGCTCCGATTAAATCGCGCAACCGGGGTACGGCTTTTCCGTCCAGTAATATTTTGTTTCGTCCGGTGCGGCGCAAGCCGACTTCAATTTTTCTACTGCGCTCGGGTGAACTAATAAATGTACGCACCACGGCTTCTTCTTGGCCCGCCCGCACCAAAGCTGCATCGGGGACCCCTCGAAAAGATCGCCCCAGGGCACACCAAACTATGGCCTCAAGGATGCTGGTTTTCCCCTCCCCGTTATCACCGGAAATAACCGTTACCCCCGAAGGTAAATCGAGGTGGATACTTTGGTAGCAACGAAAGTCGACCAACTCGACGCGCGCGACAGATGGGCCGGGCGGGGACTCCACGTTGGGATTAGGTGATGCGAACCGGCATCAAAAGATAAAGAAATTCTTTTGTTCCGCCTCGCAAAACCGCGGGCTTTAGTGGGTCTACGGTTTCAATGGTCACTTGTTCAGCGGCGGCGGCCTCTACGCCGTCGAGAAGAAAGCGCGCGTTAAAGGCCATGGTTACGTCGGCCCCTGAATATTGCGCCTCAACCGGTTCAAACGACTGGCCAATGTCGGTGGCGGTAGCAGAAAGTTCTAAACCGTCAGAAGTCATTGCCAACCGAATTGGAGCGGAATCACGGCTAGTCCCCCCCACCAAACTTACGCGCTCGACCGCAGAGGCCAAAAGGTCGCGCCCTACGGTTAGGCGGTTGGGATACTCGTCGGGGATTAGTTGCGAATAGTTAGGAAATTCGCCTTCAATTAGGCGGGCGGTCAGTTCGGCGCCGGGAACCCGAAAAACTACGTAGCGGTCGCTTAGAAAAACCTCGACGTCACTTTCGCCGATCATTTTTTGCAAGTCACCCAACCCCTTGGCCCCCACCAAAACTTTTTTGTCATCGGTTAGCAAAGAAATCCCGGGCAGGTCTCTAACTGCAAGTCGGTAGGAGTCGGTCGCTACTAGTCTTAAGCCATTTTCGGTCGCGGCTAACAAAACCCCGGTGAGTATTGGCCGAGCGTCGTCTCGCGATGCTGCCGGCACCACTTGGCGCAAACCTTCGGCCATTGGTGCCCCGGATACAACCACCGGTTCGCCTTCGGCTTCGGGGAGTTGAGGAAAGTCGCCCGCCGCCAAGGTCCGAATTTCAGAACGAAATCGCCCGGCCTCAATGACCGCTTGGTCTTCACCTATTTCGACTGTGACTGTGTCGGCGGTGATTTTGGCCAGGGTATCCACCAAAAGCCGGGCCACTAGTACTGCCGACCCGGTTCCGTCTACTTCGGCCACGGTTTGCGCTCGGATTGTTAACTCGAGGTCTGATCCAGTGAATTCGACTTTTCCAGGACTGAGCGTTACCCGTAAACCCGATAAAACCGGCAATGCACCGGCCCGGGAAGCTACCGCTCGAGCGGCGGTACTTACGGCCGTGGCTAGGGAATCTCGATCACAACGAAATTTCATTTGGTCACCGTTTCTTGATAGTTGGCAAAGAGGCGAGTTTTCCCCATTTTTTGGTCTTTTACTAAATATAAAGTTGTAGTAGTAGTAGGGCTGGGGATTGTGGAAAACCACCCAAAAGTGCTGGTCAGGGCAGGTTTGGCTATAGCGAGTTTTCCCCCGTTCTCCCCAAACCCCATAAAAACAACGTTGTTTTTATGGGCCCGCTCCCCAGGGACGACCGCTTCTTCCCTCTTATCCCCAACCCTATCCCCAAGGCGGTTATTTGTTGCCGATAAAGGGTCTGTCGGGGCGTTATCCCCAATAAAGAAAGAAATCACGTATCACTTCCCAGGCGGATGCGAGCGATCAACTCGTTGACCTGTTCAAAGGTCGTGTGCCGCTCACCCATTTCGCGGCGAATTTTGTCAACGGCGTACATCACGGTGGTGTGGTCTCTACCGCCGAAGGCGTCAGCGATGCGGGGGTAGCTGAAGTCAGTCATCTCGCGCATGACGTACATCCCGGTCTGTCGCGCCGCGACTAGCGGTCGGCGCCGGCTGCGACCACACAGGTCGGCCACTTCCCAGCCAAACATGAGCGCGGTTTCTTCTAACACCAAGGCAGCCGTTACTTCGCGCGGTTTGGTGCTCGGCAAAATATCGGACAGCACCGACTTCGCGACTTCGGCCGACAAGGGGGATTGATTAAGGCTCCCGTAAGCCGAGATCCTGATTAATGCGCCTTCGAGTTCGCGAATGTTTTCTTTGATGTTGCTCGCGATGAAATCCATTACCTCATCGGGAATGTGCCCAAGGTGATCTGCTTCAGCCTTTTTGCGCAGAATTGCTAAACGGGTTTCAAATTCAGGCGGTTGAACGTCGGTAATTAAGCCCCACTCAAAACGCGTACGCAAGCGGTCTTCGAGTGTAGCGATTGATTTCGGGGTGCGGTCGGACGAGATAACAATTTGTCCGCTGGCTCCGTGCACGTGATTAAAAGTGTGGAAAAATTCCTCTTGCAGTTCCTGGCTGCGTTCAAGAAATTGAATGTCGTCAATTAAAAGTATGTCGAGTTCGCGAATGTTACGCTTAAATTTCGCCATACGAGAGCGATCGCGAATGGCTTCAACAAAATCGTTCATCATTGCTTCGGTGGTCACATAGCGCACCCGTTTTTTTGGGTAGAGGTTATGTACGTAGTGGCCAATAGCGTGCAATAGGTGGGTTTTTCCTAGTCCGGCGGGGCCGTAAATAAAGAGCGGGTTGTAGCCCGATGCGGGAGCTTCCGCAACCGACAAGGCCGCAGCGTGAGCAAAACGGTTTCCCGACCCAATAACAAATGCGTCGAAGGTGTAACGCGGGTTGAGAGTCTCGGTCGGCAACCCCGACTCGAGCGTACTTACGGCACTCGAAGTCTCAGGAACTGAAGGTTTTGGGTCGAGGAAATCTGGTTCGGGGTTGAGTTCAGTTATCAACTCCACCTCGACTTGTCCGCCGGCGGCGGTTGCGATGGCGTCGATCAACATCGGGCGATAGTTAGACCGAATACGGTCAGCCGAAATACTGTTTGGTGTTGACAAAACAAGCGTGCCGTCTTCAAACCGAACGGCTTTTACTCCTTGAAACCAAGTGTGCCAAGTAGCGTCGGCTAATTCCGCTCGCAGCCTGCGGGCGGATTGCTCCCAAATACGGTTGGCGGTTTCATCGCTACTGTCACCAGTGTTTGTGCCTGCTGCTTCGGGGTTGGTTGCGGTCATCGCGGCCATTTTATGATCTGCTTTGACCAGACCATTCCCCGAGCGCTGCCCTCGCGAGTCTCGTCCCGCTTTTTGTTAAACAGCATTTCAAATTCTCCCGTTATAGTTTTAGTTGTGTGAACGCTGAACGGCTTTTATTTACTGACTAAATCTTTTGCTGCTGGGTCGTAAAAGTTATCGCCTAGAGGGGCTCCAGCCCCTATGGCGGGGTAGCAATTATTGAGTTTTGGGTGGCTCCGAAAGGTATCAGCGAGTCACCGCCCTCTCAACTAGCGGGATTTAGGCGCCGGCGAGAATTCTCGACTCGGCCGGGGCCCACGTTGCGGCCGAGGTCGCCCCCGCCATAGACTGAGCGAAAGTTCTTGCGGACAGCCCATGCATCGGCTGCCGCCACCCCAAGGAGGCAATGCGTGAAACGGACATTTCAGCCCAATATTCGCAAGCGTAAAAAGAAGCACGGCTTTCGCAATCGGATGCGCACCAAGGCCGGTCGAGCAGTTCTTCGGACTCGTCGCCAGCGCGGGCGCAAGCGCCTAAGTGCCTGATCCTGCGAATTAGAAGTCGTGCCACGTTTGGCGCCCTGGCTCGGGCGCAACGGTTTCGTTCCGGTGCTTTGGCGGTTCGCTACGTCTCGGGAGAAAACCTTGAATTTGCCTATTCGGTCGGTCGCCCAGCCGGAAACGCCGTTCAGCGCAACCGCCTACGCCGCCGCTTGCGGGGGGCGGTTGCGGTCGAGCTCGACCTGTTTCCGTTGGGCGCGTACCTCGTCTCGGCCGCTCCGGCCGCTCAGACCATGACCACCGAGGAATTGAGGCAAGCAGTGCGGGCGCTGGCTCACCGGGTGAATCAGTTTGTTGAAGAGGGCACGAAATGACCTCCAAGCGGCTAAATCGTTGTTGTATATGGGTTTTAGCTGCGCCAGTTCGGCTCTGGCGCCTGGCCAGCCGGCATTTACCCAATAGATGCCGATTTTATCCGTCGTGTTCGGCTTACGCCCTAGGTGCTCTTGATCAGCACGGTCCCGTTCAGGGCAGCTGGCTGGCGATTCGTCGAGTCGGAAGGTGTCACCCGTGGCACGAGGGTGGAGTTGACCTAGTTCCCCAAGAAATCCCGGCGCGCTGATGTCGTTTCTAAACCCAATTTTCGAGGCCATTGGCTGGCTGCTGGCCGTCTTTTATTCGGTCATTCCCAACCTAGGGGTATCGATTATTTTGCTGACCGCCACCATCATGTTGCTCCTGTACCCCCTCACGGCGAAGCAGGCTAAATCAATGATGGCGATGCAGCGCGTGCAACCCGAAATTAAAAAACTCCAAGCGAAGTACAAGGGAGACCGCGAAAAACTTAATCAAGAGATGATGAAGTTTTACCAAGAGAATAAAATTAATCCGCTGGCTGGTTGTTTGCCGTTACTCGTGCAGTTACCAATATTCTTCGCGCTGTTCCAAGTTTTAAGAGAGTCGTATAAGTACGTCCCCAAAGACTCGGCGCTTTATTCTGCGCTGTGTGAAGCACCGGCTAAATGCGCAAAAGGCATAGTAAATCCGCAGTATTTTCTAGGTTTGAATTTGCAACTTTCTGCGGTCGATGCTCACGACGGCCTGCTTGATGCGATTCCATATTTTATTTTGGTCGGCTTAGTTATTCTGACGGGATTTTTGCAAACCCGACAGTCACAAAAGCGCACGCCGGTCGCAAACAAACAAATGGGAACAGTAATGAAAGTTCTACCAATATTTTTCGGATTAATTTCTATTCAGTTTCCTTCGGGATTAGTTTTGTACTTCTTCGCAAGCAACTTGTGGCGTTTGGGACAACAAGAAGTCATCTTTAGTCGTCACGGATCGTCCACTTCCACCGGCGCGATCGACGCCAAGAGTCGTCGTCGTCCACCTCCACCGGAAGTCGTCGCCCCTAAGACAGCGCTGCCGGTCACCGGCGATGCGAAACCCAGACCGCCGGGGGCATCGCTCAAATCTCCTGTATCCCCCAAAAGCCCCGAAATCCCCCCAAAGGCTGATAATTCCGGCACTAAACCCTCGGGGCTGCGAGGGGCACTAGGTTTACCTAGCGCTAAGCCTGGCCCCGCTCATACGCACCCTCAGTCGACTGAGCCTGATTCGCCGACCGAAGAGCGTTCGACTCCGGGGCAATCACCAAACCAATCGAAAAAGAAGAAACGGAGACGCTAAAGCTATGGAATGGGTTGAAACTACCGGACGGACAGTGGAACTGGCTCTTGATCTGGCCCTCGATCAGTTGGGTATTGATGAATCTGAGGCTCAGTTTGAGGTTCTGGAAGAGCCCCGCAGCGGGTTATTCGGTCGCAAGGATGCCCGACTGCGCGCCCGGGTCAAGCCCTTGTCAAGAGAGAAACCTGCCCCCGAACGACGACGGCGAGAGCGCAAACCTGCGTCCAAATCAAGTGGAGGTGCAAAAAAATCGAGTACTAGTAACGCTAAACCGGCGACCAAGGCCGCGTCCAGCAAAGAAACTAGTCGGCCCGTCAAGAAAACCTCGGCGGCCAAGAGCCAAAGCGACCGCCGGGAGAGGACAGGAGAAAAGACAATTACTGTTGATGAGCAGGCCGAACAGGCCGCAGTGTTCACTCGGGGGCTATTGTCGGCCTTTAGTTTAAGTGCCGATGTGGCTATTCGTAAAGAAGGCGACGACGTGGTGATAATTGACGTCGTTGGCGACGATTTGGGGCTATTAGTGGGCCCCAAAGGCGTTACTCTGAAGGCCATTGAGGACCTAGTGCGTAGTTCGGTGCAGCGCCGCACCGAGGGATTTGGCGCTCGAATTCATGTAGACGTTGGTGGGTATAGAGAAAAGCGCCGGGTAGCTTTATCGGACTTTGCCCGGGAAGTCGCGGCCAAAGTGCAAGAATCAGGCGACGAATACGCGCTGGAGCCTATGGCTGCGGCCGATCGTAAGGTTGTTCACGATGCGATTGCCGAAATTGACGGCCTGGAGACCCTTTCTGACGGAGAAGAACCCCGACGGCGAGTGGTCATTCGTTCCGCCTAAGAAGTTTTACCGGTAAAGGCTCATTAAGCGCCCATTTTGGGCTACTTTGGGGGTTGTGTCCGCAGCATCAATTGCCCAAGTGTTGATAAAAGCCCAAGAATTAGGCTTTATTGGCTCTCGTCCTCCGCAGGAGCAACTAGATCACGCATTAGCCTTTTCGAATTTGGTAATAAACGGGCACTTTTTGGTGGCCGAGAAGGTCAATTTTCTTGATTTAGGCTCCGGGGGAGGGCTTCCGGGGTTAGTTCTTGCGCTAATGGCCCCAAACTGGCAGGGATGCCTTCTTGACGCCCAAGAACGACGAACGCAGTTTCTTCAGGAAGCCATACTTGACCTCAATCTAGGGGATCGACTGGTGGTGGTGCGGGAAAGAGCCGAGGTGGCTGCCCGAATGGATCAATACCGGGGCCAGTTCTCGCTGGTAGTGGCTCGAAGCTTTGCTTCTCCCCCCGTCACGGCTGAATGTGCGGTAGGTTTTTTGACCACTGGTGGGCGATTGGTAGTCAGCGAGCCAGCCTCACCGCCCGGAGATGTTCCTCGGTGGGCCGAAGCCGGCTTAAGCCGGCTGGGCTTTGGCTCAGTGGAGATAGTTTATGGTGGGGGTGCGAGTATCGCCACAGTAAAATTATTGAACAAAGTCGATGATCGCTGGCCTCGACGAACGGGAATTCCGGCTAAACGCCCCCTTTGGTAGCAAGCAGACAGGTTCCACGTGGAACAAGACCACCAATTTTGCCGGTTTTTCTTAATCTGGTTCCACGTGGAACCAGACCTCGGGATGGCAGTTTTCTATCAACTTGGTCTACGAGGAACGGAGCGACAAGGCCAGTCAAAGCATTGGAGTTATCCCCACAGTTATCCCCAGCCTTCAGCCGGAGCCAGTTAGACGGACTACCTGGCGTCCGAGGTTTGGTGGCAACGGAGTTCAGCGAAAAAAGAAAATAAAATATTGAAATAACATTGGTGTAGTTCTAGTTTATGGGCTAGCCTGTTGATAAGTCTAAACCCAAACTTGAGACTTTTTAGTAGCGGCGCTACTACCTGGAGGCAATGTGGCTAAGGCCAAGACTGAAGGCGACTCAGTGAAAGATTCTTCCTCGTCCAAGTCTGATGAGGTTGTTGCCGCTTTTTCGGAAGAGCCTATCCTTGATACCGGATCCTTACCCGAAGCGGGCACGGTTACTCCCGCTCCGCCCCTCACCCTGCCCCGAGTTATTGCCATTGCCAACCAAAAGGGTGGAGTTGGTAAAACCACTACCGCGGTTAATCTCGGCGCCACTCTGGCCGAGCTGGGGTTTCGTACTTTGGTTATCGACCTTGACCCCCAGGGGAACGCGACTACCGGGCTCGGAATCAATCCGCGTGACGTAACGGTGTCAGTGTACGAGGTTTTGTTACAGGAAGCGTCGTTCGATGACTGTGCTGAAGCTACCGCGATTAAGAATCTTTTTGTCGCCCCGGCCACAATTGATCTTGCTGGCGCGGATATCGAATTAGTTCCGCAAATTAGTCGAGAACTGAAATTAAAACGCGCTATTGATGCAGTGCGTGACGACTACGATATATTTTTAATTGACTGTCCGCCGTCACTGGGTTTGCTGACCGTCAACGGAATGGCTGCGGCCGACGACGTAATTGTTCCCATTCAGTGTGAATATTACGCGCTTGAAGGTTTGGGGCAATTATTAAAAAACTTATCGTTAGTTAGAGCTAACTTAAATCCGGGACTTGACGTACGAGGAATTGTTTTAACGATGTATGACGGACGAACTAAGTTGGCCGACCAAGTTGAATCTGAAGTGCGAGCATTTTTCGGACCAAAAGTTTACAAGACAGTAGTGCCGCGCACAGTGCGACTGTCCGAGGCACCATCGTTTGGGCAACCCATAATTGTTTTTGATAGCGCGTCTCGTGGCGCTAAGGCTTACCGTGATCTTGCTAAGGAGGTGAGTGATGGCGCGACAGGGCGGGCTGGGTAAAGGACTCGGTGCACTAATTCCCGCGCCGACCAGCGAAACCATCGCGGCCGAGACGGGGAACGGTTATCGAGAAATTTCGGTGGCCGAGATTCGTCCTAACCCCTATCAACCCCGCTCGACTTTTGACGACGAAGCCTTGGGGGCTTTGGCGGATTCCATTAGGGAGGTTGGGATTCTCCAGCCGGTACTGGTTCGTCCCGCCGAGGGGGGCTTTGAGCTCATCGCCGGAGAGCGCCGATGGCGAGCGGCTCAGAGAGTGGGGCTTAAGACCATTCCCGCGTTAGTGCGGGAAACCGACGACACCGCAGCACTTGAACACGCGCTGGTGGAAAATCTTCAGCGCGACGATCTCAATCCACTTGAAGAGGCCGCGGCTTATCAACAACTTATTGAAGACTTTGGTCTTACTCACGAGCAAGTTGCTTCCCGGGTAGGCAAGAGTCGCGCGTCGGTTTCTAACACTCTGCGACTTTTGCAGTTACCGCCTTCGATTCAGCGCGCGATTAGGGAGCGGCAACTTTCTATGGGTCACGCTCGGGCACTGCTCGGAACCCCAGATCGTTCGTTTCAAGAGGCTCTCGCGTTGCAAATTATTAAAGACGATCTTTCTGTCCGTCATGTTGAGGAAGTCGTAAAGGCTCATAACGAAGAGACCACAGGTGGAGCTCGCTCTACTCCAACGAGTAGTCGGTTGCGACCCGCCGGTTTAGCAGAACTGGAAGAGTTGCTTAGCGATCATCTTGAAACTCGAGTGAAAGTTCGCATGGCTAGTGGCGGCAAAGGAACGGTTACGATTGACTTTGCCGATCTAGAAGATTTGGAGCGTATTTATCGCGCGATGGCCGAAAGTAAATCTTCGGGGAAGTAATAAATTTTAACTGTTAGATTCTAAAACTTCGCGCAAGGCCTTGACTATCGCACGGGAGACGTCTCCTACTCGAGCGGCTAGTTGTTGAGTGGCCGTGGCATCGCCCGGAGCGATTAGTTCACAAACGACGGTGGGCATTGATGTTTCGCGCAAGACCGCCAGCGTTTTTCCGTGCACCCCGGTGTCATTCGTGAGCAATTCGGTCAGTTGTCCGTGAATCGCTTCGGCTACCGCTCGGCCCATAATCGACTCGTGGCGGGGTGAGGCAAAGTAGGCGCAGCGATAATCGCCGGGTCGCAAAATGAGGGCGAAATCGGCCTCGAACCGATTGGCGGCCTGAGCGGCGGCGGAGTCTTCGGCGCCGACTCCGTCGAGTATTCCGGTGGCCCCCGCTTGGATCAGGCCTCGGATTACGTGATCGCCCAGGTTGGTCATTTCGGGTGAGGCGGCTATGTAGAGGCGTCGACCCAAAAGACCGGGATGCTCTTGGCGTAAGCCCTCGCGCTCGCGCAGTCCTGCGGCTGACCCGGCGGCCCGGGCCCCCACTCTTGAGAGTTCGGCCACGCTGGTGTCGCCACAAATCCCGTCTACCGGCAGCCCCGTCGCCAGCTGAAAGTCCAGCAAGGCGTGGTGGGTGAGGGGTCCAAAAATTCCGTCCTCGGGGCCCGCGGCAAAGCCGAGGGCGTTCATTTGGTGTTGGAGGTCGAGCACGTCATCGCCGCGTAGCAGAGGCTGATGGAGGTACAGCATTCGATCGCCTAGGGCGAGTCCGCTTTCTACCAAAGCCGAAAAAGTTTGCCGACCGATTATGCCGTCAACTCGTAAACCGCGTTCGGTTTGAAACGAACGCACCGCGTCATCGGTAATCTCGTCGAATACATCACCCGTAAAAGGGGAGTATCCCCGACTGACTAATCGACGGTGAAGGTCTCGAACTGCCTCCCCGGAATCCCCTAGGCGTAATTCTTTGGTCATGACGGGGCCTCAAGCGGCCGTGCCGGTTGAACTTAGGCGGTAAATTCCGAGAGATCGTTTAAGAGCTCGGCCTTACCCTTGGCCCCCACGATTTGTTTGACCTGCTCGCCGTTTTTAAATACTAACAACGTGGGGATGCTCATGACGTTGAACTGTTGAGCCATGGCAGGATTGTCATCAACGTTAAGTTTGGCGATGGTCAACCTGTCGGCGAACTCGTCGGCAACTTCATCAAGAATCGGTGCCAACATTTTGCACGGTCCACACCATTCGGCCCAAAAGTCAACCAAGATCGGCTTGTCGGCCGCTGCGATAGTTTCGGTAAAAGTGTTGTCAGAAAGAGTAACGATTTTGTCAGACACGAAGATCCTTTCGATGGAGAGTTATTTTTGAGTGTAGCGGGTGCAACGGCGCCGAGTCCGCAGGCATTCCCTTGGCCGCCAAGATTTACCTTTAGGTTGTTACTCCGTTCATTGGTCGTGGTGACTTTCTTCGAGCCAGCGCTCGGATTCAATGGCGGCCATGCAGCCGGTGCCCGCCGCGGTTATGGCTTGCCGGTACACGTGGTCCTGAACGTCTCCGCCGGCAAAGACTCCGGGCATTGAGGTGGCAGTGGAGTTAGAGGCAGTAATGATGTATCCATTGGCGTCAAGATCAATCTGGCCCTTGAATAGGTCGGTGTTAGGGGTATGGCCAATAGCGACGAACACCCCGTCGACGTTCAAGCGAGAAGTTTCACCGGTTACGGTGTCGCGCAGATCAACTCCCTCTACATGAGTGTCGCCGATGATGTCTATGGGCTCAGAATTCCATTGAAATTTTATCTTTTCGTTGGCGAAAGCTCGCGCTTGCATAATTTTTGAACCCCGAAGTTCGTCTCGACGGTGAATCACGGTTACGGACGTAGCGAACTTAGTAAGGAAAATGGCCTCTTCTAGAGCGGAATCACCTCCACCGACAACGGCTAGAGCTTTATCTTTAAAAAAGAATCCGTCGCAGGTTGCACAAGTTGAAACCCCATGACCAAGAAGACGGGCTTCAGATTCGAGTCCTAATAAACGTGCGGTCGCTCCGGTGCTGATGATGATTGACTCGCCCCTGTACTCAGTAGTTCCTACGCCCACCGTAAACGGAGTGGTGGTGAGGTCAACTCGATCTACATCTTGAGTAATAAATTCGGCGCCAAAGCGAACTGCCTGCTCGCGCATGCGCATCAAATTTTGCTGCTGCGACATATTCGAGCTCTGACTCACCCAACACCGCGGCACGAACAGTGCGCGCCACATTTGGCGTAAAGATGAAACCAATAATCAAGATCGTGATGATTGATGAAGACCGACCGATTGCCGCAACGGCCAACAACGCAATGATGATCACCGGAATTGCCGAGATCGCCTCACCGGGCTTTACTTTAAAATTGACAAAAAATAATTAAAGAAGGCTCTTGTTTGACTTAGGTAAAATGTTAAGAGTGCCGGGTATCTCTGATTCCCTGAGGCTGTCAGCCTGTGAGTATTGGCTGTAACTGGATATAGC
>SXGQ01097951.1_pt1 | contig 14822 bp, 15 predicted proteins | sample 3178371 | NCBI WGS metagenome assembly SXGQ01 (sample SAMN11356859, study PRJNA531348) | freshwater metagenome | isolation source: freshwater sample F1-20 | place: China: Fuxian Lake, Yuxi | collected 2017-12-25
AGAACGGTTCGGAGCATTGCGCATCGGGACTGCCTGCGGTGATGGGTTTCCCCCACACTTCGCCCGTCGCTCGCACGCCGGACGGGACGCACGGGCGCATCCGTTCGCAGTGGCTATTCCGAGGAAGGGTCACGCACCACGGCGGCCTGCGCGGGGTCAACCTGCGACGGGCCGACCTGCGCTTCGCCGACCTTCGCGGGGCGATCCTGCTGAACACCAACCTGACGGGCGCAAACCTCAGCAAGGCGATGGGCATGAACCTCGCAGTGAGGGGCAACGCCACCTGCCCCGACGGCGTGGTGAGCGCCAGCAGCCCCTGCTCACCCTGATCGGCGCATCTCAGCAGCCAGTGCTGCTGGTGGTGCCGTTGGAGCACACGGTGTTGTCCCACGTGGCGCCCGCGGTGATCCAGTACACCGGCGGGTTCACGCTGGTGTCCTTGAAGTACGAGCCCGCCAGGTCGGCCACCGTGAAGTTGGCGCTCGTGAAGTTCGACCCGCCAAGGCTGGCGTACACCAGGTCGGCGTACATGAAGTCGGTCACGTTGCCCGAGGCCGCGCTGCGCTGGAAGCTGCCGTAGGTGGCCGTGACGTACTTGAGGCCGGCGTCGTAGAACGAGGCGCCGTCGTAGATGCCGGGGGCCGCGGCAGTGGACAGCGTGGAGTGCATCAGCGAGGCCAGCTCGAACGACGCGTCGGTGAAGTTGCCGCCCGCGAGGTTGGCGTACGTGAGGCTGCTGTCATTGAACTGCGCGCCCTGGCAGTTGGGCCAGCACGACGCCGTTGCGGTGGCGCGCTTCCGGGCACCGGGGCGCGGGCCGGCCTTCACGCGCGAGAGGTTGGCCTCGGTGAGATCGGCGTGGTCGAACCGCGCACCGCGAATATCGGCGCCGCTGAGGTTGGACCCGCGCAGGTCGGCGCCGGTGAGGTCGGCCCCCTGAAGATTGATGCCCTTGAGATTGCCGTGGAAGCGCACGCCCCATCGGGCCTTCACGCCCTTGCAGTTGGCCTTCGGCCCCAGCGTGCAGGCCTTCGACCCCGTGCCGATGCGCACCGGGGCGCCGGAGGCCACCGTGGTGATGGGCAGGAGCAGGGCCGCACTGACGAGGGCGATGGCGGGGGCGAGGAGGCGTGTCATGCGGCCAGCATAGGGCGGTGCCACGGCACGGGCGTGTTGGTGGGCATCACTGCGGGGGGCAACCCCCACGCGGCGCCCGTCAGGCCGGCGGGGCGAGGCCCGGGCGGATGTCCACCACCTCGAGGCCGGGGATGCCCGTGAAGTCGTCCGGGTTGGCCGTGTGCACGGCCAGCCCATTCGCGAGCGCCACCGCTGCGATGAGCGCATCGAAGGCGCGCGCGCGAACATTGCGGCCGCGCCCGCGCATGGCCTGGGCCACGCGTGCATAGGCGCGCGCCGCCTCGGCATCGAGGGGGATCGGGTCGAAGTCGCTCTCCGCCTGCTGGAGATGCGCCTGCCGGCGGGCGCGCTCATCCGGATCATCGGTGAGCAGCGGCCCCGCGGAGAGCTCGGCGATGGTGACGGCCGAGATGCAGCCGATCTCGGGGAGCACCGCGAGATCGACCACGCGGCCGCGAAGCAGCACCGCACTGGTATCGAGCAGGCCCGGGGTGGCCGTCACCGCGGGCCACCCATCAGGCCGGCCAGGCGATGGCGGGGTCGACGGCGGCGTCGAGGTCGGCCCTCAGGTGCTCGGGATCGACCGCCGGCAGGTTTCGGGCGCGCTCGATGATCAGGTGGCGTGGCACGCCCCGGGCGCGAAGGGGCCGGAGCTCGGCGACCGGGCGCCCATCGCGCGTGACCACAAGCACCTCGCCGTGCTCGACGCGGTCGATCACGTCCCCGCCCTTGTTGCGCAGCTGCCGGATCGTCACGCTGTCCATCATGCAAAGGTATCACGCGTGAGACATACGCCGAATGCAACGAATTGCGCCCACCACCGCGCCGGCGTGCGCGAGTGCGCGAGTGCGGGCGCGCGGGCGCGCCGTGCGGCACCCAATAGGATCACGCGATGCGCCAGCGCATCGCCCAGTGGCGGCAGCGGGTGGAGGACATGCGCCCGCGCAGCCGCATCGTGGAGACCGGCTTTCGCATGCTCGAGCGCGACTCGCGCATCGCCGGCGGGGTGCTCGGCGGCGGGCTGGCCTACCGCCTGTTCTTCTGGTCGCTCGGCCTCGCCGTGCTGGCCTTCGGCGCGCTGGGGTTCGCCCCGCCCGACCAGGTGGACTCCGCCGCCCAGGGCGCATCGCTCGGCGCCAGCGTGGCATCGGTGATGTCCACGGCTGCCGAGCAGGCACAGGCCGGGCGCTGGTGGCTGCTGCTGATGGGCATCGTGCTCGTGATGTGGTTCGCCTGGATGCTTCTGCGCGCCCTGCGCCTGGTCACCGCGAGCGCGTGGCGCGTGCGCAGCGCAGGGCGGCTGCCGCGGCCGGCCAACGTGCTCACCATCATCAGCGTGCCGCTGGTGTTCATCCTCGTGAGCGCTCTGACGGGCTGGATCGCCAACGTTCTGGGGCCGCTCAGCGGCGCGGCGGCGGCGCTGGTGGGGGTGGCGCTCTTCACGGGGCTCATCGTGCTGGGCTTCGCGTGGCTGCCGTCGAAGCCGGTGCCGCTGCGCGCGCACCTGCCGGGCGCGATCGTGCTCGCCGTGGGCATGCAGCTTCTCGGGATGGTCGGGGAGTTCTTCCTGGCCGAGCAGCTGGCCAGCGCGGAGCAGCTCTACGGGGTGCTCGGGCTCGCGGCCACGCTGCTGTTCGTGCTCTACCTCATCGGCCGCATCACCGTGTGGTCGTGCGAGCTGAACGCGGTGGCATGGGAGGTGTGGCACGACGACGGCGCCCCGGAGAGGACGGGCGATCGAGCCACGGGCTAGTCTCACCAAGCGAAACCACCCACCCGGATAGAAAACCCGACCGGAGGCCCCACCATGTCAACGACCGCACGCTCGCGGCGCATCCTTGGCGCCGCCGCGATCGGCGCAGCCGCCCTTATCGCCATCCCCGCCACCGCGAACGCGGGCTACGCGGGAGCGCAGAGCTGCAGCCTCGCGAAGCAGAAGGGGATGACCAACCTCTTCCCGACCCCCAGCCAGCAGTCGAACCCGACCGCGACCGTGCTCGGTCCGGACAACAACGTCTGGTTCACCGAGCAGGGCAGCAACGCCATCGGGCGCATCACGCCGCAGGGCGCGATCACCGAGTTCCCGCTGCCGTCGGCCGGATCCGGACCGCTGGACATCACCGTCGGCCCGGACGGCAACCTGTGGTTCACCGAGGCCAACGCGCCCCGCATCGGGCGCATCACGCCGGCAGGGGTGATCACCGAGTTCACCCTGCCGTGGGCATCGGGTGCGCAGAGCGCCCAGGGCATCACCGCGGGCCCCGACGGCAACCTCTGGTTCACGCAGAGCACGGCCAACATCGGTCGCATCACGCCGGCAGGGGTCATGACGCAGTTCCCGATCCCCATCGGCTCCGCCAAGGGACAGGACATCATCGCGGGTCCGGGGGGCGTGCTCTGGGCGAGCCTCGGCGGCACCAACGGATTCGGCCTGGCCACCATCACCACGGCCGGAGCCGTGACCACCATCCAGACGCCCACCGGCAGCGCCCCGCAGAGCCTCGTCCAGGGCCCTGACGGCAACCTCTGGTACACCGACGGCTCGCTCAACGCGATCACCCGTGTGGTGCCCGCGGCATCCGCCGGGGCGCTGCCGACCTTCACGCAATTCCCCAAGGCCGTGGCCAACTCCGAGGCCATCGGGTGGGCCACCGCGGCCGGCAAGCTCTGGTTCGTCAGTGGCGCCGGTCAGTTGAGCTCCACCACCACGAGTGGCGTCATCAACGAGTACCCCGCGGCGAACGCCGCGGTGTTCGCGACCTGGTACGGAACGTTCAACCCGCTCGTGCTCGGGGCGGACAGCAACCTGTGGGTGGCCGAGACCATGTGCGACGCCATGGCGCAGGCGAGCACGACGATGACGGTGGGCATGTGGACCACCTCGCGCCCGTCCACGGTGACGCGCGGCAAGACCTACACGCTGAAGATCCGCTCCTCGGCCAAGGGCACCGCGAAGATCGCGATCGCGAACATGAAGAAGCGCACGACGATCCTCAACGCGTCGGTGAAGAAGGGCACGAACACGGTGAAGGTGACCGTGCCGAAGAGCCTCAGCACCACGTTGGTGGGCAAGTCCACTCTGATGGTGAACGGCATCATCTCGGGCCTCCCGCAGTCGGGCCAGGCCAGCCCGCTCACCGTCAAGAAGTAGCGTCGCGCGCTGCCCCCGCCGGCGTCATGACGCCGGCGGGGGCAGGGGCGCCGCGGGTCGGTCGGGCTGGTTGCTCCACGCCGACCAGGAGCCCGGGAACAGTCGTCCCCTGCCGAGCCCGGCGTGCTCCATCACCAGCAGGCCGTGGCAGGCGTTCACCCCGGACCCGCAGTATGCAATCGCGCCATCCGCATGCGTGACGCCCGCGGCGGCGAACTGCGCGCGCAGCGCGTCGGCGGGCAGCAGCCTGCCGTCGGGGCCGAGGTGCGCCATGCACGGAGCGTTCACCGCGCCGGGGATGTGACCCGCCCGCGGATCCACCGGCTCCGACTCCCCGCGGTATCGCTCCGGCGCGCGGGCATCGATGAGCACGCACGCGGAGTCGGGGCCCATGGCGGCGGCCACCTCGTCGATCGACGCCATCGCCTGCGGCGGCCACGGCACCGCGGTGAAGGTCGCGGGGGCGCGGGCGGGGCCCGGGCCGTCGTGCAGCGGTCCACCCCACGCGGGCAGGCCGCCGTCCAGCACCGCGGCGCGGTGGCCCACGGCGCGCAGCATCCATGCCAGGCGCGCCGCGAAGATGCCGCCCGCGGCGTCATAGGCCACCACCGCATCGCCGTCGCCGATGCCCAGCGCGCCCATGGCGGCGGCGAAGGCCTCCGGCGACGGCAGCGGGTGGCGTCCCCGGTCGGGCGTGGTGATGTCGGCGAGATCCACGTCGAGATCCACGAACACCGCGCCGGGGATGTGCCCCGCCTCGTACTCCTCGCGACCCGACGGGCCCTGCAGCTGCCAGCGCACGTCGGCCAGCACCACCTGGTCGAGATGGTCGCGCAGCCATTCGGCGTCGACGAAGGGGGGCAGCACGGCGGCGGCGTTCGCGTCGGGCGTGTCGGTCACGGGCGCATTGATAGCCGATGGGGGCGATAGCGTCGGCGCCGTGCCACGGGTGGTCGCGCACATGGACCTCGATGCCTTCTTCGCGGCGGTGGAGGTGCTGGATGATCCGTCGCTGGCGGGACGCCCGCTGGTGGTGGGCGGCGACCCCGACGGGCGGGGCGTGGTGTCCACGGCGTCATATGAGGCGCGGCGCTTCGGCATCCGCTCCGCCATGCCGGCGGCCGAAGCGCGCAGGCGCTGCCCCGATGCGGTGTTCGTGCGGCCCGACATGCCCCGCTACCGCGAGCGCTCGCGCGAGGTGTGGGACCTCGTGCGGGGCGAGGTGCCGGCGCTCGAGCAGGTGGGCATCGACGAGGGCTACCTCGACCTCTACCGGGCGGTGTGGACCTCCGGTGGCGCGCGTCGGTTCCTCGAGCGGCTGCAGCAGACCGTGCGGCGCGAGACCGGGCTCGACGCATCGTTCGGGTGCGGCTCGGGCAAGACCGTCGCGAAGATCGCATCCGACGCCGACAAGCCCCGGGGCGTGGTGGTGGTGCCGGCCGGACAGGAGGCCGCGTTCCTCGCGCCGCGCCCCCTGCGCGCGCTCCCCGGCATCGGCCCCGTCACCGAGCAGCGCCTGGCCAAGGCCGGGCTCGAGACCATCGGCCACCTCGCCGCACTGGGTGACGACCAGCTGCGCGCACTCCTGCCCGCGTCGCATGCAGTGGAGCTGCGCGACCGCGCCCGGGGAATCGACGGCCGGGAGGTCGACCCCTCGTCGAGCCCCGCGGTGACCATCGGCCACGAGCGCACCTTCCCCGACGACATCGACGACCCCGAGGTGCTCGCGGGGCACGCGGAGCGGCTGGCGGCGCTGGTGACCGAGCGCCTGCGGCGCGATGGGCGTGGCGCGGGCACCGTGACGGTGAAGCTGCGCTACCCCGACTTCCAGATCCAGTCGCGCGCGGCGTCGGCCGAGATGGCCACCGACGACGAGGCCGAGATCATCCGGCTCGCGCAGGTGGCGCTCGGGCGCGCGCTCGCCGACCGGCCGCCGCCCGTGCGCCTGCTGGGGGTGAGCGTGACGCGGCTGGTGCCGGGAGCGCAGCTCAGCCTGCCCCCGGCACCGCCCGCCTGATCGCGCCGCCGGAGCGGCGCGCGTCCTACTGGCCCAGCAGCTCCTTGCGGGCCGCGGCCGCGAACTGCTCGTCGGTGAGCGTGCCCGAGGCATTCATCTCGGCCAGCTGCGTGAGCTTGCCCACCACGTCGCCGCCCGCGGGCGGAGCCGCCTGCTGCGGCGGGGCCTGCTGGCCGGCGTCCTGGTCGGCGTACTTCTGCTCCTGGCGACGGCGCACGTTGCCGCTCACCGCGGTGGCCGTGCCGGCCACGACCGCCGTGCGGCCCACTGCCCTGATAAGTCCTGGCATCTGCTGCTCCTCGTCTAGTCGCCCGCGGCTTCGATGGCCGCGAGAAGGTCGTCCATCCCGATGCGCCCGCTCCCCAGGAACACCCCGCCGCGCTCATGCACGGCGGTCACGAAGCCCCGGGCCCAGGTGTTCTCGTACAGCACGAATGCCGCCACCGAGCCGGGCGGCATCTCCTCGGCCGCGATGGCCATGTCGTCGTCGCCGAGCAGCCCCGGACGCACGCCCTCGAAGGCCACCACGTCTGCCACCGGACCCATCTCGGCCAGGTTGATGCCCGAGATCGTGCCGTCGGCGTCCTTGCGGATCACCAGGGCGTCGAGCACCTCGATGACGCCGGCATCCACGAGGGCGGCCATCTGTGCGAGCGCGCCGCCATCGAGGGGCGCACCGGGCGGAAAGCCGACCAGGAAGTAGTCGACGGGTCCGAGATCGAGTTCATCTGCCATGGGGACTCCTTGGAATGGGCTGGCCCATTCACTCTAGGCACTTGGAGCGCGGTCGGGCGTGTGGGTTCCCCCACCCGTCCGCCGGTATCGCCCACGGCGGCTGGCCGCGCCTAGGCGATGAGCTGGGCCGTGCCCGAGCCGATGAGGAACAGGCCGATCACGATCGACCCCCAGATGATCGCCTGCTGCGTGTGCGCCTGGATCCATGCACGGAGCGACAGCGCCAGGGCGTGGGCGCGCTCCTTGCGCACGATGCTGAAGATCTCGAGCGCGAGGTACGTGGAGGTGGCGAGCAGCACGAACAGGATGAGCGCCACCACGCTGGCGCCCGAGGCGAGGTCGGCCTGCATCACCGAGGTGACGCCGGCGGCCATGAGGCCCCACGGCTGCAGCACCGGCGCGAGGAGCAGGGCGAACCAGAGCGACATGTTGTCGACGCTGGCCTCCCACTTGGGGGGCTTCTTCTCCTTGCGCGGGCGTCCTTGGCGGGACCGCCAGTAGAGGCCGAAGCCGATGAGCCCCACGCCGATGGCGATGCGCACGGCCAGCGCGGCATCGGAGGGGACGGAACCGCTCGACGGAGGCTCCCCGCCCGTGAGCAGCAGGGTGGCGGCCGTGATGATCGACAGGCACAGGAACCACCCGAGGATGAACGCAGCGCCCTTCGCGGTGCCGCGCCGCGAGGTGAGGATGAGGATGAACGGGATGAGCGGCAGCGGATCGAAGGCGATCGCGAGGCCGATGACGATGAGGTCGAGGAGCAGTCCGGGCCTTCCTTCGGGTCCGGTCCAGCGTATGCGATGCCCCGGGCGGACGTCCCGGCCGCCACGCCGTGCAGGCGGCAGCGAGGGCGCGGGATCACATGCAGGCGCGGGCGCTCGAATATGATTGCGTTGTTCCGACCACCCCCATCGTCACCCTCGGGAGGATCCCCATGAACGCACGCCACGTCATCACAATCGCCACGGTGGGCCTGCTCGCCCTCGGCGCCGCGACGGCCGTAGGCCAGGCCAACCTCATCACCCCCACGTCGATCAACGGCGCCGAGACCGGACAGACACGGGCCAAGTACCGCGCCGCCTTCGGCACCGCCCGCACCGATTACCTCGAGGGCGGGCTGGTGCGCATGGTGTTCGGGGGCTCGACGACCGAGGTCTACCTGAGCGCCGCGAAGAAGGGCAAGGCGATCATCACCGCCAATGCCGCCTACAAGACCGCGGGCGGCGTGGGGCCGTGCTCCACGTTCGCAAGCCTCAAGGCGGCGATTCCGGCAGTGGCGCGCGCGGGGGGCGCGGACAAGCGCCTCTGGAAGAGCGGGCGCCTCTGGTTCCGCGTGGAGAACAACGCCGGCACCGCCGACCTCACCACCGCGACCGTGAGGGCCGTCATGCTGGTGGCCACCCCGCCCCCGGCCATGAAGAAGGCCTTCATCGGCAACACCGGCCTCAACTGCGGGGCACCTGCGGGCCCATAGTGCGACGGCCCTCCGGCCTACGCTAGGAGGGTGACGAGGAGCGCCATCACCGTCAGGTGGCAGTGGGTCCGCGAGCCCGACGTGCTCGTGGCGTTCGCCGCCCTGCTCGGGGTCGTGGCCGGCCTGGTGCTCGCCGCGGTCGGGCAGGGCACCGCGGCCAACGTGGTGTGGGCGGTGGTGACGGGGTCGCTGCTGATCCCCCTCACGTGGTCGGTCATCCGCACCCTGCTGCGGCGCGATGTGGGCGTGGACGCCATCGCACTGGTGGCCATGGCTGGCGCGCTGGCCCTGCAGGAGTTCCTGGCCGGGGCGGTGGTGGCGCTGATGCTCGCCGGGGGCAACGCGCTCGAGGCGGCGGCAGGGCGGCGGGCGCGGCACGACCTCGAGGCCCTCGTGGCCCGCGTGCCCAAGTGGGCCATGCGCCGGGCGCCCGGGGGCGACCTCGAGCGCGTGCCGGCCGATGAGGTGGTGCCCGGCGACGTGCTGCTGGTGCGCGCCGGCGAGATCGTGCCGGTGGACGGCCGCATCGTCGACGTGCCTGCGCTGCTCGACGAGTCGGCTCTCACGGGCGAGCCACTGCCGGTGGAGCGCATGCCGGGCGACGCCGTGCGAAGCGGCGTGGCCAACGCCGCCGAGGCGTTCGAGCTGGTGGCCACCCGGCCGGCGTCCGAGAGCGCCTACGCGGCGATCGTGCGGCTGGTAGGGGAGGCCGAGAGCCAGCGCGCGCCCTTCGAGCGCATGGCCGACCGCTACGCCATGTTGCTGCTGCCCGTGACGCTGGTGGCCGCCGGGCTCGCGTGGGCGTTGAGCGGCGATCCGGTCCGGGCGCTGGCCGTGCTGGTGGTGGCCACCCCGTGCCCGCTCATCCTGGCCGCGCCCATCGCGCTGGTCTCGGGGCTGTCACGCGCGGCCCGCAAGGGCGTGGTGCTCAAGGGCGGCGTGGTGGTGGAGCAACTGGCGCGCACCACCGCGGTGCTGCTCGACAAGACCGGCACGCTCACGGTGGGGCAGCCCGAGATAGATCGCATCGCCACCTCGGGCAATGCACGCGAGGCCGATGTGCTGCGCCTCGCCGCCTCCCTCGAGCAGCACTCTGCCCACGTGGTGGCCGGGGCCCTCGTGCAGGCCGCGCACCGCGACGACCTCCCCCTCACCCTGCCCACGGATGTGCACCAGGTTCATGGGCAGGGCATCGAGGGCACCATCGACGGCCATGTGGTGAGCGTGGGGTCCGCCGACTGGCTGCGCTCGTGCGGTATCGACCCCGAGTCGCTGCTCGACCACCGCGACCGGGCCGGCGAGGAGGGGCGTGGCGTGGTGCTGGTGGGCGTCGACCACCGGCCGGCAGGCCTCATCGTGCTGGCCGACCCGATCCGTCCGGATGCCCGCGAGATGGTGCAGCGCCTGCACGAGGCGGGGGTGACCGAGGTGGCCATGGCCACGGGCGACCGGCGCGACGTGGCCGAGGCGGTGGCCGCCGACCTCGGCATCGACGTGGTGCATGCCGAGTGCAGCCCCGAGGACAAGGTCGCCGTGGTCACCGCCATGCGCGAGGGCGAGGGGCGGCACCGAGTGGCCATGGTGGGAGACGGCATCAACGACGCCCCCGCGCTCGCCACGGCCGACGTCGGCATCGCGATGAGCGCCCCGGGTGCAACCATCGCGTCGGAGACCGCTGACGCCGTGGTGATGGTCGACCGCGTGGATGGCGTGGCCGATGCCATCGCCACCAGCAGGCGGGCATCGGGCATCGCGCGCCAGAGCGTGATCGCCGGCATGCTCATGAGCTTCGTGGCGATGGGCTTCGCGGCGTTCGGCTACCTGCCGCCCGTCGCCGGCGCCCTCCTGCAGGAGGGCATCGACGTGATCGTGATCCTCAACGCCCTGAGGGCGCTGCGGGCCTAGGGGTCGACCTGCGGGCTACCCCGGGAACCGTGTGGAGCGGGTCTGCAGGTAGAAGTTCTGGTCGCGAACCACGCGCAGGGGGCTCGAGAGCTTCCACACGGCCGTCACCACGCCGTTCGGGGCCACCGTGAGCCGGGGCTCGTCGGCCTCGCCCCGGGCGCCCGAGAGCCACACGCCGCGGTTCCATGCCGTCGCGCCCGCCGGGCGCGTGCGGGCCTGCACGCGCACGCCGGTGCGACCGTACGAGCGCTTCCACGCCGCGGTGGCCGTGCCGTCGGTCGCGACCACCACGACGGGGTCGTCAACGTCCGTGCCGCGCTGCGACAGCACCTGCAGCGGGCCCCAGGCGCCTCCGGCCACGCGCGTGCGCGACTGCGCCTGCTTCCGCGCGGCCAGCGCGTCGGACGCCCACTCCCACACCGCGGTGATGGTGCCGTCGGTCGCGATGCCCAGCTGCGGGTCGCTGGCGTGCGTGCCGGCCCGCGAGAGGTTGGTGATGGGTCCCCACGTCGTGCTTCCCGCCGGCTGGATGCGGACCTGGATCTGCCCGAAGCCACCGCTCGAATTGGGGTTCGAGGCGTCGCGCTCGCGCGCCCAGATCGCCACCACCTCGCCGGTTGCGGAGGCCGCCAACCTGACGTCGTTCGACTGGGCGCCCTGCCGCGAGAGTCCCTGGATCGGGCCCCACGAGCCGTTGGCCGACCGGCGGCGTGCCTGGATCACGAACGACCCGCCGCGCGTGGCGACCTCCCACGCGACGGTGACGGCGCCATCCCCTGCCACGGCGATCGACGGATCGCCCTCGGCCGCGGAATCGACGACCGGGCCGCGCGACACGTTCACCGTGCGCCCGAACGACTTCGCGCCGCGCTTCAGAACGCGCGCCTGCAGCACGCGCAGTCCGCGCTGGCCCTGCATCCACACCACGATCACGTCCCCATTGGGGAGCACCGCGATGCGGTTCTGGGTGGCGTCGGCGTGGGGGTTCGAGATCGTGCGCGTGGGCCCGAAGGCCCGGGCGCCGGGCTGGCGCACGCGCACCTGCACCGTGCGATTCCAGGTGCGCATGCTCTTCCAGGACACCGCCGTAAGGCCATCCGCGCCGATGGCGATGCGCGGGTCCTCGTGGTTGGCGCCCGCAGCCGACAACGTGACGGGGGGCGTGAACCCGCCGCGCGGGCCACGGGTGCGCAGGCGGATCTGCCACGTGTGGCCGTTCCAGCCCTCCCAGGCGTAGGTCACCGCGCCCGTGGGCGCCGCGGCAAGGCGGGGGTCATCCGATGGCGACCCGGAGCGCGACACGTTCGACACCCCTCCCCAGGGGCCCTGCGGTGCGGCCACCTGGGCCGGGGCCTGTGCCGTGCCGATGGCGGGCAGCGTGGCGAATCCCACGGTGGCAAGGGCGATCAGGGGCATGCGTCGCATGAGTCCGGGTTCCTCCATGGAGTGGGGAGATGCGGGGTTGGAGCGGATGCTAGCCGCCGTGGGCGCGCGGAGGCCGCACGAAGAGACGGAGCCCTCGGGTTGCGAAACCGTCCGCCGGGGAGTGAGATTCCGGATACCCACCCCACCAGGAGCATGCGATGAAGACCCTCAGATGGACCGCGGCGGCGATCGCCGCCGCCGTTGCCCTCCCCGTCGCCGCGAGCGGTGCAACCGTCACCGGCACCGTGAAGGGCGGCAAGGGCATGCGCGTCACCGCCATCGGCCTTGACGGCACGGCGAACTCGGCCAAGATCAAGAAGAACGGGAAGTTCTCCCTCAAGGTGCCCAACTCGCGGGCGAAGAACGCCACGCTGCACCTGCTCACCAGCACCGGTGACTACGCCGGCCCCATCGTGATCGCCCGCAAGAAGGCGCGCGGGTACGTGCGCATCACCACGAAGACCACGGCGCTCGGCACCATCTCGAAGAAGAGTGGATTCGCGCTGGTCTCCACGGCGCCGGGGAAGAACCAGTACTCCACGAGCGGCGCGGTGAAGGTGAACGCGAAGTCCGGCAAGCCGGTCGGAGCCGGCCTGCTCGGCCTCGTGCGAACCGGATCAACGGCGAAGTCATCCATGGCCCGCGAGGCGCAGGGCACCGGCGGGAATGGCGGGAATGGCGGGAATGCCGGCAGTGGCGGCGGATTCGGCGGCCAGCAGGGCGTCAACCCGAACAGCCCCTGCGGTGGCGCCGTCGGCGGGGACTGTGACCAGGACGGCGTGCCGAACTCGATGGACGTCGACGACAACGGCAACCTCACCATCGACTTCACCGATGCGGTGTCGGTGGACACCACGGCCAAGCTGCTCACCTACAGCGACGTGCGCCCGAGCATCCAGGACACCCTCAACTACAACACCGGCGCCACGCGCGACTCCATCAACGCGTTCCTGGGCAGCCAGGACCTGAAGAGGCCCACGGGCCTCACGCTGGCGTTCTACTACGACGAGCGCACGCTCACCGGCGTGGAGCCGAGCCCGGCGCTCGACACCGTCTGGGTGCAGTGCGAGAGCTCGGCGCCGTGGTGCGCGCCCGGCACCTCGCAGGCGACCGTGGCGGGAATGAGCGAGTACCCGCAGATCCTGCCGTCGGTGCCACAGTTCGGATCGGTGAACTGGAGCACCTACACGGGATCGGTGTGCGGCGCGCGGAGCCAGCCCTGCCAACCGCAGCCGGCCAACTACCCGGCCTTCGGCTTCATGAAGTCGTCGCAGCAGGGCGGCCCGCAGCCCCAGAGCATCTGGACGGCGTTCGTCAAGCCAAACGCAACGGACACACTCGGCCAGGTGAACTCCGACTCGGTGATCAACCTCAACTACCGCACCAGCCCGACGGCTGCGCCGAGCACCAAGCCGATCGGCATCAGCCCCTACATGGTGACCACCCCGGCCATCACGCAGGTGGTCGCCAACGGCACCACGCAGTCGCTGAGCTACCCCTACCCCGCGGACGGGCCGGGGACGAACGACGGGAACGGCTTCGACCTCGGCACGGCGGGAACCCTGGGCCTCACGCTCATCCCGCCGCAGCGCCTCGGCCTGCCGGGTGAGGCCGAGCAGTTCTACACCCTGGGTGGCCTCTTCTACGGGGTCACGCTCGACCGCCTGGTGGTCAGCTCCGGCAGCGGTGGGCAGGGCAGCGGTGGCGGTGGCGAACAGCGGCCCAACACCGAGGCCGGCTGCGCGATCACCCCGGTGAGCGGCGTGACCCAGCGGCCGCCCGCCACCGACCCGCAGGACCCCTGGCCGATCATCGCGCCCATGCAGGACACCACGCCCACCGACGGACCGGCCACCACGGTGCGCACGGTGGGCTTCACCGTGGACGTGAAGGGGTGCATCCAGAAGTACCTGCCGGGGTCGCCCACGAGCGGCGTCAGCGTGAGCCTCTCGCTGATCGCCACGGGCCAGCCGCTGCAGAACGGCGCCAACCGCACCGGCGTGTCGTTCTCGGCACGGCTGCCGTAGCGCAGGAGTTTCCCTACCCGGCCCGGAGGGCGGCCTTCACGGCGCCCACCGCGGCCGGGGCGGGAGCCCCGCGCGCCACCGCGCGCACATGGCCGTCGCGCTCGGCCACCAGCACGGCCACCTGGCCCGTGCCCCGCTGGCCTGCCGACGCGAGCACGCCCTTCACCGGGGCGTAGGCGCACCACACGCGGGCGCGCGCAGCACCCGGGGTGCCGCTCGCCATGCCGCCCTCGATCCATCCGCGCACGCGGCGCCACTTCCTGCCGAGCACGGGCACCTCGACCACCGGCGTGCCCTCCCCGAGGGCCGCCACCCACGCGTCCACATCGCCCTGCTGGCGCATGCGGAACGCCAAGATGACCACGCAGGGGTCGGCCGGCAGGTCGTCCGGCAGCAGGCGGTCCGATCCATCCAGGTCACGCGCCTCGAGGCGCGGCAGGCGCGCGGCGCTCACGTGCTCAGGCCGCTACGCGGCGGCCAGATAGGGCGTCCACTCCTCTGGGCGCCGGGGCGTGGCGACGTCGATGAAGACATCCGGCCGGGGCGGGCGGGGCTTGCTGCGCGGAAACATCTGCACCTCGTGGCACAGGGCATCACCCTTGCGCGCGTTGCACGTGGAGCACGACGTGACCACGTTGAACCATGACGAGTCGCCGCCGCGGCTTCGGGGCACCACATGGTCGACCGTGAGCTTGGCGCGGCTGCCGCAGTACTGGCACTCATACCCATCGCGGGCGAAGAGCGCGCGGCGGCTCATGCGCCGGGCCTCGTAGCGGGGAACCTTCACGCGGTAGACCAGGCGGATGACATGGGGGGATGGATAGTCGCGCGACACGCCACGGATCGCGCGCGGGCGGTGCTCGAGGATCTCCGCCTTCTCCTTGAGCAGCAGCACGAGGGCGCGCCTCACCGAGCACACGTTGATGGGCTCATACGACGCGTTGAGAACGA
>SXGQ01710648.1_pt1 | contig 14822 bp, 18 predicted proteins | sample 3178371 | NCBI WGS metagenome assembly SXGQ01 (sample SAMN11356859, study PRJNA531348) | freshwater metagenome | isolation source: freshwater sample F1-20 | place: China: Fuxian Lake, Yuxi | collected 2017-12-25
AAGAAATTAAGTTGTCGCGGAGAAGAACTCACCGTCGTTGCATTAACTCCAGAAGCCTTTGATGGCGTTGATGTAGCGATGTTTGATGTTCCAGATGAGGTCTCCGCTGAATGGGGTCCAATAGCTGCAGCTCGGGGAGCCGTTGTCGTAGACAACTCTGGCGCATTCCGAATGGATCCTGAAGTTCCGCTAGTAGTGCCTGAGGTAAATCCGGAGCAAACCAAAAATCGACCTAAGGGAATTATCTCAAATCCACATTGCACAACTCTTTCAATGATTGTGGCAATAGGCGCACTCAATAAAGAGTATGGCGTAAAAGAATTAGTTGTAGCCTCTTATCAAGCAGCATCAGGAGCTGGTCAATCAGGTCTTGATACTTTGCATTCGCAAACATCTGAAGTAGCCGGAAAAGATTTAGGCTCAGTCACCTCAGATGTCCGCGGAAATCTAAAAGATAATGGACCATTTCCGGCACCTCTTGCACTAAATGTGATTCCTTGGGCTGGATCTCTCAAAGAAGGTGGTTACACATCTGAGGAATTAAAAGTCCGCAATGAGTCACGAAAAATTTTAGGAATGAATGATCTGAGGGTTTCAGCAACTTGCGTACGCGTTCCAGTAATTACAACCCACTCGCTTGCTGTGCATGCAATATTTGAAAAAACTGTCACTCGCGAAGGTGCACAAAAAATTCTGGCAAGCGCACCTGGAGTTAAGTTAGTAGATGAACCAGAAAAACACATTTTTCCAACTCCAATTGATGTTGTTGGTACTGATCCAACTTGGGTCGGTCGAGTACGTGCAAGCCTTGATGATCCTTACGCTTTAGATTTATTTTTATGCGGAGATAATTTGCGCAAAGGTGCAGCACTCAACACAGCCCAAATTGCCGAATTAATAGCAAAAGAGTTTGCTAAATAATTAGTTGGCGCTAGTTAGGGTTAACTAAAGTTAATAAGGTTGCCTCAGGTGGCGACGCTAATCTAAAGGGCGTAAATGGGTTAGTTCCCACCCCTGCAGATACATGTAGCCAAGGTTGATCCGCAACTTTACTCAAACCTCGGGCACGCCAAGTTGGTAAATCACAATTAGTAGTTAATGCACGAGAGCCACCGAGAAAGTTTGGAAGTGGTAGCCGGACTTGGCCACCATGAGTATGTCCGGCGATAATTAAATCGAGATTGTCTTTGTGCATCGCGTCCAGTAATCGCACATATGGAGCATGAGTAACTCCAATTGATAACTGGGCATCAGGATTTCTTTTTCCAGATACAGCGTCGTAGTTATCTCTGTTCAAATGTGCATCATCAGTTCCACGGGCTTCAATTGTGATTCCGTTAATTGAAGTTAGTAATTTTCTTTGATTCAAATTCAACCAACCAGCTTTAACTAATTCAGTTTGTAATTTCAACCAAGGGAGATTTCTACCGAGTCGGCCACCACTGCTATTAGAAAACAGATATGAAATCGGATTTTTCAGAGTTGGGGCATAGTAATCATTAGAACCGAAGACAAAAAAACCTGGTTTAGTAAGTAAACCCGCTAAGGCATCGATAACTACGGGCACTGAATCTTGGTGCGCCAAGAAATCGCCAGTCACTATGGTCAAGTCAGGATCGAGGTCTGCTAACTCTTTTAAATCTGAAACTTTGTTTTTTTGTTTTGGGGTCAGATGTAAATCGGATAAATGCAAAATACGTAGAGATTGGCCCTGTTTAAAGATTGGCAATTCAACCTGGCGTAACTTAATCACGAGCCAATAGTAGGCCGAAAGGAGCATTGTGAGATGATTGGAGTATGGGACTAAAAGATACGCTTCAACATGATTTAACAGAGGCCATGCGCTCTCGAGATGAATTGGTTACTTCAACAATCCGGCTTTGCTTGAGTGCAATTACAAATGAGGAAGTTTCTGGCAAAGAAGCCCGAGTATTAAATGAGGCAGAAGTTATTCAAGTACTTTCACGCGAAGCAAAAAAGCGGCGGGAGTCTGCGCAGGCATTTGCCGACGCTAACCGCCCAGACCGGGCAGAACGTGAAAATGCCGAGGGTGCAGTTATCTCTAGATATTTGCCAACTCCTTTGAGTGACGCCGAACTGGCATCTCTGATAGCCGATGCAATCAAGGAATCTGGAGCGGCTGGACCTGCTGGAATGGGCTTAGTAATGAAACTGCTTTCACCAAAAATTGCCGGTCGGGCAGATGGCGCAGCAGTCTCGTCAGCGGTACGCGCCGCACTCGCTTAGGATTAAACAATGACAAAATACGAATATGTAACCGTTCCGCTTCTGACTCACGTAACAAAACAAATCCTCGATACTTGGGGATCTGATGGTTGGGAATTAGTGCAAGTTGTTCCAGCACCAGGTAGTAGTGATCAATTAGTTGCTTATATGAAAAGAGAGTTGGCGTAAATGGCACATGAAAAAGTAAAAGCAAAACTTGCAGAGTTAGGTTTAGAACTTCCAGTAGCCGCCGCACCTGTAGCTGCGTACCTTCCTGCAATCAAGAATGACAAATTAGTTTTTACTGCCGGACAGTTGCCAACTGTCGATGGTGCAATATCTAAAGTCGGAAAAGTTGGATCAGATGTAACTCCTGAAGAAGGTAGGGAGTTAGCGCAAATTTGTGCATTAAATGTTCTTGCCGCTCTTTCTTTAGTTTGCGACCTTGATGATGTAGTTCAAGTTGTAAAAATTGTTGGTTTTGTAAATGCTGCCCCTGGGTTTACTGGTCTACCAGTAGTTGTTAACGGCGCAAGCGAATTATTTTTACATGTATTTGGTGAGGCAGGACGCGCAGCGAGATCATCTGTTGGAGTTGCTGAACTACCACTGAATGCACCTGTAGAAGTTGAGGCTGTAGTAGCGCTTCGTTAGTAGTTGTTTAATAAGTTTTAACGTGCGCGCTTTGAGAGTCGTTCTTCATCAAGAATGATTACAGAGCGCGCCTCTAGTCGAAGCCAACCACGTCCTGCGAAATCTGCAAGTGCTTTATTAACTGTTTCACGCGATGCACCGACTAATTGCGCTAACTCTTCTTGAGTTAAATCATGGTTAACATGAAGACCTTCATCTGTTGGCTTGCCAAAACGACCAGATAATTGGATCAACGCTTTTGCAACTCGCCCTGGAACATCTGAAAAAACTAAATCTTCAACAATTTCACTTACTCTTCTAAACCTTTGAGCGAGTGATTGCAATAAGTAAAACGAAACTTCTGGGCGCACGCGAAGTAGTTCGTGCAGGTCATCATTTCCTAAACTAAAAAGACGAGCATCTGTAACAGCGGTCGCTGTTGATGCCCGCGGTTTTAGGTCAAAAAGCGAAAGTTCACCAAACATATCTCCGGGCCCGAGTATTGAAAGTAGATTCTCGCGGCCATCGGCACTAACTGTGCCAAGTTTAATTTTCCCCTCGCCAATGACGTAGAGACGTTCGGCCTGGTCTCCCTCGGAAAAAAGAGTTTGACCTCGGGTTAGCCTGACCTCATCCATAGATTTTCTAAGCGCACTAGCCGAATCATCATCCAAGGCCATAAATAGTGGAGCGCGATGGATGATTTCTACTAATTCACTATTTTCGATCACGGGGCTAATTTACCTGTTAGCAGCCGAAGCGCCTAACGCGTACTCTTTCGGAGGATGAGCCCCAAGATAACCGCCGAAGCGAGCTCGGCACGCTCGATTTATCGAATTCTCACTAAGGAGTATCCAGACGCCAAGTGTGAACTCGATTTTAATTCACCCCTGGAATTGTTAGTTGCAACAGTTTTATCTGCTCAGTGCACCGATATCAGGGTCAATGCCGTCACCCCAGTTCTTTTTAATCGTTTCCCTACTCTTGAGACGTTGGCGGCGGCAAAGTTAAGCGAAGTCGAAAAAATTATCTACTCAACTGGATTCTTTAGAAGCAAAGCAAAAAATATTAAAGAGTTGGCAAACAAAATATTAAATGATTTCGGTGGCGAAGTTCCAAATGATTTAGCAAAACTCACAACTCTTCCTGGAGTTGGTCGAAAAACAGCAAATGTAGTTCTAGGTAACGCCTTTGGGATTCCAGGATTAACAGTTGATACTCACTTTGGTCGATTGAGCAGAAGATTTGGGTGGAGCACGGCAACTGATCCAGTAAAAGTGGAAAATGATGTTGCGAAATTGATTCCTGAAAAAGAATGGACTTTGCTTTCACACAAATTAATTTGGCATGGAAGAAGAATTTGTCATTCTCGAAAACCAGAGTGTGGGATTTGCCCACTCGCAAAACTTTGCCCTTCAGCTGGAATCGGAAGAACTTAACTATGGAAAATTTGTTGGATCCACCAGGCTGGTTAACAAACATTGCAAATCTTCCAGCCAAATTTGAAGGTGATGATTTTCAATTTCCACTTAGAGGTGGAGATGAATCCACTCGGAAAGGCGCAGTTCTCATCTTGTTTTCTGGCCAAGAGGATTCACCGGATGTTCTGATAACTCTTCGTAGTTCACAAATGCGATCTCATGCAGGCCAACCATCTTTTCCTGGAGGCGCTATCGACCTAGCAGATAAGGATGCGATAACTGCAGCACTACGTGAGAGTGAAGAAGAGGTTGGGTTAAGAAGTGAAACAGTCGAGGTACTTGGATTGCTGCCAGAACTCTGGCTACCTCCAAGTAATTTTCAGGTAAGCCCTGTTTTAGCATGGTGGCGTAAACCCCATGAGATTGCCCCGCAAAGTGTTGAAGAGGTTGTGCGAGCCGAGAATATTTCGCTAATTGATCTAGCCGATCCAGCTAATAGATCCAACGTGCGTCACATGAGCGGATACATCGGACCAGCTTTCAATGTGGCAGAAATGCTGATTTGGGGATTTACTGCAGGGGTAATTGACCGCATCTTGCACCACAGTGGTTATGAACGCGAGTGGGATCACGAAAAAATAATAGAATTAACGCCATGACCACTTTTGATTTCATCCTTTTGGCAATTTTGGTTTTCTCGATTTACCGCGGATATCGGAGTGGTCTTATTGTCGGCCTATTTGCATTTGTTGGTTTAGTTGGTGGCGGAATTTTAGGTTTGAAATATGGAGCACAATTTGTGAGCGAAAATGATTCGCCTGCCTCGCGAATTGGATTAACTGCAGGAATAGTTGTGGCATCAGCTTTTGTTTCTCAGTTTTTACTAGGTAGAGCGGCAAAATGGTTTCGGAAAAACTTTTTGTGGCGACCTTTAAAGGCTGTTGATTCAATTGCAGGTGGGCTTCTTGGTCTTAGCAAAGCATTGGTATTAATTTGGATTATCGGGGAACTGGCTATGATTTTTCCACAAGAAAAAATTTCACGCTGGTCAGATCAGAGCACTGTAATCGCTCAAATAGAAAATTACGGTCCAAAAGTTGTTGCAAAAATTATTGCAACAAGCCAAGAACAATTAGTTAGAGCAACTAATTAAATCTTGTACTTATTAATCTTCGCTACTTCCAGCATTTAGACCAGCTTGGATTAACTTCATAACATTTGGATCTGCAAGTGTTGTCGAATCTCCTACAGCTCGATTTTCAGCCACATCTCGCAATAATCTGCGCATGATTTTGCCACTTCGAGTTTTTGGTAATTCGGCAACGACTAAAATTTGCTTTGGTTTTGCGATTGGTCCAATTTCCTTAGCAACGTGATTTCTAAGCTCCTGGATGAGTTCTTCCCCACCAACATTTGGGATACCTCCACGCAAAATAACAAACGCTGCGATCGCTTGCCCAGTCATTGCATCATTTGCTCCGACCACAGCTGCTTCAGCTACAGCAACATGTGAAACAAGTGCTGACTCAACTTCAGTAGTTGAAATGCGATGACCAGAAACATTCATCACATCATCGACACGACCTAATAACCAGATTGCGCCATCATCATCTAATTTTGCGCCATCACCAGCAAAGTAGTAACCAGCTTCGTCATAACGAGACCAGTAAGTCTCTTGGTAACGCTCTGGCTCTCCCCAAATTCCACGTAACATAGACGGCCAAGGTTGCGTCAAAGCCAAGTAACCTCCGCCGCCATTGCCAACAACATTTGCGTTGTCATCGATAACCGCAGCGCTAATTCCAGGAATCGCACCCATTGCAGAACCTGGTTTAGTAGCAGTGACACCAGGCAATGGTGAAATCATGATTGCACCAGTTTCCGTCTGCCACCAAGTATCAACAATTGGGCAGCGATTTCCACCGATAACTTCTCGGTACCACATCCATGCTTCTGGATTTATTGGCTCACCAACAGAACCTAATAAGCGAAGTGATGACAAAATTGAAGCTTTTGGAAATTCATCGCCCCATTTCATCCAGGTACGGATCAAAGTAGGTGCGGTGTACAAAATTGTCACGCCATACTTTTCAATAATCTCGAAGATTCGCCCCTTCGTAGGTGAATCAGGCGTTCCTTCATAAATAACTTGAGTTGCACCATTAATCAGTGGACCGTAAACAACATATGAATGTCCGGTTATCCAACCAACATCTGCAGTACACCAGTAAACATCTGTCTCTGGTTTTAGATCAAATACATTTTTGTGAGTAAAAGCTGCTTGAGTTAAATACCCACCAGTTGTGTGATAAATACCTTTTGGTTTTGCTGTAGTACCCGAGGTATAGAGAATAAACAAACCATGTTCACTATCAAATGATTCAGCAGTGTGTTCTGCACTCTGGCGTTCAACAATCTCATGCCACCAAACATCGCGTTCCGCATTCCACTCAACATTTTGCCCGGTGCGTTTTACAACAAGAACATGTTTAACATTTGTTTCGCCCTTAAGCGCATCATCGACTGCAGGTTTTAAGGCATTTGCACTTCCCTTGCGATAACCACCATCTGCGGTGATCACAATCTTTGCATCAGCATCTTGGATTCTAGATAAAAGTGCATCCGCAGAGAACCCACCAAACACAACGGAGTGAGGTGCACCAATTCTTGCGCAAGCGAGCATTGCAATAGCTGCCTCAGGAATCATGGGCATATAAATCGCAACGCGATCTCCATCTTTAACGCCAAGTTCAATTAAAGCATTTGCAGTTTTTTTAACTTCGATTAATAACTGGGCATATGTATAGGTACGTGAATCTCCTGGCTCGCCTTCAAATATAAAAGCTACGCGATCACCGCGCCCTTCAATTACATGGCGATCTAAACAGTTGTAAGAGGCATTTAACTTTCCGCCAATAAACCATTTAGCAAATGGTCGCTTCCAATCAAGAACTTGGGTCCACGGTTTATCCCAATGCAAGGCATGTGCCTGCTTCTCCCAAAAAGCCAAACGATCAGCTTTAGCTTCAACATACATATCTGCTTTGGCATTTGCAGCGGCAGCAAACTCTGGGGCGGGTGGAAATTTCCGGTTTTCAGTTCCAAGATTTTCAAGCGATGAGCTCATCTGATACCTCCGAGAGTGAGGGTAATACTTACAACGAATTTACGAAACCCAATACCCAATATTAGGCGAGATCTCCGCCACTTTAATTGCCCTTGTCGCCCTTGCGCTTTTTTACTAACAAAAGTGTGATGAAGGCTCCAAGACTTAACGCTGTAGCAAGTGCTGGTTTTCGTGGAACTCCCGAAAGTCGATCACGCAAAGGTACTGATCGGCTAAATGAAAGTATGGGCCAATCTAATTTTTCAGCCTCAGATCTAAGTGCTCGGTCAGGGTTTACTGCACATGGAAATCCAACAGATTTCAACATCGGCAAATCTGTTACCGAATCTGAGTAAGCAAATGAAAGAGATAAGTCATAATCCTTTTCAGCCGCAAGTTTCTTTATTGCTTCTGCTTTTTTCTCACCATATGCATAGAAGGCAACTGCACCCGTGTATTTTCCATCTTCAATAATCATCTCTGTTGCAATTACAGTTGTTGCACCAAGCAATTTGCCTATGGGTTCAACAATTTCTTTACCAGAAGTTGACACGATAATAACATCACGACCATCAGAAATGTGTTTTTCTATAAGCGTCGCAGCTTCGTCGTAAATCATGGGACCAATAGCAGAGTGAATTGATTCGTTAATGATTTGTTTTACTTGGTCAACGGACCATCCAGTCACCATTGCGGTGAGTGATTCACGCAATCTTTCCATTTGAGCATGATTTGCACCGACTGTTGCAAAAAAATATTGATTAACGACATTTTTTAACATTCGCTTTTTTGAAATCAATCCTGCGGTACTGAAAGGTTTCGTAAATGCAAGTAATGAAGAACGGGCAATGATTGTCTTGTCTAAATCAAAGAAGACGGCGCTAGTGCTCACAGAGTGAAGCGTAGTGATGACAGTCGGTTTTCCCCACTTATAAGTTATGCGCACTCTGAATTCGGGATTATAAGTGTGTTAAATAACTATGCGACGCTGACTAAGTGCCCCAACTCCGCCCCCTAAGGATTTGGGGCACATTCTCAATTTGTGGAGGTGCTGGGGCGAGCACTACAGCTTTCTATCTTTCGATGGCGGCTAAAAATTTGGGGGTTAACTCTATTTTGATCGAAGGAGATGTGTTTAGTCGTCGAAACATTCAATTTCAAAAACAAGAAAGAAACTGGAAAAGTTATGAAAATCTTGAAGTAAAGATTCCCAAAAACGCATATCCAGAACCACTTGCATCAGGAATATCGTATTTATCCTTCACGGAGACCAGTGAAAATTCCAGTAAAAGTGTTTCTCATTTACTAGAAGGAGCAAGTGAAGAATTTGAATTAATCATAATTGACTTGCCAAGACACTTCTCTGAGTTTACTAATTCGCTAATTTCAAAATTAACCTTGTTAAATTTGATCGGTTTTTCTGGAATTGAATCAGTAAAAACATTTGAGAGATTAAAGCAGAGTTCACTTAATATGAGTAGTAGTAATCTTTTTTTACGAACATCGCGGAGTTCAAATTTATCTGCGAAAGAGTCTGCATATCAAATGGGTTTTGACTCCTTTCAGGCTTTACCAGAATCAGCATCAGTAAAAAACTATGAGACATATGGCGTCCTCCCCTCAGCAAAAGATGAATTATTAAAACTCTTGCAAAACTTCATGAATCTAAATTTATGAGTAGAGAAATTTTTCATAAATTACAAAACGATTTCGCCGGAATAGAAGTTCCGGACACAAATGAAATTGTCGAAAAAATAAAAATTTCTGCTCCTTGGCTTTCGGAAACACAATTAGAAAAAGAACACCGAAATTTTGATGCTTGGGTAAAGGGCTATGGTCCTTTACAGGAAATCCTTGCGGACAGGAAAATAACTGATCTATTTGTAAATGGATCAGGATCTGTTTGGGTAGATAGAGGATTTGGATTACTGAGAATCACTTCGGAAGTTGGTAATGAAAAAATATTGCGGGAATTTATTAATTATTTAGCTTTACAACGCGGAAGACTCTTTGATGACGCCCATCCATTTTTTGATGCTGAACTTGAACGCGGATTGAGATTACATGCAATTTTATCTCCTCTTGTTGAAGGGGGTATACACATATCGATTAGATCAAATCAAAGTCGAACTGGTTCTAGCAGTAATTGGTTGGAACCTAAAGTAAGTAAATATTTGTTTAAAATTATAAGAGCAAGAAGATCGTTTCTAATATCTGGTGGAACTGGCGCTGGTAAAACAACTCTTCTTTCGGCCATGCTCGAGATGACTGAAGTTACTGAACGCATTTTAATTTTAGAAGACACACATGAGCTACGGATTAATCACCCTCATGTGGTTCAGATGCAAAGTAAGTTGGCTAACAGTGATGGAGCTGGAGAATGGAATTTGCAAGATTTGATTCGCCAGGCACTTCGGATGCGCCCCACAAGGATTGTCATGGGGGAAGTTCGCGGAGGAGAAATCATCGATTTTTTGTTGGCACTAAACACCGGTCATGACGGCGGTTGCGGAACCATTCATGCAAACTCAGCGAGGGATGTTCCATCGCGGATTGCGGCTCTTGGTTTATTACATGATGTTTCTAGGGAAGCCATGAATGCCCAACTTGGCAGCGCATTTGATCTATTGATTCATCTGCATTCAGTGAATAATCGCAGGTCTATCGAATCTATAAATCTAGTCAAAGAAATATCTGGGGTAGTAGAAATTATTCCTGCCATTACGATTAATTCTGATTTTGGGATTAATAAAGAAATTGGTTTCGAAGAATTTGAGAAAATGTTATGAGAAATATTCTGTTGATCATTTTTCTAATTGTTTTTATTTTTTCATTCCCATTTCCAACATTATTTAAGCGACCAAAACAAATTAATGCCAACAGCACCTTAGAATCTTTAGGTATTTTAATCGAAGAGATTGAAAATGGAATTTCAGTTTTAGAGGCTTGGTCTGTTGCTCGAGATGGTGAGAATTTTCTTGAAATCCAGGAGAAAAAGATTAGCGATTTAGATTTACGAGCTATATTTAGAATCACTAAGCTAAGTACAAACTATGGAATAGCTTTAGCTCCGTTATTAAAATCTTATCAATCTGAATTATTTGCAAAACGAGATCTAAAAAATTTAATTGAGATAGAATCAGGTGCGGCGAAAGCCACAACTTTATTACTAGCGGTCTTGCCGTTACTTTTGCTTACTTCGGCTCAAATAACTGGATTGAATGTCGTAAATACCTTGCGTCACTCTTTAATTGCTCAAGGGTCGTTTGCGCTTTCAATTACTTTACAAATCTTAGGTCGGTTTTGGGCGAAACGGATCATAAATGCAATTAAATAAATTCAATAGGTTAAACAAGAGTGCTTTAATGTTTTCTTTTGCTCTTGTACTCATTTTTCCAAAAATCTTGCTAATTTCACCAGCAATATATTGGTTTACCTTGAGAGTAATTCAATCGTTACCCAGCAAAGAGCAAGCGCGCTCTCACCTTGCAATAGAGGCAGAACTTCCATTTTTTGGCCAAATATTGGCTGCTCTCATAACTTCAGGGGCAAATCTGCTAACAGCGCTCGAAGTTGTAACTCCATTACTCACTTCTGATCTGCAACGGCGAGCAGTTAGAACTATTGATTTATTGAAAGTTGGGGCATCACCATCTATGGCATGGCAGGAATGGAAGGAAGATCCGGTGACCTGCGATTGGGTTGGAGGATTAGTCCGTGCTCAAGAACGAGGAAGGCCACTCGCAAATTTACTGAGAGTAAGTGCCGTTTCATTAGCTGAGCACCGACATCGGAAAGTGCGGATGCAAGTAAGCAAACTTGGAGTAAAACTTTCATTGCCGATAGGTATTTGTTTTTTGCCAGCATTTATTTTTGGAGCGATAGTGCCAATAGTAATCACTTTCTTTTCTACTCTTAAATTCTTTTAACCACAACTTAGGGAACTCCCCAATTTTAATCTTGTGGGTGGCAACAAATCCTTTAAAGAGAAAGTATCTGCATTCCAAAATCTAATATGGAAAGTGAGCACAAATGATAAAAAGCTTGCATCGCATTAAAAGTTTGGCAATCTTGTTTAAGTCTGGCGAAGTTGGAATGGCTACAGCTGAATATGCGGTCACTACAGTCGCTGCCTGTGGGTTTGCAGGAATGTTTTACAAGTTGCTCTCCTCTGAATCTATCGCCCGTTTAATTGGGGATTTAATGCGTAGAGCACTTTCGAGCTTCCTGATTTAAATGCTTAATGACGAACGCGGAAGTGTTACCGCTGAGTTTGCAGTGACACTTCCTTCATTAATTTTACTTTTCTTTTTTGGCTTAGAGATTCTTAGTGGAATAACGGCTCATCAGCGAGGAGAAGCAGTTGCACAAGTTATTGCACGCTCAATCACACGTGGTGAATCACAAAAAACAATCGACCAAATTATGCGAGGCAATTTTCCTCACGGTAAACTTTCTGTTTCAGACCATGACGGAGTAGTCACGGTTGAGATAAATGAAAATGAAGTTAAAGCCCGCGCCAAGGGATTTCGACCACAGTGATTTGGTTACTGTTACCAATTGGTTTAACTTGTTCAATTTTTCTAGCGTTGATTAGTTTTTTGCATGGGGTAGATGACTACAGAGGGCAGGAGCATCAGGCAGAGGTCATTGCACTTTCGGCGATTATGCAAAATGGTGCGATCAGTCAGAGCGCTTGTGAGATCGCAATCCGATTAGGAGCGGCGGAGTGCTATATACATAGGCAGAGCATCTGGGTTACCGGGGAAAAAGGTGGCCGCGCCCGGGCCGGGTGGCCAGAGGAGTAAACCGGGGCTGAACTGGATTTGAGGCAGATTTGTGCTCAAATAGCCACAGAATTACCACAGTGCCCCATTTACCTGCGTACACTCACGCTTCGTAAGGCGCCTTGAGCGCCTGGCTGTACCGAGAAAACGTCCTGTCCACCCTGTCCATCCCGTAATGAAGTAATCGATTCCACTCAGGAGTAGTTATGACCAGTACAAACCCAGTAGTAGAAGTGGCCGGATCCAACCTCACCCTTGTCTACGTCGTTTTGGGGATTTCACTCCTCGCACTCGGCGTTGCATACGGTTTGCGGACCCGTGTCCTAGCCGCAGGTGAAGGCACCGAGAAGATGAAAGAGATCGCTGGCGCTGTTCAAGAAGGTGCCGCTGCATATTTAGCGCGGCAATTTCGAACTCTCTCTGTTTTCGTAGCGATCGTCTTTTTCTTGCTTTTCGCACTTCCAGGTGATGCCGATGTACGTATTGGTCGCTCGCTTTTCTTCTTAGTCGGAGCTGGCTTTTCAGCATTTGTTGGTTACCAAGGCATGTGGCTAGCAGTTCGCGCAAACGTTCGCGTTGCTGAATCTGCTCGCCAAGGAAGCGCAGAGCGCGCAGTGCAAATCGCATTCCGCACAGGTGGCGTAGTTGGAATGTTGACCGTCGGGCTTGGTCTTGCTGGTGCGGCGCTTGTTGTTGCTTTATATAAGGAGAACGCACCTTCGGTTCTTGAAGGCTTTGGTTTTGGTGCTGCAATGCTCGCGATGTTCATGCGCGTTGGCGGAGGAATCTTCACCAAGGCTGCAGATGTCGGAGCAGATCTTGTTGGAAAAGTTGAGCAAGGCATTCCAGAAGATGACCCTCGCAACCCTGCGACTATTGCTGACAACGTTGGTGACAACGTTGGTGACTGTGCTGGTATGGCTGCAGATTTATTTGAGTCTTACGCCGTAACTCTTGTTGCTGCATTAATTCTTGGTAAAGCCGGTTTTGGCGACAGTGGATTAATTTTCCCATTGATCGTTCCAGCAATTGGAATTGTCACTGCAGTACTTGGAATCTTTCTAACACGTTTGCGTCCAACTGATAAAAATGCAATGGCTGCAATCAACCGTTCATTCTTCTTATCTGCAGTAGTTAGTGCAGTTTTGGTTGGCTTCGCTTCTTACATTTACTTGCCAAGTAGCTTCTCTCAATTCGCAAACGTAAGTGCTGAGATCGCTGCTGTTGATATTAATCCTCGTACCTTTGCATTAGGTGCAGTGTTAATTGGAATTGTTCTTGCTGCTGCAATTCAAGTTCTAACTGGTTTCTTCACTGAAGTTGGTCGTCGTCCAGTTAATGACGTTGCTGCTTCATCACAAACTGGTGCCGCAACAGTAATTCTTGCTGGAATCTCTGTTGGATTTGAATCTGCAGTTTATTCAGCACTTCTTATTGCATCTGCTGTATTTGGTGCCTACCTTCTTGGAGGTGGCGTTGTAGTTCTTTCGCTATTTGCAGTCGCGCTCGCCGGTTGTGGTTTGCTCACAACTGTTGGCGTAATTGTTGCGATGGATACTTTCGGTCCAATTTCAGATAACGCACAAGGAATCGCTGAAATGTCAGGTGATGTTCATGGAGAAGGCGCGAAAATTCTTACCTCTCTTGATGCGGTTGGTAACACTACAAAAGCAATCACTAAGGGAATTGCCATTGCAACTGCAGTACTTGCTGCAACTGCGCTATTTGGTTCATTCACTGACTCAATCAAAAATGCTGTTCTTGAAAGTGGAAAGAATCTTGCCGATCTTGGAATTGAATTTACTGGAGTACTAAATATCGCTGATCCACGCAACTTGGTCGGTTTGATTATTGGTGCAGCGGTTGTATTCCTATTCTCAGGTCTTGCAGTTAATGCGGTATCTCGTGCTGCTGGTGCGGTAGTAATGGAAGTACGTAACCAATTTAAATTGCACCCAGGAATTATGAATGGAACTGAAAAGCCAGAGTACGGTCGTGTAGTTGATATTTGTACCCGCGACTCTCTCCGCGAATTAGTTACACCAGGATTGCTAGCTGTTCTTGCGCCAATCGCAGTTGGATTTGGACTTGGCGTAGGCGCACTTGGTGCATACCTTGCTGGTGCGATTGGAACCGGAACTTTGATGGCGGTATTCCTTTCTAACTCTGGCGGAGCGTGGGATAACGCAAAGAAGATGGTTGAAGATGGTGTTTATGGTGGAAAAGGCTCACCAGCACATGAAGCAACAATCATCGGCGACACAGTTGGAGATCCTTTCAAAGATACAGCTGGTCCAGCAATCAACCCACTAATCAAAGTTATGAACTTGGTTGGTCTATTAGTTACTCCAGCAATTGTGAGTTTGTCACTAAGTGGAAACACTGGCGTGCGTATGTTGATCGCACTTACGGCTGTCGCAGTTATCATCGGTTCGTTAATTCGCAACCGTCGTAGAGCAACCGCACTTATCTAAATTGCTACTAGCCGCTACTTCACGAGTTGAAAAACTTGTGGGGTAGCGGCTTAGCAAATTAAAAAGCGCTGTAGTAGAAAAGTTAGGAGGTTAGATGAGTGCCAAGAAAACTTTGGTAATTGTCGAATCTCCTGCCAAAGCAAAAAAAATCGGAAGTTTCTTAGGTAGCGAATAC